>Ga0067045_1002368_pt1 | contig 193824 bp, 167 predicted proteins | sample TerdegcTABiofilm_FD_59184 | JGI IMG/M metagenome (GOLD analysis project Ga0067045, IMG submission 59184) | Combined Assembly of (Gp0054472, Gp0054536) Wastewater bioreactor microbial communities from Singapore -Terephthalate degrading...
GAAACTTTCAATACTAAAAAAGAGGCAATCCAAAGAGAACATTTCTTTAAATCATATCAGGGGTATTTTTGGTTGAAGGAAAACCATATCATTTAAGGCGGCGGTCTTGTCACGAAGTGATCACTACGTGTATCACAAAGTGATCACTACGTGAAAAACCGCTGGGAGCAATCCCTTGGGGGTTTCCCATCAGGGATCACTTACGTGACGAGTCCCTCGCCCTCCGCCAAAAATTCCTATAATTTGATGTATCATACCTATATCTTGAAAAGTCTCAAGGATGGATCCTACTATAAGGGGGTTACTCACGACCTGGAGAACCGGTTGAAGTATCATAATTCCGGTAAGGTTCGTTCGACTCGCTCACAGCGTCCGTGGATTCTTCATTATTCTGAAACTTTCAATACTAAAAAAGAGGCAATCCAAAGAGAACATTTCTTTAAATCATATCAGGGGTATTTTTGGTTGAAGGAAAACCATATCATTTAAGGCGGCGGTCTTGTCACGAAGTGATCACTACGTGTATCACAAAGTGATCACTTAAAAAATATTATATCTTTTATTTTGTAAATTTGAGTAAAATTTCATTTTGCAATATTTAAGTAAAAAAGTAGTAAACTACATGTATGCCCTTAGAATTATCTTCAAATTGATTTTAATAAAGACATTCCTGAATACGCTTTTCTATAATTCATTTGCTGATTTTTTATTTTTTCGTATTTCCCTACTTCGATTTTATAGAAATTCGAACCCAAGAAATTGAATTGTCAATTGTGGAATTTTTATTTTTACAAACATAATTTTTTTTAAAAAAGAGAATCATTTTTTTCTATCTTGGTTTTATATATATATTTATTAAAAATATTTAAATTTAATAATAATTTCGAATAGCTTTTTAATTTACATAACACTTAATCTCAACCAAAGTTGGAGGACTTATCGTGAACAAATGGATCATTTGGATGTTGGTAGTAATAGTTTTCATCAGCCTGGGTTGTTCCAGTTGGAGCCGAACTGCTAAAGGTGGTGCCATTGGAGCGACCGGTGGAGCAGTAGTGGGCGGAGTAATTGGAAAACAAGCGGGCAATACGGTGGTAGGAGCAATCATCGGTGCCGCCATTGGCGGTGCCGCAGGTGCTTACATTGGGAATTATATGGATAAACAAGCCGAGGAAATCGAAAAAGATATCGCAGGAGCCCGGGTGGAAAGAGTGGGCGAAGGTATACGGATCACCTTCGATTCCGGCATTCTTTTCGATGTGGACAAAGCAGAACTGAAACCAGTCAGCAAAGAAAATATCGCTAAATTGGCCAATGTCCTCAAAAAATACGAGGATACGAATATTCTGATTGAGGGACATACTGACGCCACTGGTTCGGAGGAATACAATCTTGAACTTTCCAGGAAGAGAGCTCAAACCGTGGCCAATTATCTCTCAACATTAGGCATAAGTCCTACTCGCTTTACCATCATGGGTTATGGCGAATCACAACCTCTGATGACAAATGACACCCCCGAAGGCCGTGCAGCCAACCGCAGAGTGGAAATCGGAATTATGGCTAATGATAAGTTGAAAAAAGTAGCACAGGAAAAAGTAGGATAATTTGTCCAATTCATTTCTAACTTTTGTTGAGAGGCGGGTAACCGCTTAAAAATTTAGTGTATCAAGGTGTATATACAGGGTAATTAGAATAAAACCGCCTCTCAACAAAAGAAGTATGATTATTCTCCAAATATAAAAAGTTTCAAAAAGAAAAAGCTGCACTTCCACATCAATCTCAGAATTGCATGAGTCCATGAATATGATGTATCACTGAAGCAGCAAGTTTTTCCAGATTATACCCACCCTCTAAAAAAGAAGCCACTCTTCCTTTACAGATATTTTGAGCCAATTGACAAATTTTTATAGTCAATAATTCGAAGTCCTCCTCCTTCAATCCCACACCACCCAAAGGATCATCAGCATGAGAGTCAAATCCTGCTGAAATAAGAATAAAATTGGGTTTAAATTTTTCAATTGTCCGTAAACCTTTTTCAAAAATATTCAGATACTCTTCACGTGTAGTTTCATAACTAAGCGGAAAATTAAGGGTCGTTCCTCGCCCCTTTCCCATTCCAACCTCATGCGACGCACCGCTTCCCGGATAATGAGGATAAAGATGAGTGGACATATAGAATACTGTCGGATCCTGATAAAAAATATCCTGCGTTCCGTTGCCATGATGAACATCCCAATCGATGATGGCGATTTTCTTCACCTGATGTTTCTTCTGCAGATGGCGAGCCGCAACAGCAATGTTGTTGAACAGACAAAATCCCATCGAACGAATAGCGGTGGCGTGATGACCTGGAGGTCGTAATAGCGCCACCCCGTTGGAAATATAACCTTCAGCAACTCGGGAGACCAACGCCAATCCTCCCCCCACAGCGGCTAATGCAACTTTATAAGATTCAGGACAGACATACGTATCCATATCAAGCCAACCCGTTCCTCCCCTTACAATGGATTTCACCTTCTGCATCATTTCTGTGGAATGAACCAACATTAAATCCTCTTCGCTTGCTGATGAGAAAGGAATATTTATAAGTTTGGACAACATTCCTACCTCTTCCAAGCGGCTCATAATTATCCGTAAGCGCTCAGGTGATTCTATATGTCCTTCCATTCTATGTTGCAAAAAGAGAGAATCGTAGATATAGCCAGTAGACACTATTTATCCTTTGCCCCTGAAACGTTCATCGCTTTTTATTTTCTTTAATTTAGAAATATTATTCTTTATCCAGCCGATTTTTTTAACTTTACAACTGTCAAAATCAGGAACATAAGGTTTGATATCTAGCAGGGGAGTTCCATCCACCATATCTACATTTTCAACAATGAGAGTATTCGATTCAATATTAATTAATCGCACCACTGACAATCCAATCGCATTAGGACGAGCGGGAGCACGAGTGGCAAAAACTCCTCGTAATTGATCATCCATATAAGGTATTACCTTGAGTTGATATTTTTTACTCAAATGAAAATAGTAAAGCAGAATGATATGAGAAAAACCATTGAGATCCGATAATCCCTCAACATACTCTGGAAAAATGGTTATTCTCCCTTTGATACCTTTCGCAGCTGAAGGTTGGATAGGAACACCGACAATTTTTGTAAAAGGTGTATGAATAATTCCAATCGGTCGATATACAATTTTTTTCACTACCATTGCTTTTATCATTTTAAATCTTCAAAATTAATGATCTTGCCCACACCTAAATTAATATAATTTTGACTAAAATATTGACCAAATTTTCTGTGAGCAGTATCCCCGGAACAATGGCAAGGTGCAGTATACCGAACTCCCAGTGATTTAAGTGGGGAGATAATTAAGGATAAATTTGCTTCATTTTTTCTCACCAGATGGAAACCACCCATCAACAGCAGCACTGGGTCAGCAAACAATTCTTTTGCACGTTGAACAATATAGACAATACCCGGATGAGCACAGCCGGTAATTACGATCGGACCTTCAGGTGTAAGAATGATCAAAGATTGCTCGACAATCTCTGATCCCAGCTCCCCGCTGGAAAATACATTTTCAGCAAGCTTGATTGATTCCATAACTTCACAACTTTTGCTCCATAACCCAATAGATGTGTTTTAAATTCTTCCGGGAATGAGCAGAGTAAATAGACGGTTTCCGATGAATTAGTCTCCAGAAACCTATAAATCCCTCCAAAGTGATCTGCATGAAAATGGGAGAGGAAAACCGCATTAATATCCTGTGGATTTATGTTTAACTTTTGCATATTTCCCATTAACATCAAACCATCCCTACCGGTATCGAATAAAAGAGTAATGGGATTTGTTTTCACTAAACAAGAAAATCCCCACCCGATTTTCAGATCTTTCTGAAATGAATAATTGTCAAAGATCACTATGATGTTTACATTATTGAAGTCGTTATTTTTCATCTCATTACCCCTTCCCATACCAGTTACGACAACTGATATTTTAGGAAAAAAATTGTACAAGATAAGAAATAGAATTCAGTTATCGAAAGTTACACCAGTACCATTTCAGAAGTCATGAATTAAATGATTTTTTATATTTCGAGTGTTTCTGGTTTTGTCCAATTTAAACGTGGATTTAATTAATGCCTACACCATTTTCTGGTTTCCCCATAAAAAGTAAGGCTATTAAAATTACATTTACATTCTGGTATCCATAATTTTGAATATTCCTTTCGTATTCATTGTAAAATTTTTAAGTGTCAAGGCTGGCTTATGACTAAAATAATATTCAGATAAAGTTCAATTGATTTTTTTATCCTGATCTTCTACTATTCACCGCATTAAAAACCCGAGATTAAACCTACAATCCCAACCATCACTCCAACTATAAAATTGATTATTTTGATAATTAGGAAGGAGCGCCGGGAGTGAGCGATAACTGGCAACATGCCATGCCCATCCTGGACTATTGAGCTTGTCAATAGAATACTGAACGGAATCGCTCCCTGAACAAAAAGAGTTACAAAAATTAGATGAGGACCTGATTCTGGAATTAATCCCACTAATGCAGATATAAACATAACTATCCATAAATTTTCTTTAATAATTCCTTGTAAATTAAGCTGACTGATTAAAAAATACAATATCAGCAAAGTACCAAAAGTCCACAGGAATATTCGTGGAACGTGTTTTCGGACCACGTGATCCCATAAGTGCTTCTCCAAAAAATGGTCAGGAACAGTGCTCACTATAAAAATTGCTAATCCGGTGACAATTAAGATCGAAATGCGGACCCAATTCCATTGTGAAGGCCCAACCTGGCCAGTGGCTACCATAATAACGAATAATATTAGAACAGTAGCCATAGTAGTACGAAACGAAGAGGAGTGCTTCCATTGTCTCAATATTTCACCTCGAATAAAACAACGACAACTTTCAAAAACATGAATATCAAACCCTTCAAATCTTTCCACCTTTTTGCTTTTAAAATGCCCTGAGAAACTGTCAGTAAAAAATCCGACACTTATTCCAATAACAAACAACAAAGCAGTCAATAATATCGCCTCTCTAGGCATCATGGCTAGCATTACAAAAGATTCATCTCCACTGGTAGCAATCATGGTGGTGACCACTGCCCCTAATGTCAGTATACGGTGGGAGTACATGGCGACCACAATAAAGGCTCCCAGACAACCTGGAATGGCACCCATAATCGCAGCGAAAAGATACTGGCCCCAACAGGATGCACTTAATCGTTGCTGCCAAATACCACTGGTCAAAACATTTACATACTCAATTACCAGCATCATAACAAAGACAAAACCGGTAATCATCAATGCCTGATTGAATACTCTCAGGAGTGCGGTCATTTTATCTTAAAATTTTTTCTTTCAAATCTTATTAGGTCGATTTTTTACTCTTCTTTTCTTCTATTGACTGATGGTGATAGGAGCCTTCTCTTACCATCTTTGCATTACAATTGGGGCATAATTCCTGCTGGCATGGCACTCCCCTTCGATGTGGTATCTTCAAACCGCATTTCGGACAAATACAAAAGCCCCCTCGTCCCATACCTAGTGGATTTTGCAACATTTCATCTGTCCTTATTCTTAAATAAGATTCTTCAATATTACTTCTACATTTAAAATGATCTAAACGTCCATGATATTACCAAATTCAATTTCGATATGTATTTTCATCCATTAATTTTTAATCTGAGATAGTTTTAGGAATAGACCAGACGAATTTCTTCGTTGCCCAGAGTAAGTGTGATAGCTTCCTGCCATTCTGCTGATTTCCATGTCCCGAGTTTTTGGTGAGTTTCAAAATAACTCTGAGGAATGGGATGAGTCCCCATAACCACTTCTAATCCATATTTCTTTTCGATAAAATCACGAAAATGAAATAGATAAGGACAAGGTGGATATCCTACTAACAAACCAGTGGCAAAATGGATAATCTGAGCACCATTTTTCTTCATTTCCGCTGGGGCATATTCTATATTCCCTCCCGGACACCCGTCGCATGTTGTATAACCGACCAATTCGATTTCTTTGCCCTGATACACCCCAAAAGCGCCTTCACGTTTTTTCAAGGCACGCAAACATTTTCCACCTGCACAAGTGCGATAACGATCGCAGATAATAATTCCGATCTTAACAGTATCTTTCATCTCCACTTTTCATTTTTTTAGTCAATAAAGTTCTCATACTACTCATTTTAAAGCTCAATTTTTTTCTTTCGCCTTTGTTGAGTCAAATGGCTAATAACAATAAAAACCAAGATAATAACAACAATAAGAACTAGTAAAATATTCTAAAGTGAAACCAAATAGACCATAGAAGAAGTACAATTGAACCAACAAGTGAAGTATGACCTATCTACCCTCGCGGAGCTATAAACTTTTTCTTGAGCCCTTTCAGCAATTTCATTCCCTGCTCGGCAAGCGGTTATTTTTCCGCTTTTTTATCTGTTGTTTTTCTTCCCAGTTCGTCAATCCGCTTCCGAATCGCTTCCAATTCATTTTCTAAAAACTGGGCTTCCTGCTTCAGCCATTCGCTCTCTTCTTCTACTGTAAAATAAGGGTGATCATATCGCGCCCGGCGCCACATTCGCCCGGGAACTCCGGTAGCCCAGAAACAATGTCGCCATCCTCGCCCGTATCCTCCTCCCCATCCGTAACGGGGATTACAACTCCAGCCGGGTTCTATACAAAATCCACGGCCCCAACCAGTCATTGGGCCAAAACCAACTGGCCCTGTTCCATCAAATCCAGGCATAATCAATCCTCCTATTTTAGTTTTGAATACATTTATCCCTCCAGTAACTCCGTTTTTTTCTTCAATCAGCTTGTTCCCTTACTACTTCATTTTCACTGCGCATCGCCATAAGACTACTGATATTTTTAAAGATTTGTTTAATTTCCCGACTGGCCGGAGAATCCAGAAAATCTGTGATTATTTTCTCTTCCAATAAGGCGTTCACCACTGTTTCATCAAATGGAATCTGGCCCAGTATCGCTATCTGATTATTCTCAGCGTAAGATTTGATCTGAGAACAAATTGTCTGATTTAAATCGGCTTTATTGATGACCAGTCCAGCGGAAAGATGAAAGCGTTGAAGCAGTTCCACCAACCGTTCCAAATCATGCAGTCCGGAAATGGTAGGTTCGGTGACTATCACCACCAGATCCGCCCCGGTCACACTGGCGTTCACTGGACAACCGATTCCGGGAGGACCATCCACAATGAGCCATTCTGCGGCAGTTGATTTCGCCAGCTCAACAGCCTGTTTCTTTACCTGGCTTACCAGTTTGCCGGAATTACCTTCTCCTGGTTGTAAAACCGCATCCACTAATATACCGCCATCAATCCATCCGCTATGATAATGGCCTGATACTGTCTCCTGTAAATCAATGGCATTTTCCGGACAAACTTGCACACAGAATCCGCAGCCCTCGCAGGCCAGGGGATCAACCTGATAATTTTGGATGGCTTCAAATCTACAGTATTCCTGACAAAGACCGCACTCAGTGCAGTGACCGGCATCAATTAACGCCTTTTTCCCACTCAGATAGGGGTAACTTTCCGCCAGTTGTGGTTTCAATAAAATATGTAAATCAGCTGCATCTACATCGGTATCCGCTATCACTCGCTTCCTGAACAGCACAGATAGAGCCGCGGCCAGGGTGGTCTTACCGGTACCACCCTTGCCGCTGAGGATCACTATTTGTTGATGAGTTATAGACTTATTTTCCAAATTAGCTCCTTCGACTTTCCGGAAAAATAGTATTCATTTCTCTGATATTTTCTCTGGTTATTCCTGAAAGTTCCACCGAGATAATAGAATCCTCACTAAAAACTTTCTCTGTTTCAAGTTGATGTCGAATTCTGTTAAAGAGTAAGAGGAATTCCTGTTTTAGGTGCGGGAAAACCCGCACAGCCGGTTCACCCCGGGAGTAAGCTTCCGCCAACTTGCGGTGAAATGGGATTCTCAACAGTAAAGAAATCCCTTCTGCCTGGCAATAACTGCTGATTAAATTATTTTGATCCATTGCTTTATTTTCAACTACTGCAAAAGGACGCTTGAGAATCCGCAATACCTTCACTGCCAGCTTTAAGTCATGCAATCCAAAAGGGGTTGGTTCAGTAACCAGCAGACAAAAATCGGCATCGCGCACTGTTTCAACCATCGAACAGGCAGTACCAGGGGGTGCATCCAGAATATTTACCTTTTGAGGTTGGATGAAGGCTTTCACCTGCCGAATTAACAGAGAGGCCATTATTTCACCGATATTCAGCCGGCCTTCCACAAAACCTCTCCCCTCTGGTAAAACATATCCGGTACGGATATTACCTATGGGTTGTTCTCTTTCCCTGATAGCACCTTCCGGACAGGAATATGCACAGGCGCCACAGGAATGACACATTTCCTCAAACAGCAGAACTTTCGGGGGAAGGATAGCCAGGGCATGAAACTGACAGATCTCCACACACTTGCCGCAAAAATTACACTTCCGATAATTTATGTCTGGAAGGAGACGCACGGCAATCTTGGTTTGTTCAATTACCGGATTTAAGAATAAGTGTCCATCCGGCTCTTCTACATCACAATCCAAATAAACAGTCTCTTTAAGAGACAGGACTAAATTGGTGGCAACAGTGGTCTTGCCGGTTCCTCCCTTTCCAGATGCAATAACAATGTTCACCGCTTAATCCTCTGGTATAACAAAAATAGTGAAATAAGGCGAATCTTCATCTATTCTTCCAGCAATTACTAATAAACGATACATCGTCGGGAAATTAATGACATCCGTCGCCATGATGTCCTGCACACTCCTGGTAACCGTTCAAATCACCCTTCAGGTAAGCAAACAGGGCTTCCCGTACGTCCATTCCCGGGGCAGTGATGACCTGGATCCCAAACTGATTGAACTGCATTACTGCTTTGCGACCCATTCCACCGGCAATGATCACATTGGCATTATATTCTTTTACATAGACCGGAAGTTCACAAGCTCCGCCGTGCCCGCCCTGAAGGGGATTGGAAAAAACCTCTTCTCTGAGCACTTCCTTATCTTCGTTTACTTCGTAAACTAAAAATTTTGAGCAGCGACCAAAATGTTCAGCAACCACCGCCTCATTGTCAAGACGGTCCTCTGCACTAATGGCAATTCTCATACTCATTTCATTCCTCGCTTTTTTAATAGAAATTTTCTAATATTTTTTTTCTCTTTGTCTAGGCGATCCAAATGCCGATGAATTTTCCGTAATTATTCTTCGAATAGGAATATTTTTTTCTTGAAAATTTTCAGCCTGAGGGTTTAAAGAATCGGTCGAAGCAGGTGCTGGTTGCTGGTTACCTCTGTTATTCCGCTGGACCAAGGTGTCAGAATTTGCATTCAACGATACGGTTGAATTTGGCAAAAAGTTTTCTTTAAACGCCTGCACCTGTTCTCGCACCGATTTAACTGATGCTTCAATGATTGGGATTCCTGCCTCTGTCAATACTCTATAAGCATTGGGACCGCAGCTGCCGGTTATCACTGCCTGCGCCCCCTTCTCCAGAACAAATTGAGCAGATTGAATCCCGGCACCCCCGTGAGCTTCCACATGGGGATTGATAAAAGATTGAAACTCTAGGGAATCGGAATCAACAATCAGGAAATAAGCGGCCCGTCCAAACCGCGGATCCATCATTGAATCTAAACTATCACCCACTGCTGAGATAACAATTTTCATTGATCTATTCCTTTCATTTTCCTGCAGAATCTGCAGAGGTCGATCACCAGCGATTTCCTCGCTTTCGGCTAGAAGAGCCACCATAACAGTGCCCACGTCCACCACCGTAAGGGAATCCTCCCCTTCCTACTCCATATACAGTTAAGTATCCTTCAGGTTTTTCTGACCCATTTGCGGTACCATCGGTCAGTGTTTGGTAAAAATCAGACAATCTACGTCTACCATAAAAATTCACCTTTAAATTTTTTCCTATAAATCTTCTGACTCCGAAATCAGGCATTTTATACTCTCCATCTAAAATGAATTAAAATCTTAATGATTCTGAAAATCTTTTTTATCTCTGGCAGTCACTACAAATCCCATAGAATTGAATAACATGACCGGTTATTCGAAATTTATGCTTATCTACCAGAGCAGTTTCCACTTTTTTAAGGAGATCGACTTCTTCCTCCACAAAATCATCATAGTCAATAATCTGTTTGCAACTGACACAGACCATATGGTGGTGATGCCCGGGTTTCTGAGAATTCTGCACCAGTTCGTAGCGGTGACGCCCGTCCCCGAAATAAAATTTAGTGATAACTCCCATTTTTTCAAGTAATTCCAGCGTTCGATAAACGGTTGTTAAACCCATAATCGGATATTGCTGGTGGACTCGGAAATAGATCTCCTCTGCAGAAAGATGTTCTTTGGTTTCACTTAAAACATCCAGTATAATCCGCCGAGGCTCCGTAAATCGAAGTCCACGCTGCTGAAATCGACAATGCCAAGGACCCCTGGTTTTCATAACATATCCTTAATGCAAATGGTTTTCATTACTAATATAATGGATTTTTTAAAAAAATCAAGCCTCTTTTTATTTTCAGCTTTTTAACTTTATTGGTCTATATCTTGAGAATAAAATGGTAAGTGGTGATCTCACCTGCTTAAATACACCTATCATCAGGGAGAATTAAAGATAAATCTAATATCGACCAAATTAAATGGCAGGGGGTTTATACCAGGTTGCTTTACAAAGAAAGAAGATATAATGTTAAAGTATTTTTTTATATTCCAGAAAAATTTTCATCATGGTCAGTATCTATATGAAAGTCGTTCAAGATTTTGTTTTCGGAAATCCCTCCAATTATAACTCAGAACGAATTGTAAAGAGAGGCTATTTCCCTGCGGACCATTCAATTCTCCCAGGTCAACCAGAAAAATGTAATACCTTCCTTGCAAAGAAAATTGCGTTCTTCCTAATTTTTCAGGTCTCCAGCCAAAGCTGAATCTCGGACTAAAATAAAAAGAGCTTATGGATTTATCTGAATAAATCTGATCTGCATCTGGTGGTGAATAGACATTCCACACCAAAGTCGATGTGTATGGTCATTTCACTGCGCATTCGAAACCAAAGTTTACTTCCCTATTCCAAACCTGTATTGGCACCCAAAAATTTCTGTGAAGTGAATGATTGTCCCCGGTAACTGAAGGTGTAAGGTTCTGCTGTTGAAGCAAAGCGTAGGAACAAATACAGGTTGAGATCTCTTTGACTGTGAGCTATTCCACTATAGAATCCAATTTCTGGATGATTTCCAAGACCTTTAACGCCTTTACTTTGCGGCATCCAAATACCGCCCGACAATCCATAATAAAAATAATTTGAGTTGATCACCTCCTTTACCGCTTGCCAATAATAGCGTTGAAGGTCGGAACGGCTGTAAATAATTGACTGTAGTTTTAGAAAGGTAGAATCACATTTCCCCATAAAATGTTCAGATAATAATTGTTCTAGGGTATTATTCACTGAATAATGATAAGCTTTTTCCGCCAGATGCACTGTAAAACGATCGAACACTGCATGAGCTGAATCCAGGTGGGACGCAAAAGTTTTTCCCTTTTCAGTTTTTACCTGAGTCAATTCAAATTGATCTTTATAATCTAACAGATAATGAATAATCCTATGATCATATATTCGTTCATCAAAATGACTTTGCTGGATGGCCAGCAGCAACCGGGTACGATTAATCCATACATTTGTTTGACAATGCTCCTCCCAGTAACAAGCAAACAAAGGACGGTATCGAGGTGTGATTTCTGATGATATTCGGGTATTAGTAATAGACAATTATACCTTATTTGCACACATTCCAGCCATCGGTATTTCATTAAGCGTTCTACCTGGCTGTTCGTTTGAGCAGGGAGCAAAGAGAAACCAAGAAAGAATCCTAGCACATAAAATTTAGATAAATGATACAACCGGTGATGAAGACGAAGAAAACTGGGTGACAGAAAAATTGTCATGGTAAAATTTACATGCAACTTTTTTATCCGGTAGGAGAAAGCATGAAAAAAACTTTCAGGGCTATTCCAGCGGCAATGTATGCTAATATCAGCCCGATGGCGCGGATAATCATTTTATTGTGGTGCTGGATCATGATGAAAGAAGCAATAGCCATACATATGGAAATGATCAGGTAGAGGTATACCATCTCGAATTCAAATCCCTATGTCAGTATTCCTTGAAAAAACAACTAAATGTACATACTAAAATTATAAATATGATTGCATAAATCACATTAAATAAAAATTTTATTTTTAAATGCCCCGATTTAAAATCGGGGCACAGAAAAATAGGTATTCTGAAAATTAAAAATAATCGATCAGTATAAGTCACCAAATTGATGAAAACGAGGTCATTACTTATTCATTTTCATTCAACCAGTGTTCAAAGGCGATAAAAGAATAGTCTCTTCCTAAAAAATCACGTACCAGATCCGCTGCATCCTTATTACCTCCTGGCTCCAGTATTTTTCGTCGATAATCGACAGCTACCTCCGGATTCATCAGTCCTTTTTCTTTGAAAACACTGAAGATATCTTTCGCAATCACTTCCGACCACATATAGGTATAATAAATGGCGGAATAGTCAACCAGATGTCCGAATGCCAGATGCATATAGGTTTCCGGGACATAACTGAAAGGTGTATATTGCCTTTGAAGCTTTATGACCATTTTTAGCGGATCAAACGAGTCATATTTACGATTGTAAAAATTCAGAGAGATGGCCGCATAAAACATTTGCTGTTTATCATACAGTCCCAATCCAAACTTACGGGCTCTGTTCATTTTGTTTATCAGATCATCAGGAATAGTATCTCCTGCCTCATTTACCGCAAAGGTTTTTAAAATGTCTGCATCCCACACCCATTCTTCAAACAGGATAGAAGGGGTCTCGACGAAATCCCATTCGGTCGCAATTCCTGATAATTTCAGCCAGGGCTGATTTCCTCCTAAAATATGATGGAGTAGATGTCCAAATTCATGAAAAAAAGTGCTCACATCATCGTGTTCCATCAAACCCGATGTACCATCACCACCTGGAAAATTGCACATGAGGACAGCCTCCGGTAATTGCCGTCCTGTAACTCCGGTTAATTTTTGAGACATTTGCGCATGCTTAAATTTATCCTGGCGCGGATGCATATCCAGGTAAAAACGTCCAATGAGCTTTTGATCTTGCCAGATTTCATACACATCCACGCTGGGATGCCAGGCTAAGGTATCTACTTTTTTATAACTGATATTGTATAGTCTGCTGGTGAGATCCAATAAACTTTTTTGAACACGATCGTATGGAAAATAGGGGCGTATTTCTCTGGCATCCACATTATAAGATTCCTGTTTTACTAATTCGGATATATAGGTCTTTTGCCAATCCCCTACCTCAGTTGCAGTTGGTGATTCTTTTCGTAGTCGAGCCAATAATTCGTCATAATCTTTTTTTGCCCGCCGATCGGCTGCAGTGGCTATGCGATCAATAAATTCCTGAGCGTTGTTCGGATTTTTAATCATTTTATCTTCAGTAATGTATTCTGCATAGTCTTTATATCCCAATAAACGAGCTAATTCATATCGTTTCTTCAGCAAATTATGCAGAGTTTCCTTATTTTTTGGATAAGCGCGCTGTCGGTATTTTTTATACAATTCGAAGCGGCGGGCATCTGAAATAGCATAGGTCATAAAAGGAATATAATCTGGATAATCAGTAGTAATTGTTATTTTTCCATCGGGGCCGGCGGGATGACTTTGGATAAAGTCCTCTGGCAAACCAGCAAGTTCTTCCACTGAATGTAATTTTATACTTCGAACATCTTCCCGGATATGTTTATCAAAATTCTGTTCCAGGATTACCAATTCTTCTTTCAATTTTCGAATTTTCTGGCGGGTTTTCGGATCCTTATCTACTCCGCTACGCCGAAAATCCCGCAAAGTGATTTCAGCAAATCGCCTGGCCTTCGGATCCGCCGAACTCAGATCAATAGCGGCTACAGCTTCAAATATAGGTCGTGACAGCTGGATTTCGGTCTCCAGATTTGAGAATTTCTGATCATATTCTTCAGCTATTTTTCTCACTTGTGGATCGGGGTGCGCTTGCTGATAGATACTGGCCAGATTAGTACTGCGATCTATGGCTAACCAAAGATCGTTCAACGGAACCAGTACAGTTTCAACTGTTTTCGGACCGGCCTCTTTTTCTAATTTTTTAAACAAACTCTGAGCATGTTGATAATCGGCCTCACACTGAGCTTGAAATTGAAGAGCCTCACTTTGACGCGAGGTCTGTGCTGCCAGAAAATTAATCAGCAGTGAGAAAACTGCCGCACCCGTAACAAATTTCGAAAAAAAGTTCATATCGACCTCCGGTTTTTGAACAATTCTGAAGAGTCGAAATTAACGGAAAAGTTAACTAAATGTTACGAGAATTTAAAAATGAGAAAAGGTTAGGGATTGACAGCGTTTTTCTCCATCAGCCATTTACGACTTAGCTCAACGACCCGCAGGGTTAATTCTGGTTTACTGGGATGCATATGACCAGCATCAAGAATCATAACCGTTTTCGGTGTGGGAGTCAGTTCTTGAAACTTTTGCCAACAAATGGTAGGAATTTGGTGATCATTTCGGCCATTGATGACTAAAAATTCACCTCGAATATATGGAAGATGCAGGGCAGGTTCAACTGGATGAATCACTGCGGTTGCCATCCAGGCAATAATAGTTCGCGGGATGGCCGATAAAAATTTCAAATTACCTCTTAATACTTTATAAATATCGACTCCACCATAAGCCATTACTGCCGGACCGAGAACGACTTGATCACGATCAGCTAAATGATAGATAGCCGGAATAAAAAAGGCCCCGAAACTATATCCCAATACACTCATTCTGTTTTTATCAGACCATGATTGTTGCCTGGCCCATGCTGCAATATTCACCACCTGGGCGGGGACTTTCAATACCGATGAATGGATAATGGGGATTTGCGTAATTTTAGTGCCATCATACCAGTAACGGGGACTATAAGGATATTGATAGGCAATAATAATATTCTGACCTTGAGCAGGGATATATTTGAGGCTCTCCCGTCCAATCTCTAAACCACCTAATACAATAAGTACCGGTAAACCCTCTGATGGTATAGTAGTTGGAAAACTAATGGTAATAAAAATGGAATCTAATTCTTCATTATAGAGGGTGACATCTGAATATATTCTGCTCTCAGCCAGCAATTCCATTCTGGATTGTTCTTCTTTGATCTGTTCTATAAAAAGGATGCCTCTGTCCAACGCATCTAAGGGATCTCTTAGGCGTTGATAACCGACCCACAAAGCAAACAGGAACAGAAACAGAAAAAAGATCAGGGAAAAAATGGCTAAAATTTGTCTAAAAAATCTGAACATAATTCCTTTGGGATCACAGACATGTATGCTTTGATGAAATTATCACTGAAATCAAAAATTTCCAAACATATTTCATTAATATTTTGAAAAAGTATAATCTTTTAATAATTTAACCAACTTAAAATTTAGTTTTTAGGTCTGAAAGTTTAAAAGAAGAAGAGATATATCTTGCAGATATTCGATATAGAAATTCTCTGGCATTCATTGGAAGTGGTTGCACTGGTTTCCATTATGATGATTCTCATCGATTGGATCGATGTTCGTACCCGAGGGAAAATCCCGACCTGGATTTCACATCATAAGATTTATCAATATTTTATTGCCAGTATTTTTGGCTTAATCCCGGCCTGTATGGGCTCTTATCTCAATGTATCTCTATACATGCATGGATATCTGAGTCTGGGAGCCATTGTGGGAGGTATGATCTCCACCACCGGGGAAGCTTCCCTAATTATGTTTGCCGAATTTCCCCGTACCGCTATCTATCTTCATCTTATTCTTTTTATCAGCGGGATATTTTTTGCTTTTATTACTGACCTGGTGGTTGGGAAATTTAAAATTCCTCATAAACTTGAATGCCATTCACTGGTCTATCATAGCGACGAAACTTCTGTACTCCATTACTTGCGCTATCATATCTGGGATCATTTACTTAAAAAACATATCTGGCGAATATTTCTTTGGACTTTCTTCGCCATCTGGTTCACTCATATTGGTACCCATTACTTTGACCTGGATCATTTTATAAAGTCACATCCACAGCTCATATTGTTTATTGCTGTATTAATTGGCCTCATTCCTGACATTGCGCCCCAGTTTATCTTTGTGTTTATGTTCAGCACTGGTTTGATACCTTTCAGCGTTTTGCTGACTTCTTCAATGGTGCAAAACGGACATGGTATGCTGCCGCTTTTATCTTACTCGTTGAGGGACAGCATCATCGTAAAAAGCTTTAATGTTATTTTCGGATTATTGGCCGGGATTTTGATGATGAGTCTGGGTTGGTAAACTTCTGACGTGAAGTGTTATTTACTCATCTTTTTTATTGAAAGATAGATTAGAAAATCAACATGAATCATTTTGAATGTTAATGACGAATTCATCTATTCACAGCTGGTCTACTCTTCATGCCCTCATTATTCTGGTGGCCACGATTCTGAGTCTAATTCCGTTTGAGATTTTTCCCTTAATCCTTGCTGCTTTTTTTTCCTTCAGCCTGCTGATTCTCATCTCAAAAAATGAATGGACTCCCCACTCAGGTTTTGGGACAGGAAATTTCTTAACCAGCATACGTCTGCTGCTGGTACTGCTCATCGCCCTTTTTCACAGACAGATTCCAAACTATGTCATAGCCCTATCTGGTTTTATAATATTGATTGGGGATGGGATTGATGGTAAAATCGCCCGTCAAAAAAACGAATCATCAGAGTTTGGTGAGTATTTTGATAAAGAGACTGATGCGCTATTTATTCATATGTTTTGTATGCTGGCGGTTCTTAAACATGTGTTGGGAATTTGGGTTTTACTGATAGGACTACTACGCTACCTATTTGTGATATATCTTCTTATCACTGGTAAAAAAGATCGCAAAGAGCGGCGATCTAAAATCGGTCGACATATATTTGTTTTTGTCAGTTGTGCAGTTAGCATCATGTTTTTGCCTTTCCCGCATTTCTCACTGACGGTCGCTGTTTTAAGCATGGTGCTTCTACTTTATTCCTTTGGCAGAGATATTCTATGGATACATTTCGCAAAATAACTTCGTGGTTCCAGAGGGTAAGCCGCACCTATTCATTTTTCTGGTTCGCCCTCATTATGCTGAATATTCTGCTCTTCATACCGCAAACAATTTTTCACCCGGGTAAAGTTCATTATTTCCCGCTTCCTTCTTTGCATGGCCCGCGGGGATGGTTTGATACCTTTCTGTTCTTCCTGCGCAGAGAAAATCAAGATTTCTTTCGTATCATCGCGGAATATTTGCTGATAACTACCTCATTATTTTTTGTTATTAAATTAAAATATCCAAAACTCTTACGCCGAATTTTACTGGCACTTTATTTATTCTTCTTTATCTATCAATGCTATGATTCCATCATGGTTCTGATTTTTGGAGAATCTCCTATTCTATATAATGACCTATCGTTGTTAAAAGGCGCTTTCTATTTAATTATAGATATCATTTTCACCAGTAGGTTCATAATGCTTATTGGTGTAGCTTTGTTATTGCTATTCACAGTCAGTATAATTTTTTACTTTTTCTCTATTGTTGAGAAAGGATTAGAGAAGTGGCAGAGCAAGCGCAGCATGTTTTACGCGGGAGCCGGAATATGGGGATTTGTACTCATTATGACCATGTGGTTTGGTTTTAGAGACTTCCGAGCAGTCGTGCAATGGATTACTCCCAAGATAATCAAAAACATAAAACATTCTTTTGCCTTAAAAAATCTGCTGCAGGAAGTAGAACGAAATCCTGTGGATTCTACTTATTTTGCTTACCAGCACATTCAGTTGCAGCAAAAGCCGAATATCTTTCTTATCATGCTGGAATCTTACGGAAAAATTCTGGTTGAACGAGATGAACTCAAGAGCGATTATTTATCTCTGCTTTCTCAGATGGAAGATTCTTTGCAGCAAAATGGTTGGAAAATGGTGAGCAATTTCAGCCAGGCTCCGATTTTCGGAGGTCGCTCCTGGCTCAGTATGGGCACCCTTTTAACCGGCACATTGATCAAAGATGAGGTTATTTACTCTTACTTTATCAACCGAACCAATAATTATCCCCATCTTGTGCATTTTTTCAATCTCCAGGGTTACCACACCTATGCATTGCAGCCGCTGAACCGAAGCCGACCAGGATATACCTTAACCAGTTATGAAAAATTTTATCAATATAAAACCTATCTTAATTTTGCTGAACTGAATTTTGACGGACCAGCCTTTGGTTTCCGCAATATCCCTGATCAGTACAGTCTGAATTATGCTTATGAAACTTATTTACAGAATAATACCTCACCGATTTTCCTTTTTTTCCTCACCGTAAGTTCACACTCTCCCTGGATCGATCTACCTCCCTACGTTGAAGACTGGCATTTGATCAAGGAAAAATCTGAGCAACGACTTAGCAAAGAATATGGGGATACCGAGAAAAAAATAAAGGAAAGCGTCCTCTACCATTTTTCCAGCGGAACCGGATTGAATGAATACCTTCAGCATATGATTTACGAACTGCACATGGTTCAAGATTTTATTCTAAAACAAGTGCCTCCCAATAGTATGGTCATCGTGATAGGCGATCACCAGCCACCTATCACGTTGGATCCAAATCCAAGTTTTGAAACCCCTCTGCACATAATTTCCAAAGATGAAAAATTTATTAGCTCATTCGAGAAATTTGGGTTTAAGCGAGGACTGAATTTAGATCAATGGAAGGAGAAAAGTATAAAGCACGAAGGATTCTATTCCCTGCTGATCCACAATTTGACTAAAACCTACAGTCAGCTGGATTCTTTACCCCCCTATCTGGAAAACGGGATTCCTTTATCTATAACTCAATAATATGCTATGAGAAGAAAACTGCATACTCTTTTTTGTGGTTCTGAGGAGGATATTCAGAAATTTTTTGACGCCAGCGCACCCGATTATAAAGAGCAACACGGCCATGCGAAAAAATTATTTCACTATCGCCTTACTTTGATCCAGCAATTTGCCCGGCTTTCCACTAACGATGTACTTTTAGACTTGGGTTGCGGTCCAGGCAATCATTTATTCGCATTAGCTCCTCATATCAAACAAGGAATTGGAATAGACTTCTCACCAAAGATGATCGAGATGGCCCAATATAACCAAAAGAATCATCCTGAAATTAAGAATATTCGTTTTCAGATCGATCAGGCCCAGAGGCTCGCCACCATTCCTGATCAGTCCATAGATATCGTTTTAGCAGTAGGTGCATTTGAGCATATGCCTCAAAAAAAACACGTTCTGCAGCACATCTACAGAGTTTTAAAAATTTCTGGTCGATTGTTGTTTCTCACTCCCAATGGAAATTTTATTTGGTATCGATCTATTGCACCGCTATTTCACATTCCCACCAGGCATCTGTCCACCGACGAATTTGTTACTACCGATTGGATGAAAAAAACATTGAAGGAGACAGGTTTTGTTCAACCTGAATTTTTTTTCTGGACTTTTATTCCACGCGGAGATATGAGTTGGGGATGGGCAACACTGTTGAGTATACTCGATTTTGTGGGAAAGTTTCGGTGGCCAGCTTATTTGAGAAGCGGTCTGATTATTCGTGCTATAAAAACGAACAACTAGGTTTTCTGCCCGACTAAAAGTATGTATCTCGCGTGGTGGCGACGATACAACTCTTCCAAAGCCAAGCCACCCATGAAAGCATTGACCAGCAGACTCACATTTTGAAAAGGTAAGATTCTTTGTAAAAGCTGTAATTTTCTTTTCCTGCTTTTTAACCCTTGCTCCTGCCCTATCTTAACCCATTCAGTGAGATCACTCTCTTTCACCACCTGTAATCCATTCTTTTGAAAAAGAGCCAGGTAATCAGATCGACGGGGAAACTGATTGAGCCTCCAAGCTTTTTTTAAGAGCAATAAATCTGAATCATCAGATTGCAGGTCATCGGCTGCCATGTCTTCTATAATTATCATTTGACCACCTGGGACCAGGGCAGCGGTTAAATTCTCCATTGCGCGACAAAGATCACTGGCATGTATTAATGATTCGATAGAAAGAATAACATGATAATTTTCTGTGAGGGGATCTTCGTAATTTTTGACAAAAAAATGACAGTACGAAGATATTCCACGTTTTACTGCCTGGTTACGGGCTATTCTTATTTGATACGGGCTTAGTGAAAATCCAACATAGTGGCCGGGTCGGCGCGAGTACCATCGAAAGATGGTGCCACCAAAACCGCAACCCGCATCCAGTACCACAAAATTTTCAGCGAGCAGAACGGACTCAAACGCCAGATCATTTATATATTCACTTTGATTTTTCTGATTATACAAGCTCTGTTTTTCGGGAGGAATTTGCAATGTTTTATGCATGGTTAGAGAGGCGAATCGTGTGCCGCGAGTGAAAAAATTTTTCCACACCATGAAACGCGATAGCTGGTTGTATAATTTAGAAAGTGATTGGCGGGTGTCAGTTAAATCGTTCATCAGGATTTGATTCTCAAGATATAAATGAACTGGTGTGCTCGGGACAGCGGGATGAAAGACCAGACCATATTACGAAAAAAAATATATAGGCGCGAGTCTGATTTAATACCCATATAGGAAAGCAATCTTCGCAAGCGCCAATCATCCCTGCTCACGTGCTGAATTTCCATTCCATGATCCTCAAACAAATTCTGCCACTCCTTAAGCGATAAGGCATTCTCATTACTCTCCCGATATCCTTTGCTGAAGCATTTCCCTAATTTCCAATAAAGTGTGCGGGAATTCGGTACCATCAAACAAAACATAGCACTTTTTTTGGCAACTCTCTTCATTTCATTAAACGCTTTTTCCATTTCAGTAAAATGCTCCAGGACGCCGATGCAGGTGATATAATCAAAGGTTTCCGATGGGAAGGGAATTTTAGTCACCGACGCGGATTCGACGACTGACATCGGTGAATTTTTTCGAGACAACTTTACGGCTTCAGCAGAGACATCGATACCACAGGTAAACAGACCTCTCTCCGAGGCAGCTTTCAACAACCACCCGGTTCCGCAGCCAATATCCAGGAGTTTTTCTCCAACCTTGACTGGCAAATAATCCAGAAAAGAAATATAGGCCGCAAAAGGTCGCATACTGCGCTCCCGTCGTGAACCGTAAAGCCGATCGAACCAATTTCGAATTGAATTTTCAGTCGGGGTAGTCATCAGAACTCTATTTTTTTCAGGTTGTTGGAGTAAAGGTGGTTTTGACATACTTCACTAATTGTTCGGCAGATTCTTTCCAGCTGGTAAAGTTCATGCTTCTTTTTTTTGCTGTTGTCCCTAATGATAATCTCACTTTATCATCAATAATTAATATTCGCAAATAGTCTAAAAACAATTGCTCCTGTCCAAAAGGAACTAAAAAACCCGTCTTACGATGTTCCACTAATTCGGCTAATCCCCCGACTTCCCAGGCAATGGTCGGCAGTCCATTCGCCATGGCTTCCATGGTTACCATACTACAGGTCTCGAAATGAGAAGGAAGCACGAAGATATCATAGTCAAGATAAATTTTTAGAAGCTCTTGATGGCTTAACGGTGGAAAAATTTTCACTCGTTTATTGATTGTGGAAGCATGCACTCGATTCCTGAACTGTTGAGTGAAAGATTTGTCCAGGCGATCTTCACCAATAATATGCCAGGACCATTTCACATCTACCAGTTTTTCCAGAATCGCAATTAATTCCATTAATCCTTTGTTAGGGAAAATACTGGACACTGTGAGAAGGCCAGGAATATGACTTTTTCGATCTTGAACCCTTGGCTGACCAGGAGATGCAATTCCAGGGCGAATTACAATAATCCGATTTTCACTGACACCCACCTGGCGCAGACATTGCTGGGAATAATCGCTGGTGGTAATAAATCCTTGAAATAACGGTAAATAAGCTTTTTCTCTCTGGACGACGCTATCCGACTTGTCTCGAGTATCCAGAAGGTGTAAATAGTGTACTAATAAAATTTTAGGTGGTGCCATTTGTTTCAAAAGAAAATCCATCCATCCCTGGTTTTGCAGTAACAGGCTGTCAATTACCCAGATGTCTTCTCCTGAGGCAGGAAGTGAACTATCAAGACCGTTAAATTTTGTCGGAATAACAATGTTTTTTACAGGCAGAGATTCTTTCAGATGCTCACTCAGATATTGATTGAAAATATTTCCGCCGGTATACAGGCGGTGAATATCAGGCAAGAAAAAGATCAATTGCATGGAATTAAATAAATTTTACTCTTCAATCGTCAAAAGGAAATGGCGATGCATTTCATTATGATAATTTCCGACGAAAAGAAGCTCGGGCAATTCTATTTTCCCATAGAGTTATGGTCAGAAATTCAATAGATTTTGTGTTAATTCTTTTCGCATATTGCTCCCAGAAAATCCGGCAAAAATTTTCAATACTGGGATTTAGATTCTGAAAAGTTGGCAAAGAATTCAATGTTTTGTCGGCAAAATGGTCGATCATTTCATCCAGATTTTTTTCAATGTCAACAATATCGACCAGATAACCGTGATGGTCCAAAGTGGTTCCTTCCAGACAGACCTCGACTTTGTAATAGTGAGAATGCAGGAAATTTTCCTTTCCCCAATCGCCACCGACTAAATAGTGTTGAGCAATAAAATCTCTGCTGACTGTCAAGCTATACATAAAATCCCCTTTTTCAATCAATACGTTAAAACCACCTGTAGAATACTGCCGGGTTGTTGATCAATTAGTTGATAAGCGTCTTCCGCCTGATTGAAAGGAAGGCGATGACTGATAAGTGAAGAAGGTTTGATTATAGTTAACATGTGCCAGGTAAAATCAAAACGCCGCTGTTTATTCCACCGCCCTCGCAAGAACGGCGAAATCGTACTCACCTGGCTGCTGGTGATTTGCAGTCGGTGGCGATGAAAATTTTTACCTAAATTCAAAAAGGCAATTTTATTCCCGTACCAGGATCCCACAATGATTCTGGCTTGATAGCCAGCGAGCTCCAGAGCTGAATTTAAAGTGTCAGGATTTCCGCTTAATTCAATCACCAGATCCGCTCCGGCTGATTCATCATGCGAGGTCAGATCCACACCCAGCAGATGCTGAAGAGTACGATGATAATTTTTATCTAATGGGCTCAGGACATGATCCGCGCCAAATTTTTTTGCCATCTTTAATCTCTTTTTGATGGGATCAATAGCTATCAACATTGAATGAGGAATCTTCGCCAGCAAAGCAGTGGTCAATAATCCCACCACTCCCTGTCCATAGATAACTATTCGCTCTCCTAATATCGGTTGAGCGTCCATAACGACACTGATCGCTGTTTCCAAATTTGGAAAAAACAGTGCCTCCAATGGAGTAATAGATGACGGGATTAAAAACAGGTCGGATAAATTTACCACCAGCTCAGTTTGATGGGGATGAAAGACAAAGGCCCATTTTCCCACCAGTTTTCGATCAACATTTTTAGCGACATCTGTAATTTGGCCGACCAGGGAATATCCATACTTCATCGGATATTTTAATCGCCCGGCAAGAGCAGAGATTGACACATCCGTCAAAAGGTCAGTAGGGAAATCTCCGCGGTACATCAACATTTCAGTCCCAGCACTGATGGCTGAAAACTTCGTGCAGATATGTACCTGATCTTTTTTTAAAGGGGGTAGAACTTCTTCCCGATAGGTGATAACCTTCGGTTTAAGGAAGTAAAGAGCAGTAGCTTTTTTCATCAGGTCTCTAAGAAATTACCCCAGACCAACAGGTTATCTTCCACCATCTGATATTCAAAATTCTTAAAATTAGATGGGGAGAGTTTTTCATTTAAATAAACACTGCGAAAACCGCCAAGAATCATGGGAACTACTGTTACCACAACTTGATCGACCAATTGTTCTTTCAGAAAGCTGGTCAATATTCGTGCGCCACCTTCTACCATAAGGGAGCGAATACCTTTTTCATATAGTAAAGTGAGGAGCGAACTCAGATTTACCCACCCATTTGGTAAGGAAGACAAAGAAAAAATTTGACCGCCTTTGTCTTCAATCACATCCTTTTTCTGCTCATCAATGCGAGGGGTACAGGCAATCCAGGGCTTTAGTTCATTCTGGCATAAAAGTTTGGCAGTTAGGGGGAAACGCAGATGACTGTCTACCACGATTGGTTGCGGATTTTTGCCTTGAATCAATCGCACAGTCAATTGCGGATCATCGGCAATGAGTGTTCCAATACCAATCAGAATGGCATCATGAACCGATCGAAGTTGATGGGTGAATTTTTGAGTAAGACCATTACTCAACCGGACCGGAGCCGTTGGGTGAAGCGATATACTACCATCTAAACTTTGCGCAAAAGATAAAGTGACATGAGGTCGCCGCATTTTGCCATTAAAACCGTTGTTATTATGCAAGATGGACAGCGTTTTCTCAAAAATTTCTTTACCGACGATACCGTTATCCATAAAATTTCAATCAATTCCCTGATTGTTAATTTTTATTTTATTTTATGACAAAAATAAGGCTCATTGCAAGTTAAATAAAAACATTCTTGGCTGAGCTTTCCTACTGCTCTCAACCAAAAAAGTACCTTATTTTTGTTAATTTTCACCTTTCGCTCTCCATTACAGAGCGGCCAGAACTTCCTGGGCGTGACCTTCAGGTTTTACTTTCTCAAATACCTTTTTTATTTTACCATCTTTTCCAATGAGAAAAGTCGTGCGCAAGATGCCCATATATTTTTTACCATACATACTTTTCTCACCCCATGCCCCATAGGCTTTGGCTACTTTACCTTCTGGATCACTGAGCAAATTGAAATTCAATTTTTGCTTTTGTATGAATCCCTGATGAGATTTCACGCTATCCGGACTAATCCCCAGTATCACGGCACTCTTTGAGGTAAACTTCGGGATATTATCACGAAAAGAGCAAGCCTCGGTGGTGCAACCAGGGGTATTGTCTTTTGGATAAAAATAGAGTACAACTTCTTTTTTACCTGCAAATTGGGAAAGAGAAACCTCTTCACCTTTATCATTTAATAGTTTAAAATCGGGTGCTTTATCTCCAACTTTCAACATATATTAATCCGCTTTCATTTTTGGTATAAATATAATCATAAATTTATAGATTTCAAAAAGTTCTTAAAACAGCTTGATTCAGGCTTTGGCTGGATTTGTCGGCCGAATATCTATTTCACTCAGGAGAGAACGCAGGGGAATAGTGTAAGCGAAATAAGCGGCTTCAGCAATATCCTCCGGCAAAATTTTATTTTTGCCTGGCGTACCAGTAGGTGATTGCCCTCCGGCTCCGAAACCGGTGTCTACCGACCCGGGAAAAATCGTGACGACCCGGATGTCGTGCTCCCGAACCTCCTGCAATAGGCACTGCGCAAAACCTCGCAAAGCCCATTTGGTTGCGGCGTATCCTGTACCCAACTTAAATCCATTTTTGGCAGCCAGAGAAGCAATATTTATTATCATCCCGGATTTTCTCTCAATCATAATCGGAAGCACTTGTTGCGTTAAGAAAAATACTGCTCGTACATTCACCTCGAGCATTTCTTGGAACTCAGCTGCCGATATTTCCAGAAATGGTTTGAGGTAACCCAGACCAGCATTATTCACCAGAACATCGATACGACCCCATTTTTCCATTACCCGCTGGGAAATTTGGGTTATATTAGTGAAGTCTCTTAAATCAGCAGAAATTATCAAGGGATCGAATCCACCGTTTGAGACAATTTCTTTAGCCACTGCTTCTAAATTCTTCTGGTCTCGAGCCGTAAGTGCCACCGCCATTCCCTGCCGGGCAAATTTTAAGGAAATGGCTCTTCCAATACCGCGACTGGCACCAGTGATAATGGCGACTGTTTTATCGATCATTTGTTCCTCCATTTTCAGAAATTTATTTTTTCAAGAATAGTTTTTAGATAACGGTGAAGTGAATTTTCAGAAATTAGCTACCAACGCGCTTATAAAAAATAGAATGTCGATAGATAGGGAAAACTATTATTCGTCAAGAGGATTTCCACCTTGCTAAAACTGAACTCATTCACAAATCAAAAACTATTTCAATTTATTATTTTCATTAATTTCAATTCTTATGTACCAATAATCAAATAATATTCCGTTCGAAATTGAAGATAAGTATTTGTTACTGATGTTTCAGTCTCATGTAAACTTTCTTCGCACCGATTCATCTATAGGCCTCTGGTCATATGACATTGTTCATACTTGACAAATTAAAATTTCTGCTGGCGATTTAGATCATTCATTCTTTCTTTTTAGAAATCAAGGATCGACTAAAATGATTTTTCAATATGATGTGATTCATCTTTCATGATTTTCCAGGGAATAATTCTCTCAACTGTTGTACCTGGTTCCAAAACTATTTCATCATTTTAGATGATCATTTATGAATTAAAATGTTGTAAAATCAATTACAAGAAAATAGTAAAGAAAAGCCCGATTTTAAAATCGGGCTTTTTTTAAACATTTCTCACTCATCTTCGCTAAAAAGCGCTGATAATGCCTACCACCATTCGGCTTTTTTCCAACTCGGTATCGTAGTTATATTCAGCCATTAAGCGGAGATTTCGAGCCAGTAGATAGGTGGGACTAACTGAAATTGTCTGATAGTTTTCCGTTTTTAGATCAGAATCTATTTTATTATAGAGTAACGTAAGGTACCAGCGAGAGGCATCTTTCTTAGGAGCAAAAATGAGTTCTCCAACCAACATATTCGTTTTGACCTTATCTGATCCGGCTAAAAACAGCGAATTTTTATCCGTTCTTTGTAGATATTGTCCATTAATTTCAAAATTACCAATTGTGATATTGACATCAGGGCCCAGATAGGTGACCGTATTTTTATGTTCTCCAATCGTATCGACCAGCATTTCTTTCCCCTGATAATAGAAAGCACCCAGGCTGGCGACTTCCCCTATTCCCTGGGTAATTCTCAGACCAAAATTCTTATACTTATCATTATCAAACTTGCGGGTGTCCTCACTGGCTTGTCCGATACCACTTCCATTCACAATCATTCCTACCACATTTGTACCAGTTTTTGCCAGTCCATAACTAAGCATTATTCCGCGATCATAAGTCAAATTTATACTCGAAGTTCCAATTCGCTGGGTATAAATTCGATAGTCCTCAAATGTCAGGCGTAATTCTCTTTTCAGCATAGGATCGGAGGTCTGAAATTGACCAACCATAATATCAAAATCTTGGTGGAAGAGATTATTAAAATGAAGGTAAGCATCTTCCAGTCCGGCCACTTCACCTCGCTCGGATAGGTAAAAATAAAAATAATATCCAATATTTTTATATAAAGCACCGCCGGACAATAATTTTACACCCCAGGGTATCTGTAAATCATTCTCTATATCAGCCTTTTCTTCATACACGCCATAAGCATCAAATCGGACCGCCACTGGAAAATCACGATTTACCCATAACAGAGGATCACCTGCCGTCACATAATCGCGCTCCTTTTCTTCCTCCGGAATAATAAATCCGTTTCCCGCAAATTCAGCACCATATGGTTTCAATTTAGGAATGGGAGCATGACAGGTGGAGCAGGAAATTTTATATCGACGGGCAAAGGCTGGAATAGCATTCGCATCTGTATGAAATAATAAAAGATCACCGAGAATCAGAAAAATAAGAACAATAATAGATGTTGTTAATTTCATGTTTTTTTCTCCTTTATTGGTAGACTTCAATCCAGGTTTCAGCTTCATTAATTAATATAGGTTCACTTTCTTCAGAGGGTACATTGAGAAATTCTGCCACCGGTTTTACCAGTTTGCTATAATAAAGCTGTGCCTTAAAATAGACTTTCCCTTCGGGAACCGCTTCTGGTATCGACCAGGTAAAGGTTTCAATCTTAGTCTCTCGTGGTCCAAGGCGATAATCGACTCCTAATGATTTCGTATTCCACTGTTGAATGGTCATTCGCCCCTGCGGATCCAGATAAGGCATCCGGAAAATCCGATCGCCCACTGGAACTCCATCCCGTTGCACGCCAGGAAAATCAGGTTTATTCAGAGCGATTCCCATATCCTGATAGGCCAGTGTTTGAGACGCAATGGTATATTCTTCTCCCTCAAACCCTTTTTTATCTACCGGCAGGTGGTACTCTTTTCCATTGGCATCCCGAGCGGTGACATGTAACCACACAATCCGATCTTCTACTGATCCGGTTGGAAACTTATGACCCGGTTTGGCACTGAATAATTGAACATTAATTATCGCAACTCCATCATACGGAATTTCTCTTTCCAGAGGATTCATTCGCAATTCAATGGCGCTGGCTAATTTACCCTTATCGTGTGCACCATGGAAAAGGTGTTGAGCTACCCAGTCCTCCTCAGCCATTTTTGCATTCTTATCCCAGGCCTTTGGCATATGACAGCGCTGACAGGGGACTCCTTCCTTGGCATACGGACCCTCTTTCCATTCTAATTGAGTGGATTTTACCCACACACCATAGGGACTCATTTCATTGTGACAGGTTCCACAAAACTCAGCGGTGGTCAAAAACTCGTTATACTCCGTATCATGATAGGGAGATTTAAGCCCTGGTTTTGGCCCATACTTGGTTGTACCTGGTTTTGAAATATGATTGAAGTTATATGGAATATCTCCTTTGAAACCGATAATGGTGTGGCACACTTCACAAGAAACGGATTCATTTGCCCGCGAATTTTCACTGGGTCGGGGAGGTGGAACATCTCCTGCCCAGAAGGCCAACGGTGAGTGGCACCCATTGCAACCAGCTTTGACCCCAGCCACTTTTTCATCTTTCTCCGCATGCGGAACCGCCAGATTGAAATACTCAATTTCATCCCAATGGTGGGTATAGGCCTGGGACATCATGGCCTGAGTCCATTGATAATAAAAATTATCATGGCAACTTTTACAGACCTCAGGTCTCTCATACTGGTCATATTTTTTACTTCCCAGAGCCTCGTCTCCCGCGGGAAGATCCTGTGACCAGCTCGGCTGAATAAATACCAGTACCATAAAAAATAGCAGGAAACTTTTCAACATGGACAACTCCTTTTTATTTTTTTATGATGGTTGAGTAGAAAAAATAAGTTGATGCTTTTGTTCAATAATATCTGCTAATCGTTGGATTTCTAGATATGCTTTTTCATCTGGATAACCTTTGATTAGCACTGGAGGAAGAAATTCTACTGAGAGATCGCGCAACATATTTGAAATCTGATCCACCATTTTGTTACCCCACCCAAATGAACCTAAAATTCCCACCCATTTGGTTTTGGGTTTAAGTATGCCTAGTAGGTAAGTGGCATAAATAGCCAGCGGATGGGGGCCCATCAGTACGGCTGGTGAGGCAATCAAAACCGTAGCCGAATCAATCAGTGCCATGGCCAGCTCTCCCAGATCAGCTGAGACCAAATTAAATGGTTTCACGATTATATTTTTTCGAGACAGAGATTCGATGAGATAGTGGGCAATATGCTCGGTACTCCCATGCATGGACACATACAGTAATACCACTTCATTTTGGGGATGAGGTGAAATCCACTCCTGATAAGCGGCTAATACCTGGTGAGGATCATCGTGTACTGGACCATGACTGGGGGCAATTAAGGAAATTTCGAAGGAGGCCAGTGTTTCCAGATGCTTGGAGATTTTCACAGAAAAGGGCATCATGATCTCCGCATAATACCGTTTCATTTCCCTCAAGGTATTTTCATTCTCAGAAGCAAACATTTTACTGCTCGCCAGGTGAGATCCGAATAAATCACAACTGAATAAAATTTTATCTTCAACTAGATAAGTAAACATGGTCTCCGGCCAGTGAACCCAGGGAGCAAAAATAAATTGTAAAGTCTTGCCTCCCAGCGCTAAGGTCTGCCGATCTTCGATCAATTGAATCCGCTCAGATGGCAATTTTAATAACGTTTGTAGGATATCCAACCCTTTCTTATGGGTAATTAAGCGGGAGGTTGGGAATTTTTCGAGAATTGGTGGAATGGATCCCGAATGGTCTTGTTCGGCATGATTGGAGATTACATAATCAATGGACTGCATACCTAACTCAGCCAGATTATCCAGCAATAGCTGAGTTTTGGAAGGATCGACGGTATCGATCAATGCCACTTTATCCTTTCCCTTCACCAGATATGAATTGTAACTGGTACCATGAGGTAAAGGGATCAGGGCATCAAATAAGGTGCGATCCCAATCGATTATTCCCACACTATAGATGTCTTCCTTTATAAGCCTGGCAGGCATAAGTCAACTCCACTAATCTTATTACTGATTTATAGTAACCCAATTTACGAACGGACTACTCATTTTCTATTTGAACGGCTTGGTAGCCAGCAGCACCGATGGCACTTTCTACTTCTTCAGGTGAAACATTTCCCTCAATAATTACTTCTTTTTGCTGCAAATCAATGCTGAATTTTTTAATATCTTGTAGGGATTTTAACGAATTCTCTATGCGCATTTTGCAATGATAGCAACTCATGGTTTCCACTTTAAATATTGTCCTCACATCCACCTCAATTCAGTTTTTGGAAGAATATTTTTTCATTAGACATATTCCCTGGCTTCCTCTTCACCGCGTAATACCCGCAGGGCACCCAAGGCCAGTGCTTTCATTTCTTCCTCACCTGGAAAGAGAAGAATCGGGGCAATCCATTCTACTCGTTCTTTTACCAAGCGAACAATCATCTCCGAATTGGCTAATCCACCTGTAATACAGATGGCGTCAATCTTACCTTTTAACACCGTGGCGCAGGCACCAATCTCTTTAGCTACCTGATAGGCCATTCCTTCGAAAATCAATTGGAATTCGCGGTTTCCCTTTTTGACTTCCTGCTCCACAACTTTCATATTATTGGTTCCCAGATAAGCCACTACTCCCCCATGTCCGGTGATTAATTTTTTCATATCAGCATAAGTATATTCACCGGAGAAACAGGTTCTTACCAGATCGCCTACCGGTACACCCCCGGACCGTTCAGGAGAAAAAGGCCCATCGCCATCCAGACCATTATTCACATCAATCACCCGGCCATGATGATGAGCGCCCACGGTAATTCCTCCACCTAAATGGGCCACAATCAAATTGGTTTCTGAATATGATTTCCCCAAACTTTTTGCCGCCTGCCGTGCTACCGCCTTCTGATTCAAAGCATGAAATATACTTCGACGCTGAATTAACGGCATTCCTGATAATCTGGCCAAATCCTGAAGTTCATCCACGACTACCGGATCCACAATAAAGGCTTCACACCCGATGTTTTTTGCAATTGAATAAGCGATTAAACCACCGCAATTGCTGGGGTGATCTCCCTGTACTCCCTTCCGTAAATCCGCCACCATGGATTGATTTACCCGATAGGTACCTCCTTCAATCGGTTTCAGTAATCCACCTCGACCAACGATAGCTTTAATCTTTGTGGCATCAACTTTTTTCTTCTTCAGGGAGGATATGATCAGTTCCATGCGGTACAAATCCTGATCGGAAGCCCTATTAAACCGGGACAATTCTTCCACCTTGTGTTCAATATTTTCAGTAAAAATTTCTTCTTCACCCACAAACAGAGAAACTTTGGTAGAAGTGGATCCGGGATTAATGACCAATATATGAGGTTCGCTCATAATTTATTCCTTTTTCATCATGAGACCCGGACAGCAGCAGCAATCGAAAGGAATTTTGTCTCCTCGGAATCGGAGCGGGAGGTAAGAACAATTGGAACGCTAGCTCCGATAATCATGCCGGCTGTTTTCGCGCCTGCCAGGTAACTCATTAGTTTATAGAAAATATTACCGGACTCTATTTCCGGAACAATGGCAATATCTGCATCTCCTCCCACCTCACTCACAATCCCTTTTACTTCACAAGATTTTCGGGAAAAAGCATTATCCAGGGCTAGCGGACCATCGATCACTGCCCCTTTTATTTGTCCCCGTTCTGACATTTTGGAAATAATCGCCGCATCCGTAGTGGCTGGCATTTTACCTGGATTGATTTTTTCCACGGCGGTTATGATAGCTACTTTCGGTTTTTCTATTCCCAAACGATGTGCAGCGAAAATGGCATTTTCTGTGATATAAATTTTTTCTTCCAGAGTGGGAGCAATATTGAGAGCCGCATCCGACATAAAAATGAGTTTCGGATAACTGGGAATCTCAAAAATTGCCAGATGAGAGAGCAGATTGCTCTGGCGCAGTCCATTCTCTTTGTCCAGAACGTGCTTCATCAGCGTGGCGGTCGAACATAATCCCTTCATTAAAACGTTTGCTTTCTTTTCCCGCACATATCTGATCGATTTTTTAACGGCTTCCGTTTCATCGCTCACATTCTCAATCTCAAAACTGGATAATTTAATCCGATGCTCTTTGGCCAGCTTTTCTAATTTCTGCTGATCTCCGACCAGAATTGCATCCGCTAAATTCGATTGATTGGCTTTTTCTACCGCTTGTAAAACATCGAGATCTTGAGCTACCGCCACACTGATTGTGCGGTTCTTAGAGGATTTCACTTCCTCCACTAATTGATCGAAGCTTCGAACCATTTAGCAGTTCTCCCTTTTTTATTCGTACCTGCCTGTTTGAATTTAGATTTGAGCGCTATAATTTTCAAGCGCTAATAAAAATTATCACCGCATGTAAAATCCCACTCTACTTCATCCCCATGGCGGAGTGGGAGAAAAAAATGTAAATGGTTCTTTTTAAGACGTAATGGAAATGATAGGAAGAAAAAAAATTATTTTAAAATCTTTTTAATGGTTTTTTTTAACTCGGTCAGATCGGCGGATTTAACAATATATTCATCCGCTGCCCAACTCATAAAATGTTCTTTGTAATGGGAATAGGCTGTGTTAATAATTACCGGTACTCGGGGCTGGTCATTTAGCATTTCCTGCAGCACCTCAAAACCGCTTTTGCCGGGCATGCGGATATCGAGAATAACTAGATCAGGGCGTTGTTGCTTCACCATTTTGATAGCTTCATCACCATCTGCTGCCAATTGGACTTCATATCCCATTTCACTCAGCTCTTCCTTGTAAAGCAGCCGCTGGGTATCTTCATCTTCAACGACTAGAATTCTTTTCATACTGCCTACCTCCATTGGAATTATCTAAATATAATTATCTCTGGTAGTGAAAACAACTCCACGCTCCGGAACTTCTTCATCAACTCTGTCATATTTTTAAAAAAAGGAGGCGTTCTGATGATTCAAAACACCTCCTGGACAATTCACTTACAATTTTATTCCCGGCGGTGGAGCAATGAAACCTTTATCCATCATCAATTGTGCTTCATCACGCGATTTTTTGATAATTCTTTCGGCCTGTTGAAACAGTTCATTGCGACTCATTTTCAGGCGAGCTACTCCCTGCTCGATTGCCATCATTCCCACTGCGGCGGCCTCACGAGGAAATACTTCCCAATCTTCCATGGTCGGGATAAGATATTCTTCATGTAAACCCTTGTCTTCAGCCGTTTTGGCTAATTCCTTGGCAGCAGCAATACACATTTCATCGGTGATGGTTTTAGCCATTACATCTAAAGTACCACGGAAAATTCCCGGGAATCCCAGAGAATTATTGACCTGATTGGGAAAATCCGAGCGACCGGTGGCCACGATCCGCGCTCCGGCTTCCTTGGCTTCCCATGGCCAGATTTCTGGGATGGGATTAGCACATACAAATACCACCGCATCTTTGGCCATTCGTGAAATCCATTCTTTCTGAAGTGTATCCGGTCCAGAACGCGAGAGCGCAATCAATACATCAGCACCTTCCAGCGCTTTAGGAATATCGCCCTTTACCTGTTTTTCATTACTGATCTGACACATATGCCACTTTTCTTTAAAATCACCCTTTTTAATATCATCCCGACCCATATGCAAAGTGCCTTTGCTGTCTACCATAATAATATTCTTCGGATTCACCCCAGCCTTGATAATAACCCGAGAGATGGCGATATTCGATGCCCCGGCTCCCACCATGGTAATTTTTACTTTATCAATTTTCTTATTCACAATTTTCAAGGCATTGATCAGACCAGCTGCTGTTACGGCCGCCGTTCCTTGTTGATCATCATGCCACACCGGTATTCTGGCTTTTTCTCTTAAGGTATCCAGCACATAAAAACATTTGGGTTGGGCAATATCTTCCAAATTCACTCCACCAATACCGGGTTGAAGGATTAAAACGGTCTTGATAATTTCATCGGGATCTTTGGTATCAAGAGTTAAAGCAAAAGCGTCCACTCCGCCCAAGTATTTGAATAATAATGCTTTTCCTTCCATCACTGGCAATCCAGCTTCCGGACCAATGTCACCCAATCCTAAAACCCTGGTACCATCCGAGATGACGGCGACTGTATTCCACTTATTGGTATGCTGGAATACCAGATCAGGATTTTTCTGAATCTCTTTACAGGGCGCAGCCACCCCGGGCGTGTACCAGACTCCAAAGCTTTCCATTCCCCAGATATGGCACTTGGGGATAATTTCAACCTTACCTCGATAAAAAGGGTGAAGACGCATGGCATCTTCTGCAGGTTTTTTTGCTTTTTCAATTAATTCTTCCTTACTCAATTTTTTTTCTTTCATACTGCCTCCAAATCGTTAGTTTTATAAGTGAAAGAGAGACGCTTGAACCATCATAATGAAATAGGATGATTGAATGAAGTCCTCTATGAATTAGTTTCATTACACCTGATGTTTCCGTTCAAAAAATTTTTGATTGGATAACGATCGTCGTGAGCGAGGAAGATAAATCTCTACCGTTGTCCCTTTGCCTTCCTCACTGCTAATTTTAATTTTACCCCGGTGTTCTTCTATAATTTGACGAACCACCGCTAATCCTAAACCGGTGCCTTCCGTTTTGGTCGTAAAAAATGGATCATAAATTTTTTCTAAATTTTCTTTAGGAATTCCCCGGCCAGAATCATGCAGAATAATCTGAACATATTTTTTTTGACAGGCGGTTTTAAAGGTTAAAGTCCCCTTCTGACCGATAGCCTCCAGGGCATTTTTGAGAACGTTCAGAAGAGCCTGAAAAATCATTTTTTCATCCCCCAAAATAAACGAATCCTCACACTGCAATTGCAGGGAGACCTGTACTTTTCTTTTACGTAAAATCTCGTCCATTATATTAAGCATTTGGTGAATAACTTGATGGATATCGAACGTCTTAAATTTGGGTTTACGGGGAGAGGCAATGCTTAAAATATTATCGAGAATATATTCCAGATGATCCACTTGCTGGATGATTATAGAAGTATATTTACGCAATTCTTCCGAATGGGGTATCTTTTTCTCCAATAATCTGGCGAAACCGCCAATGGAAACCAGGGGATTCCTGATTTCATGGGCCACGGAAGCAGCCATTTTACCAACCGCCGCCAGACGCTCTGCAGCGACCAGGCGCATGGAATTGGCCTCTAGTTTTTGATAAGCAGTTTGAAGCTCCTTAATTCGATCCTCTAACTTATCATATAGCAAAGCATTTTCGATGGCCATACTGGCCTGGGTAGCAAAAAAACGTAAGGCACTGATATCATCTTCCTGTATGTCCCGGCGAGTAAATTTGTTATCAGCAATAATCACACCCAATTTTTCTTTTTTGGTATAGAGCGGCACAATCAGAAAGGTATCGTTACCCAGAATGTCAATTAAATTTTTACCATTCACATTGAAATGATAATTTTTGAGCTGACTAATTTTCCCTTTTATCACATGAAAGGCTTTTCGCTGATTGAGGGACTGTATCAGAATGTTTTCCTGATCCGAACACGGGATAGTTATGCTTCTCACAATATCATTAATTTCACGGTCGCTTCCCTGCAAATCAACTTCATACTCCCTGACAATATCCCTGAGGGTACGCACCCGATCCTGCAATGCCATCCATATTCGCTGAGCTTCCAATTCATTGGCCGGGCCAATGGCAATGTGGCCTTTCAGCATATCGGTAGCAATATTTCGCAGCAACAGAAAAGCCCGATTAAACTTTAATCCTTCCCCTGCGGTAATCGCAATTAAGATAATCTTTAAAATATCATCCAGAACGTAGGTGGTATAGAGGATTTCATTCAATTCATTGAGTTTAGATAATTCGCTGATCGTGCGGCGAAGCTCCAATTCTAATTCCTTGCGAGCCGAGATATCCTTCATCATCACTGACGTGCCAATTATCTGCCCTTCCTCATTCCGCAATACACTGCTCACCAGGTCAACATGGATAATTCGACCATTTTTATGGAGGCGTTGAGTTTCGTAATTTCGAATATAACCGTATCGCGCCAATTCCTTCTGGATATAATACATTTCACCCACTTCGATTAATTCCTTGGGAATTAGCGTCACGATTGATTTCCCTAAAATCTCGCGGGGTGTATAGCCGAATATATCTTGTGCTCCACGGTTCCAACTGGTAATTTTATCTTCATTATCGACTACAAAAATGGCATCAGAAGATGAATCGATGATGGAAAGAAAAAGTTTTTCTTTCTGACGAAGCTCACGCTGTTTCTTTTCTAAAGGAGTTACATCTATCCCCAGCATGAGAAAACCCTCGATTTTACTATAACGATCGATGATGGGCATGGAAATAATTTCTAGAAAAACTTCCTCACCGTTTTCTTCAATTTTTTTTCTTAGGATATGGCGCTGAATGTGACCTTTTTCCAACACCATGGTAGCAGGACAATTATCACATTTTTGGTCTGAATTCCATAAAAGCTGATGACAGAATTTTTTTTGGGGAAGTCGATTGATATGGAATTTATGACGCGAGTAATAATTCGCCCAGATCAACCGGCAGTTGGAATCAATCACATAGATGTATATCGAGTAATTCTTAATGAAATTATTTAATGAGGTAAGTATCTCAACCAACCGACGAACGTTTGATACCACAGCAACTACTCATCTTGTTAAATTTATCTCATGGATTATACTAAAGCCGATGGAAAAAATCAACGAAATTAAAAACTCATTCATACCGTTATATTAAAATTACACCATACAATTTTTAAAAATGACGTATCATGCCATTAGGTCATTTCATTTGTAACTGGCCCCGGAATCTTTTTGGGAGCGATAGGTAGGCAGAAAAATGGTAGTGTTTTTTTCAAACAGTATTGAGGCCACAGGTTGGATCCATCGTAGACAAATTGTCTGGCTTTTCATAGGATGAAAAACTACCAAAAAACAGTTCAGGAGTCATCAATCGAGCGAAATCATATAACAGCGGAATGGGTCCTTGAGATGTTTCCGTTATGAAAAAAAAAGCTGGGCAAAACTGTGTCAGACTACTTTTTATCCACGCTCTCCTTTTTAATAAAAGGAGTAAACAGGTCGATAGGAACTGGAAAAATGGTAGTGGAATTGTTCTCGGAAGCCACCTCAGCCAGGGTCTGTAAAAATCGCAGTTGTAAAGCCACTGGATATCGGTTAATAATTTCGGCAGCCATTTGTAATTTTGTAGCCGCTTGATATTCGCCTTCTGCATTTATCACTCGTGAACGGCGTTCCCGCTCTGCTTCTGCTTGCCGTGCCATAGCCCGCTTCATTTCAATCGGTAAATCAATGTGTTTAATTTCAACCAGTGAGACTTTCACCCCCCATGGATCAGAATGACGATCTATAATCTGTTGCAACTCTTTATTGATTTTATCCCTCTGAGCCAATAATTCATCCAGCTCTACCTGTCCAACGATACTTCGCAAAGTCGTCTGAGAAAGTTGGGAAGTGGCAAAAAGAAAATTCTCCACTTCTACCACCGATTTTTCCGGATTTAACACCCGGAAATAGATTACCGCATTGACCTGTACACTCACGTTATCGCGGGTAATCACATCCTGAGGCGGGACATCCATTACTACTGTTCGCAGACTGACTTTTACCATTCGATCCACCAGGGGAATTAAAAAAATCAATCCCGGTCCCTTGGCCCCTATCAAGCGCCCCAGTCGAAAAATCACTCCTCGTTCATATTCACGCAGGATTCGGATAGCACTTAAAAGTAATAAAATGACTAAAATGATCAGTGTACCAAGATAAGGCATTAAATGCTCCTTTGAGTTTTATCTATTTTTTCTGACCTTTAATTTAAGGTTTTCAATTGAGACTACCTTAACAGAATCGCCTTGTTTTATTTTTTCGGTGCTTATCCCCTCCCAGATTTCTCCATGTACCGAGACCTGTCCTTTCCCTTTTTCAAAATCAGAAATCGCCTCACCTACTTCTCCGACCAATCCCTCCTGTCCGGTTACCGGTTTACGCCGCTGAGCTCTAATTCCCATTCCAACTGCGAAGACAAAGAAAAGGGTGGTGATGATGGTGGCGAAAAAAATAACTTTCCAGGAAACCTGAATAATAGGTATGGAATCTTTAAATAGCATAATTGATCCGAGGACTAAAGACACGACTCCTCCCACGGTTAATAATCCATAACTGGGAATTTTTATTTCGGCAATAAATAAAATGATTGCGAAAAGAATAAGCAATAATCCTGCATAATTTACCGGCAAGGTATGTAAAGCATAAAAGGCCAAGATTAATGATATTACACCTACCACTCCAGGCAAAACCGAACCTGGATTATAAAGTTCAAAGAAAATGCCATAGATACCAATCAATAGCAGGATATAAGCAATATTTGGGTCGCTAATAACATTCAATAATTTTAACCGCCAGGATAATTCAATTCGTATTTTTTCAGCATTGGCCGTATGGAGCACTTTTTTACCCTGCAGCACCTCATATTCACGGTTATCCAACCAGGACAGCAGGCTATCCACATCGGGAACAACCACATCAATCACACCCAGCTGGAGAGCTTCATTAGCTGGAATGGAGGCGCTCTCCCGCACTGATTTCTCCGCCCATTCCACATTGCGGTTTCGTTTTTCGGCAATACTGCGGATAAAAGCCACGGCATCATTCGTGATTTTTTCTGCCATGGTGCCGCTGCTATCGGTCTTTCCCTGAAAATCCACCGGATGAGCAGCTCCAATATTGGTTCCCGGGGCCATCGCCGCCACATGGGCGGCATAGGTAATAAAGACCCCTGCCGATCCGGCATGCGAACCAGAAGGGGATACATACACCACCACCGGTACCGGAGAGGATAAAATATCCTTGACAATGGTCTGCATGGATTTCATCAATCCCCCGGGAGTATCCAATTCAATGATCAGACATTCCCCCCCTTCTGTGAATGTCTGCTGAATGGCATCACGAATGATATCACTGGCTACCGGATTAATAGCCCCTTCATAAGTCAGGAGATGAACTTTAGTCGCCCCTTGAGAATAAAGCGAAACGCTCATAAACAACAGGACGATGGATAGTTTCTTCATACTAATTCCTCGCTGGAATTATATTAACATAAACACCCAAAGATGTCAAGAACTAATATGGATGAAGGCATGGACTACTAATGAGAAGAAACAGGTAGGAAAAAACGTCTGATTAATTTATGTGCAAATAAATGAAAGCGAGTCTGACCTATGTCGTCACTGACTGCTGGCTTTATCGGTTAGTTTGTGGCGGTTGCCTGTTCAATACCGGATTCGATGGTCTTCACCGCTTTTCCCGTCGGCTGACTATAAGGTAAAATTATTTTAAACAAAGACCCCTGTCCTGGTTCGCTGATCACTTCGATCTTCCCTTTCATCGATTCCACAATCTCTTTCACCATGCTCAGGCCAATCCCTAAACCACCGCCCATGAAATCCTTTTTTGAGGAGCGATGATTGACAACATCTTGAATTTCATAGAAACGGTCGAAGATTAACTTTTGTTTATCATACGGTATACCGACCCCACTATCCTTCACCGTATAATGGATTTTGTCATTTTTTAACTCCAGTTTCACCAGTACCTTACCATTATCTGGAGTAAATTTCAACGCATTATGCAATAACTCACGCATCGTCAGACGCACCTGGCGATAATCACCAGACACAAAAAGTGGTTTCTTATCTACGATGATTTTCAATTCAATATTCCGCATCTTGTACAAATTGATCAGTTCCCGATACACTTTGCTTAATATCTCTTTCAGGTCGAGGATATCGTAATTCTTTTCAACTTCTCCCAATTCCATGGATCGTAAAAGATGCATCCGATCTACTAATTCATTTAACTCTGAAGTCGTATCTTCCAGAATGCTCAGAGTTTCTGCCACTTCTGGATTCGGATTGGGAATCAGAGTACGCATTACATCGATATAACCTTTAATGATGGTCAACGGAGTTCTGATTTCATGATTGGTGATATACAAAAATTTATCTTTCATCTCATTTAATTCGATCAATTGGGAATTGGCTTCCCGCAATTCTTCATTTTCATACTCGGCTCGAATTTTGGTATAGCACTTATTGATGGTGAATTGTACATGATCAAAATTTACAGGCTTCAAAATGAAATCATATGCTCCCAATTTCATGGCTTCAATGGCTGATTCAATAGTTGCATAACCGGTGATCACAATTACTTCTTGATTGGGCCATTTGGATTTCAGACGCTTCAGTAGTTCCATACCATCCATCACCGGCATGTTTAAATCGGTTACCACAATATTAAATAATTCATGCTGACACTTTTCCAGGGCATCTTTTCCGTTCTCAGCTGTGGACACTTTGAATCCCCAATTAGCGAAGGATTGCTTAAACATCAGGCGGATGATTTCTTCATCTTCCACCACTAAAATTTTAATATCTTCTTTCTTCATAGGTATAGTCTCACAAATTATATATTCAGAAATACACGCAGTATCTCTAATTCTTGTTTAATATTTTGGATATATTTTAACGGATTTCTCTTATCATCCAACCAGCTTTTCTCTAATAGACATATATACGAACGAAGATTATCCAGATGGGCACGAAGAAAGGAAAGTTCTTCATCGTCTTCTCGAAGAGCCGGTGGTTCATATTCCCTGACAACATTTTCGACCATTATTCATCCTTGATCTTGTTAATCCTGTTGCATGATTTATATCACATACCTTCTTCTAAATTTGCAAATTCAATGCCGACAACTTAAAAGTAGGTTAAGTATTTCTAACTTATTGAAAATAAATAAATTATAATATCAACATTCCATTCCGCCTCCATGGAAAGTGTCGAATATTGCGTCAGACTGTTGAAAAATCAGGAGAAAGGATTTATATAAAAATGGTAAGGTTAAGCAGGAACTCCTGCAGAAAGGTCAATCTTGCCTTCAATTTTCATTAAAATTATTTTTAATTAAATTTTCTATAGCCTCCATTGCTTCCTGTTCATCTTCCCCTTCGATTCTCACCTCCAGGGTGCTTCCAGACTCAGCGGCCAGTGTTAATACGCCCATAATGCTTTTTCCATTTACTTCATAGCCGTCTTTAGAAATATAGATATCCGATTTAAATTTCCCGGTGGTCTTGACTAACATGGCGGCTGGTCTGGCATGCAGACCGGTTTTATTCGTAATTTTGAGTACTTTTTTTATCATGGAAGAAAACCTATAGTCAATACATAAAAAAATCCAGATTTTATTGTCACAAAAATAAAATCGCGGCACAGAAAAAGAATAAGAATGTGCCCAGTGATACCAGATAGAAATTATTGGAAATTCGAGAAAAAAACCACGCATACAAGAAGGATAAAATAAAAAAAATCAACAGAATCGGTTGATTTTTATACAAAGAATATCCATAACTTATCAGAAATATCAGCAACGCCACAATCAGCACATAGAAAAAAAACTTTCTCACTCTTTCAAATCTTTGCTGCCTGATAAAACGATGAATATCCATTGGATGTTCATACCCTTCCACAATTCCCCGGTAACGATAATAAAAATGGGGAATATTATATATCAAAAAAGTGATACCAAGCGCCAGAAATTTGAGAGGCAGACCCGGTAATAAAAAAATCATAACCATTCCACATAATAGGGCAGCTGGTTTGATGGTGGCCCAGAACAGTCGATCGCCCAGGGCTCCCAGTGGGCTTATTAGCAGATCTTTAAAACGATCTATAGTTTCGGCGATCTGCGAATCATTTTCCGCCATCATTTCTTCCAGGCGGATAGAAACTCCCAAAGCATAAGAGGCAAAATAGGGATGAGCATTAAAAAATTTGAGATGGCGTTGTAAAAATTTGCGTTTTGCTTCTGGGGTATCACATAATTTTCCAATTACCGGTAAGAAACAGATGCTGAAACCAATACTGATCAGGCTGCGAAAATTCCAGACGGCCTGCATGAAAAAACTGGCCAGAAAAACTTTAAATAAATCGAAGCGGGTGATTTTTGCTTTTTTTTCCATTGCTCAGTTGGTTTCCATTTTGTTTCCAGCAGAGTGTGAGAAAGCTTCTTTTAAAATGGGATAAATAGATGCCAAACCGATTCCAATAATTACCGGTTTCACCATCACCAATTGTGACTCCACAATTGGCCCTAGAAGAGTTATCAGAGACGGTAAAAACAACTGACTCAATTTCAGAGCCAGGAATGAAAAAATCATAACCGCCAGAAAATAGACTACCATACTGGCTACTTCCAGCAGCACTATAAAAGTAACACGAGTTTTTTCGACTTCCTTCAGCATGAGATCCAGAATTTTTCCATTAAATTTACGGTAGTATAAAGTCAGGATCGAACCCAGATAACTGAGCAATAAGACTTCGATGAACACCACAGCCAGCGTGGTATGTGTCCACCCAATTTCCTTATTAATAAGAATCAGGGCGGTTGCCATCATTGAAGCGATATTACCTTCCGGAACGATGTAGGCCCCGGCCGGAATCTTGCCTAACCATAAAAGTTGAAAAACGAAACCCAATTCCATACCGGTCTGAATATCACCCAATAACCATCCCAATAATGTACAACTGAAAATGGGACTGGAGATGAGCACCTGAAAGGCAATGGTAATATCCAGTGATAAGAAACTAATGATCACTGAAATAAGTAACAATTTTTCATCCATAAAAACGCTCACATCTTTTCTCAGTACCTGGACAAAATTAAAGTCATAAATTAACCAGTGAAATAAAAAAATGTCAGAAATTTAATTCTTTATTACTAAGCGATTATCGCGAATGATGATCAGAAAGACTTTCTTTATTTAATAATGACAAATTTTCCGGTTTTTTCAAACTGAAAAGATTGTAGATGATAAAGATATACCCCGCTCCCCACCAATTCTCCTCTTCTGGTTTTGAGATCCCAGCTCAGATTGGTGTGGTTATCTCTTGCTTTCAAAGTCACTATATATTTACCATGGGCATTAAAAATAGTAACACGAGCCGATTCCGGCACATTTTTAAAATTTAAAAAAGGTTGATTGACGGATAACTTTAAAGGTTGAGGATATATTATTATCTCTTCACTTCCGATCGATTCAACCGGCCGACTGATGATCTGAAAATCAAAATATCCCGTACTCTGACTGCTGGTATTGATCACATTGAAAGGTAATCCTAAATTATCAATAACAAATGGCAAATCAAAGGCCAGTGAAGCCGGAAATTGGTAAAAGGTTTTACTGAATGGATCAACGCAGGTGGCATATAATTCAGTGGCAGAGGAAGATGGCCCTGCCTTCAAGAGAAATGTGGTATTTTGCTCTGTTTCATTTTCGGAATGGTACCACTGAAAGGAAAGTCTGGGCAGAGAATCTACTATCAAGATTGTTTCTGTCGATTCTATTGGAGAGCCACTCACAATCTTCAGAGATGGGAAAAAAGGAGAATCCGGAAAATACTCCCCAACTAAAGAGTTCGCCCCGCTAAAATAGAGCCAGGAACTCAGGCGCTTCATTTCCTCGGCCAGATTAGAACCATAGATCGATAGAACATTCTCAAGGCTGGGCAGTGCTCGATATTGTAAAATCTCGGTCCATATTTCGCAAACAATTTGCGGTCTATATTGCTTTCCCAACATGATTTCAAAAACGACTTTACCGTAATCAGAAAAATCATTACTGGAATAATCAAGGGGTTGATTCGTGTGATTAAAATAATCCTCAAGATATTGTAAATAATCATTTACTTCAGGAGCGACAACTTCTTCCATATAGGTCGCCGAACTCTCGATAAACCATAAATCATAAAACGAATTATTTTCAGGCCATAATCGATATCCGCTCTGGATGGCATGATTAAATTCATGGGCAGCTGTAACAGCAATAGCCATGCTATCGCGAACGATAGGATCGATTACACCGGGGTATTCAACGATATTATTAAAATTAGTATTTATCTCGATGTAGGTCACATAATTTTTCTCAGGCAATTGCTGAATTTCATATTCTAACCAGGTTTGTCCATACACACTCAGGCGGCGGCAAAAGACTGGATAGACAGAGCGAGGCAGACCACTCGAATCCGGCGGAGGCTTGAATCCTAAAGAATCAATTTCAATAGACCAGGCCCGGTCAAAGGACATCCCCAGAAATTCCAGATAATCGCTGACATTATTCTGATTGCGATCATACAAGGGAATAGCATTAAATCCGGCAGTAGAGTAATATATTTTAAAATGGCCGGTTGGAGAGAAATAGATTGAATCGAATGAAGTCGGTTCAAGTTTATACGACTGTAATTCCTGATAGTGGTCGGTATTTTCTGGACTATTCGCCATTAATATGGTCGGAAAGCCGCATTTATGGTCATGTCTTTCACCACTCATACTGGAAAGAAGATCGATGGGTTGAAACAGATATTTTTGGGCGAAGACTACTGGAATAGCATGAATTATCCACATCATCACTAAAGATATTACAAAATTTTTTTTCTTTCGAACTGGATACAAATAGTTCATTGGGTAATCAGAAAGTTTTATTCACAAATCACATAATAGAGCGGAACGTTTACAGATTGTTATCTCTTTTTTTTGTGTTTGGCCTTAAATACAATAACAAGAGGTACGCCTTTAAACCCCCAGATCTCCCGAATTCTATGTTCCAGAAAACGACGGTAGCTCTCAGTTATTAATTTGGGAAAATTAGAAAAAAAAGCAAAGACGGGTGGAGCCGTTTTAATCTGAGTGATATAATTAATTTTAATTTCTTTTCCACGCACTGCAGGTGGACTGGTCTGCTGAATAATCGGCAGAAGTGCTGCGTTCAACTCGTTGGTCGGAATATGTTTGTGGAGCTGTTCATATACTTCAGTGGCCACATCCATTAATTTATACAGGCGCTGTTTTTCCAACACCGAGGTAAATACCAGAGGAACATAGTTATATTCCCCCAGTTTTTCCTTTAAGGAATCTTCCCATAACTTCATGGTCTTCTCATCCTTTTCGATAAGATCCCATTTATTGACGGCAATCACCATTCCTTTTTTTTGCTGATCGGCTTCCTGGATAAGCCGTATATCCTGCCGAGCCGGTCCCTGGGTGGCATCAAGAAAATAAAGGACCACATCGGCCCTCTGAATACTTCGCAAGGTTCGTAAGTGGCTATAGAAAAGAATGTTCTCTTTAACTTTTGTTTTTCGTTTTAAACCTGCTGTATCAATTAATAGATAGGTTCTATTCTGGTAATTCAGCAGGGAATCGATCGGATCTCGAGTCGTGCCAGGAATAGTGGTCACAATTGAGCGAGTTTTTCCTAACAAAGTATTGACAAAAGAAGATTTTCCTACATTCTCTTTTCCGACAACCGCCAGTTTGATGGCTTGAATTGGCTTAGAGGGTTGAGTAACCTTTTTGATCTGCTTTACCATTTGATCCAGCATATCACCGAGAGATCGACCATGCATGGCGGAAACAGGCAGAGGATCTCCCAGGCCCAATCTATAAAATTGATAGGTTTCGCTTTCCTGTAATTCATTATCTACTTTATTAACTACTAACAAGACCTGCTTGGAAGTTTTTTTCAGTTTCTGAGCAATTTCCATATCCCAATCCGTAATTCCGGTGGCGCGTTCCACCACGTAGAGGATGACATCTGCTTCCTGGATCGCAATTTCCACCTGCTCCTTAATGGCCAATTCCATCTCATCACTGGCCTGGGGTAAATAACCACCGGTATCGACCAGCATGAAAGATTGTCCCTGCCAGTCCGATTCATAATATAACCGATCCCGAGTAACCCCTGGCTGATCATCTACTATCGATTCGCGCTTACGAATGATACGGTTAAATAAAGTCGATTTCCCCACATTCGGTCGACCAATGATAGCGACAACCGGTAGTGATTTACTCATAACTTTCCTCTGGTTTCACTTTCATCAGCAGAAAAATCGAGAGTTGATTCAAAGAGACGTTCATTGCTTTTCATTTGCTCAGCGATAAATAAGGACGGACCACTGTGACGAATTTTTCGAGCGTGCTCATCAGAAAGCGCAACTGCTTCTTTTGCAATGTTATCAAATAATTTCTCAAAACTATCTGGAAAAATAAATATTTTTCGCTGAAGCTTTTCTTCCAGCTGAGTCATCGTCCAATCATCTAAAAACAGATTATCGTGATTCAATACCCGAGGTGGTAATATCACATAATCACCTAACTGCCGGTTTCGCAACTGGCGGTAGATATCCTGACCAACTAATAATCCAGCCACACCAATTGAAGTACCAAAAAAATAATTAGCAATTTGATATAGCTTTAGGTGTAATCCGGGTATTTTTTTCAAAAGTGGAAACAAATATCTTCTCAGGGCGATCGTTCCTAATTTACCCGACACCAAGGTCAAATTTAGTTCGAGATTTCGAGAAATCAGATTAGGCAATTCCATTTCGGTACGCTGAATAAAGTCCCGGGTGAGACCGACCCCGTTTTCTAATTGATAAAATTCATCATAATAATCTGCCGGCGGAATGTCCTGACCAGAGCGAATATAAAATTCATCAGAAAGGTAAACAAACGAACTGTGCAGTTCACTTTTTAATTCTTCACGAACCGAATCGATCCAGGGAATAAATTTGGTACAATATTCGACTGTTATCGGTTTAAGCTCCGGCAGATGGCGCCGATATTTGGTCAGACCTACCGGCACAATGGCTATTGAGCGGACCATCGGAAAAAACTGCTTCAGATCCCGAATAGTTTTCACCAATTGTTGATCATCATTTATTCCCGGGCAGAGCACAATCTGACAATTAAGTTCTATCCCATTCCGGGCAAGAAAGCGAATTTTATCCATCAGATGATCATTCACTTTAATTCCCAGGAGATATTTTCTTAGTTCCTCATCCGTCGAATGAACAGAGATATAGAGGGGAGTTAAACGCTGTTCCACAATTCTTTTCAAATCTTGTTTTGTGGTATTCGAAAGCGTAACATAATGCCCATATAAAAAAGAAAAACGATAGTCTTCATCTTTGAAGTACAGGGTTTTTCGCAAACCGCGGGGATTTTGGTGAACAAAACAAAACACACACTTGTTGTCACACTTACGCATTCTGAGTTCTTCCAGAATCAATCCCAGATCTTCCTGATATTCCTTCTCGATGTCAAAGATAATTTGCTGTTGATCCTGTTCGATCAATACGTCCAGATGTTCGCTGGAAGTATAGAAGCGATAATCCAGCCAATCATTAATTGGCTTATTATTGATACTGAGCAATTTCGCGCCGGCTTTTATTCCTAATTGTTCAGCGATACTATTTTTTTCGATAGCAAGAATAGTAATCATCGTGAATTCAAAATTTTACAAATATAATAAAAGATAGCTTTTCCCTCTAACGATAATCTGCAAAACTCAATCCCAATTGTTCACCCAGACGAATATGAATTAAAAACCCCTTATGCCGAATGTCATAAGGGGTTCATTTTTCAGATAAACAATAATGAACTAAAAAGTTTTTTCTCCGGCTCTGATGATTTTATAGAAGCTATTTGCCTCCAGACAGGCTCCACCCACCAGGGCTCCATCAATATCCGGTTGAGAAAATAAACCTTCCGCATTTTCTGGTTTCACACTGCCGCCATAGAGAATACTCATTTTTTGTCCCTGATCCTCTGCGAAAAGGGTATCCAGTACCTCCCGCAAGAAAAGGTGGATTTCCTGTGCTTGAGCAGGAGTAGCTGTTTTACCGGTTCCAATAGCCCATACCGGTTCATAGGCAATAACCACATTTTTCAGATCGGCCGGAGTCAATTCTTTTAAGCCCCACTCAATCTGATTCAGCACAATATCCTTGGTCAGATTTTGCTGACGTAATTCAAGAGTTTCTCCCACACAATAAATGACTTTGAGCTTATTTTTCAGGGCAATCTTAATTTTCTGATTCAAGAGCCGCTCATCTTCCTTAAAATACTGCCGACGTTCACTGTGACCGATAATGACCCACTGACTGCCAGTGCTTTTAATCATTTTGGCCGAAATTTCACCAGTATAAGCACCCTCTTCTTCCCAGAAAAGATTTTGGGCCCCTAAACCAATTTTAGTTGATTTCAGAGTATCTGCCACCAGCGTGAGAGAAGTAAAGGGTGGACAGAGCACCACCGTCACTTTTTTCACCGGATTCTTTTTTAAACGGGTTTTAATTTGCTGAGCCAGCCTGACAGCCTCCGGATTCGTCTTATTCATTTTCCAGTTGCCGGCAATAATTTTTGCACGCATGAAAAGCTCCTTGAGTGAATAAAATACATTTTTTATTTTTCAGTAAGCGCCGCTACTCCTGGTAAAACTTTTCCTTCCAGAAATTCCAGAGAAGCCCCGCCACCCGTAGAAACATGACTGAGTTTATTATCCAGACCAAATTTTTTAACGGCAGCAGCTGAATCTCCACCTCCTACCACTGTAATAGCGCCTTTACCAGTCACTTCTGCCAGATACCTGGCTATTTCTTCGGTACCTTTCGCAAAATCTGGAATTTCAAATACTCCCATTGGGCCATTCCAGACAATCGTTTTAGCGTCTTTTAAGATTTCCTTAAATTTGGCTATGGTCTGCGGACCGATATCCACTCCAGCCATATCGGTTGGTATATTATCCACACTAACAACCTTGGTTTTTGCTCCTGCTTCCACTTTATCTGCTACCATAACATCCACTGGCAACACCAATTTGCACTTACTGCTCTTAAATGAATTCAGAAGTTCAGACGCCATGGTGATCCGGTCTTCTTCCAGCAATGATTTGCCGATTTGTTTTCCCTGAGCTTTAAAGAAAGTGAAGATCATGCCACCACCAATCAGAAGATAATCGGCCTTATTCATCAAATTGGCAATCACATCAATTTTACCGGAAATTTTCGCTCCACCCAGGATGGTCACAAAAGGTCGTTTAGGTTTTTCTAAGGCCTCTCCTAGATATTTCAATTCCTTTTCCATGAGAAAACCCGCTGCCGACTGTTTGAAGTATTTGGTCACTCCTTCAGTAGAAGCATGGGCACGATGGGCACTGCCAAACGCATCATTCACATACACATGGCACCCTTCGGCTAACGCTTTAGCGAAGTTGGTATCATTCTTTTCTTCCTCTGCATAAAAACGCAGATTCTCCAGAAGCATGACTTCACCATCCTGAAGCTTTTGCTTCATGGCTAACACTTCCTGACCAATACAATCGGGAGCAAACTTCACGGGTTTTCCTAGAAGTCGAGATAGTCGATCGGCTACTGGTTTCAGACTCATGCTGTCTACTCGTTTTCCTTTCGGACGCCCCAGATGAGAACACAGGATCGCTCTGCCGCCATCCTTAATGATCTTTTGAATAGTCGGAAGAGCCTCACGAATACGAAAATCGTCGCTCACCTGTAATTTTTCATCTAAAGGTACATTAAAATCGACTCTGACCAGAACATTTTTACCTTTCAAGTGAAGATCACTGATACTTAATTTTGCCATAACTTTTCTTCCTACCTTTCTGATCAATTATATTCGAAAAATTCAACGAAATGACGCTTGACCAAAAAATTATAGAGTGGCCATTTTCTTCAAGATATCAACGGTACGTACCGAGTATCCCCATTCGTTATCGTACCAGGAAATAACTTTGACAAAATTTTTATCTAACACCTTGGTAGAAATGGCATCGAAGATACTGCTATGGGAATTACCAATGACGTCTGAAGATACCAGTGGATCTTCGCAATATTCTAAAATTCCTTTTAATGAACCAGCGGCGGCTTTTTTCATGGCCGCATTTATTTCTTCTGCGGCTGCTGGCTTTTCTAATTCAGCGACCAGGTCAACCAGAGAACCATCTGCCACGGGAACGCGAATAGCGATACCATCCATTTTCCCTTTCAGTCCGGGAATGACCAGACCGATAGCTTTGGCAGCACCGGTGGTGGTAGGAATGATATTGGCAGCAGCGGCGCGGGCTCGACGCAGATCTTTATGCGGAAGATCTAAAATCTGTTGATCGTTGGTGTAAGCATGAATGGTGGTCATCCATCCTCGTTTAATTCCCCAATTTTCATATAAGACTTTAGCTACCGGAGCCAGGCAGTTAGTGGTACAACTAGCATTTGAAATAATTTTATGTTCAGGTTTTAATGTATGATCATTTACGCCCATGACCACCGTATTATCTAACTCATCTTTTGCCGGGGCAGTAAGGATAACCTTTTTAGCGCCTGCTTGCAGATGCAAACTCAACTTTGCTTTATCACGAAAGGCGCCAGTCGATTCAACAACAATGTCAACTTTCATCTGAGACCAGGGTAATTTGCTGGGATCTTTCTCCGAAAGTACTTTCACTTTTCTATCACCCGCTACCAAATAATCTCCCTCTGCCGACACCGGCACGGGATATCGACCATGAACCGAGTCGTATTTGAGCAAATGAACCAGAGTTTTAGAATCGGTTAAATCATTCACCGCAACCACATCCACACTCTTATCGTTTTGTAATGCTTTAAAAACCAAACGTCCAATCCGACCAAATCCGTTAATCGCAACTTTGACAGCCATCTTATCCTCCTTATTTTAAAAAGTTAAATTTTATAAATTGCATTCAACTTTCGCTGAAAAAATTAGTTCTAAATTTAAAAAATTATTTGTTATTCTGGCAAGTCATTTAACAAATAAAATATCAGGACAAACGAAATTAGTTTTTCAACAAATCACAAAAAAGTTTAATGAATATTGCCCTGGCTTCTAAATTTCGAGAGGTAATTATCATATTTACTGTAAGTTATTTAAATCCAAAATATAAAAACTCATTTTATTATTTCTGTCAATTATTAAGAATTACTAGAATACCAATCGATTATTTACAGATTGATTTTCTGAGGTCCTGTATCCCCTATCCCTAACCCCTCCCCTGCTAGCCGGGAAAGGAATAAGGTTAGGGTACAAAAAGTTTAAGTCTGTTAAGTATTCATTAAGCGAATAATAAAAATCCCATTCTCCAGAATCGAATTCTGACATTATTTTTCGGTGCCAGGTTAGTAACTATGAAAAGTTATTCTGATATAAAATATATTTCTCAATGTGGTCAATAAATTGCTATATTATTTCGTAAATTTGGATATGAAATAAAAAGGAAAAGTTTACATGAAAAAACCGGAAACTGATTATTCAAAACATTTAGTGCATCCCGTGACCTTATTATCTGTTTCAGATGGCACCAATGAAAATATTGCTACCATGTCATGGGTAGCAGCGGTTTCCACCGATCCCCCGTTAATTGCGGTGGCGGTGAGTCCTAAGAGATACTCTCATCAGTTGATTGTAAATGCTCGGGAATTTGCTATTATGGTATTATCAAACCTTCAGAATGATTTGGCCACTCTGGCAGGTACCATCTCAGGAAGTAAAAAAAATAAATGGTCCTTACCCCAATTTCAGCTACTTCGCAAAGAACCTCAAAAAATTAAATCTCCCGTTCTTAAGGACTGTCGAGCTATTTTAGAATGCCAATTACGTCAACACCTTCAAACCGGTGATCATAGCTTATTTATTGCAGAAATCGTTCACGCTGAGTATGATCTTAATCTACAACCTTTGATCCTGTTCAACCGCAAATATTTCAATCCGGGTCAATTCATTGCCAATTATCCCTAGACCAACAATTCCATTGATATTTTTATCGTCCTAAATATCAGAAAGGTGACTAAATTAGAAAAAATGAAATTTGATCTATAGGTGATGATTCGATTAGTAAAAAATTTTTATAAAGAGAATCAATATTTCATTAAAATTGTGTGACTTTTTTCCTCGAGTATAGATATCTAAAAATTTTTATGGCTACTCTTCTAAAAAATGCACTAATTGTTACTCAGAACTCACGCGACGAATTGTTGGTTGGAGATATATTGATTGAAAAAAATACGATTGTTGATATTGGCAAGAATATTCCTCCCTCTGACCACCAGGTATATGATCTTGATGGATTGGTTATTATTCCCGGACTAGTGCAATCCCATGTCCATTTAGGTCAAACTCTGTTTCGTAATTCCTCAGATGATCTGGAACTTTTAGATTGGTTAGAAAAAAAAATCTGGCCACTGGAAATGGCTCATACCGAAGACTCGCTCCGAGCTTCTGCGCAGCTGGGGTTAGCCGAATTACTGTTGGGCGGAACCACCTGCATTTTAGATATGGGGAATCCCACTCATCAGGAAATCATTTTTGAAGAAATGGCCAGTAGCGGTATACGGGGAGCAAGTGGGATGGTGATGATGGATATCGGTACGCAAGCATTGAAACACAAGACTGAGCAGGTGATCGCCTCCACGAAAGAATTAATTGATAAATGGCATCATTATGATGATGGACGAATTCGTTATGCTTTAGCCCCCAGATTTGTTCTTTCCTGCAGTACAAAATTATGGAAAGAAGTTAAAGAACTCTCAAAGGCTTATGATTTGATTATTCACAGCCATTGTGCAGAGAATAAGAGAGAATGGCAGATGGTTAAAGATTTTACCGGATATTCAAATCTAGAATATTTTGTGAAGTACAGTCTAGCCTCTTCTCGTCTCTGCCTGGCGCACTGCATCTGGGTATCAAAAAGAGAAATTCAATGGATTTCCGACTATGATATAAATGTCTTACATTGTCCCACCGCAAATCTCAAATTAGGCTCGGGCATTGCACCAGTCCCTGAATTTCTGGATAAGGGAATCAATGTGAGCCTGGGTTCGGATGGTGCCGCCTGCAACAATAATCTGGATATTTTTAGTGAGATGCGTCTGGCTGCCTTAATCCAAAAACCTCGAACAGGGGTAAATTCAATTTCAGCGAAAATGGCATTTGATATGGCCACCCGTGGAGGGGCAAAAACCTTAGGTTTGGACGACAAAATTGGCAGTCTGGAAGTGGACAAAATGGCCGATCTGGTCGTGCTGAAGTTGAATAAAGTCCATAGTATCCCTGCCGATGATATTTATTCACAAATAGTTTATTCTGGCAATACCTCAAATGTATGGCATGTCATGATAGATGGGAAATGGGTAGTGTTCAACAAAAAATTAAACAGTTACTCAGAAGAACAAATTATTGATAATGCCTGGAGACAACTTCAACTTTTATTGGCAAGACAAAAATTATCATCTGAATTGCTGAAGGAGGTCTAATATGAAAAAATGCATTATTCTGCTCCTCATTATTTTTACCTGGTTAGCGGGCTGTGGGAAAAAACAGACGACTATCCAATCAATGGAAGGAATGAAACCGATAGAATTACTCAATAAAGGAAATCGGGCCTACCTGGAAGGTAATATGGAAGAAGCCCTGCAGGCTTATGGGGTCATTTATAATCGCTATCCCACCAGTCGAGAGTATATCGATGCGGTATTGGGTATGGCCCGAGCTTATAACAATATGGGTGATTTTGAACAAGGATTTAATTTGTTATACAATCTGATTCGTGAAAATTTAGTTCCCAGCCGTGTGCCTGAAATTTACAACGAAATGGCAAAATACTACGAGGTCTCAGCTTTGTATGGTCGGCAATCCGGTGTTTCTAAAGAGGAGGAAGATTATCTGAAAGCGATAAGCTATTATCAGAAAGCAGTGGATTACCCGAATAGTGATGATATGAAAGCAAAATCATATTCGCAATTTCAGATCGGCGAATTGTATACCAAGCTGGGAAAATATCAGGAAGCCGGTTTAGCTTATCAGACTACTATTATCAAATACAAAGGAACGGAATGGTCCAGATTGGCGGAACAACGATTCGATCAACTCAGACAAGCGGGTCTCATCACTTTGAGTCCAATTAAACCAGAGGAAAAACCAATCATGCCTATCCCAGCGACTTCAGATTCTGTTCAATCTACAAAATGAAAGAAGGGTAGTAAATTGTGCATTACCGGCAGGGAATCTTTCAATGGAAATACCGCGAGAATTACTTAAAGAATTACCAAAAACTGATTTACATGTCCATCTGGATGGTTCTCTGCGATTAGATACGCTGATTGATTTAGCGAAGAAACAACACATCCCTTTGCCTACCTCTAATCCGGTCGAACTGGCTAAATTGGTAAAGAGTGGCAGTCATTGCAAAAGTCTAAGCGAATATTTGCAGGGTTTCGAAATCACTCTGTCCGTTATGCAAGAACCCGAGGCTTTATATCGTATTGCGTATGAGCTGGCCGAAGATGCCGCTGAGGAAAATATCTGGTATATGGAGGTTCGTTTTTCTCCCATTCTACATATCCAGAGGGGACTAAAACTGACAACTATTGTCGATGCCGTTTTGGGTGGATTGCAGGAGGCTGAAAAAAAATTTAATATTAAAACCGGTATTATCATCTGCGGGATGCGTAATATCAATCCCGAGACCTCCCTGAAACTGGCGGAATTAGCGGTATTTTATAAAAATAAAGGAGTGGTAGGTTTTGACCTGGCCGGTCAGGAAGAAAATTACCCCGCCAAAGATCACAAAGAAGCGTTTTTTCTTATTCGGAAAAATAATATCAACACCACCGCTCATGCTGGAGAAGCTTTTGGACCGGAGAGCATTCATCAGGCTATACACGACTGTGGGGCTCACCGCATTGGTCACGGTACCCGACTCTATGAAGATGGTGATTTGCTAAATTACATCAATGATCATCGCATTCCGTTAGAGATATGCCTGACCAGTAACGTACAGACTGGCGCGGCGAAGTCCTTCGATTCTCACCCCTTTCGATTCTATTACGACTATGGTCTGCGGGTGACCATCAACACTGATAATCGACTGGTTTCTGATACGAATCTGACCAATGAACTCTATCTAATTGCAAAATACCACAACTTAAATATGGATGATCTGAAGTCGATCATTTTAGATGGTTTTAAAAGTGCTTTCCTTCCCAATCGGGCAAAATCGATCATGCTCAACCTCGTGAATGACAAATTAAAAAAATATTGATATGTCGTCGTTTTAATTTGCATTACCCTCGAGCATTTATTAAAATTTAGTCCCTCATTATTTGGTCGTTAGTCATAGTCCTATGTATATCAATTTTAATGCCGTACCGAATTATAGTATTGGAATTGAGCTGGAGGTTCAAACGATCAGTCAGCGCACGGCCGATTTAGTTCCTGGCGCTGAGATTATTCTATCGCAACTACCCGGTGAAATTTATTTCAAACCGGAATTATTTAATTCGACGATTGAGATTAATACACCGATCTGTCAAACGATTTCCGAGTTAGAAGGAGTACTAAAGAAAAACTTGCAGACCATCCAGGATATTGCTCATGAGCATGAAATAAATATTCTCATCTCCGGGTGTCATCCCTTTTCGAACTGGCAGGAGCAACAAATCACTGAACAAGAGCGCTACCAGAATCTACTGCGAAGAATCCAATGGCCAGTGCGGCAATTTTTAATTTTCGGTCTGCATGTACACATCGGCATTAATAATGCAGATAAGGCGATTTATGTAATGAATCGGCTCACTAAATTTTTACCGCATTTAATCTCCCTTTCCGCCAGTTCTCCTTTCTGGAATGGATTTGATACTGGCCTGGCCACCACCCGCATTAAAATTTTTGAAGAGCTCCCCAACGCCGGTATTCCTTACTATTTTAAAAATTGGAAAATGTACAGCCAGCTGGTGGAAAAACTCATTGAATCCAATTCAATCGACACGGTGCGCGATCTGTGGTGGGATATTCGCCCTCACCCTATTTTCGGCACAATCGAGGTGCGAGTATGCGATGCCATGCCCACCCTGAAAGAAAATCTGGCCTTAACGGCTTTGATTTATCTTTTAGTGAGGAAATTTGCCGATGAATTTGAGTCAAATGGGAAGATGCCAAAACTGGAACGCTGGATTTTGAAGGAGAATAAATGGCGGGCAGCGCGCTATGGAATCCAGGGTGAAATTATCTTGAACAAAAAAGGTATCACTAAAAAATTGAAGGATTCTTTGCTGGAATTATATCAGGAAATCTGGGACTATTCTGAGCAAAAAAATTTACAAGAAACACAACCTTATCTGGCTGTGATAAAGGAAATCATTCAAAAAGGTCCCAGTTACTTACGCCAACGGGAATGGAGTAAACACCGTCCTGCTGATTATCGGTACGTGGTGGAAAATTTATTGCGAGAAACCCGCGAAAATATTTTTTTAGAATAAGAATTTCTTACCAGCGACCTTTCCCCGGATTTTAAAATTGAACTTTCGGTGCCTGTTCAGCTTCGGGTGTGGCCTCAAAATACGACTTTGTTTTGAATCCAAAAATGCTCGCTACCAGGGCTTGCGGAAAACGGCGAATATAACTGTTATATGCCTGAACTTGTTCATTAAATCTTCTTCGTTCCACCGCAATTCGGTTCTCGGTACCTTCCAGCTGGGCCTGCAGAGTCAAGAAATTCTGATTCGACTTCAAATCCGGATATCGCTCGACCACTACTAACAGGCGTTGCAATGCACTGCTTAATCCAGCTTGCGCTTCCTGGAAACGGGCAAAGGCCTGAGGATCATTCAAGAGTTCGGGGGACATATTCATTACTCCACCCGCTTTGGCACGCGCTTCGGTCACTCCCAGAAGCACTTCTCTCTCCTGGGCGGCATAACCTTTAACAGTTTCCACTAAATTGGGAATTAAATCATATCTTCGTTGATACTGGTTTTGCACCTGTGCCCAACTCGAATTGACGCTTTCTTCCAAAGTCACCATTTGGTTTCGTATACTAAACAACCAGCCGATAACGATAACGGCGACGATGACGATCAACACCAGAATTCCAATTAATATTTTAGCGGTAGTTCCCATCATTTTTCCTTTCATCCACCTAATTCAGACCGATCTAAAATTTAACCAAAATAAATTGAACCTCTACTTTACGTCCTTCTCATTAAAAATTTCAGCAGAAAAGATATAAATTTCACTGGACGGATCTTTCCAGGCCTCCGGTGGTAGCCCGGCTTTATGACAGGTTTGCTGCAAAAATTCCTCACGGTTCCATCCCCACTCGGTTGCAACCTGTGGCAGTAAAAGACCGCGATGAAAACCTTGCTGAATGATGATACCATGCTTACCAACCTGGATTTCCTTGATATCTTTTATTTTCTTTAAAGGTGATAGAACCGATATTTCAATTTCTAATTCCGGCAATTCATTCTTCTGAACCGGAGGAAAGCGTGGATCACTAAATGCGGCCGATTTGGCCATTTCCATAACTGCCTGATAAAGGGGACTAATACCTTCGATATATCCAATACATCCCCGCAATTGACCGTGCTTATGAAGGGTCACAAATACCCCAAATTTTTCTTTCACTTTCTCACTTACCGGAGTCGTGGTTGGCAATTTTTTGGTCTCCAGGTAATGTGAAATAGTTTTTCGTGCCAGAGAAAGTAGATACTCCTTTTCATCATGATTTAATCCTACGATCGGTTGAGCATCGTTGGCATTCATGACAAATCCTTTCCACAATATGACTGAAAAAATCAGCAGAAATATTCTGCCACGCATCTATTTACCCCTGTAATTTGATCACTTTTGTGGCGTGCTTCATCATTTTTCGGGCTGATATCAATCCAAATTTCTCTTTACTATCTTCAACTCCTTCATTACCAGATTATAGCAGAGAGGTAACCTTCTACTTCACGGGTATTTCCCGAGATATCTCCCGAATGGCGATGGATTAAAACCTTCGCTTCTTTTGCACCCATTGCCTTCGCTATTTTCATGGAAGCGATAACCGCACTATAACCTGTTAACTCGGTTTGTTGTTCCTGGATTTCTCTCCAGAGCCTCTTTTCATCTAATTGGTTGATCATATCAATGGCTACCTGGTCTAGCACCCGTGCTTTTTGATCCGGATGGCCATGGGAAAGATCACTGCTGGCCACAATCAGGGTATTCTCAGCCGGGATGTTTTTAGCAATCGCCTCCGCCAGAGTATTGATCAAATTTAAATTTTGCTCACCTATCAAGATGGGAATAAGATCAAACTTCCCGAGGCATAATTGTAGAAAAGGAAGCTGAACTTCAATGGTATGTTCTTTTGTGGAATGTCCACTCTCGGATAATTGGATTAAGTTTGAATAAGAACACAACTTTTGGGGGTAAAGTTGGTCAATCGGGACTTCACCGAGCGGGGTTTCATAGCCTAAACCGGGATAAATACTGCAGAAAGGGTATTGCTCCTCGCTGCTGACGGCAATCACGATGACCCGCCGGTATCGGGAATTTAATATTTGCGCGTAGGCTCGCGCTGCGACGCCACCCGAATAGAGATAACCGGCATGGGGAACTACAATGGCACGCAGAGGACGCGATAGTTCGAGAGTAGGAGCAGATTCTAAGAACATGCTCAATTCGCGTTCGAGGATTAATTTATCGCGGGAATAGAAAGATCCTGCGCTGCCAGCTTTACGATACTTTCTTAGTGGTTCCATCGCCTCGTTATCAAACAATCCTTTTGTGATAATGAATATAATAAAAAAAATATAGATTTGTAATCAATTTTTATCGCCTATCTTTCAAGAGAACAATAGCTTCTTCTATCGGTGAGTAGGCACTGGCCTGAGCAAATAATTTAGGGAAGGATCATGCGCTAGAAAGTGGCAATAGAACCCTGGTGGTCAATCACGTTAAATAGTGTTGATACTCTTTCCGTAAATTCCGAATATGCAATTCCTCTTGATCCATTAACCATTTGAAAATGTTTTTTACTTCCTTGTTCCTGGCTCTTTTGAATTGATAATCGTAAAAGTCCCGATTCATTTGTTCACTTTGCAGGGCGATATTTATTAATTCTGAGACTGAGCAGTTTTCCAATTCCATTTCAAAAATCTGGTCACGATTGGGAAAACCGATCTCAATCGTCACATCAAGGGGGGCTATTCTTCCTCCTGCGAGTAGAATCTTTTCTTTTATCTTGGTTTGATGCTGATGTTCGTCAATTATTAAACGATGAATCAATTCTCTCCCTTTCGAATCCCGGACATGATTAAGCATGTGCTCATAAATTTGGATGGTGTCCTTTTCATTTTGCATGGCGATTTGTAGAGCATGGATTGAATCAAGAGAGAAATTTGTCATATCAATACCTGATCGATTTTCATCAATTTTCAGTCACTACCGGTTCCGATTTCTTCCCATTTTGTCCGGGTAAAAATTCGTCAGTAAAACTGTTGGCAATGGTTTGACGAATAACAGTGACTTTTATCTGGCCGGGATATTCCATCGTCTCTTTAATTTTTCGAGCAATATCGGAAGCTAACAACTTTGCTTCCTTATCAGAAATTTTTTCCGGTATAATCATTACCCGAATTTCACGACCGGCTGATAAGGCATAGGTCTTCCCCACCCCCTCAAAGGAATTGGCTAATTCTTCTAACTTGGTAATTCGCTCCGCATAAGCTTCCAGGGATTCTCTCCGAGCACCTGGGCGGGCACCGCTGATGCGATCGGCTGCTGTGACTAACACGGAAATTGGTGAAATAGGTTCTGCTTCCTCATGATGAGCTAAAATAGAATTAATAACCACCGGATGTTCATTACAACGAGTGGCCAACTCTACTCCAATCGACACATGGCTTCCTTCGGAGTCCCCACTAACAGCCTTTCCGATATCATGGAATAAACCTGCTCGTTTGGCTAAATTAACATCTAAGCCCAATTCTGCCGCCATTCCTCCCGCCAGCCAGGCTACTTCCTTGGAGTGCTGCAGAATATTTTGTCCGTAGCTGGTTCGATATTTTAATCTCCCCAGATATTCCCGCATGTCAGGATGAACATTTTTAATCTTCAATTCCTGCAAGGTTTCTTCAGCAGCTTTTTTAACGCTAGCTTCTACCTCGCGGGAAGCTTTTTCGACTTCGCTTTCAATGGTTTTGGGATTAATATTTTTTATCTTAATCAGCCGCTCCATAGCAATTCGCGCGATTTCGCGTTTGACCGGATCAAAACTGGACATGACGACCGTTTCTGGAGTATCATCCACAATCACTTTGACACCGGTAGCCGCTTCAAATGCTTTGATATTGCGACCATCTCTACCGATCACAATACCTTTCCATTCATCATTGGGAAGTTCAACCGATATCAAGGTCGATTCCATCGTGTATTCGGTCGCCATCCGTTCAATGGCAAATGCCATAATTTCTTTCGCTTCTATCCGGGCTCGTTCTTCGGCTTCGCGCTTGATATCGATAATGCTCTGTGCCGCTTCAGCGCGTGCCTGAGTAATCATCGAATCCATTAATAATTTTTTCGCTTCCTCGCGGGTCAGCGCACTGATTTCCTCCAGATTTTTCATCTGCTGTTCGCGAAGCAGATTGATTTCTTTTTCTTTCTCACGAATACTTTTTTCCCATTTATTCAGTTCTTGCTCCCGCTTATTAATCTGCCATTCTTTTTCCTGATATTTGCTGGCTTGTTTTTTAATCTCCTTCTCCTTTTGCCGCAGACGCTCTTCCATATTGTTAAATTCACTCTCCCGCTGCTTCATCTGCTTTACAAATTGATTCTTTTCATGATACAGTTTTTCCTTGGCGGCCAGGTAGGCCTCCCTTTCCATTTTTTCCTGCTTCTTCTGAGCTTCATGCATCATCTCTTTGACTCGTTGCTCAGCCTGATTTATTTTCCGCTTTCGCAGGAAATGATAAACTATAGCTCCAAAAAATAATCCACTAACAAAAGCAACTATTATTATGATAATATTCATTGTGTTCTCCATGGTAAAAAATTACTCATTTAAATCTTCGAATGAATAATATATAACCTTAATGATAGTAAAAAAATATAAATTTTGGATTATTCTGGTCTCGCTAATGCACTTGCGATTTCAAAAGAAAACAGAGGAATATCGCTCCCCCGCATTACTGAATTATCTGTAAACATATTCTTGCGTGAATAAATCAAAACAGAACAGTTCAGCGGTTCGCCGAACATTCTTTCTGCCCAGTTTTAAAAAAGTTTACTCGGAGGTAAGAACAACACAGGTACGAGAAGAAACAACGTAAAGAATCCGGTTTCTTTCCGCACCCGGATTCCAGAGAGCAATATCCAGGGGATTGATCGACAATATCCTTAAATCCAGAATATCATCAAGCATGTGATGATTATTAAAAAAATAGATTTTTTGACCTTTGGGATCAGCCACCAGCAATTCTCCCTGTGCCGTCGTAAAAATTCCCTTTGGTTCAACAAAATCAGGATGGATAATATTCCCGAGATAATTTCCCAAAAAATCATAAATTTGAATTGAGCAACTCAGCGGATCAGAAACATAAAGTATATTTCGGCTGTCCAGAGTAACCTGATAAGGTCCCAGCAGTTGACCTAAATTCTCCGAAGTCGTTCCAAAAACCGTCAGCGGTTGATTAAATCGGTCTATTTTAACAATGCGCTTATTTAAATCTTCCAGGATAAATACATCATATTGGTTATTCACCACTACGCTTAACGGCATTTCAAAATAAAATGAGCTATTAAAGATCGGATTAAAATCATTCAGGTAATTTAGATTTGAATCAAATCGCACAATTCGATTGTTATTGAAGTCAGCCACAAATATATTCAGCGTGAGATGAGCATCCACATCGCGTGGATCGTTAAATTGCTCAGATCCCCTCCCAAATCCTCCTATTTCTTTCATGAATGTTCCGGTAGCCGAATATTTGAGCAAACGATTACGTCCGCTGTCTATAATATAGAGATTGCCTTCGGTATCCAGATCGATTGCGCTGACATTTTGTAATATCCCGGTGGGAGTTTCCTGCGCATCAATGATCGCACGGACCGACCAATTGACACCCGCCGTGGAGGTAATTTCCTGAGAAAATAAAATAGGAGAGAATCCGACCCACAAACCGATGAATATTGTCTTATAAAAATTTAAATTTTGTAAAATCATCTTTCATACTTCACATCGTGTAAGTTAGCTTTTTTTTATAAAATCGGAGATGTGTTTCAGTGGTTTCAGATTGAGGTTTGCTGAAGAGGAAATTTTTAATTTTTCCCAGGCAGGAATAAAAATAGAGTGAAAACCCAGTCGCATGGCTTCCTCCACTCTTTTATCAAGCTGGGAAACACTTCGCACTTGTCCATTCAAACCAATCTCACCGATATAGACTGACCGATGTTCGAGCGGTTGATTCACATAGCTGGAGTACAACGAGGCCAAAATACCCAGATCAATAGCTGGATCGTCAATCCGCAGTCCACCGGCAATTTTGACAAAAACATCGTAGAATGAAAAATTTAATCCGCAATGTTTTTCAAGGATGGCCAGCAGCAGTGCTAATTTGCGGTGGTCAAATCCACTAACAGTGCGCTGAGGCACTCCATAATTGGAGCGGGCCACCAGAGACTGAACCTCGGCTAATATTGGTCGCGACCCCTGGAAACTACACACCACGCTTGACCCCACCCGATTGGACGATTGCTCATCAATAAACAGGTGGGATGGATTGGTTACTTCTTTCAATCCATCTTTTTCCATATAAAACAAACCAATTTCATGGGAAGGACCAAAACGATTTTTCAAGGAGCGTAGAATCCGGTATTGATGAAAAGAGTCTCCCTCAAAATAGATAACCACATCTACTGTATGTTCCAGTAATTTCGGGCCAGCAATACCGCCTTCCTTGGTGATATGCCCCACCAGAAAAAGAGACCATCCTTTTTCTTTAGCGTCCCTGAAGAGCTGAGCGGAGCACTCTCGAATCTGGCTCACATTCCCTGGTGCCCCGACTGCATTCTGGGTATAGACGGCCTGGATAGAATCAATCACCACCACGTTCGGCTGGACCTGATTAATATGATAGAGAATATTTTCTAATTCAGTTTCCACCAAAATTGGAATAGGGAGTTTATCTAATCCCAGGCGTTGGGCTCGATTCTGAATTTGCCAGAATGATTCCTCGGCGCTCACAAAAATTACCGTAATTCCTTTTTGAGCTAAAGCACCAGCAACCTGCAGTAATAAAGTTGATTTTCCAATTCCCGGATCACCAGCGATGAGATTGACTGATGAATGAAAAATCCCTCCTCCCAGGACCCGATCAAATTCGCGGATTCCTGAAATCAGGCGTGTCTGCGGTTGCAGATCAGTAGTGGAAAGTAATAAAGGAACTCTGGTAGAAGACTTCTGGATTTTCGTTGTTTTGGGTTGAGGCTTGCTTTCTTCCAGACTATTCCATTTTCCGCACTCGGGACATTTTCCGGTCCATTTTGGGCTTTCATACCCACAATGGTTGCAGATATATATGGATTTCGACTTAGCCATTATACGCCACTTGTTTCCTCATAAAAACCCATCAGGTATCCGAGCACGCGAATCAATCCACCGGAGTGTGAGTTTTAGATCTTAATCCGCACCTCTCCCTGATCCGATAGCGGATTCTGGCTCCATTTCTAAATTCTTTGCCGTTAATCAATGACAAATCGCTTGCAACAGATTAAAAATTTAGACCTAACGAAATATAATGAATCGGTTTTGAGCTTCTATCAAAATCATACGGCCAGGCGATATCATATCGCACCATAAAGCCGAAGAAATAAATTCGAGCGCCAATTCCATAACCACTAATCAGGTCGCGAAATTTGCCGTTGTCCATACCCTGAAAATTATCAAGGCTCCACCAACGGGAATCTTCCTGATCCCAGGCTGCTCCGATGTCATAAAAAGCCACTCCACTGATATTGAAGAAACTGACTGGTGGAAAACCTAATTGCATATACTTTATAAGCGGAAAACGAAACTCAGCATTTACTAAAAAGAAGCGATTACCCGTTCTTTCATAATAATAGGCACCACGTAATGGGGTAATGAATTCAGAGAAAAAAACATCCTTAATGTTGCTTATCCTTTTTCCCATACGGTATTTCTGGTTGATCCAGTTATCCATTCCGCCCACGAAAAATTGCTGGGCATCGGTTCCGAAACTGGCACCAAAAGTTGTTCGAAAAGCTAGTTGATACTGTGGGCTGAGCATAAAGTAACGCCGATAATCTGCACTAAATGTTCTGAAATCCAGATTCGTGTCACTGAACTTGGGACTGAGGCGCATGGAAACATAATAACGAGATCCACTGACCGGGGAATATACTCCCCAGCGAACGCCCCATAGTACATTATCGTGCACATATTGAATTTCAGGTAAGATGGCACTGATTTTGGTGGTCGGAATAATAAAATCCAGATATTCTAAATTGACGTTATACCAGATGAAAAATAAATCAAAGCGGTTGAATCTGGTTAGCGGATAAGAGGCTAAAAAATTTACCCCATAATTTCGATAACGAAAAATATAAAAGCCGTCGGAAAGCAAATAGACCAAATGAAATCCGCCGAATCCTAAATTGACTCGTCGCTTCAGGAAATAATACATCAACGCAAAATTACTGTTTCGCAGATCGGCCCATAAGGCCGCATTCACAAAGATCTGATGATCTCCCAATAGATCACTGAAGGCAAAAGAAGTATACCCTTCAAAACCAAAAAAAGTGTTGTAGCCGGCAGTTCCGGTCACGATATCTGGAGAAAATTTTATTTTATACTTTCGAGCACGATAGTGGCCATATTCATCCTTTACCTTAAAATCAGGCATTTCGATTTCTTTCGGATCTTTTCTTTCCGGACGTGGACGGTAGCTTCCAAAAACATAGCGGCTGTAATCCGCCGGTTGTTCACCTTTTATTTCCTGAGGCTTTTTATCTTCTTCTGCTGATTCTTTTTTCTCTGGTTCCCAATTTCGAGAATAGATAGGGGGTTTATCACTTCGCATATCCCGGGCAAATTGAGTAAGCTCTAGTTTCTGTGGTGCTAATTTTAAAGGATTATTAATAAGATAAATATCAAAACCGCCCTGGAAAAAAGTAGTGTAGACTAATTTATTGGCTTCTTTGTCCCAATTGATCTGCAAAACACCGGATTGAATATTCGTCACCGGATAATACTCGCCAGTTTGTAAATCCTGCAGATAAATATTAAAAATGCCGCTTTCATCAGAGGTATAGGCCAATTTTTTTCCATCTGGAGAGAAAATAGGATACGCCTCCTCCCAGGGAGTATTGGTACAACGAATGATCTCTCCACTATTCACATCAATCAGATACACGTCGCGAAATTCATAATCATACTCATGCATACGAAAGTCGGAAGGTAAATCCTTATCTGAGAGATATGCTCCCCGGTCAGAAACAAAAGCAATATAACGACCATCTGGAGACCAGGAAGGCTGGTCATCAGTGAAAACATCATTAGTCAGTTGGCTATACTGTCTGGTTTTTAAATCGAAAATAAAGATATCACTTTTTTCATTCAGATTTCCCACAAAGGCAATTTTATTCCCATCTGGTGACCAGGAAACCGTGAAAGCACCATCTAATTTTATAACATGTTTTTCGGTTTTACCACTTTTCACATCCACTATATAGATCGCATCCCATGGTCCTGACTTCGCGGTGAAGGCTAACTTTTTGCCGTCAGGGGAAAAACTCATGCCCGGCCGTAAAAAATGGAGTTCCTCAAAACTTTCTGACCTCTCCCCTTTCACCAACACTTTAATGTCTTTCCCATCAATGGCGGACATTAGATAAATATTTTGAAAACCAGATCGATCGGAAATATAGGCGATTTTATCTCCCTGCGGAGAAATGGCCGGACTGAGATTTATATAATTGTCTAATTTCTTATGATTGGTTAATTGCTCACTGAATTCCTTTGGAATCTGGCGATTGGTAATTTCCGGTGCATAAATTTTTTGCAAATATCGATGCCATTTTTCTGTCAACCCCTCATAGTCCAAACCAATGCTGGAGACTAAAATCTGCTGAAATCCAATATTTCCACGGGCCTTTAATAAAATTTCACCAATTTTTTCCCGCCCGTAGGATTCTGCAATATATCGAAAGACTGAATTCCCTCCTTGATAGACCAGAAAATATTCGAGATATTGGACGGAAGGAATATAATTAGAAAGCACCGCATCACGAACAATCATATCCGTATTGGTGTTCCAGCCGGTAGATTGAAATTCCGATAATCCCTCAGCGACCCACAACGGAACTGGTACTACTTCTCCCATCACTAAAGACTGAACCGATCCTCCATAAAGCAAATCATTCATTACCCCATGGACTAATTCGTGATGAATCACATGCCGGAACTGGGCATAGGAACCTTCAAAGGGAACAACAATTCGATTTTTATATAATTCAGTTACTCCACCGATTCCTTCTTCCAGGTAACTCAAAACCACATTCGTCTGCTGCCAGTCATTATGTGATCTATAAATAATAAAAACCAGGCGCTCTTTCACTTCATATGAAAAGTCTCGCCTGAGTTGTTCATAGGCATCTTCAGCTACTTCTGCAGTAAACTCAGCCAGTTTTTCAGCCCCTGGATAATAATACACATCAAAGTGCTTACTTTGAATATAATACCATTCAAAATTTTTATATTGAATTTTATTTTTCCCAAACTGTGAGTAGGCACTGTTGATTAAAAAAATTATAATTAAGATGATGAACACAAATTTTGTTAATTTCATTAAAAATTCACCTTTACAATTATTTTCGGTGTAAAATTTACATAAAAATTTGAGAGGAAATCCATCAATTAATCCATAATATTTTTAAAATACTGAATTATTAACCTTTCCCTTTTCATGAATGTTCCACACCAATCCATTTTACACCTGAAGGAAAGGAGGTGGATTTTTATAACTATTTCTTTAAAGCTATCATGCATTTTTTTATGTGCGGAATGTTATCGCTAATAATCCCGAAAACGGCAGGGTGAAGAATTTCTTTCAGGGTTTCTTTCTGATTGACGGTCCAGAAGCACAGTGGTTTTGAAAAGCAGAGCAGGTCGGATAAGCGCGGTATCATGGCAATTGACGGGTGTAAAATTTGCGTATATGGTTGTGAACAGCGGCGACGGATAAACCAATTCCATTTAGAAAATAATAATGCACTAGGAACGGGGCTATTAGTCGCCTTCCATTCCCATAAAAAACGGGCATCAAAGCTGGATAACCAAACCCGGAAAGCCAGATCATATTCCAGCAAGAGGGCTTGCAAGCGCTGAATTAACTTTTTATAAGAGCCTGTCTGGCGTTTGATCTCAATGTTATAATAAAATTTTCCTCCAAACCTGGCAAAAACTTCCTGCAACATGGGAATTTTAACTTCAGGATGATTTTCATATCCAATAAATCGCAATTGCTGCAGCTGGTTGGAAGTGCACTGATCGATTTGTTGGTGAGAACCAATCAATCGATCCAGGTTTCGATCATGGAACACGGCCAATTCTCCATCCCTGGTTAACCAGATATCCAGCTCAATTCCATGTGCTTCCACCTGTAAGGCTTCCTCAAACGCCGGCAATGTATTTTCGGGATAGTGATTCACTACCTGCGAACCGCGGTGAGCGATGACGATAGGCGGTTTAAGACCCTCTAGAAATTTCAGATGGGCACTCATCACTCGGCGTCAGAGATAACTTTTTTATAGAGATTTAAGTATTGTGGAATAATTTTATTGGCATGAAAATTTTGAAAGGCATATTCCCGACACGAAGCGGACATCTTTTCCCAGGTTTTTTGGTCTTTCACTATCTGTAAAACCAGCTGAGCCATACGGTCAATATCCCCAACCGGAGCAGTGTAACCAGAAACTCCATTTTTTACTAACTCTTTTAATCCACCCGAATCACTGGTCACGCATGGAACTCCGCAGGACATTGCTTCCAGAGCGGCTAGACCAAAGCTTTCAAGTCGGCTGGGCATCAAGAATACATCTGAGGAGGAGAGCAGGAGATAAATATTGTCTTGTTTACCTAAAAAATGTACATGATCTGCAATGTTCAATTCGCGTGCCCTTGCTTCCGCTTTGGAACGTTCGGGGCCATCTCCGATCATAATCAATTTAGCCGGCCTGACCTGCATTACCCGATAGGCAATTTCAACAACATCTGCCACCTGTTTCACTGGTCGAAAATTGGAAAGATGACTTAAGATGATCTCACCGGCAGGAGCAATTCTGCGCCGTAAATCCTGGCATTTCTTGGTCTGATCAGGTTGTTCCTCAATAAAATTATAAATCACTTCGATCGGTTTTCTGATATTAAAAATTTCAATCGTCTTTTCTCGCAAATAATTAGATACGGCAGTAATCCCATCGCTTTGTTCAATACTGAAACGTGTGACCTCCATGAAAGAAGGATCACGACCCACCAGAGTGATATCGGTACCATGTAGAGTGGTGACCACTTTTAGAGGGTATTCGTTTTTTAAGATTTCCCGGGCCAGATATGCCGAGGTAGCATGTGGGATAGCATAATGGGCATGAAGCAAATCTAATTTTTGATAACGAACAATTTCTGCCAGTTTGCTGGCTAAGGCTAAAGAATAAGGCGGGTACTCGAAAAGTGGATAATCCAAAACTTTCACTTCGTGGTAAAAAACGTTATCGAAGTATTCATTCAGACGGGAGGGTAATGCATAGGCCACAAAATGAACTTCATGACCTAATTTAGCTAAAGATTTACCTAACTCCGTGGCAACGATTCCACTACCACCGTAGGTTGGATAACACACAATTCCTATTTTCATGACTGTTTGTTTTCAGGCTTTAAGTTATTGGATAGACTTCCGATATGCTGGAATTCAACTACCCGATTTCGACCGCTGGCTTTCGCTCCATACAAAGCACGATCGGCAGCCACAATAATATCTTCCATGGTAATCGCATCATCTGGAAAAATGGCCACGCCAATACTAATCGTTAGCACCCCACCTGGTTGAATCTCCTGGTTGGGAAAATGATGCTTTTCCACAGCGATTCGAATTCGATCAGCCAGCCTTAAGGTACCTTCTCTCTCGGCAGACGGCAGAATAATGGCAAATTCTTCTCCACCATAGCGGGCCACAATATCATTATCTCGCACCGACTTTTTAAGCAAAGTACTCAACTGCCGCAATACTTCATCACCGGCCGGATGGCCAAGAGTATCATTATAATTTTTAAAATAATCCACATCCAGAATTAATAATGACAGCAAAGTTTTATTCCTGTTGGCTCGGGCAATCTCTTCCCGTAATCGCATAGTAAAATAACGATAATTATGCAGACCAGTCATCTCATCGGTATAAGATTGCGCTTTAATCTGTTCGAAATTTTGCGCATTATGTAAAGCCACCGATAGCATATTGGTCATCGTCCCAAATATCTCTAATACATCCGGAGAATATTCTTTATTCGATACCGGTGGGCCGAGGCACAAAACGCCAAAAATTTCACCTTCCTGAAAAAGAGGAGCCATGGCCTTGATTTCTAATTCCTGCAGTATGGGCATCACGTTTTGGAATTCATAGGTCATATCTTTGATTTGAAATGGCTTTTTGATGAATTCCAGATAACGGATCAGGCGGTCTTCCCGACGAACACTGAATTGAGACACTTTATCACTTAAAAAACCCCTGGATTGCTTAACCACAAAATTATCATGATCATCGGGATCCACTTGCAACAGCATCACACTTTTTGCAGTAAAAATTCCTAATGCGTTGAGCAAAGCTGTGTTGATTAACTGTTCTTCCTCAGTTACCCCCATGACTTTAAAACTAATCTCGAATAGGTTATGCATGTCATATACTTTTTTCTTCAGCTCCCGATTCGCTTCCTCCAGGGTCAGATTCAGATGATTAATTTGCAAATTCGCTTCATTCAACTGATTCGTCTTGGTAATGAGTGAGTCATGTAACGTTTTTAAACGCAACATGTTCATGATGCGGGCATACAACTCTACAAATTCGAAGGGCTTGCTGATATAATCATCTGCCCCCGCTTCCAAAGCCTCTACCAAATCCCTGGTCTCATTCCTGGCAGTCACCACAATGATGGGCAAATAGGATTTCAAATTCAACTCCCGGATTAAGCGGATCAATGTCAGACCATCTAATTTGGGCATCATAATATCCATCAGCACCAGTTGGGGCAGGTGTACCTCAATAGCATGAATAGCCTCTTCACTATCCAAACAGGGAATAACTTCAAAATTCTTTTTTTCCAGCTGGGATTCCATCATTTTTTGAAAGGCAGGCTCATCATCGACAATAAGAATCTTCTGAGATAACAGATGGGGAACTTTTCTATCCATATGAACCTTTTTTCGATAAGTGAAGATCTGAGAATTTTCTTTAAATATACAATATAATTTTGTAAATTTTCAGTCAATTTTTTATCGGTCTTTAGTATCAGTCCGATTTTTAAGAAGAAAAATATACACACGAAATAAATATGTCCAAAAATGTTTTCATTTTTTCAGTATTTTTGTTTGTCTGGGTATTCGTTTTTCTCGCCATGAATTGCCATAAGCAGAGCACTGAACCAGACAACACTTTCTATCCCGATTCTAACCTGAGTTTCACTCAACATATTCACCCGATTTTCTTAAATAACTGTGCCTACAGCGGTTGTCATGAGAGCATCAGTCCAGCCAATGGCCTTGATCTGGAAACTCTGGTTCCTACCTTTAACAGCATCAATGGACCGGTGGTCATTCCCTTTGATGCCCAAAACAGTCGGCTTTATCGGGTACTACTCGCGGATGATTTCGGTATTCCTCGTATGCCCAAAAACCGAGGTATGCTTCCAGAAGCACAAATTAGAGCCATAAAGACCTGGATAGAAGAAGGTGCGATAATCAACAAATAAAGTGGAGCATCAATTGATAAAAAAAACTGAACCCCGCATTTATAAAGGAACACGCGATTTTTTACCTGAGCAAATGATCAAACGCCAGTATGTGATTGGCATTATAAGAGAGATCTTTGAAAAATATGGCTTTGAACCTCTGGAAACACCAACTCTGGAATTGTGGGAAACCCTAGCCGGTAAATACGGCGAAGAGGGTGATCAACTCACCTACCGATTTTTTGACCGCGGAAAACGCGAGGTGGGATTGCGATATGACCTGACGGTACCGCTATCACGAGTGATTGCCATGTATCCAAACCTACCTAAACCTTTTAAAAGATATCAAATCCAACCCGTGTGGCGAGCGGATAAACCTCAGAAAGGAAGGTTCCGGGAATTCTATCAATGCGATATTGATGTGATTGGCAGTTCATCCATGCTGGCCGATGCAGAAATCTTAGCTGCCATCTACGAAGTGCTGATCAAGCTCGGATTTGATGATTTTAAAATACGCATCAACAACCGAAAAATTCTGAGCGGTATGGTTGAAGCCGCTGGAATCCCGAGCCAGCAAGAAGCGGCGCTTGCCAGAGCCATTGATAAGCTGGATAAAATTGGTGAAGAGGGAGTAATCCAGGAATTGCAAAAGGCCGGAATTGATTCGCAGGGAATTGACAAGATTTTCCGCACTTTTCATCTCTCAGGGAATAATCAGGAACAATTGCAGCAGACCGCTCACGCCCTCCAGAACAGCGAAATCGGTATCCGTGGAATTAGTGAAGTTATAGAACTTTTTAATTATTTAGCCAATTACCAGATTCCTGAAAAATTTTTATTATTCGATTTATTTTTAGCCCGAGGACTTGATTATTATACGGGTCCAATTTTCGAGACCGTGGTGGAAACAGCCAGGATCGGCAGTATTACCGGCGGAGGTCGATATGATAAACTCATCGGATTATTCTCCGGCGTCGATCAACCAGCTACTGGCTGCAGTATTGGATTGGAAAGAATCGTCACGGTGATGGAAGAACTGGAAATGTTTCCAGCAGAGATCAAGACACCCATTAAAGTCCTGGTATCGGTATTCGACTCACAAACCCTGCCATACTCCATTCAGGTGGCCCAACTTTTACGACAGGCCAATATAAATACCGAACTCTATACCGGTCATTCAAAATTAAGAGGCCAATTCGGTCTGGCCAATGATAAATCCATTCCCCTGGTCATTGTGGCCGGACCCGATGAAATGAAAGCCCAACAAGTTTCCATTAAAAATATGCACACCGGCCAGCAAAGAGTAGTTTTACTTAATGAACTAATTGCTGAGGTAAAAAAAGATCTATCTTAACCCGACGCTTTTCTCTTTACAAATACAATTTTCTCAATGAATGGTACGAAAATAATTTTCATCCATAGACGATCAGGATGTTCTGCAGGGTAGAAAACACAATTTTTTTCTTCACCATCCATGATAGAGGTAAGAAAAATAGTTTAGTACACCTGATAAGGGATTGAATTAGATAAATGTTCCCTCGATTTTCAGAGCAGAACCATTCTGCAGAAGATGATCTTAATCATTTGATAAGGGACAACATGAGTCAAAGTGATAGATAACCTAAATTGATGAACAGCACATGCGTCTGAATGCCAAAAACATTTATTTTGTTTTAGTAGAACCCAAGGTCCCCGGGAATATTGGAGCAGCGGCGAGGGCTTTAAAAACCATGGGCTTTCATCATCTCGTCCTGGTAAATCCTGGGGATTATCTGGCTCCTGAAGCGCAATGGATGGCCCACGCTTCAGAAGATATTTTAAAAAAAGCGATGATCTATTCTTCATTACCGGAGGCCATCCATAATAAACACTTTGTGGTCGCTACCACTCAACGCCAGCGCAGCTTTCATTTACCATATTACAATCCCCCAGAGTTAGCCGAAAAAATTATCCCGATCGCCACCGAACATCAGGTGGCTCTGGTTTTTGGAAGAGAGCAGAGTGGGTTGACCAATGAAGAATTGAGTTTGTGCCATGCCGTAACTACCATCCCCTCTCATACGCGTCATCCATCTCTCAATTTAGCGCAGGCGGTCATGATTTATTGCTACGAACTTTTTACTCATGCCTATGGTGAGCTAAAAAAATACAACTGGAGACTGGCTAACCATCAGGAATTGGAAGCTTTATACTCTCATTTGCAGAAGAGCCTGAAACGGGTCGGATTTGTTCCGATTGATAGCTGGGGAAATTTTATCCTGCGTTTCAGCCGCTTGTTGGGTAGAGCTAACACAGAAGTACGCGATGTGCGAGTGTGGCACAAAATTCTCGATGCCTTTGATCAATACATCGATCAATTGGAAAAGAAATTGGAAGAAAAATAATTTACTTTATATAACTCTCAGGCAGGGGAGATTACTATTTTTTAGAAGCGTTTATGGTATGAAACGGTTCTAACGGCTTTATTCGGCACCGATCTTTAAGCCGAGGCTTCCACGACTGAATTTCCCCCCGATTTCTGACATTTTTTCAGTGCCTTCAGTACATAATTCACCAATTTGTTATCATGCAGATACGATTTATCCGGTAGAATACTGATGTAAGCCATACTGATTGTAATGGGGTAATCGATGACTTGGTCTTCGGTCTTAAACTTATAATTGGTGATCATATCTTTGATTTTTTCTGCTACCAATTTCGATTGCGGCAGACCAGTATAGGGCAATATCAACGCAAATTCATCGGCTCCAAAACGAGCAAAAAAATCCGATTGACGGATATTTTTTCTTACTATATCAGATATCTGCTTTAATAATTCATTACCGGAATGATACCCTTTTTCTCGATTGAAAGCCTGAAAATTATCCAGGTCAAACAGGATAAGAGTCAGTGGAAACTCATACCGGCAGGCTTCTTTGATTTTTTGATCTAAAAATTCCTGAAAGTATGAATGATTGTAGAGACCGGTAGCGAAATCTCTGATATATTGATGATCAATCTGAGTTTTCAATTGCTGGATTTCTTTAGCCTGCCTGGTAATTTTGCGCTGGGATTTGAAGGCTTCATTGATTAGATCATGATAAGTAAGTAATTTTTGATCGAAAAAATTCAAATGGTCCTGCAGAAGTTCCATAACCGTTAAATCAGCTAATTCTGGATACCCTGCATATACAGCCTGTCTGGGTAGAAAACGAATCGTTTCTACCAGTAATTCCTGGAACTCCCGGGGGGTTTGGTTGAATAATAATTGAAATAAATTTTCAACTTCACCGTAATGTAGATGACGTTCGAAATTCAGAAAAAATTCAGCAATATACCGTGAAAAGAATATAATTTTTTCTAAAACCATCTCTGACTCTTCCGAGGAGAATTTTTTCAGAGGCAGCGTAAACGATTCTGGAAATCCCCATTGTTCCAGGACCCAGGCACTGAGATCACCCGGATAAGCCCCCAGGATTTTCTCTTGTTCTGCCGGTTTAAGGCGTTGCCGGAAATCCATTTTCATTAACGCCTCAAAAAGTTTTGGAAAAAAATGACAGAGCGGGAGCTGATATACATCTTTGAGAAAGACCAGGGTAAAGACATCAGCTTCATTTTTGAGGGAGAGCCTTTTCGCTAGACACTGAGAAAGGCTGGCGGAAATGTAGGCTTCTTTTTTCCAGAGATCCAGGTTGAAATCACCTGCTGAAGAGGTAATTTTTTTTTCCTGAAACCAGGAGAGTAGCAACAAATTTCTGAGAATTCCCAGATTTTCCGGTTGCAAAAGGTCATCGAGAGAAGAATATTTTTTCCCATACAGGTCGGGAGCGGCATCCAGTATCGGAAAAAATTGTTCGACTTTGCCCGATAAATACTGAACGAACCCATCACGATCAAAGCTTTGACTTTCCGGCCAGAAATTTAATAAGAGAGCCTGCCGGAGATAAGAAGGAGGTGTCAATAGCGCTGGGCTATTCGCCCAAGTGGATATTATCTGTTCTTCATTCATAGATCTGATACCTGAAAATAAGAATGAGAGCGTTGCAAATTAGATGATGATGATCTAATTTTTTACAAACGCTCTCATTCGCGCCGTTTCACGATCTCTAATAATTACAAATTATGTGCCTGAAGAGAGGAAAAAATAATTCTTAGTTGTAAGTTTATATTTTATAAGTAAATATATCGAAAAGAATGGGGAAGAGAATTAAGATCATTGGTGTGAATGACTTGTTTTTCAACAGTGCAGTGTCGAAATATCAGGCAATATAGGAAGAAGGAAAGGCTCACAACCGATGATTAATCCGGATTATACTCGAAGGTGGTTCCTTCCGGTCGGTCTACCAGCGTAATTCCAATTTGTGACAGGTCAGCCCGCAGTTGATCAGCTAACTGGTACTGTTTTTGGTCCCGCAGTTTTTTACGAATATCGATTACTACCTGGATAATTTTCTCAATATCACCTTTGAAATGGGTATCCAATGGCGTTCCAAGATTTTCCGGTAAGAGTCCCAGAACTCCCGAGGCGGTATCCTGAAAAAGCTGATCAATAACCGCTAAAAAAGGCTGGTGCAAAGGCGCCGGTGAATTGAGATAGGTATTCACCTCACGGGAAAGGTCAAATAAAACCGCCATGGCACGAGGAGTATTAAAATCGTCATCCATCATTTCTTCAAATTGGTGGCGATAAGCTTGGGGATCAAAGGGAGGATGAAAATTTTTCAGCTGGCCAGCCCGACTTAACTGGTTTTTCAGATTTTTCACGGTGAGCAGCAATTTCTCAATTCCGGTTCGAGCCGATTCCAGGGCCTCCTTACTAAAATCCAGCCGACTGCGATAATGACTGCTGAGGATAAAAAAGCGCAAGGTGGGAGTATCATATTGTTGCAGGGCATCTTTAATAGTCACAAAATTACCAGTTGATTTGCTCATTTTACTGCCATTAACGGTGACCATATTATTATGCATCCAGTAGCGAACAAAAGGTTTGCCGGTGGCCGCTTCTGATTGAGCAATTTCGCACTCATGGTGCGGAAAAATGTTGTCCAGTCCCCCACCGTGAATATCGAAGGTTTCTCCCAGATATTTCATTGACATGGCTGAACATTCGATATGCCAACCGGGATATCCTTCCCCCCAGGGACTGGGCCAGCGCATCAGATGGGAAGGGTCGGCTTTTTTCCATAAAGCAAAATCAGCCGGATGTCGTTTTTCCGGATTAATCTCCACCCGAGCACCTGCTTCCATTTCTTCCACTTTGCGGCCACTCAATTTCCCATAATCAGCAAATCGTGATACATCATAATACACATTTCCATTCACTTCATAAGCATATCCCCCAGCCAGCAATTTTTTTATTAATTCAATTTGCTCAATGATATGACCGGTGGCGCGGGGATGAATATTTGCCCTTAGAATTCCTAAATTCTGCATATCATCAAAATAACTCCAGGCAAAATATTCAGCCACTTCCATTGGATCTAATTTTTCCTCACGCGCCTTTTTCAAAATCTTATCCTCCCCCTCATCCGCATCATCGGTCAGATGACCGACATCGGTGATATTCTGAACATATTTTACTTTATAACCCCGGTAACGAAAGTAACGAACGATGGCATCAAAACTGAGATAACTTTTGGCATGACCAATATGGGCGTGTGAATACACCGTTGGCCCGCAGACGTAGATATGAACTCGCTGAGGAACCAACGGAACAAATTCTTCCTTGCGACGCGTCAGACTGTTATAAATCATCAAGCTCATTGTTCATAACCCTTTATCGTAAAATTTTCAATATCCAACTGTCTATTTTTATATTTCTGAATTCACATTAAACATTATAAAGTTAATTAATTTTAGAAAAAATTGTGGTATAATTTTTATATTTCTAATTTCATTAAATATAAGTATTTTTAGGGTAATGTTCAGAAAAGTATCAACAGTGGTTTCACATTAAAAGTGATTGGAAAATATAATCGAAAAAACTTTTAATATGCAGGTTGACCCAATGAGAGTAAAAGAATAAACCGATTTCCCATCGCATTTAAATAAAGGTATATGTAAAATAGATATATTGTTCTCTTCGCACATAAATAAAAGTCTTTACGGGTGTTTACCTGAGTGCACAATAGCTATTCATCGCAGATAAAAAAATGGATAATAAAGGTAGCCATTCCTTGATAAACAAATTCTCCCAAATTCTTCGAGGTTTAAAAAAACAACCACTCTTATTAATTACCCTTGCCGCCATTTGTTTGCAGGCATTGATCGGTATCTACACTCTTAGAAATCCCAATACGATGTATACTACAGATTCATATGAATATTTGCAGGCCGCAGATAATGTGCGACATCATTTTCTTTTATATGCAGGAGATGTCCAGCAACCCATTAATCCCGCCCTGTACAGCCGGCGCCCTCCCCTCTATCCAATTTTTATCCTTCTATCAACTCTTTTATTCAAAAACTATTACATTATTTTTCTATTTCAGGTTGTACTATATCTTCTAAATCTCCTGTTATTATGGAAGATACTTTCCTGTTTCAGATTATCTTCCACAACCAAAAACCTGATTCTTTTTCTCTATCTTTTATATCCCTCTCATATCATCTATACTCATATGATCATGTCTGAAATGCTACTGCAAACCTTTCTATTATGGGCACTCCTTCAATTCTTGCAGTTTCAATTAACTCATCAATTGAAGCACCTGTTGTGGTATAATATAGCAGTCAGTCTGGCGGTCCTCACCAAACCGATTCTTTTATATTTCTGGATTCCCAATCTAATTTTACACCTTTGGTTATTCATCAGAGATCGAAGAAAGCAGATAATAATTATATCTCTGCTGTTTATTTTCACAATTTCCTCCTGGAGTATGAGAAATTATCTCCACACCGGATATTTTCATTACAGTTCCATTAAAAATTTCAATCTATTGTATTATAACACACACTCTTTCCTCACCCATAAATATGGATCAGAACAGGCTGAAAAATTCATTTTAGAACTTGAATCAAAAACTCAGCCGCTCAATTTTGCAGAAAGCAATCGTTTCATAGAAAAATCCTGTTTCGCAGTGATATCTGCGAACATCATTGATTATAGTCTTTACCACTTAAGGGGAGCATTCTTCTTCTTTATTGATCCCGGTCGCTATGATATCTATCAATTCCTGGGCCTGTCTGCTGAAACCGGATTTTTTCACCTTATGAGTCGACAGGGTTTAGTGGGTATTTTAAACCAGTTAAAAAATATTCCACCCCTGGTGATTGGTTATCTTTTTTTAATAGCATCAATAAATATTTTGCTATTTATTTCGTTAATGATATTTATATTAAAAGGACGTCTACTCCGAGAAATTAAATGGTTCATGGTTGGGATCATCTTTTATTTTGCCTTGATGGTAGGTCCTTTAGGTGCCTCGCGACTGCGCATGCCGGTGATTCCTTACTTAATGATAACCGTACCAATTCTATTCCAGAGAAAGTTATCCTTCATGCAGTTTGGTGATAATACTGACTCCGAGAGTGCCTCAATCTAAAATAATTATGCAGATGGAAGAGTTTTCACTCACTGTTGGCAGAGTGAAGATTTTTTAAATGCTTGACATAATTGAGAAAATAAAATAAATTTTTGTAATCTTCAGGGCAAGGTGACCCGGTTTTAAAGGGAATTCCTGACCGGCGGTAAAGCCCGCGAGAAAGTGCTAAGGATTCAAGAGTGTAGAAAGGCAGTAGAGAAGCACACTTTTTTCTGGAGCACTTTCAGAACCGGTTAAATTCCGGTGCCGACGGTATAGTCCGGATGAAAGAAGATTACTCACACTATTTTATTATATTGCGCCCTGAAGACTATGATTCAGGGTTTTTTTTTGAATTGAGCTAATCAAGGAGAACGGCGTGGACGACGCGCTTTACATGCAAAAGGTACTGGAATTGGCAAAAAAAGGCAGAGGATATACTTCACCCAATCCACTGGTAGGAACTGTCATTGTAAAAAATCAACAAATTATTGGGGAGGGATATCATCAGCGGTATGGAGAAAAACATGCCGAGATTATGGCCATCGATAATGCTTCTGAATCGGTGGCCGGCGCTACACTTTATTGCAATTTAGAACCGTGTTTGAATGGCATACCAAATAAAAAAACTCCACCATGCTCTGAACGCATCATTTCTGAAAAAATCAAACGGGTGGTGATTAGCACCAAAGATCCCAATCCCTACGTCAATGGCCGAGGAATTGACCTTTTGCGTCAGCACCATATTGACGTGGAGGTAGGGATTCTTAAAGAGGAAGCTATTAAACTAAACGAAAAGTATTTCTTCTATATCAAGAATAAACGACCCTTCATTCATCTGAAAATTGCACAATCATTAGATGGGCGTATTGCTACCATCAATGGGAATTCGAAATGGATTACCAATCAGAATGCTCTTCGTAAAGTACACCAATGGCGCAGTGAATACGATGCGGTTCTGGTGGGGATAAATACGGTACTGAAAGATAATCCCTCTCTCACCGTCCGATTAGTCGAAGGGAGAAATCCTTTCCGAATTTTGCTCGATGATCAACTGCAAGTACCTCTGGATTCTCACTTAGTCACTGACCAGGAAAAACATAAAACCATCATTTTCACCTTGAAATCAGAAAATGATCCTAAAGCAGAAAAATTAGTCAAACGGGGAATAAAAATATTTCATTTAGAGTCCGATCAGCAAAAATTTACTGATCTCAATAAAGTCCTGGAAATCTTATCGAACGAAAAAATTATTTCCATCCTGGTTGAAGGGGGTGGAGAAATCTTCACCAGCTTTATCAAACAGCGGTTATTTGACAAAATCTCTTTTTTTATTGCTCCCATGATGATTGGGGCGGGTATTCAGAGTATAGGTGATTTAGGAATTGAAAGTCTGGGGGATGCCATTAAACTCAAAAATGTAAATATTGAAATCCTTGATCAGCAGGCAATTATTGAGGGTTATCGTGACTATCAATCCATTATGGATTAAACCTATGTTCACTGGCATAATCGAAGAAATCGGAGAAGTAAATCATATTAAAAAAATGGCTGATGGGCGCGAGATAACCATTGCCGCTTCCCAGGTCATTCCTAAATTGAAGGTTCATGATTCGATCGTCATTGATGGTGTCTGTCAAACTGTGATCCGGATGGACCAGAGAGAATTTACGGTGCAGGCGGTTGGAGAAACATTACGAAAGACCACTCTTGGAGAATATAAAATCGGTCGCAAAGTTAATTTAGAAACCTCCCTCACTTTAGAAACTCCTCTGGGAGGACATCTGGTTTTAGGTCATGTGAATGGCACCGCCAGGATTCAACGCCTGGATAAGCGAGCGGAAAATTATTATCTGGAGATACACCTGCCAACGGAATTTGTACGTTACTGTATCCCAGAAGGCAGCATTGCCATAGACGGAATCAGCCTTACGATTGCCAACATGGAGGGCAATTTAATTGGAATCAGCATTATCCCTTACACAACCCAGCATACTACCTTACGGGAAAAGCAGGCAGGAAATTTAGTCAACTTCGAAGTGGATATTATTCCGCGCTATCTGGAAAAACTTTTATCACACAGTGCACCGAATTCTCTAACATATGAAAAAATAAAAGATTGGGGATATTAATTCACAGGAGAAGTTTCAAATGGTAAAACCTGTTTTCTCGACGATTGAAGAAGCTCTGGAAGACCTTCGACAGGGTAAAATTTTAATAGTTGTCGATGATGAAGACCGGGAGAACGAGGGAGATTTCATTATGGCTGCCGAGAAGGTGACTTCCGAGGCCATTAACTTCATGACCAAGTTTGGCCGAGGCATTGTCTGTCTGGCTCTCACCGAGAAACGCGCTCAAGAATTAGAGCTTGATAGTATGGTGGATTATAATACAGCTCTGCATGGAACTGCTTTTACAGTAACCATCGATGCCCGTCATGGCACTACAACCGGGGTATCGGCCTACGATAGAGCTTTAACCATTAAGACCGCTATCGATCCCAAAACCAAACCACATGATCTGGCACGGCCGGGACATATTTTTCCGCTCATTGCCAAGCCAGGAGGAGTTTTACGTCGGGCAGGTCACACTGAAGCGGTAATTGATCTTACCCAAATGGCCGATATGAATCCGTCCGGCGTCTTATGTGAAATCCTTGATGAAGATGGCCACATGGCTCGCGTACCTACTCTGCAGAAAATTGCTCAACAGCACCATCTGAAGATGATCACTATTGCGGATCTCATTAAATATCGAAGGCGGCGTGAAAAACTGGTAAAGCGAGTTACTGAAGTGAAACTTCCCACCGCCTATGGACAATTCCAATTGATTCTTTATGAAAACACTCTGGATCCAAAAGATCATCATCTGGCCCTGGTAAAGGGCAATGTGGCCGATGGCAAACCTGTGCTGGTAAGAGTCCATTCGGAATGCCTTACCGGTGATACTTTCGGTTCATTGCGCTGTGATTGCGGGGATCAACTGCACCATGCTCTTCAGCAAATTGAAAAAGAAGGACGGGGCGCTTTACTATACATGCGCCAGGAAGGACGGGGGATCGGGCTCCCCAATAAGATCTTAGCCTATAAATTACAGGATGAAGGTAAAGATACCGTCGAAGCCAATGAGATGTTGGGATTCAAAGCCGATTTGCGAGATTATGGTTTGGGTGCCCAGATGCTGCTGGATCTGGGAATAAAAAAAATAAGGTTAATGACCAATAATCCCAAAAAAGTAGTGGGTCTGCAGGGTTATGGATTAGAAATTCTGGAACGGGTGCCGATTCAAATATCTCCAAATCCGATGAACGAAGGATATTTAAAAACTAAAAAGGAAAAATTAGGGCATTTATTGTTGTTCGATAAAAAACCAAATCCCTGAAATGAATAAGATCAGTTAAAGAGATAAATTCAGTACTTGATAAATTTTAAATGCTATATTACTTTCATATATAATAGGGGAAAAAATTATGCCAGAACATATTCAAGGAATACTTTCTGCCGAAAAGCGTAAATTCGCCATTGTGATTAGCCGCTTTAATGAATTTATTTCCTCCAAATTATTAGAAGGAGCATTGGATTGTTTATACAGGCATAAGGCTAATGAAAAAGACATTCGAATTTTTTGGGTGCCCGGCTCTTTCGAGATTCCAACTGCCGCTCACCGGTTAGCCAGAAGCAACCAGTATGATGCCATCATTTGTCTGGGAGCGGTGATCCGCGGAGCGACTCCGCATTTCGAATATATTGCGGCTGAGGTGGCAAAAGGAATCGCTCACTCTTCCATGGAAACTGGAAAACCAGTAATCTTCGGAATTATTACCGCTGACACTCTGGAACAAGCAATCGAAAGAGCGGGTACAAAAGCCGGCAACAAGGGCTGGGATGCCGCCCTTTCGGCAATTGAAATGGCCGATCTATTGCCTAAATTATCCTGAAATAGTCGACATAAGATAAATCAATATATTCGAAATCCAATATAACCGACAATCGAAATGAGCCGAACCGTTCACAGGTGTTTTTCATGAATCGAACTAAATTATCCTTCATCATTCTCTTCATATGCATTATTCCTCTCCATTTATTGGCCATTAATTTTAATTGGGAAATTATAACAAACTCCAATAATGTTAAAGACCTTCTCAGCAGCCAGGATACTCTTTATTTACTCACAACCGGTGGACTAATCATTTACCCTCTTTCCTCCGATCTCTATCAAAAAATCACGGTGGAAAATGGATTAACAGATCATCAGTTTACCACTGGTGCCTTTACTGCTCGAGGTACTTTCATTGCCGCCACCAGCGGTGGAATCGTATCATTTTTCCAGAAAAATGGCCAATTAATTACTGAAGATTACAGTTTAAAGGGAAATGAGATTTACTCGATAGAAGCGGTGGAAGATACTTTATGGATCGGATGTAAAAAATTAATCGCGGTGTATTTATACGATGCAGAAAAACAACGCTATCAGTTCAGGGACTTTTTCACCAATTTCAATCGAGATTTTGACACTTTCCAACAAATCATCTATTTCCAGCATAAGATATGGGTAGCAAGCAATAACGGATTATTTTCTGCACCGGGTAATTTCTTGAATAATAATCTAAAATCGGCTGGAAATTGGAGAGCATATACTACCAGCAATGGGCTTCCACACAATACTATTTTATCTCTGGCAGTAAAAGGCGATAGCCTTCTGATTGGTACCAGTGCCGGACTGTCTATTTATTATCAAGAAAATTTTCAAAATTTTGGTAATCTCGCGGTCAGACATATCCAGATAAATGAATCACAAATATTCATCGATAATTCAAAGTCGATTTATCATTTTCAATATAATGATTTTTCTTCACAGTATTCCACAATCGTGAATACCATCAATGATTTTATTCCTGATCACAACGGTGGTTTCTGGGTGAGTTTTGCCGAACAGGGATTGTTAAACACCAGAAGCCTTCAAACCATCCGCTTTAATGGGCCGGTAGATAACATTCTGGGAAGTGTCATCCTGAATAGTCGCAGAGAACTGTGGGTGACATCCGGAATCTATTCGGATCAGAGAGCCAAAGGTTTCTCCATTTTATTACCAGATGGGCAGTGGAAAAATTATCGGTATTTAGGGGTTTGGCAGAACACCGCCTCGACTCAAAAAGTAGTAGAAGATGATCAAAATAATATGTGGATCGGTACCTGGAATGGGGGGATGCTGATCATCGATCCTGATTTAAAATTTTATCATTTCAATAATTATGTTGATCCGGGTTTGTTATGGATTTCTTCTGCCACCGAGAATGATACCATCATAGTCTATCCCCCTGATTCCGTGCGACATTTTCTTTCCTACACCGTGAACGCTCCCAATCTTTTAGTAGTGACCGATTTCTTAATAGATAGATTCCGGAATTGTATGTGGATTATTACTCCCGCTGTGAGAAGTGGGAGACCGATCATTCGTTATAATGGTACTTCCTTCGGTGTGCAGGCTTACGACAGCACCAGCTGGGAAAAAATTCAAATCGGCGAAGAGTTGCAAATTGAAGGAGCCCCGGCCGCGGTGATCACCAGCGATATTTTCAACAACAATTGGATTGGAACCGATCGCTATGGAATCGTTTCCATGCGCTTCCAGGATTCTCAGAATATTGTCTGGTCTAAGTACACTGAAACTGACAATATTAAGAACAATTCCTGTTTTGCCATTGCCAGTGATCAGGACGGGTATGTCTGGTTTGGGACTGTCGCCGGACTGAATGCCTATTTTAACGGCTATGTGTATGATTTCCGAGAAGATTATCAGCCAATAGGTTTAAAAATAAACGGAATTTTTGTGGATTCAGAAAATAACAAGTGGTTCGCCACTGATCAAGGTTTAAGCCTGCTTCTCTCCCGCAGTTCGCCTTTTGACCCGAACAGCTGGGTTCATTTTGTGCCCAAGACCAGCGAAGTCACCGGGCAGAATATCTATTTCACCAATTTACCCAGCCAGGAAATCCGAGGAGTGTATGTGGATAACCAAACCGGCGATGTGTATTGCACGACATTATCCGGATTAGCTATATTGCGCAGTAATCCTTTTACCACCCCTCTCAAAAGTCTTGACCAACATCGGGTGGGTCCAAATCCATTACAAATTGCTGAAGGCCGGGAAAACTATATTTATTTCCGCAATTTAACTCCCAATAGCGAAATCAAGATCTTAACTTCGACCGGGCGATTGGTACGCACTTTGAACCTGAAAAACAGTCTGGATTTTTTTGGTAGTTTCGCACGCTGGAATTGTCGTAATAATGAAGGGCGGTTGGTGTCCAGCGGCGTTTATATCTATATGATTACCGATGAAGCAGGCAACTCAAAAGCAGGGAAATTTTTGGTTATTCGGGAATAGATTGTATCTGTGACATTTCTATGCTGAATTCCGGAGTTGGAAATTAACGATTCCAAAACAAATCTTGAATTTCTATTTTAACTGTGTGTAAATTTGGTAGCGGTCAGGGAATAAGCAGACATGTTAAAATCCATTTTCATACAGAACTTTGCTCTGGCTCATAACCTGCAATTGGAATTTCAGAACGGTTTGAATATTCTCACCGGTGAAACCGGCACCGGCAAGTCTATCCTGATCGGAGCGATTTCAGCAGTGTTAGGGGGGCGAGTATTTTCTGAAGTCGTTCGCAGTGGCGCAGACAAAGCTTCCGTGGAAGCCATTTTTGATACCCGCCACTTACCAGATCTGCGCTATCTTTTGAAAGAAAAAGGGCTGGAACCTGATGATGAAATTATTCTGCGAAGAGAGATTTCAGTAAGAGGCAGCTCACGGGCTTTTATTAATGATGTCCCGATCACCATTGGGACCCTGGCCGAAATTGGAGATTTGTTGGTAGATATCCACAGCCAAAACGAGCATCAGAGTTTGCTGAGAAAAGAGACTCACCGTTATTTTATTGATTCTTTGGGAAAACTTTCCCCGGAAATCCAAAAAGTCAGTCAGGCATATCAGGAAGTCCAGAAAGCCAGAGAAGATCTCCAGAATTTAGAAGCTCAGCGCAAAGCGCTGGCTGAAAAGTACGAACTTTATCAGTTTCAGATTCAGGAAATAAAAAAAGCCCAGTTGCAGAAAGAGGAAGATCAGCAACTGGAAAACGAACGCAAAATTTTGATGAATGCCGAGAAAATCTATTCTCTGGCTGCTCAATTTCAAGAAATCGTTGAAGGGAACAAAGAAAGCAATTTAAGTCAATTGATGGGAACAGCTCAGCATATTCTGCTGGAATTATCAGATTTTTCTCAGGAGCTAAAGGTCATCAGCAACGAATTTGCATCGGCTAAAATCATCATTGAGGAAGCGGCCCGCAGTATTGAAGAATTTCAAAATCGTCTGGAATTCAATCCAAAACGATTAGAAGAAATTGAACAACGCCTGGCGACGATTTCAGCATTAAAGAAAAAATATGGAAAAAGTATTGAAGATATTCTGCACTATCTGGCCACAATTGAAAAGGATTTATACCTGCAGGAGAATATCGATTTCGAAGTGGAAAAGTGCCAAAAAAAATTAGCAGAGAAAATTTTGGCCTATAGTGAGAGCGCCATTTCACTCTCCCAAAAGCGTAAAGAGGTGGCCAAAAAATTGGAACAGCAGGTGATCGCTTTACTCAAAGAAATTGGTATGCCGAAGATGAAATTTCGGGTCGATTTTACCTGGCAGGAGAGCGAAATAGGAATCTGTCATTATGAAGGTAAAAATTATCAGGGTGATGAGTGGGGAATCGATCAGATTGAATTTTATATTTCTCCCAATCCGGGTGAGGACTTTAAGCCACTGGCCAAGATTGCTTCGGGTGGTGAGATTTCCCGCATCATGTTAACATTGAAAAATATTTTAGCCGATGCCGATCGAATTCCACTGTTAATCTTTGACGAGATCGATGCCGGGGTATCCGGGCAAATTGCTCTAGCGGTCGGAAAAAGTATTCGTCAATTAGCTCAAACCCATCAGATTATTTGTATCACCCACCTTCCACAGATCGCGGCTTTTGGGAAAGCACACTATCGAGTGGAGAAATATGTTGATAATGGGCGAACTTTCAGTCGGGTAAATTTATTGTCCGGTGAAAATCGAGTGAAAGAGATTGCCAGTCTCATGGGTGGAAAAAAACTCAGCGAAGAGATTTTACAAAGTGCACGCCAGCTGATCAAAGAAGCCGAAGAACAGATCACCGAAAATCGATGAGAGGTTTTTGTTTATTTTTCTTGAGGAAAAGAGCCGGAGGATGATGTGGATAAATTTATCATTAATGGCGGTAAACCACTGAAGGGAACTATTCCGGTCAGCGGGTCAAAAAATGCCATGCTGCCCATTATGGCTGCCACGCTGCTTGCTCCCGGAAAATACACTCTATATAACGTTCCCGAGTTGCGTGATGTTCGAACCATGGCTCACCTGCTGAGAATCATCGGCGCAAAAGTTGAATTTTCCGATCACACTTTGATCATTGATACTACCCAGGCTGATTTCCCTGAAGCTCCTTATGAACTGGTGAAAACCATGAGGGCTTCAATTTATGTGTTGGGACCATTATTGGCTCGTTTTAAAAATGCAAAGGTATCATTGCCGGGAGGATGTGCTTGGGGACCACGGCCGGTTGATCTCCATATTAAGGGAATGAAAAAACTGGGTGCCGAGATAGACCTCGATCGCGGTTTTATTGTCGCTTCCTGCAAAAAATTACACGGCACTCCTATTCACTTCGACGTTTCCAGTGTGGGCGCTACCGGCAATGTGATGATGGCCGCTGTTCTGGCAGACGGCATAACCATTTTGGAAAATGCTGCTATCGAACCGGAAATCGTTGATCTGGGACATTTCCTGATTCAGATGGGAGCACGGATTCAGGGACTCGGGACGAAAACAGTGCAAATTGAAGGTATGCCTGGCCTTCATCCCACCGATTATACGGTGATTCCAGACCGAATTGAAACCGCTACTTTCCTCACCGCTGCTCGCATTACCGGTGGAGAAATTACCCTCACCTCCTGTCAACCACAACACCTCCTGGAAGTGATTGAGAAATTACGAGAAAGCGGCAGTCAGATCGACTACAGTGACAATCAAATCACTCTTAAAAGCCGCAGCCCGATTCAACCGGTAAATGTAACCACCGCCGTTTATCCAGGTTTTCCAACTGATATGCAAGCTCAATGGATTGCCTTAATGAGTCTGGCGGAAGGCAGCAGTGTCGTTACGGATACCATTTTTACTGATCGATTTACCCATGTGCCGGAATTAAATCGGCTGGGAGCTCAAATTGTTCAAAAAAATAACTCGGCTTTCATTCAAGGGGTGAAGGAATTAAAAGGAGCACCGGTAATGAGCACTGACCTGCGAGCTTCAGCCTCTCTGGTCATTGCCGCTTTGGCCGCAAAAGGCACCAGCGAAATTTTCCGGGTATACCATATCGACCGTGGATATGAAAAAATCGAACAAAAACTGCAGCGGCTGGGGGCAGACATCCGGCGCGAAAGCGCGGGTGACATCATCTGATAAAAAGTGGAATTGTTCAGATTACCGATTATTGATGATTTAATATTTTTGTATCATCTATCGCTCTTAAAGATCATGATATACATTTTTTAACTTACTTCCTTCTCAATGAAGATTCTATCTTCTTTCAAAACATCTCTCCCTCTGCTCATCGTATTTCTTTTAGTTTATGAAACAATCCTCTATTTCACAGCGGCCTGCCGTCAGCCAGTCTGGCACGATGAAGGTCATTATATTAAAACTAGCATATACCTTATTGAAAATTTTAATCTACAGACCTTAACACATTATAATGAAATGTCCACCCCTCTGCCCTTTTTAATTTATGGTCTGTGGGGAAAAATAGTTGGATTTGAATTAGCACGATTGAGACTTTTATCTTTGATCATCGCATTTTTTACTTTTCTGGCCTTTTATCAGTTTTTTTATCGCTGGTATAAGGACACATCCTCCGCCTTACTCCTTACCGCTTTTATGATTTTGCAACCCTATATGATTGGCCTGACTGTTTTTGTCTATACCGATATGTTGGCCATGTTTTTTATAGCCATGAGTCTCATTTTTTTTCACAACCGAAAAGCTACCTTGTTTGCCGTCTCTCTAACAGGCGGTCTTTTATGCCGGCAATATCTTATCTTTTGGAGTGTAGCAGCCTTGTGTTACTTCTGCTGGGAACTGTATATTTCTAAAGAAAAAAGCTGTTTAAAAATGGTGGTCGCGGTACTCATGGCCCACCTTCCATTGCTGATGCTATTCTTGCTGTGGCAGGGATTGAGCCCGGATAATGAATTGAAGAAATATTATCTCAGCGATGGATTTTATTTTCATATTGAGTATATTGTGTTCTACCTGTGCTCCATGGTTGTTTACCTCTCACCGCTTATTCTCTGGTATTGGAAAAAAATTTACATTCATTCAGGAATAAATATTATTTCCTTTATTTTTTCCTGGGCATATTTTCTTTTTCCTGTAAAATCTTCTGAATCTGTTTCCCAATTCAAAGTTTATACTTCCGGATTATTTCATCGTTTTGTTCGCCGGGTAGTTGGTGAGAGTGGAGAACATCTGGTTTTCTATCTCACCTTTTTATTTGCTTTACCGCTCTTCATCCATCTACTGATCAGCCTATCTAAACAGATTCGCTCTCGGTCTGCTGGACCGGTTTTCTTTGCCGAATTGTCTACACTATTTTTTCTGTTCATCATGGCATTCTCCTATAACAATTGGGAGAAATATTTACTGCCTGTTATTCCTTTTGCTATACTGATGATTACAGGAAAAGAAAATTTGTTTAAGGGGAAGAGAATCAGACAGAAATCGATGACATAGACGTCATTATTTATGGTTATGGGTAAGAAGTAAGCGCATTTTCATCATTTCCTTTTTCCCGGCTATTTCCAAATAGCCGGCATTTTTTCGCAGACAATAAACCAGAAAAGGAACATCCAGGCCAGGAATTTTTTGTTGGGCAATTTGAGAAGCAAAACCTTCTATTTCAAAAGGAAAGCGTAGGTCCAAGTCGGAAGGTACTCGGAAATCTCCTAAAAAATTCAAATAAAAACCGCTTTTCTCATCTTCCCGGAACACTTCGGCTTGCAGTTGATATTCCTGATCCTCAATCACAAATCGACGAATGAAATAATAAAATTCACTTAAAATTCCACTGAGTGAGGCATACGATCCCTTATATTTTTTAGCATCTTTCACATATTTTATCATTCGCTTCACCTGATGCTTAAAAAATGGATCGAAGAGCAGGTACTGCAATTCATCACGCAGGAACAAATTCAAATCAATCTCAACCGGGTACGGATATTGTTCACGATTCAATTTCTCGCCGAGACTTTTCAGGGTGGATTGCAAATGGTAAGTCATTTTAAGGATTTCGTCCAATTCTTTAATTTCAGAATTTTTGCTTCTCAGCACTTCTAAACGTCCAGCAACCGTACTTAAAGGATCAAACAGATTATGCAATAATCCGGCAAGGGGTTGAGCGATAAATAACTGATGTTTTTGCTCCGGTAAGATCTCGATTTTATTCAGGTGATCTTGAACTTTAACGAACGCCATTATCATCTGCAGGTGATTTTCATGCTTCTTCAGGCGGAAATAAGTTTCAAAAGGTCCGCTGATGTTCTGGTCTGCACGGCGCCAGTAAAAACTTTTTATCAGATGAGTCTTCTGTTGAAAATGCGCTAAAAAGCTGGGGAGATCCAGTTGATTGGGTTTCAAGAAATTTTCTTCAAATTGAAAGGATTCCAGGTCACTTTCATCCCATCCTAAAAAGCTTCGATGATTGGGGTAAAGTCCATGAAGTTTCAATTGAGGAGTTAAAACGAGCAAGTGTAATTGAGTAAAATTGAGAAGGCTGTCTAGCGGTGTTATCCCTAACTGATTCATCTTTTTCCCTGCCTGAAAATTTTTAAAAGCCTTTGTTGATGCTTCTCCAGATTTCTATGGCTGTTTGGCCTTCCACATGTCTACAATCAAAGAGTGATTAATCTACATCGTCCATCACAAGAGATAGAAACTATCAAAATTTACATAAAAAATACTCAGATTGAAATACATGTCAGATTTTTTTAAAAAAAATAAAGTGTCCTAATTTTTTTCTGGAAACAGTTCTTTAAGTTCCTCCGGTGTTGGAGCCTTGCTCAGAAAGCTGACCACAATTAAGCTGAGAATCGAAAAAAACAGCGCCGGATAAATCAAGGGAATTCCCCAGGGATCGCCATTGGGATCACCAGCTGGAACCATGATCGATGGCCAGATATACCCAGCCATCTTGAGGAAAATGGTAATTACTGCCCCACCGATAATCGATACCAAGCCACCCAGGCGAGAGGCTCTTTTCCAGGCCAGGGCAGCCAGCAGGGCCGGTGTAATAGAAACCCCGTAAATAGTATAGGCAAAATAGCTCATTTCTAAAACTGATTGCAAATTGGTGGCTATATAAAAGGCGGCTAGACCCAAGATAATAATCAATACTTTTTGAATCGCCACCATGGATTTCTGACTGGCGGACGGATTGATAAAGCGCTGATAAATATCCCGCATAATATTCGTTGTGGGAGACAGAAGATAATTCATCCCGGTAGAAATAACCACCGCGACTGCGGCTGCCAACAACAGTAATCCGATGATAAGTAAAATCCCTCCTCGATTCGCAATGGTTTGAGCAGCTTGCAGAACAATAGAAGCTGGATCAATGGTTTTCTGATTAATCACCTCATCAAGGCGTTCTGGGCGATCATATTTTTGCTCTAAAATTAGATCGTCTTCAATTATCTCTTTCTGGAAAGCCTTGATATTCCCACTTTTGAATTCCTGATCGATCAAACTCTGTAAAGTGGGTTGTACTTGTTCGATGGAAATCTCCTGGCGAGCCAGTTGATTTTTCACTCGGGTCAGGATTTCAAACTCTTTAATAGGTTCCCAATAATAGGTAGCAGCGAAAATGGCAATAACAATGACAACCGTTTCAACGATCACCGTTCCAAATACCCATATGGCGACCGCCTGACGGGCATCTCGAGGAGTTTTGGCGCTATAAAATTTTTGATACATACTTTGCACACCAAGCAGTAAAAACATGGTGGCTAGAAAATAACCTCCAGCTTTGAGCAATGGTTGTGCCCCAAAATCTTTATTAAAAACCGCAAAGTGTTCAGAGGGTAACACATGCACAGAATTTTCCCATCCACCCGCCAGAAAATACATGACCGGGGCGGCTAAGACGGAAGCCGATAAAATAATAATTCCATTGGGAAGATCGGTATATGCTACCGCTACCATTCCCGCGGCGGCCGTAAATAAAATAACAAAAGCAGCGGTAATCATCTGTCCAAGCTCCACACTAATAGCTCCATTGCTCACCACATTGAGGATATAACCTCCCGCTCGAAATTGATAACTGACGATGGCCGTAAAACTGACAATTAAGGCCAAAGCACCAAACAGACGCGCAAATTTACCATATCGAACTTCTAAAATATCGCCGATGGTATACTTACCGAAGGTGCGAATTTTTTCAGCTAGGAAATAAATCAGAACAATTCCCACCCAAGCCCCGGCGGGAAACCACAGACTGGACCAACCGGCTTTCACAGCATATTCGGCTCCTGCAATGAAGGTCCCAGATCCAATCCAGGTGCAGATCAAAGTAAACACCATCACTCGTACACTCAAAGAGCGACCCGCGACCATCATTTCATCCTGAGTTTTCACCTTAAAGGATCGGTAAAAATTGAATCCCATCAGAATCAGCAAATAGGCCAAAATCAAATAAAGATACCAGCTCATATCTTCTCTCCTTTAAGCGGCATGCTTGTTTATCCATTTATGGTGCTAATAATACACAGGAAATTAGATATAGTCAATTGGCAAGAAGATATTTGTTAAGACATGGAGAGAGGAGGATATTACATCTAAAAAAATGCAATTGATTTTGATTTCCAATGAAACTTATAAGAAAGAATGAAGCACTCTTTTTCATTATAATATTTTTTACTTAATTTTTTTAGAGTGAAATAATTTATTCTCATTCAGAGCCGCCCAGAGGTGACCTGTCCATCGCTCAGCACGACTAATATGGATCTTAAGCTCCACAGGAACAGCAGCTGACCTTCAAATTGAATATTGAATAATCAAATTTTTACTTGCCGAGGATCTAAAGTGAGCGACGCCGGAGCGGGATTATAGTGAAAAACTAAATCGATAAAGCGATTTAAAATGAAGGCCGTGACCCCCCAAATTACTTCCTGCTCATAATAATAGAAAAACAGATCATACATCTGATTTTTATAAGGCCACTTCTTCACTTCAAATTGGTCGGAGCGCAGAAAGACTTCTAGAGGTACTTCCAGAACTTTAGCCACCTCCCGCTCATTAATTTGATAAGAGAAATCCTCGGTTACGTATCCGGCAAATGGAGTGACAATGAAATTAGTAACCGTAAAAAAATCATCCAATTGACCCATGATGTTGATCTGTTCGGGAGGTATCCCAATTTCTTCAAAGGTTTCTCGCCGGGCAGTAGACCGCAAGTCAATATCATTCTCATCTTGCATTCCACCAGGAAAAGAAATTTGTCCTTTATGATTCTCAACCCATTCCGTCCGCCTGGTAAAGATGATATGAGGAACGGATTGTTTATTGATAAATAAAATCATCACCGCCGATCTTTTCACCCCTTCACGATGAATCCTGTGCGGCTGATAATTTTGTAGTTTCGATTGCACCTGTTGAATGGCAGTCTGAAAATCAAGTGTCAAAAAATTTTTCTTAATCATACTTCGCGCTATTATTTTAAATTTCAATATAGGAAGTAATACCGGAAAATAAAAATAGGTTCCCCAAATTTTTTGATTTTTATACCATCGGTAGGGGCTTCATCAACGAAAGGGAAATAATTCGTTATGAAACACTTACTGGAAGATAGCTTTTGAACCGATTTATTTCTTTGTTAGGGCTTCGTTTTATTCAAATCGTAGCGCTTCTACCGGATCCATTTTAGAAGCGACCATGGCTGGCCACATACCAAAGGTCAAGCCAACCGCTGTACAGAAAAGCAATCCGATAACTGCCCAGGGCCATGGCACGGTTACCTGAAAGCCGGTAAAAACCGATACAAGATTCCCCACACTAAAACCAACCAGGACGCCAATTGTACCACCGATGTTACACAGAATAATAGCCTCCAACAGGAACTGGATTAAAATATTTTTACGTTTTGCTCCCAGTGATTTTCGAATACCTATTTCTTTAGTGCGCTCTGTGACCGATACCAGCATAATATTCATAATTCCAATTCCAGCCACAATCAGAGCGACAATCCCAATGACAAAGGCGGCGGTTTTTATTCCGGCGGTGGTCTCATTAAAAACTTTTATCTGGCTATCATTGGTAAAAATCGTAAAATCATCTTCTTGATCCGGTTTGAGATTCCGCTCGAAGCGCATCACCGCACGAACTTCGGCAATGGCGTCCGGCACCAATTCCGGAGATCGCGCATTCACCGTGATATTTACTGAGCGATCAAAACCTCGTGGATCACGCTCCCCGTAATAACGCTTAAAGGTACTGATCGGAATTAACATATAATTATCATAATTTCCACCCAGAGCCGATTTTTTTGATTCAAACACTCCTACCACTGTATATTTCCGTCCATCTATCTTTATGATCTTTTGAATGGGATCGGTCCAGGGAAAGAGACGATCGGCAACCGCAGCACCGATGACTACTACATTTCGTCCTACCTTTATATCTTCCTGTGTGATGTTATGACCAAGCTGAATATAATGGGTATTATTAGGTGCATATTCAGGGGTACCGCCACAAAGCGTAAGATTGGAATTGGTTTTAAGATCTTTATAACTTGCCAGGTGTCCGAAGCTCCACAGTTCAGAACCAACCAGATCAACTGATTTCACTTTGCTACGAATGGCGTCGGCATGTTCGGTAGTGAGGGGGCGACGACGCTGAATTTTCCTTGCTTCTTCTTCACTAATCGGACCGGCTGCTGCCCACTTTTGCACCTGGAAGGTGGTTGTTCCCAACACACTCAATTCCGATTCAATAGTCGATTGGATTACCGAAATTCCGGTCATAACCGCAATGATAGAAGCTACCCCGGCAATGATACCGATCAGGGTTAAAAACGATCGCAATTTATGAGTGGTGATTGCCGTACGTGCCATTTTAAAAGCTTCAATGATTCCCATAATTTCCTTCTCTCATGTGATCTTATTCATATCGCAAAGCGTCTATTGGATTCAGGCGCGATGCCCGATAAGCCGGAATAACACCGGATAAAACACCTATCAGGATAGAAATCATCAAGGCCACAATCACAATATGCAGAGAGATACTGGCTGGTAGAAGAAAAGCATTGATCAGTTTGGTTATTCCGACCGCTAACAGCAAACCAATCAATCCACCTAATAGACAGATGGAGGATGATTCGAAAAGAAATTGAGTAAGAATAGTCCTTTTCGTCGCACCGATGGCCTTACGAATTCCAATTTCACGGGTTCTCTCGGTAACCGATACAAACATGATATTCATCACTCCGATTCCTCCCACAAATAGAGATATACTGGTAATAATCAACCCGATCAGCACTACCACACCCATGACATTATTATAGGCGGTCATCAGGGTGTCTAATTTATTAATTGAGAAATCTTCTTTTTCGCTGGGATTCAGTTTTCGGATCTTCCTCATTTCTCCGATTAAGGCATATTCAAAATCTTTCATTTCTTCGGCACTGGGTGCTTTTACTACAATATCGAAGGGTCGATTTGTGCCGCCGAAACATTTGATTAAAGTGGTGATAGGAATAATGATTTGCCGGTCGAAATTTGGGCCGCCGAAAAAGCTGGCACTGCCCTGTTTCTCCATGACACCTGCCACCAGAAAAATATGTCTTCCGATTTTAATTTTCTTATTAATCGGATCGAGATCCTTAAACAGTTGGTCCTTGATTTCACTGCCGATGATGCACACTTTCTTTTTATACTGAACATCATTGGGAAGTAAAAAACGTCCAATGGCTGGAACAGAGGTGGAAACGAACAAATAATTATCTGTGGCTCCAATGATGGCAATATTTTCCAGCTGTTTTGAATGGTATTTTACATGCTGGTTGGTATAGGAACGAGGCTCAATCGCCCGGGCGGTGGGGAGTTGCCTTTCCAACTTTTCACTGTCTTTCAGAACTAAATTTTTCCGGTTGCGAAATTCAAAAAAGTTCCCGGTAAAAACCCAAGGGGTGCGCGAGACAAACAATACATCCGACCCGATGGCCGAAAGACTTTCCTTAAAACGGTTTCCCAATCCATTCGCCGCAGTCATTGTCGTCACAACAGCGACGATTCCTATAATAATTCCCAAAGTAGTCAGAATTCCTCTTACTTTATTCGCTCGCACTGCTCCATAAGCGATTCGAAACGATTCTCCCAATTCATATAATGATTTCATAACGATTCATCAGATTTTATCTTAGGCAGCATAGTGTTTATGATTTGACGAGTCACTTTCAATCATACCATCTTTCAAGCGCACAATTCGATGCGCATACATAGCGATATCATTTTCATGAGTGACCAGAATAATTGTATTACCCGCTCGATGAAGCTGATCGAAAATGCTCATGATTTCCTTACCAGTAGCCGAATCCAAATTGCCGGTAGGTTCATCAGCCAGAATAATAGAGGGGTTATTCACCAGCGCTCGGGCAATGGCTACCCGCTGTCGCTGTCCTCCGGATAATTCGCTCGGTTTATGTTTCATCCGATCGGCCAATCCGACTTTCTCAATCGCTTCTTCAGCCAGCCGTCGGCGTTTGGAAGCCGATATTCCACTGTATACCATTGGTAGTTCTACATTATGAAACACATCGGCGCGGGGGAGTAAATTGAAGGTTTGAAATACAAAACCAATTTTCTGATTCCGAATATCGGCCAACTGATCATCGTTCATTCTGCTCACATCCTTTTCTCCTAAGAAGTAATTCCCGCTGGTGGGTTTATCCAGACAGCCTAAAATATTCATCATTGTCGATTTACCAGAACCAGATGGTCCCATAATAGCCAGATACTCGTTTTCGCCTACCTCTAAAGAAATTCCCTGCAGAGCGGCAATAATTTCACTACCCATTTTATAAGTTTTGGTCACATCCACTATTTTAAGCGACATGCTTCTTCCCCTTTCCTTCTTGTTTTACCCATTTAATCATTGTCATCTTTATTTTTGAGCATAACTCACCATGGACCCATTGCGCAGATCTTGACTGATTGCTCGATAATTGCCGATTACAATTTCATCATCCAGATTCAGACCTTCGATAATTTCGATGTGGGTATCGCTTTGAATACCAGTTTTTACCTGCCGAGCTTCAACCATTTTACCTTTCACCACAAATACGACTTCCACAAAACCATCTTTTCCAGGGACATAATTATGCAGCGAGGAATCATCGGCCATAGCCTCGTTGGGTTTGGCAGCGGTCTTCAGTGGTTTGAGTTGCTCAGGGGTACGAACTGCCACACACTGAATAGGAACGGCCAAAGCGCTGTCACGAATATCAGTAATGATATCACTGCTGGCAGTCATTCCCGGCCGCAACAAATCCCCCGCATCCAGTACATGAATTTTCACTTCAAAATCCGTTTTCTGGTCGGCCGAACCCTGTCCAGATATTTTAGCACTGCTGGCGATTTCGGTGACTGTCCCTTTAAAAATTTTATCTGGCAGAGCATCAACTTCAATGGTAGCACTATCTCCAATAGCGACATTAACGATATCATTTTCATCCACATCAACCCGGGCTTCCATGCCATTCAGATCTGACACAATCAGAATCACATCTTCCTGAAATTGAGACCCCAAAGCAATTTCCCCCACTTCTTTATTCAATGCGCTGATGGTGCCAGCCATCGGGGCGTAAATAGTGGTTTTGGAGAGATCGTCCTGTGCTTGCTTCAAGGTGGCGCGCGCCTGTTCAACCATCTCCAGAGCAGATTGATAGCGGGCTTTTTCTACTTGATACGCTGCATAGGCCTGATCATGCACCGCTTGTGATTCTAATTGGCGCTGAAATAGTTCTTTGCTGCGCTGGTAATCCTTTTCCACTTTTAATAAATTTTCTTTGGCCAGTTTGGCATCGGCTTCGGCGGAACGAACGTTTGCCTCGGCACGCTGCACCGCCGCCAGAAATCGCTCTCTATCCAGCTGAACTAAAAATTGCCCTTTCTCAACCCAATCCCCTTCCTTCACTCCCAATTGAATAATTTTAGCCGCGACATCGGCGCTTATTTTTACCTGTGTTTGCGGTTGAATGCGACCGGTAGCCGTAACTGTTTCCACAATTTTTTGGTGATGCACTTTAGCGGTCTGCACACTTATCGGTTTCACACTTCCATTGCGAGAAAGAATCGCAACCAGCACAACAATGACGATTACCAGAGCGATGGCCAGAATTAAAATTCGTTTTTTCGACATAACACAATCTTCTCCATTTTAAATTTACTTCCCCGTTATCTTCACGCTTTTTAAAAAAGATCAATTCATCACTGAATTCACAAAACAATTGCAAATACGGAAAATCAAACAGTGGGTTACACAAATTATTTTTAAAATTTTTGCCCGGGGAATTTTGAGGTAAAGATTTATTGGGTTAAGTAATTTCACATTGGATTTTTATGTTTTTTCTAAAAGGGATGGTTCATGGAATTATTCTGAAATGAATTATATCAGGAAAGTGTGAACATTAATTCATACCCATCATTGACAACCATAGTTGAGTATGATTGAGGAGTGGTTTATTTACCAGAAATTTTGTGAATCTCAAACTTGAATAAAGAAAGGATACCGTTAAGAATATTAAGGGCTTGATTTAAATCGAAATATGTCACAAAATATTACTGGATTTTGGAGAGCATTCAAAGTAATGAGGAAATTCCAGCAATTAAGTGTGATCATTTTATTGCTTGTGCTAAGGCTATATGGCAAACCAATCGGTTGGCAGGGAGAGCTCTCCGGCTGGTACGGCCTGAATGATGTTGCGTCGCCAAACCATTTTTACGGAATCCGTTATCTTCCCGCCCTGACGTTTCACCACACTCTCCGCGGTGACCATAATATGGATTTTGAATTTTCTTTGCATGCTTTTCATTCCGGACGTTTCCAGAATTTTCAAAAATGTGAATCATCACAAGAAATTAAACTGTATCGATTATGGTCCCGATATTCCACCTCTCAATTCGAATTACGGATTGGTTTGCAGAAAATCAATTTTGGATCAGCTACTCTTTTCCGACCACTGATGTGGTTCGATTCACTCGATCCGCGAGATCCGTTACAGATCACCAGCGGAGTGTATGCCGTGCTTTTGCGTTATTATTTCCTGAACAATGCTAACATCTGGTTATGGGGATTAATCGGGAACAAAGATCTGCGGGGTTGGGAAATTCATCCCTCTCTGGAAAACCAACCAGAATTTGGGGGAAGAATTCAATATCCGACCCCGGCAGGAGAAATAGCCTTATCCTTTCATCACCGAAAAATGCAATTAAACGAGAGACTGCTTCCCATCAATATCTTTGGCCAACAAACAGGGATTGAAAATCGGTTGGGTGTGGATGGTAAATGGGATCTGGAAATTGGACTCTGGCTGGAGTTCACCATTTCGAAGCAAACCAACCGATTATGGCCCTATACCTGGCGACATTTGGGAAATATTGGTGCAGATTACACTCTCAAAATTGGTAATGGTCTGAACCTTTTAGCCGAACACTTCATCTCGGAAGAGACTAATAAAGCGTTTACTGCCGGAGAAAGATTTTCTATTAGCGGAGTTTCTTTCAGCTATCCAATCGGAATCATGGATCAGTTGCAGGGGATTTTTTATTATGATTGGAAGCAGGAAAATTATTACCGTTTTTTCAACTGGCGGAGAACCTATGATCGCTGGTCTTTTTTTCTGATGCTATTCTGGAATCCAGAAACTACCCGTACCAATTCCAGTCCATCAATTGTCAATAATTTTACCGGGAAAGGTTGTCAAATTATGGTTGTGTTTAATCACTAATTGTAGCCGCTAAGATATTTTATTTTTTCTGAGGAAAGCATGAAAGACGAAATTCTCATTGAAACCAGAGACATGGTAAAAATATATCCCATGGGTCAATACCAGCTGATCGCCTTAGATCATATAAATTTATCTTTCCACCGCGGAGAGTTTGCCGGGTTAGTCGGTCCCAGCGGATCGGGCAAAACTACCTTATTGAACATCATTGGTTCGCTGGATACTCCGACCAGCGGAAGCGCGATGGTATTAAATCATCGGGTGGAAACTCTCTCTCACAAAAATGCGGCCAGATTGCGGAACTATCATATTGGATTTATTTTTCAGACCTTCAATTTATTGCCAGTGTATACCGTTTATGAGAATGTTGAATTTCCTTTGTTATTACAGCGGTTATCAGCGAGTGAGAGAAAAAAAAGAGTGATGCAGGCTCTGGAGTGGGTCTACTTGCAGGACCGCGCCAATTCCAGGCCCAGTCAACTCTCAGGAGGAGAGAGTCAACGGGTGGCTATTGCCCGGGCGGTCGTGAAAAATCCAGAAATCATTCTGGCCGATGAACCCACCGCTAACCTGGATGCAGAAAATTCTCATCATATTCTAAAAACTATGGAAAATTTGAACAAGGAATTGCACACGACATTTATTTTTTCTACTCATGATGAAAAAGTGATCCAATATCTGAAAAGAAAAATTACATTATTTGATGGTAAAGTTGTAAAGGATGAAAAAAAAGAATAGAATCATTGACTCCAAAAATTAAAGTTGAATAAAAAATGGTGATTATCAAATTAGCTTTGCAAAACTTACTGGGTGCAGGTTTACGTACCTGGTTAAATGTGATTGTTCTCTCCTTTGCTTTCTTTGCCATCGTTTCTTTGCAGGGTTTGTTAGAAGGGATGAATAGGCAAACGGCACAGGCCATGATCGACACTTATTATGGCGGTGGTCAATATTGGAGCAAAAATTATGATCCATATGATCCTCTGACCTTGGATGAATCTCATCAACCGCTCCCTGAAGCGTTAAAAAAAATCATTTCGGCAGGTGAAGCCACACCTTTGCTTATGCTACCCGGCACTATTTATCCAGAGGGAAGAATCAAACCAATTATTATTAATGGAATAGATCCCTGGCAGAAATTACTCGCGATTCCCTCTCATTTTCTACAAAGCACTAACGGTAATATCCCGGCACTCATCGGAAACCGAATGTCAGAAAGTACTGGTTTACGGCAGGGGGATCAGGTGATTTTACAATGGCGTGATGTGGATGGCACCTATGATGCCAAAGAGGTAGACATCGTGCAGGTCATGCAAACCTCCGTTCAGACTGTTGATATTGGACAATTGTGGATTCCCCTGCAATTGCTGCAGGAGATGGCTGGTGTACCTGATGAGGCGACTCTGGTAGTCATGAAATCAGGGAGCATTGATCACATATCTATTGAGGATTGGACATTTAAGGATATCAATTTTTTATTAACTGACATCAAGGAATTAGTCAAATCGAAATCAATTGGATCAACGATTGTCTATCTCTTGCTCTTCTTTCTGGCCATGTTGGCTATTTTTGATACGCAGGTGCTTTCAATTTTCCGCCGACGTAAAGAAATGGGGACTTTAATGGCGTTGGGAATGACTCGCGGTGAGGTGATCAGACTTTTTACCCTGGAGGGTAGCTTGCACGGAGTACTGGCAGTCATCTTGGCGGCGGCCTACGGCATCCCACTATTATCCTACTTCGTCAGGGTTGGCTGGACGCTTCCTACTCAGACGGATTCGTATGGTTTTGCTATCGGCGAAAAATTATTTCCAGCCTTCAGTGCCGGCTTAATTATTGGAACAACACTGCTGGTTTTAATCGTGACCACCGTGGTCAGTTTTATCCCCACTCGAAAAATTTCCAAACTAAAACCAACCGATGCTTTGCGGGGAAAAATGGTATGATCTTTTTCATTATAAAAGGAATTATTCGAGACCGTTCGCGCAGTCTTTTTCCCCTTCTCACCGTCATGGCCGGCGTTAGTCTAACCGTCCTGCTCTACTGCTGGATCAAAGGTACAGAAAATGATATCATACAAGCCAACGCGAACTTTAACACCGGGCATTTAAAAGTCATGTCCCGCGCCTACGCCAGACAGGCCGATCAACTTCCCAATGATTTAGCCTACAGCGGTGTGCAGTCTCTGCTGGACCAGCTTCATGCCGATTTTCCTCAAATAGATTGGACCCCTCGTATTCGTTTTGGGGGATTACTGGACATTCCAGACGACTCGGGAGAAACCAGGAGTCAAAGCCCAATTGCCGGTCTGGGAGTCGATTTATTTTCTGGCAATAACCTGGAACCCCAGATCCTGCGACTATCAAAAGCTTTAGTTCGCGGACGACTTCCCACTCAACGAGGCGAAATTTTGATCAGCGATGAATTGTATCACAGGTTAAAGATTTCGCTCGATGAGACGGCTACTCTTATTAGCTCTACCATGTATGGGAGCATGGCCGCCTATAATTTTAAGGTCGTTGGTACCATCCGATTCGGAATCTCGGCGATGGATCGCGGGGCAATGATCTGCGATCTGGGGGATATCCAGGGTGCGCTTGATATGCCTGATGCTGCTGGAGAAATTCTTGGCTTTTTTAGTGATCGCCTCTATCACCAAGAACAGGCCGCAGAGATAGCTACCCAATTTAATTCAAAGTATCTCCATACGGACGACCAATTTGCTCCGGAGATGCTCACTCTGCGAGAGCAGGCCGGTCTCGACCAACTATTAGATTATACTACATATCTATCCTCTGTTTTTGTAGGCATATTCGTCATTATTATGGCGATAGTCCTATGGAATGCAGGGTTAATGTCAAGCTTACGGCGATATGGAGAAATTGGCATCCGTCTGGCCATCGGGGAAGACAAAAGACATCTTTATCTATTAATGATTGCTGAATCGTTAATCATTGGATTAATGGGTTCAATCTTAGGCACGGTGCTCGGTCTGGCGATCGCATATTATTTGCAGGTGAAAGGGCTGAATATTTCCGGCATGTTGAAAAATGCTTCGATGGTAATCTCGGATGTAATACGCGCTCAGATCACCCCAATAAGTTTTATTATTGGCTTCATCCCTGGATTAATGGCCACCTTCTTGGGCACTACCATCGCGGGTATAGGAATTTTTAAAAGACAGACCTCTCAGTTAAGTAAGGAATTTGAAGCATGAAAAAGTTTTTTATGATAATCATATTCCATAGCCTGGTCAAACTACTTGCCCAGGAGTCCAGTGGAGAATGGATTTTAAGAAAAATTGATCAAAATCTCGGTTCGGAAAATAAAATCTCTCTGGCAGAAATGCATATTAGTGGACAGCGGGGAAGTCGAACGATCGTATTAAAATCCTGGATCCAGGGGAGAGAAAAGTCATTCACTGAATATCTGGAACCTCCACGGGAGAAGGGCACTAAAATGTTGAAAATCACCGACCAACTATGGACCTATTCGCCTTCCACTGACCGAACGATTCGAATCTCCGGTCATATGTTACGGCAATCAGTAATGGGATCGGACCTTTCTTATGAAGATTTAATGGAGGATACGCGACTAACTGACTTATACAATGCGACAATCATAGGCGACACACTTATAGATGACCGTCAATGCTGGGAGCTTCAATTAACGGCAAAACTTTCGGACGTGGCGTATGCCACCAGAAAAATCTGGGTGGATCAGGAAAGATTTGTTGTTTTGAAAGAAGAACGTTTTGCGAAGAGCGGAAAATTACTGAAAACCACCGAAGTTAAAAAAGTGGATTACCTTGGAAAACGCTGGGTAGCCACCGAAATTAACTTTAAAGACGTGTTGAAAAGTGGCGAAGGGACTACTTTTATTATTCGATCGATTGAATTTAACGCTGCTATTCCAGATTATATCTTTTCCAAAGCCTCTTTGCGAAAATAAGCAATGATTTTCAAATTTATTTAACTAATATAAATTTGTGATATAGATCTGTACTTCACTTTTCTAAAATGTTATATAGAATTAATTTTACAAAAATGGGGCAAGACTTAGTACGAGTGGTCTTTTCGAAAGCAGGGAGGCTATAAAAATATGAATCGCTATTTCATACATTTAGCTGAAAAACGGGCCTGTGAAAAAAAATTAACAGGAGGAAAGGGAGCAAACCTCGCCAAACTTTATCAATTGGGATTTAATGTCCCCTTTGCTTTCATTCTCTCCAGCCGGGTTTTTAAAAAAATGATAAAAAATACTGAGGGAGAACAATTTTTTACTCTTCAGAAGTTGCCAGAAAAAGTAAAATCGGATCTAAAAATATTATTTAACAAAATAGATGGACCTTTAGCTGTCCGGTCTTCGGTTGTAGGCGAAGACAGCTGTGACGCTTCCCATGCTGGTCAGCTTGATTCATTTCTTCATATTACGAATTATGAACAGCTTATTACTGCTGTATTAAAATGTTACTCGGGTATTTTAAACCAGCGTTTTGTCACCTATCGTAAAAAATGGGACAAGAGTGAAAAACTTAAATATTTGTCCTCACTTTCAATGGCAGTCATTATTCAGAAAATGATTTCAGCTAAAACAGCTGGCGTGGCTTTTAGCGCCAACCCGATGACTGGCCATCCCTGTATCATTATCGAGGCTACGGTGGGTTTGGGAGAAAAATTAGCCGCCGGCCACATCAATCCAGATCGATACCTGCTATATCCGGAGTTGACATTAATTGAACAGCACCTCGTGGATCCATCAAAACCCGTACTTACACCTTCCCAAATAGAAGAATTGGGGAAAATCGTTAAAAAAATTTCTGCGCTATTGAATAAACCACAGGATGTGGAATGGGCCTGGGACGGTTCAACTTTTCACATCCTCCAATCTCGACCCATTACCGCTGTGACTGGTAAGCCGGTGTATTCGAACCGACTGGTTTCTGATATGACTCCGGGGTTGATTAAAGATCTGGTTTGGTCTACCAATCTGCTGGATATGACCACCAATGTGTTTGGTCGCATATTCACCTACGTCTATGGACCAAATCAAATAGACTTTCACGATTTGATAAAAAAAATCAACTCCCGAGTGTATATCAATATCACATTTTTGGCAGACGTTTTTGAAAAAATCGGCCTGCCCATCAATTATTTCGATTCGCTTTTACGGGATGAAAAGCCGATCATCCGCTATCCTGTGTTTTCCCCACGGGTGGTTAAGACCAGCTTGCGCTTTATTTTATTTTTAACACAACATTCCATGATAAAAAACAGATTACAGAACTTTATTCATTACCATGATGCACGATTGAATGAATTTCGAAAACAGGAATGGAAAAATTTTAACTATGATTCACTTCTCCAGCGTATACAGCGATTAAGAAAATATCATCGAAAAACCCAGTGGTATATGTGGATCGGAGCAATGAATATGACCATCCGCAACAGATTATTGAAAAAATATGTGAATCGGTTTGTGCCAGAAGTTAATCCAGATAATCTGATCAGTGGGTTAATCGGATTAAAATCGCTGGAACCGAACCAAAAAATTTATGAATTGGCTAACTTGGCGAGAAGATTGGATTTAACCAGCTTGAGTGATAGCTTCGCTTCTTTTACGGATCATTTGCAACAAAGCCTGGAAGGCCAGACATTTTTGAAAAAATTTTATGAGTTCTTAGACCATTATGGTCATCTGAGCATGAATGGTACTGACTTTTCCATGACTCCCTGGATCGAAAATCCTATGACTATCTTACAGGCTATCAGCCGACAGCTGGAATCACCAGCACCCATCGGTAAAAGTCTGAAAGCTGCTGAGCGGGAAAGAGCAACTCTAAAAGTAAGGCAAAAACTAACTTTCTGGCGAAGATACATTTTTAATGGATTATTACATTCAACCATCGCTTACCTAAAACTTCGTGAAAAATTAAGTCTGTTCATGTCAGAAGATTCTTATCAGATGCGACGCATTTATCTAACCCTGGGAGATCAATTGGTTAAACAGAACGTTTTACAAAATCGAGATGACATTTTTCACCTTTCATTTTCAGAGCTAAAGGAACTGGTTACAAGGAAGAGTAGAAATTTTGATTACAAAAAAATTGTTGAACAAAGAAAATTGAAAATTGCCGCTGATGCCGTTATAACCCCATCCGAAGTAATCTGTGAGGATGAAATTTCACTCATCCAGCGAGAAAATAAAGAGTGGTTGCAGGGAATAAGCGGCAGTGCTGGATGGGTGCGGGGATATGCCAGAGTGATTTCTGATCCCTCTGATGTAAGGGTTCATCTTAGTAGGAAGGACATTTTAATTGTACCTTTCACCGATGTGGGATGGACACCTTTATTCCCCAGTATTGGCGGTATCGTTGCAGAAACCGGTGGCCAATTATCTCATAGTGCTATTATCGCACGCGAATATGGATTGCCAGCTGTTCTGAGTGTAAAAAATGCTACCAAACTAATTAAAGAGGGTCAGAAATTAACTATAGATGGAAATACCGGAAGGGTTTATCTTACCCATTTAGATATAGCGGAGAAGAACCATGAATAGTATGCTTTTATTTGGCAGCGCTATTGGGGGGTATTTAATTGGATCGATATCCTCCGCCCGTATCATCACGTATTTATTCAGCAGAAATAAAAAAGTACCAGAGGAAACCACCATAGAAATTGAAACAAGCGATAAAAAAATAGTGACTAAATTAGTAAGTGCTACCACAGTTTCCACTAATGTTGGACCAAAATTCGGTTTCTTAACCTATGTATGTGATGTACTAAAGATATTCATTCCAACTATATTATTAAAATCGCAATTTCCAGATTATCATTACTATCTACTATTTGCTACCACCGGAGTCGTTGGTCATATCTGGCCAATTTATCACAACTTCCGAGGCGGACGTGGCATTTCAGCTATTTATGGTGGCATTTTTGCTGTCGATTGGATGGGTGTCTTCGTGGGAGCTTTCAGCGGTTTACTTTTTGGACTTTTCATTTTAAGGGATTTATATCTTACCTATACCGCCGGGTTACTTTTCCTTATTCCATGGTTATGGTTTCGCACTCATGATATCTATGTTATTTTATATATAATTGTGGTTAACATTCTCTTAAATATATCAGCTTTACCCGAATCTCGACAATGGTATAAAATTAAAAAAGAAGCGGGGTGGAATAATCCAGCCCAGGCTTTTCAAGTGTCGGCTATGGGAAGAGGAATTATAAAAATGGCCAAAAAAATAGGATTTTTTAAAAACGACTCTTCGGCTACTCAGACTCTTAATGAGCGAAAACCGCAGGGATGAAAATGAATTTTTCTCTGATTATCCGTGGGTCTGCTGGAATTCTTTTTCTGATCGCATTGCTATTACTATTAGCGGGCAGACTGAATTATTGGCAAGCCTGGCTATTTGGATTAATCTGTTCTCTGGTAGTCATCGGAATATCGTTATTCTTTGGTAAGAATTTTAAAGACATTCAAGAGCGCATGAAAAGCGGACCGGGCACGAAATGGTGGGACATTTTGTTCTGGCTGATTTATGGTCCGATGAACATAGCTATTCCGGTAGTTGCCGGATTGGATGCCGGTCGTTTTCATTGGTCACCTGCTTATTCTCCTTACCTTTATTTTGTAGCTTATCTGATCTTTATTGTTTCCGCTTTTTTTCATATCTGGGCAATCAGGACGAATAAATTCTATGCCAGCACGGTTAGAATTCAGCACGATAGAGAACAAATTGTGATCTCCAATGGCCCTTATCGATATATTCGGCATCCCGGCTATTTAGGAATTATGTTAATGGTCAGTTCAATGGCTCTGGCATTGGGTTCAGTTTGGGCACTTCTCCCGGCAGCCTTGGTTAGTGTACTGCTCTTTATAAGAACTGCCTTAGAAGACCAAACTTTGCAGAAGGAATTAACCGGATATACCGAATATTGTCAGAAAGTAAAATTTCGCCTACTACCGGGTATCTGGTAAATTATTAACCTTGCAAATTGTTATTTACTTTATTCATATCAAGCCTCCTGAAAGTTTATTTATGTTTAAAACTGATTAAAATGATTTTAGTCCAAATAAAAATCGACAAAATCCTATTTTAATTATTGATGAGCAGCCATTTGCATTGTATCTTAAAAACAATAGCTGAACAATTATTGGACGACTGTTGGTTGAGTTTATAATGAAATAAACGATTATATCTAAAAGAAAGATTTCTTAAATTTTTATAGTGAAAATGTGGAATAACCTTTTACACATCAGAAAATTTATTTTACCAGCTCGAAAAGCTTTCTATCTCGGCATTCTGAATATCATTCTGCTACTTACATTATCATTTTCATGTGGTGTAAAAAGTACAATGAAGAAAACGCCCGTCTTCAGCATCGATAATTATAAAACCGGTCATTATATTTATCAGGATAATCTTCTTACTTTAGCAGCCCGCATTCGGTCAGGAGAAATCCCTGGCTCGTATCAGTATGAGTTTCTGGTTATCAATAATGGTATATCTCCCATTCCAATGAATTACTACAACGACATTCTTACTATGACGTATGATAATAAAATTTACTCTCTGGGTAAAATTACCAAACTGCGAGATTATCCCACATCCGTAGATCCCGGCGAAAGTCGATTGATTTTTTTCCAACTAGATGGAGTTTTCAGTCCTGTCGTATACCAAATTAAAGAATTAGTTTTTAAAATGGGTGACAAGCGCTACACCCTGCAGCGTAACCCGGACGCTTACTGGCGAGACCGGGAATCTATTTTTTAGATATTTTAGTACAATGGCGCTACACAACTATACCGGTATAACGATATACCGGAGAGCAGGTTAATTCACGCTAGATATTTGGCATCCATTTTTCTTCTTTATAAGCCATATCCCAGAAAAGATACTCATAACGAGCAGTGGTTTGAAATAATTCATGCAGTGAACGAAGGGATCGGGGTGGAAAATTCTTGACTAACTGATCTAAAGTCCCGGCTAACCAATCCACATATTGCTGAAATCCTTTACTAGTCCAGTTATCAATAAAACTCTTCCAGGGACTTTTACCTCTTAATTTTCTTTTCACTTCCATCCAGGAATCCAGATATACTTTTTCGGCGGCATACAGCACCGTGAATCCTTCCACAAAACTACCATTATAAGCCGTCGCCATAAGAAATTGCAGATAGGCATGACAGGTGGGAGCCGCATTGACATTTTTTAAATTTACTTTTTTATCGGCGGCATTCTTCCGAAACAGCGCTAACTCCTGATCTAATCCAACCAGAATTTGGATGAATTGAGAACGCATATTTTCTGGCGCTTTGGCCAGTAAAATCGCTACAAACGGAATCGCTTCTCGCACAAAAAGATAATCCTGTTGCATCCAGGTTTTAAAAGTGCGATCAGAAATTTTCCCGCTGGCCGTTTCCTGCAGGAAAGGATGACCTAAAATTGCCTTCCACAAATCCCGGTTCTCGGTTAACAGCTGATCATGAAATTTCTTCATATTTTCCTCCATTAAGTAAAACTACTACAAAATGAATATGGAATACAATTTAGAGGAAAAAAAGAGTGGTAGGGTAAAAAAAATGAAAGAACTTTAACCATTCGTTATTAAGCGTCGTAGCCGAAAAAATTTTTAGCTCCTAACACAATGCTTTCAATCGAATCTACTATCGATGATAGGTAAAATTTCAGTTCACTCTCATCACCCATCAGCGAATAAGGATCATCTTTTTCATTTGTGAAAGATAATTGCCCTGCCCCTTCAAGGAACTGGCGGAAAGTCGGTAAAAATAAATTCCACTGGCTAAATTTGCCGCATTAAAGGTGAGATGATGAATTCCAGCCGCTTGTTCACTTTCTTCAATACTCATGAGGCGCTGACCCCGAAGATTAAAAATTTCAAGCTTTATCCAACTCGGTTGAGGGAGACCAAACCGAATCGTCGTCGATGGATTGAACGGATTGGGATAATTCTGATCTAAAAAATATTCCGTTGGTACCCGAGATTGAGAAAAATCTTTAAGGTCAACTAATGCTTCTATTAAAACCAATATAGTATCCACGGCCGATAATCCTTCCGGATCAGTCACCACCATCACTAACCTCACCGCGCCTGCACTTCCAGCTAAAGGCGTCATTTGCAATTGGCCGTCTTTATTCTGAAAAGTAAGCATTAATTGAACCGGATCCTGACTGAATTGATACTGTAAACTGGAATCTGGCGTTTCCGGATCGCGAACAAAATCCCATATGGAAATAGTCAGGGTGGAATCATTCAAAATATAAAGGCTATCGGGTAGTTCAGTGAACAGTGGGGGATCATTTACGGGATGGACAGTAACACTTATCGTATCACTGTCAGTCGCCCCGCTGTCATCCACTACAGTAAATCTGACGCTGAAAACCCCGGATGAATCAGTCGTACAATTAAAACTGGCTTCATGCGAGACCGGATCGATGGTGATTTGCAGATCTGTTGGATCAATCAAAAACCTTTCACTTCCAGCAATCGATGGATAACTGCCGGCCGTGAGCACCTGGGTAAAAAAGTTTAGCTGAGAAAAACTATGATCCACATCTACCACATAAGAATTTAGCAACAGCGTTGAGGAACTGTCTTCAGCAAAAAAAACATCAGGGAGATTTGATAAATCGGGTGAATCATTTACCGAATTCACGGTGATACTCAACTGTGCTACATTTGAAATTGCTCCCTGATCATCCTGCACAGTATAACTCAATTGGTCTGAACCATAAAAATTCAGATTGGGTTCATAGGTGACAGTACCGTTTATGCTATCTACATTGATAATGCCATGTTGAGGATTAGAAACAATTACAACGGAAGAGGGATCAATTGAACCATCCGGGTCATAATCATTCGAGAGAATATTGGCTATAATTGATTGATCCTCGTTCACCGAAATGACATCATTTATCGCCATGGGTGGCTGATTTACCGGAACAGTTGATACATTCATGGTGACCATCACCAGCCAGGGATTTTCATCGGGATCGTTGTTGGAAACGCTCAGGCTACATACATAACTTCCAACCGCCATTCCCGCAGCATTGACCAACAGTTTCACCTGTTGACCGCTTCCAGCAGGAATCAATCCAGAAGTTGGATTCTCAGAAAGCCAGCTGGCAGCGATGATTGGCGTTTTATTTCGGTATCCCTCCCCTTGACTTGCATTTAATTCGCTAATGGACCAACTCAGGTTGGCATTTCCCGTGTTAGCGATCTGCATATTTTGACTCAAGGTGTCATTCTGAAACACATTAAAAGTGAAGGACGAAGGGGTAATTTCTATATCCGGCGCAAGTTGAGGATTACCTACCAGTAAATCGGCATACATGACATTGGCAGACGCACTGATGTTTCTCACTGCAACTTTAGTGGAAGTAAAATTATAATCTTTGCTATCTGGAGTGGAGGCTGAATCGAAAACCGTTTTATTAGTCGATCCAGGAAATGGATCCCCATTATTTCCGCTATTGACATTTTTTTCCAGACTCCACAATCCATCGGCTTGCTCCAGGGCGACCAGATAATGGCCATTGCTGGTGTAACCGGGATACCACTCGCGGTCATTTTGGGTGGTAACGCTTTCATCCACATGATAAATACACAATCCGTCCGCCGGGAGAGCAGCATCGTATCCCACTCGCTGGCGATTTTCAATTAAAAAATATTGATTTCCAATTTGCCCCTGTCTCCACAAACGAACTAAAACCTGATTGTTCTGAATATTTGGAATAGGATACTGATTTACATCGCTGGTTATATTTACTGGAGTAACGTATCCCATTTTCGACCGATTCCAGGCATCCGGGTGTGCCGGAGAATTTCCGAGTGTACCATTCCAACTGCCATTCGCCATCAGACTCCAGCGACCCAATCCTTTGGAACTGCCGTCACGGTCATATACATCTGGTAATGAAAATACCGAGTGCCCCATCTCATGCGCATATACACCACAAGTCATATCTCCTGGATTCTGCCAGAATTCGGGCTCCATGGAATAGATATAGGCATACACTCCATCCACCAACTGAGGAGTGTGAGTTGACCATTTATGCGACCAGATATGATTGTTATTGCCGGTGAATTCAGCCCCTGGACCAGCGTGGATGATAAATAAGGCATCTACATAGCCATCATTATTGTTATCGTATTGGGAAAAATTTACGTAAGGATTAGCCAGCGCGATGGCGTCTTCCGCCAATTTTTGAGCGTTTTGCGGATAACTTCCTAATCCATTGCTGTTGTTGGTGTAATAACTATAAGTCTGTGGAGCTCTTTTCCAGCCCAGGGAACTTGGAAGATTTACTGTTACCACGGTTAAATTTCCATAGGTCACTTCATTATAATAATGTCGCACTGTTCCGTTGCTGGTTCCGAACAATAAATTGTCAAAATAGGAAGCGTTCACCTGGGCCACGTTATCGCTGAAATCGACCAGGATGGCGATGGCGTTGTAGTTCGCCTCTCCATTGGCAGTAGGAAGAGCAGGTTTTGTTCCATCTGGTAAAAGTGTCGGGGTGTTGACTCCCTCTGAGCGCAGCCGATCTATATTTTTAAGATAATACGGCTCTTCAATTTCACCCTGCGAGATTTTTTTGAGAAGATCTGGATGGGGAACATCTGCTAATAATACAGAACTGCACGAAAAAAGAACCAGGACTAACAGACAATTAATAAAGAGCTGGGGGTTACTGAAATACAGATAAGATAAATAGTTGCTGGAGAACCTCGGGCGATTTTCGGTTTTTCGTTTCATCTCTCTTCCCTGTGAAAAAATTATGATTGAAAATTAATCAAAATTACGCTCTTCTCTATTCTCGGAATAAAAAACATTTAATTAACGAAAAAATAAAAATATCGACAGAGGTAATTTACCAAATAAAATTCACTAAACATTCAGCTATTACGAGCGATAGTAAAAGTACATACAATTGAAGAGAATGTTTCCATGCGCTCTTTACTTATTGGTTATAGTGGATTAAGACCATTAAAAAAGTGGATTATATCTCTCATATTTTTACCTTTGATTTTATATTTTTTAGGACGACATGGTAAATATACGCTGGTCGATAGCGCGGATTTAATTATTCATGAAGCCGGTCATTTTTTCTTCGGATTTCTGGGAGACTTTATTCAGGCTGCCGGCGGTACCTTAATGCAAATTCTTTTTCCTTCTTTTTTAAGCTGGTACTTTTTTCGAAACGGCTATCGGACCGGTTTTCAGATTTTTATTTTCTGGCTGGGACAAAATCTGCTGAACATAAGTGTTTATGCGGCCGATGCGCCAGTGCGCCGCCTTCCCCTGCTGGGAAATGGCAAACATGACTGGTATTATCTACTCAGTCAATTGAATTTACTTAGTCATGCCAATGAGGTAGCTGCTGTATTTTATTTTCTGGGAATGGTGATGTTTATTCTCGCGGTATTCATCCCTTTATTTGTGGAAGAACCATCAATATATTCCCAAAATGAAATCATGAAGATGCACTAAATTAAGATGGGCTCTTCTTTACCAGAAATACCGAAAAATCCCATTAATATTGAATTATAAAAATGTATCTAAATAATTTTTCGAAAAATACGATTATAACTTGGTAAATGAATGATGGTGGTTTTATATTTATGCACAAAATAATGTGAAGAGCTTATGACGAAGATTATTGCCATAGCCAATCCCAAGGGAGGTGTGGGAAAGACCACCACTGCCCTGAATCTGGCGGCCAGTTTGGCGATTGCCGAAAAATCGATTTTATTGGTCGAAATGGACCCTAACGGTTCATTGGCCATGGGCTGCGGTTTAGACGAGAACCGTATTAAGGGTGGAATCTTTGAAATTTTTATGGGAACCTTCGATTGCATAGATGCGATTCACACCACCGATCTTCCCAATCTGGATATTATCCCCTGCCATATTCCGACGCATGAACAGGAAATGCGTATGGAGCAAATGTCCAAAAATAGAATTTTATTAAAAAGGAAACTCAGCGATTTAGTTACCAAAGGAAAAATTGAATACGATTTTATTCTCATCGATACACCCCCTTCCATTAGCGATTTAACTATTGCCGCCCTATATGCGGCCAATTCGGTGCTAATCCCGATGCAAACTGGTTATTATTCGTTGAAAGTGGTAGAAAAACTATTAGCCATGATCAAACGAATTCAGGCCGGGGTGAATCCAGAATTAAAGATAGAAGGAATCCTGCTCAATTTTTATGAGAAAAATACCAGAGCATCACAAAAAGCAGTAGAAGAAACATATCAGAAATTTGGCGAATTGGTTTTTAAGAGCAAGATTCCTAAAAACTCTGCGATCAGTTATGCCGCATTCGAGCGAAAACCGCTTATCCAACTCGATGCTCTGGCTCCGGGAGCAATTGCCTATCTGGCGTTAGCAGAAGAGATTTTAAAGAAAAATCAACCGACGGTATGGCATATTGACCTTCAGCCAGAAATCTTGCAGGAAACACCAGCGGCTACTCTCTTTCCAAATTTTGGCTGATGTTTCTCCTGATTATTATGTAAGCATCATTAAAGATAAGAAATTTCCCCATCACCATTTAATCGATTGTCCAATTTCTCTTCTTTTCCCTGAAAAATACGTTTTCCCTCTATTGTTTCTCTCATAAGTTCCGCTTATTTTCAACGCTCTTAGTTTTATCTTCTTTTAAAGATGTTGCGGTTTTTTTTATTTCTTTTTACTTTGAAATTCGATTTTAAAAAAAACAGAAAGGATTAATTTATGACCAGACCGAAAATGAAAATCCATCGCTTGCTGAATGTTTGGAAAAATAATCATCTCATTTTATTGCTACTGACAATAAGCACCGGAGTGATATTCGCTGATGATAGACCAGATTGGCAGAATGGTCGTCCGGATGGTTGCACGACAATTATGGTCGGGAAGAAAGCTTCCGCAGATGGGTCCGTTATCACCTCCCATACTTGCGATAGTCATCGCACGCGTTCGAATGTATGGATTGTGCCTCCCCAGACCTACAAGAGAGGCAGTATGACTACCATGTACAAACGTACCAACGATGACTCTCTGGCCATGCCGGCTTATAAATATCTCCCGGTAGGTGAAATCCCTCAAGTGGAATCAACCTATGGTTATATCAATACCGCTTATCCTTGCATGAATGATCATCAACTGGCGGTTGGAGAATCAACCTTTGGTGGTCGGGAATCGTTGCATTCCGAAAAGGGAATGATCGATTGTCAGCAGCTGGTGAAATTAATGATTGAGCGCTGCACCACAGCTCGCCAGGCCATTCAGCTAGCCGGAGAGCTCACTAAAAAATATGGCTGGAACGATGAAGGTGAATGTTTGACCATTGCCGATAAAAATGAAGCCTGGGTGTTGGAAATAGTCGGTCCGGGTCGCGGTAATCTTGGTTCCATCTGGGTGGCCCAACGAGTACCGGATGATCACGTGACGGTGAATGCCAACGGCAGTCGAATTCGACAAATAGATTTAAGTAAACCTGACTATTTTATGGCGTCCGAAAATGTTTTTCAGGTCGCACAGGATAGCGGATGGTGGAAGCCGGAAAATGGTCCATTTGAATTTTGTTATGCCTATGATCCAGAAGGGCGTGGATCATTTGCCGCCCGTCGCCGAGAATGGCGGGTTCTGGATCTGGTTGCTCCTTCTTTAAAACTGCATCCCAATGGAGAAAATTTTCCCTTCTCGGTGAAACCCGATACACTGGTTACCCTTGCTAAACTGGTCAGAATATTTCAGGATTATTTTGAGGGTACGGATTATAATTTCATCAAGAACATCACCTGGGCAAACAAAGAAGGAAAAGTGGAAATCTCCCCCCTGGCCAATCCTTTCATGCCCTATGATATGAATCCCTTATTTAAGATTAATGGGGGGTGGGGCGAGTTGGGTGAACGTACGATTGCCCGCTGGTATACCATGTACGCCACTATCACCCAATCGCGGGATTGGTTGCCAGACGAAGTAGGTGGGGTGGTCTGGTTGGCGCTGGATAATGTGGCCACTTCTATTTATATTCCGGTATACTGCAGTGTAACCGATCTCCCCGTCTCATACAAAACCGACGGCCGGGTAAAAGGATTCTCCAGAGAATCAGCCTGGTGGGCTTTTAATCAATTAGGCACCCTGACCGCTCAACGCTGGGGCGATATGCGCCACGATGTAACAGCAGTCTGGAAACCATGGCAAACTGAATTATTTAATAATCAGAAGACTGTGGAACAGGAAGCGCTAAAAATTTTAGAAAAAAACAAAAGCAAAGCCCGGCAATATCTTACAAAATACACCATGCAATGGGGAGAAAAAGTAGTAAATAGAGCCTGGAAATTAAGTGAAGAGCTATGGACAAAATACGATGAGAAATTTTAGTTTCATTAAAATTTTTATTAAAAAAAATATTAGTCAATCAGTTAATGTCTCAAGAAAAGATAGAAACCGTTAAAAATAAATCACTAATTTTTCATCACACATTATTATCTTGTTATTTTATTGTGATATAATTACATTGTTGCAAAATCATTTTCACCAAGTGAGGAGGCCGTATCATGGAACTAATTATTAGTCTGCTAAGTGGAGCAATTGGTGGAAACTTAGCTGGTGGTTTACTGAAAAAACTCAGCCTGGGCACATTATGGAATTCTGTGGTCGGGATACTTGGAGGAGGCATTGGTGCCCAAATCCTGAGCGCACTAGGAGTACTAACCACTGGAGAAGGAGCTCTGGATTTAGGTAGTATTGTGGGTAATGTTTTATCCTCTGGTGTTGGTGGCGGCATATTGCTCGCCATTGTGGGATGGGTAAAATCCATGATAGGAAAAAAGTAAGAGACCTCAGACAGAATAATTTGCCATAACTAAACAGCAAAGCTGCCAATTCAATTTAATCCCTTATCTCCCGCAGATATTTAGTCTGCGGGAGATTTTTTGTCCCGCCTGATGGAGTTATACAACCACCTACTGTAAAATAGCTGAAAGAGAAATCTACTCTATAATATTTTGTTTATTATCTGTTAAAAATTAATCTTTTTAAATTCAGGTAAATTCAAAGCGCTGATTTAGCAAGATTTCAGATTCTCGTTGTCTCTCTGAGATTTTACCTTTAAAATACCCCAGCTTTTTATATTTGCTGAACTAATTAAATCCATCGTGAATATTTACCTGGAGGTAATCCCAATGTTCAAAGGTCATCCCAAAGGACTACTGGTTGCTTTTTTCACCAACATGGGTGAACGTTTTGGTTTTTATACTATGGTGGCTATTTTTGTTCTGTTTATGCAGGCTAAATATGGAATGACGGCTGCCCAGGCGGGACAGGTTTACGGAATCTTTCTTTTCTTTGTTTATTTTTTTCCTTTATTAGGTGGGATTGTCGCCGACAAACTATTTGGTTATGGACGCACCATCAGCCTGGGATTAATCGTTATGTTCATCGGCTACTTATTATTGGCTATTCCCAGCTCCATGGGCACTGGTTTTGTTATGATTGTGGCAGCCCTAACGGTAATTGCTCTGGGCACTGGTTTTTTTAAAGGCAATTTGCAAGCTTTGGTGGGAAATTTATATGACAATCCTCAATACAGCGCCAATCGGGATCGCGCATTCAACATTTTTTACATGGGGATTAACATCGGTGCCATGTTTGCTCCCACAGCGGCTGAGACCGTGAGCAACTGGATACTTTCCAAATTTAATTATACTTATAACGCCAGAATCCCGGCTCTGGCTCACGATTTTTTAAAGAATAAATTGACTGATGCCAGTGAACTTTTACGGGTTGCCCAGCAACAAGATTCTTCTGTCAGCATGGCAACACTTGGGCAATTTGCTCAGGATTACATCAACGCACTCAGCCGATCTTATCACTATGCCTTCGGAGTGGCCTGTGTGAGTTTAATTATCTCCATGCTTATTTTCTGGGGATTTCGCAAGCATTATAAATCGGCCGACCTGACTGAAAAGCAGAAAAGCAAGAGTGAAGAACACAAATCACAAATGATTATTCTAACACCGGAACAAGTAAAAGAGCGGCTAATCGCTCTAGGACTGGTATTTCTGGTAGTGGTTTTCTTCTGGATGTCATTCCATCAAAATGGATTATGCATGACTTATTTTGCTAGAGATTACACCGTACCCAGTGTGGGCCAGTTCACAAATTTATTCTTTGACCTATTTGGCCTGTTACCCATTTATCTTTCGATTGTTGGACTCATTTTATTTCTCCGAAAAAACAATCGATTGGCCATTCGCATTAGTGGACTGATTGGATTTGTGATCTTTGCGGTTTTGGCGTATTTGCGGTTTACCAGTTATGCTGAAATAAATCCATTTACTCCCCAAAAATTCCAGCATTTCAATCCATTTTTTATTGTCGCCCTCACTCCAATTGTGGTCGGATTCTTTGGCTATCTAAATCGTAAGGGAAAAGAACCGTCTGCGCCTCGCAAAATAGGAATTGGAATGCTAATCACCGCCTTTGGTTTTCTGATTTTAGTGTGGGGATCGCTGGGATTACCCAGCCCAAGAGAATTGGGCGGACATGTGGCTCCGGCTGATTCTTTAGTTTCTCCCTACTGGCTCATTTCCACCTATTTCATTTTGACCGTGGCTGAACTATTTCTCAGTCCGATGGGGATCTCATTTGTCTCCCGCGTGGCTCCTCCCCAATACAAAGGAACGATGCAGGGAGGTTGGTTCGCCGCCACCGCACTCGGCAATTATCTGGTCGGCGTCATCGGCTATTTCTGGGGTATCGTCCCATTATGGGCATTGTGGACAATTCTGGTGGTCTGCTGTCTGCTGTCGGCCGCTTTTATTTTTTCAGTGATGAAGAGATTAGAAAGAGCCACAAAATAAATTTAACGGAAAACGAATTATCTCCCATCAAAACTAAAAAAGTATGAAATACAGTTTTTTCCATAAAACTGTATTTCATATATTTTTGATGTAATTCATTCTTATCGATAATCAAAAGTTCATCGGCTATAGTATTGCTACCTTTTTAGTAAATATCCGAGATTGAACATTTAACCTATCATTTCAGAAAATGATCTGAAAAAAAAATTTGCGTTTACTGTTAACCTCATGATATGGACACTAAAAAAATGATCATGTAAAGTTAAAATACTTATTTCACTATCGATTTTTGTATAAACTTTTATTGGAGAAAAAACAGTCTGTGATCTAAAGATAATATTTATAGATTTATTTAAAAACAAACCCGAACAATTTACCAATTTCATTTTTATATTTACTAAAAAAATGAATCCCTACCACGAAAATTGAGGAGGATTAAAATGAGACGAAAATTCCGAATTGAATTCATTTCCGTTGTCATTCTTCTTCTCGTTCTTACCAATTGTCAACCTTCCCGGCATGTTATAAAATCCAGCATTGCCTCTCCCGATGGTAAAATTGAACTTACTTTTCAATTGAACAATGGAGTGCCCTATTATCAGGTAACGCGGGCGAATCGTTTGATCGTAAAACCTTCAATGTTAGGATTTGCTCTAAAAGATGCGGCCGCTCTCAACGCTAACTTTAAAATCGTACAAACTCAAAAGAGCAGTTTTGATGAGACCTGGACGCAACCCTGGGGAGAAGTCAAAAACGTCCACAATCATTATAATGAGTTAAAAATAGAATTGATCGAACAACATGAAAATGCCTGTCGGTTGACAATTGTTTTTCGGGCTTTCGATGATGGAGTTGGTTTCCGCTATGAGTTTCCAGAACAGGAATATTTGAAAGAATTTCAGATTATGGATGAACAGACTGAGTTCGCCATGGCTGACGATCATCAGGTGTGGTGGATTCCTACCTATCGCAAAGATCGCTACGAGTATCTCTTTACCAAATCTCCAATCAGTCAAATCGATACCGTTCATACTCCGCTGACGATTGAAACCACTGATGGTCTCTATCTTTGCATTCACGAGGCCGACCTGACTGATTATGCTGCCATGACCTTGATTGGTGAAGATGATTTTCGTCTGCGCTGCGACCTGGTTCCATGGTCAGATGGAGTCAAAGTAAAGGCCTCAACTCCTTTTCGCTCTCCCTGGCGAACTATTCAAATTGCCGAAACACCCGGGGAGTTAATTACTTCCTATCTCATTCTTAATCTCAACGAACCGAATAAATTGGGAGATGTTTTCTGGGTAAAACCGGCTAAATACGTTGGGATCTGGTGGGGGATGCATATTGGAACTTATACCTGGGGTTCGGGACCCAGGCATGGAGCAACTACCGCCAACGCCAAGCGCTATATCGACTTTGCAGCGGAAAACGGATTTGATGCGGTCCTCATTGAAGGTTGGAACACCGGTTGGGACGGTGACTGGATTCAGAACGGTCGCTTATTTAATTTCACTCAGGCTCACCCGGATTTCGACATTGCTGAAGTAGCACGGTATGCAACCAGTAAAGGAGTAAAAATTATTGGTCACCATGAAACCGCCGCCGACATCGGAAATTATGAGCGGCAGATGGAAGACGCATTTCAGTTTTACAAGAATTACGGAATCGATATGATCAAGACTGGCTATGTGGGTGATGATGTATTGAGCAGCATGGGGACTACCGAATGGCATCATGGACAGTATATGGTGCGACATTATCGCAAGGTGATAGAGAAAGCAGCGGAATATAAAATCATGCTGGATGTGCACGAGCCGGTCAAAGATACCGGTGAGCGCCGCACCTACCCCAATATGATGAGCCGGGAAGGTGCCCGCGGTCAGGAATGGAATGCCTGGGATCCAGAGGGCGGCAACCCTGTCGATTATTTAACCATTCTGCCATTTACTCGCATGCTGGCCGGCCCGATGGATTACACTCCTGGTATATTTGATTTAGAATTTAAACAGGCTGGTCGGCCGAATAATCGGGTGCACGGGACTCTGGCAAAAGAACTGGCCATTTATGTAGTACTCTATAGTCCCCTGCAAATGGCCGCAGATTTAGTAGAAAACTACCAAAATCAACCGGCATTTCAATTCATAAAAGATGTGCCAGTGGATTGGGAGGATACCAGGGTATTGCACGGAAAAATTGGGGATTATATCACGATCGTCCGCAAAGACCGACATAGCGAGGACTGGTATCTGGGAAGTATCACAGATGAGAATGCTCGGGAATTATCAACTCAATTTTCCTTCCTGCCAGCCGAAAAAAAATATGTGGCAGAGATTTATGCAGATGACGCGAAGGCCCATTGGCAGACCAATCCTTATGCAATTGAGATGCGGAAAACGTTGGTGGATCATCATACTGTTTACAAAATTCAGTTAGCCGCGGGAGGTGGCCAGGCCATCCGATTGCGCCCGGCTCTAGCGGGAGAGGTGAATACTATCCCGGTGTATAGACCTTGATGATTTTCTTTTCACGGGGATAAATTTCCCGCAGAGTCACAGAAAAAAAGAGTGAGTAGTGATTAGTTAATAGTGTATAGTGAATTTTTTTAATGTCTGATTTAATTTTCGTTTCAAGTCCAGACTGGCGATGGCCGCGAAATTTCAATTATTAAATATAAATTATTCATTATAAAATATTGATCCCGTAGCCACCGAGCTTTAGCCTGGTGCATGACAAGAAAACACATCGAGCTAAAACTTGATGATGACCATGAATTATTAACTATTAAAACTGTGCGACTCTGCGCGAAAATTATTTTCATCACTCTAAAGCTCCCATCTAGAAACAGACAAACAGCGGTCATCACTGTATTTTATTTAATTCATGATGAGAATAGCAGCTTGTTCATCATCTTTTGTATAAAATGAATCTCATCCTGATTAATGGTGTGGCCTAAATCTGGATAAATGCGAGTGGTGACCCGAGCTCCCAATTTTTTAAAAACTTGAGCTGTCTCCAGAACGCGCTGTCTCGGAATATGAAGATCATTCACGTCGCATCCTAGAAACAACGGCGTGTCCTCCATCGATCCCTCTTCTTTCCATGAAGTTCCCGGCGGACCCATCAAACCACCACTCAAACCTACCACTCCACCAAATCGTGCCGGATGTCGAGCGGCATACTCTAAAACCAGACAGGCGCCCTGTGAAAATCCCAACAGAATGACTTTATCCTGAGAGATTCCCTGTTGATGTAATTGGCCCAGCAAGGAAGAAATAACTGAAAAACCCGAAGCAATCCATGGTTCATTCAGTTGAATCGGTTCCATAAACCGATAGGGATACCAGCTATTCTCTGCAGCTTGCGGGGCGAGATATAAGAAGGCCTCATTGCTAAGTTCTTCGGCTAACATCAAGATCGCCCGGGCGGTTGAATTCCTCCCATGCATCAGGATCATCGCTGCCGAAGCCTGATTCAGACCTACACCGAGCGTGCGTCCTTCCTGATTCTTATGTGGACCAATCACCTGGACCACAATCACTCCTGAAAGATTTTGCGGGTAATTTCAGGTAGTTTCACTGACGGAAGTATCGATTCAATCTCCGGTCGCCGCGATTCATACCACGCTGGTAATCGCAACTGACTACCTAATTCTTCAATGGATTCATCGACCAGAAAACCCGGTCCATCCGTGGCGATTTCGTATAAAATATTACCTGGTTCGCGAAAGTAAATCGAATGAAAATAATTTCGATCCACTACCGGTGTTACCTGAAACCCATCTGTAATTAATTCATCTCTCTTTTTCAACTGAATGTCGTCATTGGCAGCTCGCCAGGCAATATGATGAACCGTTCCTGCACCCATTTTGCCACGATTTCCAGCGGGGAGAACCACCACATCGACTAACCCTCCGAGGCGAGCATTTCTGGATTTTAATCGAAAACGATTTCCAGTCTGTTCTGAAATTTCATAACCAAAATTTTTCATCATTAGGTGTAGACTGGGATCGGGATTTTCTACTGCCAGCGTGGCATGATGAAAACCAGCGATTGCATGATCAACCGGAACCGGACCTTCATCCCACAGCAGGTTTTCATCGATGGCTTCTCGGGAAGCGATAAGTTCAAGCTGAATTCCATCAGGATCGCGGAAAGTCAAGACCTCTTCCCCAAAGCGAATAGTGGGTTCCTGCACATCAATATCAATCTCCTGTAAGCGATTGATCCAATACGGCATGGATCCAGCGGGAATCGCAAAAGAAATAGCAGTGACCTGTCCTGTGCCAGGTCGACCTCTCCAGGCCCCTTTCCCCCAGGGAAAGAAAGTGAGAACGGTTCCAGGAGAACCAATTTTATCCGCATAATAAAAATGATAAGTATCAGGCGCATCAAAATTGACCGTTTTTTTGATTAGTCGAAGTCCCAATACCCCTGCATAAAAATCGATATTGTTTTGTGGATCACTGGCAATTGCAGTAATGTGGTGAATGCCATTTATATGAAGTACCATAATTTTCCTTTCCTTTTTAAATTTTGTATACGTTTTAGATACAGGCGAACTGAAAAAGTTTCAATTGGTCTGTTTATATACATTAAAGGGGAACATGTGAGATTTTAAATTCCTTAAAATTATAAACTCCTTTTTGGGGCTTCAGGAAGATAAATTTCCCGCAGAGGCGTCCGTTAGTAGACGGACAGACTGAGAATTTTAAAAAATAAAAAATACAAAATATTATAAATGGCTAAACCAACCGAATCTTGAATTGTCTCAAGATATGGCCTATTCTCAATTATAAACTGTTTTATCTCTGCGCGATCGGGTTTGCGCGGAACATTACGTACCCTATCCCCTTGCTCCCCTTCCCCTACTAGTAGGGGTAGCCTGCCCGGCTCCCGACGGGGGGTTGGGGTTAGGGTGTTTTCCTAAAAACCAACACGAATAGAAAAACCCGTATCTATCGGGCTTTAGCCCAGTGCATGAAGGGTTACACACCATTACATTTCCCAGGTGAAAAAATACCTCGAGCTAAAACCACCGTTATGAATTTGGTATGTATCAAAATCTGTTATTTCTAATCGGATTGTCAAAACTTGCACTTATCTACATTTTCCCACTATGCCCCTTTTCCTTCATGCAGAGAAAAACGTAAGGGATTTGGATTGGCTAAATGATTTTCTATGAAAGCTGCATCTTAAATCCACACCGCCCCCAAATTCATAGTCTACCATCCACAAAGATATAAATTATTAACTATAAACTTTAAAATATTTATCCTTTTCTCTTCCCTTAAATATTCATAATATTATTTTCTTGAAAACTTTTAAATGGAATGATTCGAATAATTGGAATTCATAAAACTACAGGAGAGATTATGAGACACTTTATGGCCATTATATCTATGACTTTACTTTTTACTTTGGTACTTTTTGCCCAACCGCCAGTTTCTTTTGAAAAATTTTTCGAAAACGCCACCATGCGCATCGATTATTATCATATTGCCGATGCTCAAACTGAAATTATTACGCTTGACAAAATTTATCGCCAGGGGATCTGGGCAGGCAGCAAACGCAACCTGATTGATCAATTCAATCAAGGCCGATATTACATCAAAATCTATGATCTGGCCTCAGAGCAACTGATCTATTCGAAAGGGTTTGATAGCTATTGCGGTGAGTACCGAACATCGGCTGACGCACTGGCCGGACAGAAGCGCACCTACCACGAATCAGCCATCATTCCCTTTCCTCGGAACAAAATAAAGTTCACTCTGGAAAACCGCGATCGCCAGAATCAACTGCATCTGCTGTTCGCGCAGGAAGTTGATCCCAAAAGTCTGGACATCATCACTCATGCCTGGTTGAAAAATGTAAAGGTTTTTGAAGCGGTAAAAAATGGCGATCCCACTAGTAAAGTCGATATGGCCATCATCGGCGAAGGATATACCGCTCAGGAAGAAGCAAAATTTGTAGAAGATTTGCAGAAATTCTCCAGCCTGTTTTTTGCTCATGAGCCTTATAAATCCTATCAAGATCGGTTCAATATCTACGGGGTGCTAAAGTTTTCGGAAGAGAGTGGAACGGATGATCCCCGTGCCCAAATTTTCCGCAATACTGTTCTGAATAGCACTTTTAATTCTCTCGGTTCTGATCGCTACCTGTTAACCGAAGATAATAAAAGTCTACGCGATATTGCTGCTCATGTACCTTACGACGCTTTGTTGATCATGGTCAATCACCCCAAATATGGCGGCGGAGGCATCTATAATTTTTTCCTCACCTTTACCACAGATAATCAATGGCACGAATATATTTTCATTCATGAATTTGGGCATTCTTTCGCCGGTCTGGCAGATGAGTATTATACCTCTTCAACGGCTTACAGTGAATTTTATCCGACGGACATCGAACCTCTCGAACCCAATATTACTGCCCTACTGGATCCCAATAATGTAAAATGGAAACCTCTACTCACTCCCAAAATCAAAGTTCCGACTCCCTGGGAAAAAGAAGCGTATGATCAGATGGATCTGGAATATCAGAAAACTCGCGAAGAGTTAACAGAGAAGATTGCTCGATTGAAGCGGGAGAAAGCTGCACCAGAAATTATTAAACAGGTAGAAGAAGAATCTGAAAACCTTTCTCGTCAGCATGCCCTTAAAATGGACGAATTTCTCCAGAAAAGTAAATATTGGGGTAAGGTAGGAGTGTTCGAAGGGGCCGGCTACGCATCTAAAGGACTCTATCGCCCGATGATCGATTGCATTATGTTCAGCAAAGGTAATAAGCCATTCTGTAAAGTATGTGAAAATGCTATTATTCAGGTGATTAAATACTACTCAGAATAAGCACACTACTATTTTTCTAATTGAGTGGGTCATGCGAGAACAAACAATTCTCATCTCCTTGTTGATTCTCATCGGAAGTTTTCACCTGCTCTCCGCCCAGAAAATTATCGAGGGAATAATAAGGGATCGGGAAAGCGGACAGGCACTTCCAGCCGCTAATATTCAAATTGAAGGAACGTTGAGAGGTACAATCAGCAATGACCAGGGATCTTATATCCTCAAATTAGACGAATTACCAGCCAGCATTCTAGTCAGCTATATTGGCTATGCCAGTGAGCGGGTAACCATCACAGCAGAATCCGCTCAGCGTCACGACTTTTTTCTTGCTCCCATCAGCTATCAGCTAGAACCTATTATCGTCACCGATGAAGATCCAGCGTTGCGGATCATGAGGGAAGTCATCCGCCGCAAAAAAGAATGGCGCGCTAATCTGCAATCTTATCAGGCGAATGCTTACACCAGAGTTGTTTTAGAGAATGATACCAGCATCACTTCCATAATGGAGAGCATCTCCACTGCCTTTTGGGAAAAAGATAAAGGCACTCGCGAGCTCATCAAATCCCGCCGACAGACTTCGAATCTCAATGCAGATGAAAATTTCGCCAGTGTGGGTGTCATCACCAATTTATATGATGACAATATTGAGATCGGCGGCTTCCAACTCATCGGTGTTACTCATCCCGAGGCTTTAAAATATTATGAATTTCATCTGGAAGGACAACGCCAACGAGATAACCAGATTGTTTATGATATCTCGGTGTCGCCGCGAAGTAAATTACAACCCAGTTTTGTTGGAAAAATAGCTGTTCTTGATCAGGCCTTTGCGCTGATCGATGTGGATCTCAAACCAGCTGAAATGGTTTTCTTTCCTCCACCTATTGAAAACTTTGACCTGCAATATCAACAACAATTTAACAACTTTGGCAGAGAATACTGGTTGCCGGTCGATATCCGGGTGAATGGTAGTATTAAAATCGGTTTTCCTGGCTTACATTTTCCATCGATTATTATCCGCCGAATTTCCCGCCTGAGCGATTATCAGGTAAACTTGCCTCTGCCCGATTCTCTGTTCAGAGGTAAAAAATTATGGTCGATTGATTCTACCAGCCTTCAGCAAAATACCGACAGCATCTTTACCAATAATCCGGAGGTTGTCCCTTTTACGCCATCCGAAGAAGTTGCTTATACCACTCTGGACAGCACCATGACACTGGAGAAAGCTTATCGTCCTACCGGTCCCTTAGCCCGATTTATAAAGGTCGAAGTAGAAACGGAAGGAGAAAATCACAAAGGAAAAGAACGGAATACCAAGAAAGACATCCTTCAAGATCTCAGTCCCATTCTACAATTCGATCGGGTGGATGAAGTTACGGTGGGTGTAAAAAAATCTTTCAGTTTAACCGCACTGAAATTTGATATTTTGGGGGGATATAAGAGTGGTCATCGGAATTGGTTTTATGGTGGAAAATTCACTTTTTTTCGGACTGAAAAATCTCGCTGGCGGGGTCAACTCGGGTATTCAAATAATACCACACAACGTTACAGTTCCACCACCTACCCTTTACTGTTCAGCAGTATTCATACCCTTCTGGGATATCGCGATTATTACGATTTCTACCGGAATCAAAAATGGGATTTTCATTTTTCTTATGCACTCCCGGTGATAAAATCGCGTTTCACCATGGGATTTAATCAGGAGAAGCATGGGAATCTGGAAAAAACGACTGACTTTAACATCTTGAATCGCCATTTCGTTCAGAGAGAAAATCCGGTTCTGCCCACCGGTCAATTGCGCTCGCTTGATCTGGAAGTGACAGTTGGTGACGATTTCGTACCCTGGGGAATTATCGGACAAAATCATTTAACAATGCGAGCGGAGATTTCTACGAATCAATTTTTAAACAGTGATTTTGATTATCAACTCCTGCAGGTCAATCTTGATTTCAGGATACCCACATTTCTCCGACGGCGTTTATTACCCAATGTTTTTGATGTGCATGTCAGCGCCGGGACTTCCAGCGGAAATTTGCCTCCACAACGCTTTGGCACTTTGAATGGCGCTTTGCAGATCTTTGCTCCTTTTCCAACTTTCAAAAGCTTGATCGGCAAACCTTATGAAGGTGAAAAATATTTAGGGCTTTTTGGTGAACACACCTTTCGAACTTTACCTTTTGAATTGATTGGTTGGCAATGGCCAGTGAAAAATAACATCGGTATCATTCTGCACGGGGCTTTGGGAAGAACGTGGATTACTGAAGACCATTTGAAAAAATTATCCTACTATCCGGTCTATCTCAACCGCTTTCATCAGGAAGTTGGTTTTTCATTGAATGGTGTTTTTAATCTTTTTCGATTAGATTTTACCCGGCGACTGGATAAAAAAGAATTTTATATTAGTTTTAGTCTGTCAAGAATTTTTTAAGATAGAATTTGAATTTTCTATGATATAAAATGATGGCTGTAAGAAATTAGAAGGAGAATGGATCCTATGCAGAAATATTTTTTTATCGTGATTGCTTTATTATTGACCGGTTGTGAGACTCCTGACAAACTGCAGAAAAAGGTACAAGCATTTATCGATGACTACAGCCAGAAATACCAACAGCTGTATTATGCTTCTTCGCTGGCGGAGTGGGAAAGCAATACCCGGATTGTGGAGGGAGATTCCAGTAATGCCATCGCTACCCGTCAGGCGAACGAAGCGCTGGCCAATTTTACTGGTAGCATGCAAAATATTACCACCATTCAGGAATATTTAAAAAAGCGGGATAAATTACTCCCTCTCCAGATTAAACAATTGGAAACGATGTTATTTCTGGCGGCCAATAATCCTCAAACTGTTCCTGAAATCGTTAAAGCGAGAATAAAAGCAGAGACAGAACAGGTAGAGAAATTGTATGGATTCGATTTTCAGATAAAAGGAAAATCAGTAAGCACCAACGACATTGACAATTTACTTGTTGAAGAAACTAATCTCAAAAAACGATTACAGGTCTGGGAAGCCAGCAAGGAAGTTGGAAAAATTTTGCGTTCCGGATTAATGAATTTGCAGAAACTGCGAAACCAGACCGTGGAAGCATTGGGCTATGCCGATTATTTCAGTTATCAGGTAGCGGATTATGGAATCAGTACCAGCGAGATGATGCAACTCAACCGTCAGATCGTCGCTGAAATCTGGCCGCTTTATCGGGAACTGCATACCTTTGCCCGCTATGAACTGGCGAAGAAATACGGTGAGAGAAAGGTGCCTGATTTTTTACCCGCCCACTGGTTGCCCAATCGGTGGGGGCAGGATTGGAGTGGCATGATCACCGTGAAAGGAATGGATTTAGATGGAATTTTAAAAACGAAAAGTAGCGAATGGATCATTCAGCAAGGAGAACAATTTTACATGAGTCTGGGTTTTCCCCCCTTGCCGGAAAGTTTCTGGCAGAAATCAAGTCTTTATCCCCTACCGGAAGATGCTGAATATAAAAAGAATAATCACGCTTCAGCCTGGCATCTGGATTTAGACCGGGATATCCGCAGTTTAATGAGCGTGATCCCCAATGCCGATTGGTATGAGACCGTTCATCACGAATTAGGTCATATTTACTATTATATCTCTTATAGCAATCCGAACGTCCCTTTGTTGCTGCGCGGTGGTGCCAACCGGGCTTTCCACGAAGCTATCGGATCATTGATGGGACTGGCTGCCATGCAAAAACCATTTCTGGCTCAGAGGAATTTATTGCCGGCTAACAGCAAAACCGATGAGATGAAAACGCTTTTAAAAGAAGCTTTAAATTATATCGTATTCATGCCCTGGTCCTGTGGGGTCATGACTGAATTTGAGTACGAGCTGTATAGTCAGAATCTGCCAGTTGATCAGTATAATCAGAAATGGTGGGAACTGGTGCAAAAATATCAGGGAATAATTCCTCCCCAGCCCAGAGGAGAAGAATTCTGTGATCCCTGCACAAAGACTCATATCAATGATGATCCGGCACAGTATTATGATTATGGATTATCTTTTGTATTGCTTTTCCAGTTTCACGAGCATATTGCAAAAAATATTTTACAGCAAGATCCACATTCAACGAATTATTATGGCAGTCAGGCAGTCGGAGATTTTTTAAAACAACTATTAGAACCGGGAAAGACGAAGGATTGGCGCGAGCTTTTACGTGATAGTATCAGCCAGGATTTGAGCGCACAGGCTATGCTGAATTATTTCCAGCCACTTTTTGACTATCTGAAAAAAGCAAATAAAGGACGAAAATATACCTTGCCGGAGACGATTTAAATTTAGATAACTAAGACGAATGAATTTTACCGCTCCCAAGCTAGATTTCAGGAAGCATGCAGCAGTTGCTGAATACGCGTCTTCACATATTGTTCATTACCGGAGCCAATTTTAAAATCGGCCACCCGACCTTGCTTGTCAATCAGGATCAAAGTTGGGATTCCCCGAATATGGTAGGTCTCAAATCCTTCTTTCCCCCTGGCAATGGCAATGGGATAAGTCATCTGGAAACGTTTCAAGAATTCGCTGGTGAGTCGAATTTCTTCTTTCGGCTCTGTCTTATCAAAGCGTTGAATATCATCGCGGTAACGCCCATAGAGTCGGGTATAGCCCAGTATCACCAAACCTTGATCTTTATATTCTCGATAGATGTCTACCAGGCTTGGTATAATTGCCCTGCAGGGAGGGCACCAGGGAGCCCAAAAATCGATAACGATCACTTTGCCTTTTTGATCTTTTAATGTAAAAGGTTTCGAGTTGAGCCAGGTTTCAGCAAAGAGCTCAGGAGCCGGATGTCCAATTAAATCCAGCAATTTTAGGGTGGACTGCAGGGAAATCTCATTTCCTGTTCCAGTCAGCTCAGCGATTCCTTGATTCAAAATTTGCCGGGCTTCTTCGATCTGTCCTTTCATCTTGACCAGCATGGCCAGGTTTTCTATAATGTCACTTTTATACCGTAAATTTTCTGCCGGCCATTTGTTAAGGTTCAGCAGTTTTCGCGAAAAATATTCCTGATCGTTCAGATCAGGAGCCTCAAAGGCAAAATTCATAAGCACTTCCAGATATTGATCACCAATGGCAATTTTATTTTCTATAGGTCGAAATAATTCCAGAGCTTCCGAAAATTTTTGAGTCTCTTGTAGCAGGCGCACTTTGTGAAAACGGGCCAGGACGGTATTTGGTGTTTTCGATGAAATTAATCGATCCAAGACCGAAGCGGCCTGCTCATATTGTTCTAAGTCAATTAAGATCTGGCCGCGAATGAGGTCAAGATCCGGGGTGGAAGGTTCTGTCTGATATTGCTGAAGTAAAAGCGTCAGATCAGATTTTTTATTGGCCTGTAAAGCGCGATATGCGGAGTCACTTTCGGCTGATTTTAGCAAATTCTCATATTTGGTCAGTACTGCTTGATAGGCTCCTCCCATCGCTAACGCTTTTTCATCAATGTGCTTTTTCTCACAGGAAATTAGAACAAAGAGCAGACAACCACTCATTAAAAATGCTCTGAACATGCAAAGCTCCTTTCTATATGAATACTCTCTCAGTAAAAAAGTTTTATTGGTTATGAAAAGGCCACTCTTTTTGTTTTTTTAATTTTTCATCCAGACCAAAAGATTTTAACATCGATATGATCTCAACCTCATTCTTTTTCGGAAACTGAAAATCAGGCCGATTGGCTAATTCATAGATGAGAATACTAACAACCGCAGCGGCTTCAGAGAGATACTTTTTATTGACTTTATCAAATGAGTCGCGTGTATTGTGATAAGATGCCAGCATATTCTCATCCAGCCGAGCCTGTAAAGAAAGAGTGGGAATTCCTTTCAACAAAAAGGGCATGTGGTCACTATTGGTCCATGGTCGGCTGATAACCCCAGCGGACAAATCAAATCCGTTTAAGGTGGATACCAATTCCTGCAGTAGCGGTACAAATTCATCGAATCCCATTGCATTAAAGCCGATGGGATAACCGGTCATGTCCATATTGAACATGGCCAGAATATCATCACCAGCATGTCGTTGTGCATAATTTTTGGCGCCAAATAAACCTAATTCTTCTCCATTGAACCAGACAAATTCTATACCATGTTGATTGGTGGGACTAAAGCGGGATAGAAGGCGGGCAACTTCCAGCAGAATAGCTGTTCCCAATCCGTTATCAATACTTCCCTGTGCCAGATCCCATGAATCGTAGTGTGCACCGACCACAATTTTCTTATTCGATCGACCAGGCAATCGCGCGATGAGATTCTCGGTCTGCACGGTCAGGCAGGACGATTTCACTTCCATTTGCAGCCGAACGGTCTGTTTTTTCTCCAGAAGTCTTTTCAACCAATTTCCTTCTTCATAGGTCAAACTAAAAGCCGGGATAGGAGTGGGATGACCCTGGAAATCACCCGAACCGGCCTGGGTTACGGCACCTGGTTCAGCGTTAATGAAAAGGATAGCCTTAGCTTCTCTGCCAGCCGCAATAGCAATAGCTTCCTGCCGCAGGAGAGGAGTTTTTTCGGGGGGCTTTTTAGATTCTATTAAAACAATTTTGCCTCTGGTCTGCAGCTGATGATAAGCATCCTCGAAACCAAATTCCGCATAAATCACTTCCGCCTCAAAAGCAGGCTGAGAGTTCACATATCCCAGCGCCGTGGCCTGCAATTTTTTTTCGACAGGGCTGAGCACCACTACCCGGTCATCCCCTCTCATCCAACCCGGCATGGAAAACGTTTCTTTTTCCAGCGAAAGTCCGATTCGCGATAGTTCTTCACCCAAAATGGTCACTGCTTTTTTATTTCCCGCCGATCCTACCAGTCGCCCCCCTGCTTCGTCACTCAGGCGTTGTAAAAATTCGTAGGAACAGTTATCTAAAAAAGCGGAGCCAATAATTTGATATGTGATAGAGTTCTGTTGAGAGAAAAGAATTTGAGTGAATAGGAATAAAATTATGAGAAGATGAATACGTTGAATCAACGGCAACCTCTCATTTAAATTGATGATGAAGTATTGAGATTATTTAATTAATTATCTCTGCACACTCTGGATCATACATTTAAAATCATGCGGGCAGGATCCTCTAAAAGTTCTTTCACTCGTACCAGAAAATTGACCGATTCCTTTCCATCGATAAGGCGATGATCGTATGACAGCGCCAGGTACATCATTGGGCGGATTACGATTTGTCCATCCAGAGCCACCGGCCGATCCTGGATTTTATGCATACCTAAAATAGCGGTCTGAGGCGCATTAATAATCGGGGTTGATAACAATGAGCCGAATACACCGCCGTTGGTGATAGAAAAAGTCCCGCCGGTCATTTCCTCAATGGTCAATTTGTTATCCCGGGCTTTGGTGGCCAGCCGTTCTACTTCCTTTTCCAGCTGTGGCATGCTCAGCCGATCAGCATTGAAAATCACCGGCACCACCAGACCGCGGGGAGTCGAAACGGCAATGGATATATCACAATAATCATGAAAGATAATTTCATCGTCTTCAATCATGGCATTCACTTCAGGAAATTCTTTCAGAGCAATACAGCAGGCTTTAATAAAAAATGACATGAATCCCAGTTTAACGCCATACTTTTTCTGAAAAGCTTCTTTAAAGCGATCGCGGATCTGGATGATAGCGCTCATGTCCAGCTCATTGAAAGTGGTCAACATCGCCGTCTCGTTCTTAGCCGTTACCAGTCGACGGGCAATAGTCTTGCGCAAGGTAGACATTTTAACACGACGTTCACTTCGCTGGCCTGTGGGAATTTCTTCAACAGGAACCGCAACTCGTGCGTTTATTTCTGCCACCAAAGGCTGTTGTGTCTCGGCAACAGGTTTTCGCTCTTTTCCTTCTGCTTTTTTCACCTCAGGTGTTTGTTTAAGCAATCTCTGCACATCTGCTTTGGTAATGCGTCCTGAAGCACCAGTGCCCTTTACTTCACTGGCCGATCGTCCAGCTTCTGCCAGTAATCTGGCGGCCAGTGGGGATATCTTTAGCGGTTTTTCCTGGCTACCGACTCCGGTTTCCGCTCCGCTGCTCACGGTCATTTCCTCTTTAATCTTCTCGGTCGGAGGCTTTTCTTCCACTGCGGTTTCAACTTCGGTATCGATCTCAGCAATTTTATGCCCAATCTGAACAGTTTCACCCGTGTTCACCAAAATTTTTAATTGGCCATTCTTTTCCGAACGCAATTCCAAAGTTGCTTTCTCCGATTCGATCTCACATAACACTTCATCCATTTTTACCAGTTCACCATCACTTTTCAACCACTTACCGATGGTGACTTCATTTATAGACTCTCCCACCACGGGAATTTTTACCTCAAATTTCATAACTAAATTCCTCAGCCTTTCAATTGGTTGAAATCATCTTTCATCAAAAAATTTTATTAATCCATGGCGGCTGTTAAAATTTTTTCATGTTCTGCCAGATGTTGCTTATAAAAACCAGTGGCAGGAGTAGCGCTCTCCTCTCTGCCGATATATGCTAATTTCAATGAATGCAATTTCCTGACCAGGAAAGGCCAGGCTCCAAAATTTTCCGGTTCTTCCTGTAACCAGATCCATTGGTCAGCACGGTGATATTTTTTTCGTATAGTGTCAATCCCCTTTTCCGGTAATGGATATAACTGTTCCAAGCGAATCAGGGCAATGTCCCATCTCTTATCTCTAGCTCGTCGGTCTTGCAGGTCATAAAAAATCCGACCGCTGCAGAAGATAACTTTTTTCACTTCCTGCGAATTAACCTCCATATCATCGATCAGGCATTGGAAATGTTTGTCAGAAAAATCCGACAATGGACTGACACAACGGGGATGACGCAACAAACTCTTGGGTGTAAAAACGATTAGCGGTATTCGGAAGGGCATTTTCATATGACGGCGCAATAAGTGAAAAAAATTAGCCGGAGTAGTGCAATTAGCGAGCACCATATTGTTTTTCGCACATAATTCCAGGTAGCGTTCAATTCGAGCGGAGGAATGTTCGGGTCCCTGCCCTTCATAACCATGCGGAAGATATAACACCAGGCCATTCATTCGCTTCCATTTTTGCTCAGCGCTGGAAATGAATTGATCGATAATGATCTGAGCTCCATTAGCAAAATCGCCAAATTGCGCTTCCCAGATGGTTAATGTTTGCGGGGAAGCGCAGGAGTAACCATATTCAAAGCCCAGAGCAGCATATTCGGAAAGCAAAGAGTTATAGACATCAAAATGAGAATGACTGGTCTGAGCCTGTCGCAAGGGTATATATTGTTCTTCAGTTTCTTCATTCAGCAAAACCGCATGGCGATGAGAAAAAGTCCCGCGTACCGTATCCTGCCCGGTCAGTCGAATGGAAACATCTTCGGCCAGTAACGTTCCATAGGCCAGGTACTCAGCGACCGCCCAATCAACTTGTTTTTCCTGCAGCAATCGGTGCTTTTGATTTTCATACAGCTTTCTAATTTTCTGAAACACTTTCACTGCTTCCGGAATGGTCAATATTCTCTCTCCCAATTCCAGAAGCTTTTGTTGGTTCACCGCGGTGGGAATCACGGTCTCAAAATCAAATTTCTCTATTCGTTCACTCTCATCACACTTATCAGTAATGGTTTTCTTCTTCGAGGGAGTAAATCCACCCCTGGTTTGTTCTAATTTTTCCTGCAACATTTTCACAAATTCGGCTTCCATTTCCTGGCCCAGATTCTGGTCTACTCCATCGCTTTGCATGAGTTTTCGGATATAAATTTCGCGCGGGTCGGGGTGACGGGCAATGATATCATACAACTTGGGTTGGGTATAACGCGGTTCATCCCCTTCATTATGACCATATCGCCGATACCCCAGCAGATCAATGAACACATCGGTGTGAAAAATTTGTCGATATTCCATGGCGAGCTGGATCGCAAAAACCACTGCTTCAACGTCATCGGCATTCACATGAAAAACTGGCGAGAGGGTTACCTTCGCCACATCCGTGCAATAGGTGCTGGAACGGGCTTCCAGATAGTTTGTGGTAAATCCCAATTGATTATTGACCACCAGATGGATGGTTCCTCCGGTATGATAGGCTGGCAGTTGGCTCATCTGGATGACCTCATAAACCACTCCCTGAGCAGCAATAGCCGCATCTCCATGGATCAGAATGGGAGCTACACGGGTATAATCCTCCCGATAGCGCATTTCCATTTTGGCCCGGGCAATGCCCTGCACCACCGGATCCACTGCTTCTAAATGGGAGGGATTGGGAGCCAGAGTAAGTTGTACCTCTGTTCCACGGCGAGTCTTCACCAGACTGGAATAGCCCAGATGATATTTTACATCGCCGGAGAAGACTGAATCGACATACTCCTTTCCCTCAAATTCGCTAAATATTTCATTATACGATTTCTGCAGAATATTGGCCAGAACATTCAGGCGACCGCGATGAGGCATGCCTATCACGAATTCCTCGATTCCCATTTCACTGCCTTTTTCAATGATAGCATCCAGACCGGGAATTATGGTCTCTCCTCCTTGAAGTGAGAATCGCTTTTGCCCCACGTATTTAGTATGCAGAAAATTCTCGAAAACCACTGCCTGACTCAATTTTTGCAGAATATGGCGTTTCTCATCAATGCTAAATTGAGGAGTATTTCGAGAAGATTCCATTTTAGTCTTAAGCCACCAGAGGCGTCCTGGTTCGCGAATAAACATGAATTCTGCCCCAATGGAACGACAATAAGTTTGCTGTAGATGATCGATGATCTTTCTCAGAGGAGCAGGACCAATTCCAATTTCGATTCCGGCCTGAAAAACAACGTCCAGATCGGCATCTGACAGGTCAAAATTGACCAGATCCAGAGTGGGCTGGTATTGGCGGCGGGTTCTAACCGGATTGGTTTGTGTGAAAAGATGGCCGCGACTGCGGTAGGCCTGAATTAAATTCAATACCCGAATTTCTTTTTGAATATGCTCGGGTGCTTCTGCTTCTGGCTTTCTGCCATCAGTAGCCAGCGCAAAATCATATCCTTCAAAAAATTTTCGCCAGCTTATATCAACAGAATCGGGGTTTTGCCTGTAATTTTTATACAATGCTTCAATAAATTGCGGATGCGCATGAAGCAGATAAGAAAATTTATCCATACAACAATTTGCATTCCTTCAAAGATTTTATCCAATATTTGATAAAGTTACTCTATAACTCACAAAAAATCAAACTCTAATCTAATTGAATATCAAAAAGAATTTCTATGGGTTTACAGATTCGTGAACAATCTAATATTCGATCCATTGAATATGATATATTATTTAATGCATAACTATCCTACATTTGAATTTTCTATTCATGGTATGCAACAAAAAACCTCCTGAGAAACAATCAGGAGGTTTAAAATTTTTGCATTGATCCAATATTATTCTACGTACTGCATGGCATAATATTTGGCTGTTAATTTTTCACCGGTGGCTTTTTCGATCATTTCATTCCACTCCAGACGGGCGCCGGGTTTAAAAACTTTCTCTACTAAAAATTGACCCACTTCGGGATGATTAACAAAGCTTTGTTCAAATGCTTTTTCCTGTCCGAGTACCTGTTTACTAATGGTATAATATAATTGGGAAGCCAAAATATTTCCCATCAAATAATTGTGATAATAGGCTGGATAGAGGGCGACATGGATCTTAGCAGCCCAGTCTGGTTCATGGCGATCGGTCGGTCGTTTAATCATTTGATATTTTTCCACCAGATCCCACCACAAGGCGTTTAAATCCTGATCAGGATTTTCATACATGCTTTTCTCGAAACGGTACATGACTTGTGCCCAGCGGCTGAAGACCAGCGTCTCTAACCTCAGTGACTTAAAACAATCGGCACTTAATTTATCTAATTGCGTCTGTGGAATTCCCAGCATATCTCTTAACCAATATGGGTTAGAAGCCATTGATCCAAATAACATGGCAATTGCTTCAGTAGTAAATGTATGAGCCGGACCGCGCAAAGTCCAGGGCAGGGAGTGGTCACTGAATTTATCATACACCGCATGTCCATATTCATGGAGCATGGTATTCATCCACTGATAATTTGGCTTAACATTGCACACCACTCGCACATCCCCTTCCCGATCAATATCGGTGCAATAGGCATGTTGATATTTTCCCTCTTTCTCGAACAGGTCACTTTTGGCAATGAGATCATCAATCGGAAGACCAATTCCGGCATAATAGCGACGGGTAATGTCTACAATATCCTGGTCCTTATAGAATTGGTCAAGGTCCACACTGTAAATTTTAGGAGCCTCCTGGAAAAAGCGGTTTTGGTAATGCCAGGGCTGTAATTGATCGGGAGTGATTCCATATCTGTTTGCCAGTACCCGGTCTACCTCTTTTTTTACTTCTATAAAAGCATCGCGGGTGAGGTTATCCAGCTCATCAAAAAGCTTTTCAATCTCCTGCGGATCCTGTTCACTGAGCTGTAACTCCATGGTATGAAAATTCGGGAATCCTAATTCTCGTGCTGCTTCATTCCTCAAATAAACCAATTTCAGCACATCATCAGCAACATTCTTGCCTACTTGCTTGCTGGCCTTCCAGGCCTTCTCTAACATTTTGGAGTCTTTGCTGCTTTTCAGAATTTCTTCGATTTCGTTATCGGTAAAAGTTTTATTGTCAATCATCGCCCGAAAAGTGTTATATCGTTTTTCGATATCAATTTGCATCTCGATGATTTTTTTAATCTTTTCTTCATCCAGCTGTCGCCCTAAATAGGCCAGATAGATTACATCCAATTGCCGTTTCAAAATTGGATCAGTGATCGCATTGGATTCTTTAATCTTTTTCAGAAGAGCAAAATCCTGTTTATTTGTAAAAATTTTGCTTAATTCAAATTGTAGTTCTTCGGATTTCTTGTAAAGCGAATCACTGCCAGTGATACTGGCCTCAAAATACACCAGATTCACTTGCTTGGATAAGGGAATAACCTTGCCTTCATATTCGGTGAGAAAGCGGGTAAATTCATTCATCATTTTTTCTTGCCTGTTGGTGCAATTAAAAGAAAACAAAACGCAGATTATGGAAATAATGATTACCAGTCGAGACATTTGGATATTCATAGTTCCTCCAGGTTAATTGAGCAATTCTTTTTAATTTTGTAAGGATTTTCATTTCACATTGAATGTTTGCATTCGCGTAAATTTATAGGTTTATTTTCCCAAGAAACAATCTGAATAAATATTTTTCGATTTTTCCACTTGTTAAAGGATTTATCTACCCATCTCGACATGGAATCAGGATAATTTGTAAAGACATTGATTTTTTTACCTTCCAGATGAACGCTATATCAATTTTGAAAACGAGCCATAGATTAAAGTGTCGGACGATAGAACGATGTGCGTCAGGTTATTTTGGTTATTAAGCCATGTTCTCTATCGAATTTTTTTTTCTCATCGGAAATTTTAACTTCAAAAGTTAATTTATGTTGCAGTTTATTTTTATTAGAAAACAAAGGTCAACAAATAAAAATTTTAAGGTAACTTATGTTAGCAACAGCTGATGTGTACAAAAAACAAGCTGCCGAAAAGGCGGTAGAATTTTTAAGAGATGGAATGATTGTTGGATTGGGAACCGGGACTACCACTCGATTTGCTTTGATGAAAATTTCTGAATTAATCGACCAGGGTAAATTGCGCAGAATTATTGGTATTCCCAGTTCTCGCCAGACCAGTCAACTGGCAAAGCGTTTGGGGATACCTCTGGGGGAATTAAATGATCATCCCACCATCGATATCACCATTGATGGTGCCGATGAAATAGATCCGCAACTCAATATGATTAAAGGGGGAGGAGGAGCATTACTCCGCGAGAAAATCATCATTCAGGCCAGTAAGCGAGTGATCATTATTGTGGATGAAAGCAAGTTATCCAAGCGTCTGGGTAAAAAATTTCCTGTGCCGATAGAAGTTCTTCCCTTTTGCTGGAAATGTGAGGCACAATTTTTAGAATCAATTCATGCCAGAGTAATCCTTCGCCAGACGAAGACAGGAAAAATATTCACGACTGATCAGAATAATTATATTCTCGATGCTTACTTTGGTCAAATCAAACAGCCTGAGGATTTAGTAAAAAAATTAAGTCAACGGGCCGGTATTTTGGGTCATGGAATATTTTTAGAACTGGCCACCGACGTCATCGTGGCGGGAAAAAAAGGAATCTCACATCACCGACGATATAATTTATTGTAAATAATAATAAAACTAAATTATAAACTTCATTGAATAAGCTGAGGTAAGAAAGAAATTATTCAGGTGATAGGAAAGATAAAAAATCCCCCTCATTTTTTTACCGTTCAACGGATCGTTGAAAAAGTGATTCATCACACCAGTGAAATTTTCGAAATTCGTCTCAGTCGCTACCATGAAAATTTTTACCCCGGTCAGTATATTTCGATCGTCAGTGACCAACCTTCCATTTATCGGGAATATAGCATAGCTTCGGGGACTACTGAGCCGTATTTTAGTTTTTTAATCAGGCAGGTCCCGGGAGGAAAAATCACTCAATTTCTTTCTCATTTACAACCTCAAGAGACTATCACCACCAGCCTGCCGGTTGGAAATTTCCGCCCGGGATTCGCACAAAAGAATGGCGATTTTATTTTTATTGCCACCGGAACCGGTATCGCACCGTTTGTTTCTTATTTAAAAAGTTATCCCAATAGACCACCACGGCAAATTCTTTATGGTGTTCGCTATCTCACGGAAGCCATCGTGCTGCCCGAACTCAAGAAGCATTGCCCTACCCAATTAGCCATTTCCCGTGAAAAAATTGCTGGCCACCATTATGGTCATGTGACGGATCTACTCGACAGGTTATCCAAAGACTCCAATATTCATTATTATCTCTGTGGCTTACAAAATATGATTCAGGAGGTAACCAGCTGGTTAAAACAACATGGGGTGAGTACAACCCAAATTCACCAAGATAACTATTCTTTTGAATCATTGGAGTCCCGCCTTGACTAACAGGTACTACTTTTCCACACTATCGGTATTCACACGGGATGAGCATCCTTCTCAATAGAATAATCGATACTCAACGATTTCAGCATTCGTCTAAAAATTAACAAGTTGAAAAAAATATGAAAAAATAAAAAGTCATAAAAATCTGTGGGCTTTATGTGAATAATTTTTTTTAATTTCGAGATATAAATAGTTATATTGATGCCATATTGAGCGAGCAATAAATAAATTACTCACGGTAAAAAAATGGAGGAGAAGATGTTAAAAAAGTTTGTGGCTTTCATTAGTGTATCCGGCTTCTTACTTCTTTTAGCAGGTTGTGCCAATAACGGGATGTTGGTGGGAATTCATACCACCAGTGTGGAATTATCTGATGCCAATTTTGAGATTGTGGCTCCAAATCTGATCGGGCAATCGGTAGCGGCCTATGTTCTGGGATTCAGTATGTCTCTGGGTTCCAGCACGCAAACCATGGCTTTAGCGCGGGTAAAGGGAACAGGAATGTTATACAAAGAGGCTCTGGAAGATTTGTGGAAGCGGTTTGAGGCCCAATATGGAAAAATTGAAGGACGCAAATTGGCGCTAACCAACTTGCGATATGATTCTGAGTCTCTGAACTTGGGTGTATACACCGCCGTCAAAGTATTTATCCGCGCTGACGTTATTGAATTCAAATAAAAGATGAATCACCCTTTCACTACCTAATTCTGGCTGATGGGTTTTGACATGCATCACTCATTAGAAGTATATCATCACTCCCAGTTAATATTTTATAGTGACCGCAACTGGATCCATCCCCTGTTTGAACTGGAATTATTCCTGCAGCGGAATGAAATCCCAGTACAAGAACTCGTGGTGTGTGACAAGATCGTTGGTAAGGCTGCGGCATTACTGTTGGTATATTTTCAGATCAGTCAGGTCAAGGCAGAACTCATCAGCCAGTTAGGATTAACGACCCTGCAATATTTTAATATCAAGTTTGACTACCAGGAAAAAGTGGAACGAATCTACTGCCAGACGGAGCAACTATTACTAAATGAAAATGATCCGTCGAAAGCTTATGAGATATTAAAAGCCCGGGTGAGACAAAATGCAGCAGATCCGCATACTGATTAATTTGTCACTTTTCTGAAAGATACCTGAAAGCCAGCCGGGCGAAAACCTGTCATTGATTACCTTTAATTATTCTTTACCGTTACCTCACGGTGAATAGATTTTTAAAGTAAGGGATTCTTTCATCAGAAAAATTAAATAAAAAATAGGTAATTATTTTTTTTTTAATTAAATTTAAACGCATATCAGAACATAAAATCCATGATGTTTATGGATTTCTTTTCATCGAGGTTAGTTTTCTAATGCTTCAGTAAGGATCGAACAGTGCAGACAGCCATTTTCCTCTTCTTCTATTTTCTTTCTATTCTCATGTTAGCTTTGTTTGGAATTCATAAATTTTTTTTACTTCGAGTGTACAACAAATTCAAGAAGCAACCTCTTTCACCCCCTCCCTTGCCAGCAGAATGGCCGATGGTATGTATTCAACTCCCGGTGTTCAACGAAAAATATGTGATCAAAAGGTTACTAAAATCTGTCATTTCACTGGAATACCCGAAGGAAAAACTTCATATTCAGATCCTTGACGATTCCACTGATGCGACCAGTGCTTTAATTGCCCGCTTTACGGAGGTACTGAGGGATCAGGGTTATTTTATTGATCATATCCGACGTAACAAACGCAGAGGTTTTAAAGCAGGTGCTTTAGCGTACGGCTTGGAGAGAACTGCCGCGGACTATATTGCCATTTTTGATGCCGATTTTTTTCCACAACCCGATTTTTTAAAAAAAACAATTCCTCATCTACTGATGGAGGGTATTGGCATGGTGCAGGCGCGTTGGGGACATGCCAATCGGAATTTTTCGCTACTTACCAGAATTCAGGCCATTCTTTTAGATGCCCATTTTGAAATTGAGCACCTGGCACGGAATCGCACCGGCCGATTTTTTAATTTCAACGGAACTGCCGGAGTATGGCGGAAAAAAGCCATTCTGGATGCTGGGGGGTGGCAGCATGATACACTCACTGAAGACCTGGATCTGAGTTACCGGGCACAGCTGGCGGGTTGGAAATTTCTCTACTTACCGGACGTCATTGCTCCTGCCGAACTACCGGCCGAAATCAATGCCTACAAGAATCAGCAACACCGTTGGGCAAAAGGCTCGGTTCAAACTGCCCTAAAATTATTCCCACATATCGTTCACTCTCGCCTGCCCTTTTACATCCGGCTGGAAGCTTTAATTCATTTGAGTAGTAATATCGCTTATTTGTTGATGATTATTCCTGCCCTTCTCCTGATTCCACTGCTGAAGTTTCAATTGTCATTGCAGTGGAATTGGTTAGTGCTTGGGTACTTCCTGACCTTCCTCATCTCGACTATATTAGCTGTCATTTATTATGCCACTGCCATTAAAGACACGACGGGTAAGCTCTGGCCCGAAATCATCTTTCTCCCTTTATTAGTGGGAATTGGAATTGGACTTTCCCTGAACAACAGTCGGGCGGCCGTTGAAGCTCTCATGGGATTTAAGAGCGATTTCAAACGAACGCCCAAGTATCGGATAGAAGGCCATCGCGGTGAATGGCGATCGAAGATCTATAAGCCAGAGCGGGATTATCAACACCTTCTCGAATTTCTCATTGCAGGTTACTTTCTCTATGGATCATTTTATTATTATCGAGAAGGTTTTTATTGGTATCTGCCTTTTTTCCTGCTTTTCCAATTTGGCTTTTTATATCTGGCTTATTCATCGTTCAAGAGCCAGCGAGCCTGAACTGCTCTGAAATTCACCTTCAAGACCTTTTTTAAACATTTTTCACTCTTCCGCAGAAGTTTTGGCTACTATCTTTTTTGATAAAAAATAGTAGATTAAAAAAGCGATTCCGGCAAACAGTAACATCAGACCAAAAGTCATTTCTTCCTGATTATGTTCCGGCAGAATTTCTCCGATAAATAGGGCTAGACCTAAAGCGATCAAAACCATACCCCACTTCAAGGAAGAAAAATTCCTTTTGTGAAAAGTATCAAGATAAAGAAACTTCACCTTTTCGTCCACCATTCCCTTTTCAATCAATCGATTCCTGACTCGATTATCAGAGAGAATTTTAATTACATACGCAAAGAATCCAAAAATGATGAGGGGAATAAAGATGTCTGAATTCATAGATTGACTCCTTTTTGTGTTTGTTCTGATATAATTGACCGCTTTCTTCCCAAAAAGTTGCACGAGATAAAAAATGCAACTTTTTTCGGACTTTTCTGTCAATATAGCTATGAATGGAAGACCAGAAGACCGGCGGTTAGTGGAAGATATCCTGCAGGGCAGGAAAGGCGCCTTCGAGGAATTGCTGCGAGCTTACAAAAAGCTGGTTATTCATATTGTTTTCCGCATGATTTATAATTCGGCCGATCGTGAAGATATTTGTCAGGATGTGTTTATTAAAATTTTTCAGAATCTCTCCAGTTTTCGGCAGGAAGCAAAATTATCCACCTGGATTGGCCGAATTTCCTATAACTGCTGTTTAAATTATCTGGAAAAAAAGAGAACTTTTTTAATGGAAGACTTCTGGTACGAAAAGAACTGGGACGATCTTGAGGGAGATATAATCTCTCCAGCTGATTCAGCAGTACTAACTGATCTAAAAGACAAAGTAGAGACTGAAATGGAAAAAATGCCAGTTAATCACCGCCTGGCCCTTACTCTATACCACCTGGATGGACTGGGATACAGCGAAATTGCTGAGGTACTGAACCTACCCGAAGGAACCATAAAAAGTTATCTTTTCCGGGCCAGACATTATCTAAAGAAAAAATTGATGCATCATTATCACCTGGAGGAGCTGTGATGATATTTCATCTAAATGAAAATGACATCCAAAGATATTTAGATCACCAACTAACCGATCAGGAAGAGCAGAAATTCAATCATCATTTGATAAATTGTCAAAGCTGCCAACGGGAATTAAAATATTCTCAGGAAATCTATCATCTTCTGGCGCAAGAACCAGATTCTCAATTATCGCCGGAATTTGAGTGGGGGGTGCTCTCCCGTATCCAACAAGAAGAAAGAATCTCTCATTCTTCTATTCATGATGATATCGTTATGGCAATTTTGGGATGTATTTCCGCTTTTGGCTTTATCATCTATCTCTATGATTTTAATTCCATTATGCAAACTCTTTCACACTTTCTACCATCGCTCAATCATTTATGGAACATGTTTAAGGCAGTATTTACTGGAATTCCCGGTTTATTTAAATCTGATTATGCAGTAGCAACTTTGATTATTCTCATCGCATTGTCATTTTTTGAAGAGCACTTACTCCGAAAACAAAGTAAACCTTTTCTCTTATAAACAAGCAGGAAAAAGTCATCAATAATTTTAATTCGACGTAATTAACTTTAAGTGAGAGAGCAATATCAGTCGCTGAAATAATTACAGATGGTAAGATTCTTCATTAAACCCTTCAGAAGCGACCATTATTTCTGCGGTAAATTGCAGTTTACAGGAAGAAACAACCGTTTTGAGTAATTGTTGTCTCTACTCGAATGGATTTCAGTGGTGAGGAAAAAAGTGAATACGATTGTAAATTATTCTGAATATTATAAGTAGTTTTGCCAGAACTCGATCATTTTATCGTAAAGATGTATCCGGGCTGCTTTATCCTCTATGCCATGTTTTCGCATAGGGTAAATCATCATATCAAATTTAATGTTGTTGGCAATCAGTTCATTGGCAAATGTCCAGGTATTTTGAATATGGACGTTGTCATCATACGTCCCATGAACCAGCAATAATCGGCCATGCAAATTCGCTGCGCGTTTCACCAATGAAGTATGCTCATAACCCTCGGGATTTTCGGCAGGGGTTTTCATCGCAAATTCAGTATAGAAGGTATCATAAAATAACCAGTCACTGACAGGAGCGACCGCGATACCTGCTTTAAAGGCATCGGAACGAGTCATGGCCAGCAAGGTATGCATTCCACCTCCGCTCCATCCCCAGATTCCCAAACGAGTGCTGTCCACAAAGCTTTGAACTTTCAGCCAGGCAACCGCATCCAGTAAATCATTGAGCTCCACATCGCTCCATAATTTCTTAAGAGTAGTGCGTTCCAATAATTTACTCTCCCCTGAAGCACTTCGATTATTTATGCTAAAAACCAGATACCCCTTTTGTAACAAAAGATTATGAAAATAAATATCGCGATCCCATTGATCGACGACACTGGGAGCTGCTGGTCCTCCATATATATCGAGAATCACTGGATATTTTTGCAGGGGATTATAATTTTCTGGTGTAAGCAGCGCAGCCTGAATGTGATAACCATCGCGGGCCGGAATAGTAAAATAGGTAAAATACTGAAGATGAAGATTATTTAAAAATGCTGTATCAGACTGGCTGATGACATAAAGCTGTTCTCCATCGTTCTTATGTAGATTTAATTGCGGCGGATGGGAATGACTGGAATATCGGTCAAAATAAAATTTCATATCGGGACTGAAATCAATACGGTGATTGCCTGCGTCTTCAGAAATCCGCTGAAAATGCGTGCCATCCCATTTTACCCGATAAAGATGGCGCTCGATCGCCGATTTTTCCTGAGCGGTAAAATACACCCATTGATTAGCAGGATCGATTCCACATATCACATCCGAAATCCAGTAAGAACCACTGCCTGAAGACCGCAGGCTCCAATTTCCTGAAGTGACTTGATTGAGCAACCTCCCATTAATCGTATAGCGATAAAGATGATTATATCCATCTCTTTCGGAAGCCCAGATAAATTCTTTACCCTGCTGAATGAATACCAGATCGTTGTGTACTCTCACCCAGGCCGGATCCGTTTCCTCTAAAATTAACCGGGCCTGTTGTGTCTGTCGATCTACCACATAAACATCCAATTTGGTTTGAGCACGATTCATGGTTTGCACAATGCATTGTGAATCATCAGGTAGCCAATTTACTCGCACTAAATATTCATAGGTAGCTGGGTCAAGTTTAATCCACTTCATGACGGGTTGTTCTAATTCGATAATTCCCAAACGTACCTTAGGATTTACCTGCCCGGCTTTGGGATATTTCTGAACGATAACCCGCGGAGTTTGGGGTTGAAAATCAGAATGATAAATGCGGGGCAGTTCACTCTCATCGGTTTGGAGTACGGCTATTGCTCGGGAGTCATTTGACCACCAATAGGCGAAATCACTGTGATCAAAAATTTCTTCCCAATACACCCAGGAAAGCCTGCCATTCAAAATATTTTGCGAACCATCAAAGGTTAAACGAATTTCCTGTCGTTTTTGCACATCATATACATAAAGATCATTTTTGCGCACATAGGCCACCTTCATACCATCCGGTGAAAATTGGGCACAGGAATCGATTTCTGAGGAGTGGGTTATCCTCAGGAAATTCGTTTTTTGAATATCGAGGACGTATAGATCATCGGCGAAATTGAATAGTGCCCATCGTCCATCCCTGGAAAAAGATTCAGGCCAGGGCAATACTTCCGGTAGCTCAGAAGGCGTCAGATTTTCAGCCAGGCTCTGCAGGGCCTTAGACACATCAAATAAGGTTTCCTTTTTTCCATTGGTGGGATCGAATTTTTCAAACTTTCTTTCTGCTTTGGGACGTTTTGCATCGTAGAGAATTGCCCAGCCTTCGGTGGTCCAGAAATAACTCGGCAGTCGGTCAAGATTTCGGCATTCATCAGAATATATCCATTCCACTGTCATAACCTGAGCGTTCACAGAAGGTGAAAAAGATAATAAGCATATTCCCAGAAAAATCAATAAAACGAACTGAATTTTGCGCAACATGGCTTAACCCATTTTGATAGTTTGACTTATTAGACTGGTTAAATTTATCACTGTGGGTCAATAAAAAACAACAGAAGTTAAAAAAGAGATTTATAAATGGGTGGTTAAAAGTTTAAATGCGTGCCAGGAAAAACCCTGCTCTGCGGCAGGGTTTTTCGATAGCTTCAATCAAATAGGGGTTTCATTACCTTGTAGAAATCTTCATAGGAATGCTGACCCAAGAGAAACTGTTGTTGTTTCCCGCTGGTGTCATAGATAAACGTGGCCGGAAGAGCGCCGCTCCACTGCTCGTTTAAAAAATTAATGGCCTGCTCTTTGTCACTAAAATCCTGCACATAGACTGAAAAATTTAAAGGGTTCTTTTGCAGGAAGGGTAAAATTTTAGTTTCAATCTCATCCGGATAATCTACGCTCAAGGCCACAAACTCTACATTTTTGTCGCTGAAAGTCTGAGCCAATTTTACCAGATCCGGGAACTCTTCACGACAGGGCAGGCACCAGGTGGCCCATATATTGAGAAATAATCCCTTTCCATTCCTGTGTATCACCAGCTCCTGCAATTGCTGCTCATTCAGCAATCTTATGTCAGAAACGCTAACAGGTGCTACTTTCTCCCTGGCGTTTTTTGCCGACTGCTCCTGCCGATCTGAACAATTAATGGTCAGCAAAATCAGGAGCAGGGAAAGATAGAATACGAACAACTTCATTTCTGCACTCGCTTGATGGTGCACCCAAAAGCTTTTGTTAAGGGTCTGGATACGCTTTTACCAGCTAAAATTTCGTCCAGAGCGTTTCGCAAATCATGAGTTTTTATTTCGGTTTCACGCTGGGAATCATCAATTCTTCCATGATACAACACCTCAAAGCTGGGACTGAGCACAAAGATTTCCGGAGTGACCTGTGCGTTAAACTTATCGGCAATAACATTCTCAGGATCTTTCAAAACCGGAAACTGAAACCCATGTTTCTTTGCATGCTGGCTGATTTCTTCCACGCTTTCTTGTTTATTGGAATTAATGGCTAAGAAAGATACACCCTTCGGTTGATAATCTTTATAGAGAGAAACCATTCGGTTATTATAATCATTGGACACCGGGCATTGGGTGGCAATGAACATGACTACGATTGCTTTCGAATTTTTATAATCAGACAGAGAATGAGATTTACCCTGATAATCTTTCAGAGTAAAATTTTGTGCTTTTTGTATTTCATCGGCCACTGCGAAAGAAAAAAGCATGAACAATCCTAAGATGCAGATAGCACTTATTTTTTTGACCATAGTAACCATAAATATTTCCTCCAAATTTTATTATGAATATAAAAAACATTTGTCCTGATACGACAAACAAAAATATTCGTTCCCGAAATGTCATGCTTTCGGCAAAAAAATCGACTCGGCAGCTTCAGCAATTCCACTTGAGCTAAAATTTTTAATTAATTAACTTGTTTTAATTTTAGGAAAAAGAATATGGTTATACTGGCTCGCTATATCATCAAAGAACACATCAGCCCTTTTTTATTTTCACTGGCGGTTATCATGTTCGTTTTCATCACCAAATTCATCGTTCAGTATATTGGTCGAATATTTGGAAAAGGGCTCTCCTTTTTAACCATTCTGGAATTTATTTATCTCAATCTGGCCTGGATGTTTGCCCTGGCGGTTCCCATGTCGGTGTTGGTAGCCGCCCTGATGGCTTTCGGTAGATTATCTGCAGATAATGAGATTACGATTTTAAAAACCTCTGGAATCAGTCTTTATAAAATTATTCGTCCGATTCTGATCTCCACTATTCTGCTCACGGTTTTCATGTACTGGTTTAACGACCAACTTTTACCAGAGTACAATCATCGGGCGCGGTTGTTATTTTCCAGTATCAGTCGAAAAAAGCCGACTCTCCAGCTGGAACAGGGCATCTATATGACTCTGGGTAATTATAGTATATTAATACAGGAAATCGAAAGATCGCTGGGAAGAGAAGTAGTAGAAAAGAGCGATATTGTTGGGCCAGAATTTTCGGAAGATGCAGCAGATCGTTTGAAAAAGATCACCATCTTCGATCGCAGCAGTGCCGATATGCAACGAACGGTGATTGCCAATCGCGGGCGCCTCATCTTCGACAGGGAGCGAGAACGGTTAGTTTTTACATTATTCGATGGGGAAATTCATGAGATCAACTCCAAGGATTATTCAGAATACCGCCGCTTGCAGTTTTCAGTAAATAATTTTTATATACCTGCACCCGAGCTGGTATTTCGTCGCGAGGAAGATGAATACCGCAGTGATCGGGAAATGAGCGTCAAAATGATGAGGAACGAAGTAGCCAAATTTCAGAGATCCATCAAAAATTCCAGAGAAAATGTCAAACAAATCCTGCAGGAATATTACGTGCATCCTGATACTCTACAGCAAATTTTGAATAGTGTCGGTCTAACAGAAACAGAAAATCTGCTTTCCTCCAGTATAGAAGATCTCCAGAACCAACGCTCAAAATTAATTCGTAAAACGCAGGCGGTGATTCAAAAAATTGAAAATGAAAAAAACAATATTGATTACTATCAAAAGCAAGTCTATCGTTTTCAGGTGGAGATCCATAAAAAATTTTCCATTCCGTTTGCCAGCATTGTTTTTATTTTGATTGGTACCCCGCTGGGCATTAAAGCCCGTCGAGGAAGTCTGGGAGTTGGCGTCACCTTCAGTGTTGGTTTTTTCTTGTTATACTGGATTTTCTTAATCGGTGGAGAAGAATTGGCTGATCGTCAGTTGATTTCTCCTTTCCTGGCCATGTGGCTGGCCAATATCATTGTAGGCGCCATTGGAATTTATTTGACCTACCGGGTTGTAAAAGAAACTACCTTTATCCACTGGGAGAGATTACCCAAATACCTGCAGTTATTTTTTAAAGGAGAAGAACAGTCATCGTGATGAAAATCCTGGACCGCTATATCATCCGCAAGTTTCTGATTATTCTGCTTTTTAATATCATGGCGTTTGTTGTTATTTTTGTGGTGATTGATTTGATCGAAAATCTGGATAAATTTCTATCATTCGATGCTACCTTCTCCCAGGTTTTCCTTTATTACGTTTTTTATATTCCCTATATCATCATCCTCACCCTGCCCATCTCCATGTTATTAAGCAGTCTATTTTCTTTAGGTTCGATGGCTCAACACAATGAAATCATTGCCATCAAGACCTCCAGTGTAAGTCTATACCGCATCTTACTGCCGGTACTCGTATTAGCCCTGATCATCAGTTTTTTATCCGGAATTGCCGGTGAGACTTTGGTGCCAAAGACCAACCGCATGCGGTTGGATATTTATCGATATAATATCAAAAAAGAGTCCAGACAATTGCGAGCCTCGCGCAATCAGATTGCTATCCAGGATGAAGACAATCGGCAACTCTATATTCAGTTTTACGAAATCAATAAGATGAGAGCACACAAAGTAAATATCCTCAAGATTGAGGATAACAGGATTGTTCAGCGTTATGATGCACGTTTAATGCAATGGAATTCAGAGAAGAATCGCTGGGAACTAATAGACGTTACAGTTCGCACTATGACGGATAGTTCTGAAATAGTCACTCGATTGGATACCTTAATCTATGAACAGAGTAAAGTAGAGCCCGAAGACTTACTGGATCTGGAAATCATGCCGGAAGAGATGAACTATGCCGAATTGAACCGATTTGTGGATAAGATGCTGGCGCTGGGTGCCGATGCCAAACGATGGTTGGTAGATCTTTACATGAAAATCTCCTACCCTCTGGCGAATTTCATTATTGTCTTATTTGGGGCTCCACTGGCGGCCAAGAAGCGGCGGAGCGGGCCAGCTCTTGGATTCGCTATTGCCCTGTTAATCAGCTTTATCTATTTTCTGTTTTTGCGAACCGGCCAGGTATTGGGTCACAAAGGCGACCTGGATCCATGGCTGGCCGCCTGGATTGGCAATATCGTGTTCGGTGTCGGAGCGTTAATTGTACTCTTTAAGGAGAGAAACTAATCATACAGCTCAGGAAATAGTGATCAGCGAATAATGGCTATCTTCCCCGTTTTTAACTTTTTATCTCCCTTCCCTTTGATCAGATAAATGTAAAGACCACTGGCCAGTTTTCTCAACTCAGCATTCTCAAAGGACAACTCTAACCGAGAGGGCGGAGTGCCATTAAAAGGATGTTTATAGACTAAATTACCGCTGGGAGAAATAAGCCAGAATTCTTGTGCCTCAGATGAGATGGGTTCAATCACTAAAACATTTTGTCCACTGGAAATTTTTAAGGGATTGGGAAAGGCGATGGTATTCTCTCCTTCGACCTCTGCAGGTAAAATGGTGATATATACTCTGGCAGTATCTCTTCCTCCCCTTCCATCGCTGATCTGATAATCAAAAAAATCCTGACCTTCATATTCAGCTTCAGGAATATAATGCAGTAAAGAGTCTCCTAAATATTCCACTGAACCATGCTGAGGTAAAATGGGAAAGGGTAAATTTATCAGGACAGGATCACCATCCGGGTCTGTATCATTGAGGAGAGGGTTAAAAGTAACAGCTGTTCCTTTTTGAGTGGTTAATTGATCATTTTGTGCGATGGGGAGTCGATTTGGTGATCCAGCGGGAACCACATTCAATGAAACCACCTTTCTGTCCCAAAAACCTTCCGGGTCTGTGGCGGTAATAACAAAACCAGCCAAACCTCTAAATGTTATAGGATTAGGGGTGATGATAAGGTTATTCCCTACGCGCGTCACTTGTAGATTAGTAGTTTGAGGAATATCAACAATCAATTGGGAAACTGGATCATCCAGATCCCTCAGAAATTCAGATAAGGGAACTGAAGTTGTTCGCCCGGAATCGATGACCGTACGCGTCCAGTTTATTTGGGGTATTCCAACTCCTTCTGGATCAGAATAATCCGAACGCAAACCTTCCGAATCGACTGCGACCACTCGATATGAAATAAAATAACCGGGTCGGATTTCCTGAGTGTGGTCAACTGTCGCTACCCGTTCAATACCGGGTGAAGTTTGTGGTACATTCTGAATAGAAACGTACTGACCAATGGTAAAGTTGGTATCGGTACTGGATAAAGCCCGATACAAAATATAATACGCCACTGAATCTTCCGTTGGATTCCTGTCCCAGCTAATATTTAAAGAATCTGTTTGCGTAAAAGCAGATCGTAAAAAAAGCGAAATTATTATTATAAAAAAGAATCGACAAGCAGTTCCTGCCATGGTTTCCCCGCCATTCATAATCTGAGGTAAATTTTAATGACAAGTTTTTTCTAAAACAACTTATTTCCAGCAGGCAGTTTAATTTTTAATAATAAGGTGATAAAACACTGAGAGAAGTTTTTCGAATAAAATAGGTAAAAAAGGAAGTACAATATGAACAAAAAAGCATGGTGAAGAAAAGTTAAAAGATTCGTCAGTTCTAACTGTCTAAATTATAACAACAAAATTCACAATAATACATTTCACATGCTATAGTTCTTAATTTGTATTTTGCATCTTTTATCTTGTATCTTGCATCTTGTATCTTGCATCTTGTATCTTGCATCACCTGATCACTGCCAGCTTACCGGATTTAATTCTCTTGCCATTCTCACCTTTTACCACATAAATATAAAAACCACTGGCCAATTGCTCTCCATTATGATTTATAACACTCCAGGGCATTCGTCGCTGCGGGACACCTTCAATCTCTTTCTCAAAGACTGTCTCACCAGCCGGCGTAAACACCAAGAGCTCGGTCATTTCCTGGGGTAAATTATCAAACACGACCACCGAATGACCTCTGGCTGGCCGAAAAGGATTCGGATAGACCAAAATTTCCTCCTCCTGAGTGATTTGAGCGGGATTCAGGTGAGTGCGGAAACTGGCCTGTTCATAAGTGTGACTGAATCCTGAGGTATCTGTTAAAGTGAGAGAATAACGATAGGTGGTATCGGGCACTAAATTCCTCAAAATGAATTGATGGTTAATGGCATAATCTAACGACTTGTAGGTGGTCTGCAAACTGGGAGTTACCCAGAAAGTAAAGGATACTTCATTGGGTAGATCGGCCGCTACTGCGACTTCCACTTCTCCCAGGGCGATGGCGCGGATTTCGATAGTGGTCAGATCCACTCGCGGTTTCACCTCCACCAGTACAGTTTTCTCATCATACAGTCCATCTGGATCAGTCACTCGACAGCGAAAACTGCTATTCCCATTCCAATCGGGTTGCGCATAAATTTGTAATATCCCGGTTGTTGACTGGTACGAGTAACCCAATTCGGGATCTGGGTAAAATTGCCAGCTCAATTCAGAGAATAGGTTCGTGGAATCAACCACTATTTTGAACAGATCTATCATGAGGGTACTATCTTCCTCCATGCGCAGCTGCGAGGGTAAAAACACCAAGTGTGGGGGACTATTTTCTCCCTCAACTTGATAAATAATCCGGACTTCGGCGGTGTCCGCCAAACCTTCTGGATCACTTACCACAAAGCGACCAATCTCAAAATTGATGTTTCCGGTTCGCTCAATTCGCACCAGTTTATTGGAAAAATCTTCCCAGCTAAATTGGAAATGAAGAAAATCTAAAAATTCCCAATTTAATTCCAAAACAGAATTATCGATATCATGAACAAATGGTTTGAGATCAACCACATGAGTCCCGTTATCATCAATCCTGAGTTCACTCAGTTCCAGAATAGGCGGATCATTGATTGGTGATACCTGAAAACGCACCGTGTCTTCATCGAATAAACCACCCGGATCAACAACCGTGAAAATAATATGCTCCACTCCAAACCACTCGGAATCCGGAATTTGCACCGTCGCCAGGTGATGGTTATCTATCACAACCAGTAAATCCTGATTCCCACGATACCTCCAGCTTAAATCCTCGTCCCCGCTTTCCGAATCGCTCACAAATTCATCCAGCACGATTGATGTAAAAACGCCACCTTCCGCTACAGTTTGATCCGGAATATGGGTAATAACCGGCGGATTGTTTTGGTATAAGACCGTTAATATATAACTCTGGGTATCTGAACTGCCGGCCACATCCTGCACCCGAACCATCACATTATGCCGACCAGTATCTGCCAGGGTCGGAATCCCGGAGATCAGGCCAGTGCGAGAATGAATCTGAAGGAATTGGGGGGCAACCGTCAATGAAAACCACAAACTATCCCCAGGATCAGGATCAAAAGCCTGAACCTGATAACGATACAGACTGTCCCGCGTCACACCAGTTACCGGTTGAGAGGTAATCCGCGGCGGATCATTGACTGCCAGAACAGTGAAGGTAGAAGTATCCGTATCAAACAATCCACTTGGGTCTACCGCACGCCAGATAATTGTTTCTGTCCCATTCCACTCTGGATTCGGAACGATTATGGTTGCTATGCGCTGTGAAGTTATCGCCACCGATAAGAATGCATTTCCACTAAATGACCAACTAATGAGACTATCCGGGTCATCTGGATCATTCACGTAATTATCCAGAGAAATAGAAGCAAAGCTTTCTCCCTCCAGAATGTTTTGGTCCGGAATAGCGGAAATTAATGGTGGTTGATTTCGGTGCTGAACGTGCAAATTATAATTCTGAGTAGCATAAGCTCCAGCCAAATCAGTTACTCTCACTGTTACAGGGTGAACCCCGGTATCCGCCAGCTGTGGAATACCTGAAATGAGACCACTGCTGCCATTCACCGTGAGAAAAGTCGGAGAAGAAATGAGTGAAAAACTTAAAGTCTCCCCCGGATCAGGATCAATGGCTATCACTTGATAACGATACAGGCTATCCACCCAGGCGATAGTTATGGGAGTAGAACTGATAGAAGGAGGATGGTTCGCCGGGGCAGTAACCTGCAACTGGATGTTTTGCTGATCCCAGAAACCGGCCGTATCTTCTACCTGCAGCGAAAATGAAGCAGCTCCCACATACGTCAACGGTTCAGGAGTTAAAATTAAATTATCATTGACCCGCGAAGCGGTTAAATGATTTAAATTGTTAAAACTGAGTGTAAGATTTGATAGGGGATCATCCGGATCACTCAGAAAACTATTCAAAGGGACAGTAGTGCTTTGTCCGTTTACAATTTGTGTTAAAGTCCAATTCACATCTGGAATTCCAACCGCTACGGTATCAGAAAATTCTGATTGCAGACCTTCGGTATCCACAGCCGTCAGAGTAAAAGCGTACAGGTTACCAGGTTGAATACCATTTCGATCCACCGTGTGGGTGTATGGATGGGTAATAATTTGAAGAATCTGAAAATTATTCAGGGAATTAACAGATCGGTATAGTCGGTACTCCTGAATATCCGGTTCTGGATTGGGATTCCAGGAAATTTGCAGTGAATCCGTTTGAGAAAACAGGGAGATAACCCAGAAGAAAATTATCAATAGACATCCAATCCGATTCAATGATCAACCTCTTTTCTGCGATGTATGTGCAAAGATTTTGCCATTCGATTATTCATTGAAAATAAAGGATTTTCAACCGGTGATACGGGTAATAGTGAGCAATTTTTATACATCTTTTTTCGATGATTTAAAAGCACGCAAGAAAACAATATTTCAGGGGGCTGTTATTTTGATTGGAAATACTTTTTATAAAGGCAATCACTATGGTTCAGTAAGAATCGCAAGAATGTTTCTCAAAAAATTATATTTGATATAACCCTTAAAATTTTCTATTTTCACTGCAGACGGCTCTAAATCGAAGATCGGGATATGGCAGAAAACAGAAGAATAGACATCGTGGTTAAAGGCATTCCAGCCTCGGCTGGCATTTCGATGGGACCAGCTTTTTTATATTACCAGCATACCATTGAGCCGGAATTACGTCGTATTCCTCCCGAAACCGTGGAACATGAGGTACAAAAATTCCAAAATGCCATTGAAGAGAGTCGTTCCTATCTTTATCGAATTCAACAAGAAACAGATCAGCGATTTGGGAGGGATTTTTCTGAGATTGTTCAGGTTCAGATTTCAATTCTGGAGGATAAGATTTTTTTAAACGAAGTGGAACAACTGATCCGGCAAAAATTATATAATGCTGATTATGCCATCTTCAAGGTTTTCCAGCATAAAAAAGATCATTTTTTACGACTCTCGAACGAATATTTTCGGGAACGGGCTTTAGATGTTCAGAATTTAAAACGTCTGGTTCTGAAAAATCTGCTGGGAAAGAAAGCGGAAATTGAGCTTAAAATAAAATCAATTGTCGTCTCGGATAATATCAATCCAGCCGAAATCATCCGATTTCATCATCAGGAGATTTTAGGATTCTGTACGGACGTGGGAGGAAAAAATTCCCACACCGCCATCGTGGCCCGCTCACTCGGGGTTCCGGCCGTGGTTGGTCTGGAATATATCACCAACATTGTGCAGGAAGATGATTTTTTAATTCTGGATGGCAACGAAGGAACGGTCATCATCAATCCCTCTTCGGCTGTAATCAAGGATTATACCCGGCGGCAAAAGAAATTCTTTATCCTTGAAAAAAAATTAATAAAAGATGCAGAAAGTCCTGCCAAAACTCTGGATGGTTATCGTATCCAGGTGATGGGGAATATAGAATTTTTAGAAGAACTTGAACTTTTATTAAAATCAGGTGCAGAAGGTATCGGTCTTTACCGCACCGAAGGCATATTTTTATCTGGCACTGAAATTCCCAGTGAAGAAGTTCAATCTAATTATTACCTGCAATGTGCTACTGCCGTAAAACCGCAAGAAGTAATTATCCGAACGCTGGACATTGGTGGAGATAAAATTTTACCAGAGTTGGCCTCAATCCCTGAATTAAATCCATTTTTAGGATGGAGAGCTATTCGCTTTTGTTTGGATCATAAAGAAATTTTCATTCCTCAGTTAAAAGCCATTCTACGGGCCAACAAACATAAAAATGTTAAACTATTATTACCGATGATCAGCTCGATAGAAGAAGTCCAGCAATTCAAAGAGATATTCCGGACGGCTCAGGAAATTTTAAAAAGTGAGTCGAAAGAGTTCAACGCCGATATGGATATTGGAATCATGGTCGAAATACCTTCGGCCGCCTTGATGATTGAAAAATATGTAGACGAGGTTGATTTTTTCAGTATCGGCACTAATGATCTGGTGCAATACACTCTGGCGGTTGATCGAGCCAATGAGAAAATTTCGCATTTATATAACCATTTTCATCCAGCCCTTTTGCAATTGATTCACAATGTCATCACGGTTGGCAAGAGGCATAAGAAACTGGTGAGCATGTGTGGGGAAATGGCCGCCGATCCGATGGCGGTACCTTTGCTGATTGGTATGGGATTAGAAAATATCAGTGTAGCCCATTTTGTGGTACCAGAAATTAAAAATGTCATTCGTCATGTGTCCCTTGAGGATTGTGTTCAGTTGTACGAGCGAGTAAAAATGCTTTCAATCGCTTCAGAAATCCAGAAACAGTGTCAAGATTTTTACCACAAAATTTTCAATGTCCCGGAATAAAAACTTTCTATAAATTTCCAGAAACCTAAAATTAAAAAATAAAATAGTGATTAGTTGGCACATTAATCTGGCGTAATGGAAGGAGCCTTGCATGCACACCACCGATCATTCTCGTTTTCATGAAATCATCAGTGATTTTCCGGAACAAATTCTGGAATCATCTAAACTCATCGAAAATTTTAATTTTAAAAGTATTCCAAAAAAATTTGATCACCTTATTTTTCTGGGAATGGGGGGATCAGCCATTGCAGGTGACTTTCTAAAATGTTATCTGCATCAAGAATTTCCGGTTCCTTTTATGGTAAATCGAAATTATACTCTGCCCGATTTTGTTGGTCCGAAAACGCTGGTTATTGCCTGCAGTTATTCTGGTGATACCGAAGAAACCATATCGGCTACCAAAGGCGCTATAGAAGCGAAAGCCCATGTTGTTGGAATTGCCAGCGGTGGTAAGCTGCAGAAATTACTGGAAGATCAACAAAAACCATTTTTAAAAATACCGGCTGGCTATCCACCGCGACAGGCACTGGCTTATATGTTTTTCCCGCTTCTCAATCTTTTTCAACACCTGGGCATTATTTCACCCCGCCAGGCAGATTTAACGGAAGTTATTACTGTGCTGCGGGGAGTACGAGAAAAAAATCATCCAGAAAAAACTCACCGCCATAACTTTTGCAATCTTATCGCTCAAAAACTATACAAAAAAATCCCGGTCATCTACACGGCTTCAGAATTTTTATATCCAGTAGTGGTTCGTTGGCGGAATCAATTTAACGAAAATTCTAAAATATTAGCCTTCAGCAATGTCATCCCTGAACTCACCCACAATGAAATTATGGGTTGGGAAGCACCACCAGATATAGTAAAAAATTTCAATATCATCTTCCTGCGCAACGATTTTGAAACAGTCCGAAACCGAAAACGATTAGAAATCACCAAAAATATTTTCCAGAAAAATAACCTGTCTATTTTTGAAGTTTTTGCTGAAGGCAAAAGTGTCCTTTCGCAAATTTTCTCTCTGGTTTATATTGGCGATTGGGTGAGCTATTATCTGGCTATCTTATATGATAAAGATCCATACAAAATCGAAAGTATCAACTATCTGAAAGAAAGTTTAAGTCGGTTTAAAGAAAGTTCTAAGGAAAAAAATAAATCATAAGCAGGTTATATCGCATTTTGAGAAAATTTTAAAGTTTGACAATCAAATTTTATATTTTTAAAGATGGGAGAATTCCTATGCATTCATATTCCTTTTCCTCTGAATCAGTCACCGAGGGCCATCCCGACAAAATGGCCGATCAAATTTCCGATGCGGTATTAGATGCCATTTTACAGAATGATCCTTTTGCCCGGGTTGCCTGTGAAACCTTTATCAGCAATGGATTGGTGTTTATCGGTGGAGAAATCACTTGTGAAACCTATGTGGACATTCCGGGAGTAGTGCGAGACATGGTGAAAGAAATCGGTTATACCAATCCGCAATATGGATTCGATTATGAAAGCTGCGCCGTCCTCACCAATATCAATCAGCAATCTCCCGATATCGCTTTGGGGGTGGATCGAGCTGGAGCAGGTGACCAGGGAATGATGTTTGGTTACGCTACGAATGAAACAGAAGAATTAATGCCGATGCCCATCATGTTAGCCCATAAAATCACCATGCGCCTCAGTGAGGTTCGCCGAAAAAAAATACTGGATTATTTGCGTCCGGACGGTAAGGCGCAAGTAACAGTTCGGTATACCAATCACAAACCGGTCGCCGTGGAAAAAGTCGTGGTTTCCGCGAATCACGATCCACATGTAGAGATGGACCATCTGAAACAGGACATCATTCGCGAAGTGGTCCATAAGGTAATCCCGGAAGAACTTCGCGATAAAAACATGCAGTACTTTATCAATCCCACTGGCCGCTTCGTCATCGGCGGCCCAAAAGCTGATACCGGCTTAACTGGCAGAAAGGTCGTCGTTGATACCTACGGAGGATCATATTATGTAGGAGGCGGTTGTTTCAGTGGGAAAGATCCCACCAAAGTGGATCGTTCCGCCTCTTACTTTGCCCGTTATGTGGCCAAAAATGTAGTAAAAGCGGGCCTGGCTGAACGCTGTGGATTGCAGGTTGCTTATGCGATTGGGGTGGCCGAACCCGTCAGTCTGATGGTGGAAACTTTTGGTACCAGTAAAATGAGCGATGCCGAAATAGCCAAAATCATTAAAAAAAATTTCGACTTTACCCCGGGCGGAATGATCAATCATCTGGAGTTGCTGAGGCCCATCTATAAAAAAACGGCTGCTTTCGGGCATTTTGGCAGAAAGGATAAAGATTTTACCTGGGAGTTTACGGATAAAGTAAAAGATTTGCAGAAATCACTTTAAATAACAATGTCTATCAGCAACCAATCAACTTGATGGAAAATAAAAAGTATCTACTCCTGAACCTGCAATTATCAAAGCTCCAAGTGTGAAGTATGGATGAAAAAAGAATTGCTCTTCTGCAAGCCATGGGCTATTCGGATAAGGCCATCCAATATATTTTGAATAAAACCAATGTGGGTGAAATTGAAAATCCTTCGGTTTCGGCTAAAAACCAGGGTACATGTGGCGATATCATGATTTTGCATTTAGTCATTCAGGATGGAGTGATAAAGGAAGCGAAATACGAATATATCGGCTGTGCCGGATTGCAGGCGGCGGGTTCAGCTCTCACCGAAATGATAATAGGATTAACTCTACCGGAAGCTTCCAAAATTCAAGCACAGGAGGTACTGAATTTTTTAGGGGGACTCCCCCAGCAAAAACATGAATGTGCTCTGCTGGCCAGTAATACGTTGAAAAAAGCCTTAGCCGATTATCAGCAAATGAAAAACGGTTAACTTTATTAAAATACATCATAATTTTTCCCACCGAAAGAACTAAGAGATATCTCTTTCTCCGATTATCAGTTTATTGAAAGACTTTCAGATTTCTGATAATGCGGAAATGTTTATTAAATTCATCACCAAAAAAATACCACGGAATAATCTTGCTTAACACCAACTAAAACAATAAATTAAATAAAAAAGTTTTTCTGGACATCAAATGATATCACTTTTGGCATTTTATTTGATCTATATAAACATATTAAAATCGGTAAGTCAAAAGTAAAAAAATCAAATCAGAGGAAAAACGGTTATGAAGTGCATATGTCGCAATAATTTCATCATCGGATTAGTACTTTTATTTACCCTTTCCTGCCAGCAGATTACAGATCCCATTACGAAAAGTACCAAAAGACCTTTGACAAACCAGGAAATCGCCCTGGTATCGTCGGATAATCGTTTCGGGATAAAAATATTTAAACAGATTGCTGCTTCTCAACCGGATTCAAATATTTTCATTTCCCCGCTGAGTATTTCTATGGCACTGGGAATGACTCTTAATGGAGCTTTAGATGAAACACGCCAGGCCATGGAACAGACCTTAGAGTTACAGGGCCTGTCTCAGCAAGAAATCAATGAAGCTTACCTCACCTTAATCGAATTATTAATGCAACTGGATCCTGCAGTAATTTTCCAGATTGCCAATTCCATCTGGTACCGTTTGGGATTTGACTTTAAACAACCCTTTCTTGATTTAAATCGCCACTACTTTAAAGCGCGCATAGAGGGTCTAGATTTTAATAACCCGTCATCGGTGGATGTGATCAATCAGTGGGTAAACGATCAGACCAATGGTCGAATTAAAAAAATTATCGATCAAATTAAACCTGAAGATTTGATGTATTTGATTAATGCCATCTATTTTAAAGGAAACTGGACCTATACTTTTGTAAAAGATTCAACTCGGACTGCTAATTTCTACGGTTTAGCCGGCTCCGTTTATCCCTGTCAGTTGATGTATCAAGAAAACGAATTCCTTTATTTACAGACTGACGATTTTCAAGCCGTTGATTTGCCTTATGGAATTGGTGATTTCCGCATGGCGATCTTCCTTCCCTTAACTGGCAGAGATATATCAGAGTTAATAGCCAGTTTGACGAATGAGAAATTGAATCAGTGGCTGAGCAGTTTCGACAGCCATCCTGGAATCTTAGAATTTCCAAAATTAAAATTGGAATACAATCTGGAGTTAAAGGAGGTGCTTTCACAATTGGGAATGAGTGTTGCCTTTGATCCTGACCGTGCTAATTTTAAAAACATTTATGAAGGTCCGGAGAATGCTTATATCAGCCGGGTTTTTCATAAAAGCTTCGTCCAAATCGATGAAGAAGGGACCGAGGCGGCTGCTGTTACAGTGGTTGTCATTGGCTATACCTCCGTGGGGGGTGGCGGTGGTTTCTACATGCGGGTAGACCGACCGTATTTCTTTGTATTACATGATACCCATTCCAATACCATTTTGTTTATCGGACAAATTGTACAACCCGAGTGGACCGAATAATCAACACAAAATGAAAAAAGAAGGAGACCTGCCGATGAAAAAATTAATGATTCTTTTGATGATTATCCTGATTCCGCCTGTCCTGCTGGCACAATATTGGGGAGAACGCGTAACTGAAAAGAGTTTTGAAAGTTCAGAATTATATTTTCAGAGTTATTTTTTAAATACCTACGGTATCAATAATTTTCGCCAGGTCGTAGTGGGACTGATTCCCGATCCATTTCTGGATCTTTATCTTAATCCCGCCAATCTCCCCAGCCTGAAAAATCGGAACCTGTTTTATCTGGATTTCCGCGGGGATCGCACCGAAGCTCCGGTCATCAGGGATTATGGAATATACCCGGCTTATTATGAAAGAGTGACTGACTATTACTATCCTTATTACATCGATCCCCGCTGGTATCAGGACACCCGACGTGAACCGGAACCGGTATTTTCAATGGGAGTTCTGGCCTACCCCTTTTCCGGGCCCCTGAAGAACGTGCTGCTTGGCGCTACTTTTCAGCTGATCTATAAACAGGAGCCGTTTTATACCGTTCCATCCTGGATCTATTACGGTCGCTATGGTTATGATGCTTTCGGAAGCGTAAGGACCCAAGAAGGCGACATACCGATTCATGATCGATCAGTTGGAGAAGATGAGATGTTAAATAGTGGTCAGCTCTTCTCCGTCTTCCTGGGTAATCAATTCACTGATAAACTAAATGCGGCATTATCTTTAAATGGTATAATCCATGACCGCGATGGATCTTATGTAAATTATTATTCAGATGAGTATGGGAATACCTCTAATAACGACTGGTTCTCCAATACAGAAATGAAACGAAAGCAAGATTATCAGCACCTGGATCTAGCAGCTGGGTTGAAGTATAAATTCTCACCTACCCTTACCGTAGGAGCGAAAGCGGGATACCTAACCGGTAATGCCGATCAAACATATAAGTCCATCAATTCTTGGAAATATGATTATCGATCACCTTCCCCACTTACCGATTATTCGAAATCATATAACGAATCATTGACTTCTCAAAGCTGGGAACATGATGGAAAAAATCTCTATGGAAGTATTAACCTCTCCAGAGAACTAAAAAATAAAAATTTGGTAAATGTATATTACCGGTATACCCGCTCAGAGATTGATATGGATAATCAGTCGATTATCCAGGATACGGCTTACTACGCCTCACACTGGACATATGATACAACTTTTTCGGAATATGAATATCGCTCTGCATTAAGAGATCGCCGGAAGGGAACCGGAACAAGGGAGAACAATACTCATGAAGCAATGATAAATTTTCAAATGAAATTGACCGAGAAAAGCTCTATCAGCTTTGGAGGTTATTATTCGCGTACCACATCAACTATCCATTCATTTGAGCCAGTAGTCGCTTACCTTTATCGATCGTGGTATGACACCTGGTACAATAATTACTCAAATGATACATTATCCCTCTATGAGGATAAAGATTTAGACTGGAACTATCATTCTCTGGAATGGTCATTGCAGATTCCTCTATTCCTCGATTTCAAGGTTAGTCCGCAATGGACCATCAGCCTGGGGATTAATAAAGTGTTAAAAAGCTGGAAAATTGAAGACGAAACTATTGCTTATTTCCGGGTGCGTCAGCGCTTCGAAAATGATTCACTTAAAACCGAAACCAATTTCGGTGAACGCTATAAAGAACCTACTCAGAAGATTACAGAAGAATTTACCGATGTGATTGGGAAATTCGCGGTGCAGATTACTCCGCAGGTAAATATCCACTTATTAATAGATCCAGAGTTCGAAGATGAATTCCGTATTGCCCAATGGTGGTTGGGTTTCCAGATTCACTTATAAAAAATACGCAAAAATAGAATGAAAAAATTCTTCAATTATACACTTTTAATCATCCCCACTGGATTTTTCGTCTGGCAGTGTGAGGTGAATAAAAATCCAATAACGTATCCGTTGTATATCAGCGAAGAGCAAAAGGCAACTATTTATCGGATCGTATTGGATTCATTGGTTCTCTCTGAAGAAACGGAACGGATTGTGATCACTGACTCAACCGAATATTTCTACCTGTCTCCACAGATCCTCCCACAAATCCCGAATCTTGATTTAGCTACTCTGATGGACTTTACTCAGCAAAATCAACATTCGACTCCATTCAGAATGATTCCTGATCTGGGGGTTGAGCAAATTCTTTTATCAAGAAAGGAATTTCAGAATATCCTCATCCAGGGAGGATGGGAACTATTCCGTCAGCGTTACCCTCATGCTAATGGCCTTATTGGTATGTCAAACATCGGAATGAATGAAGCCTTAGATCAGGCGCTGGTTTATTTTTCTCAGCAATGGGATTATTTAGCAGGACATGGAATCTTGGTTTTTTTAACAAAAGATAGGGAATGGCAGATCACTCAAATTTTAACGGTCTGGATATCTTAAGGGCGAAAACCAATTAAGGATCGACCAATAATACCAGTTGGCAATCAAGTTGAAAAGCTTTTAATTTAAAGCGATTATAAAAATGAATTTTCATGAAGCGAATAAAACAACGATTTCAACAACTCTCATTGCGCAGCGAGATCATCATTATTTTTATTTTCATCGTGGTTCTGCTGGTCCTCCTGCTATCCCGACTGGCCTATATCACCATAAAGGATATTTATCTCAATCAATTAAATGAGCAAGCGCGCATTCTGATTCGAAATGCCACCAGAGATTTAGAAACCAAATATCTGGACTTTCTCACTCAAGCATCCGATTCAGGAATCGTCAAATCATACTACCGACATTATTTAGCTGACAAGATTAAGGAAACCGGTTTTGATCGAATATTTTTATTTACAGCTGATTTGAGTTTAATCTTAACAGCGGAGAACAAAGCGGAAGAACCCGATTATATAGCGGCCACGATTTTAAATAAAAAAGAGCTTTCTCAATTAAAGGTCGGCGAACTTTTCACTTCTGCCCCTTTTAAAAGTCAGGATGGGAGGTGGTATTTGTGGGGTTTTTATCGACTCAGCGATCGGTATTTTTTTGGCATAAGAGAGAACGCGAATCGATTGGCCCGAGTGGATCGCTTGGCTATTTTATTTGCCGTCATAGGTCTGGCAGCGATTATCGTCACTTTAATTGCCGCTTGGTCTTTAGCCGGTATGATTTCCCGTCCGATTGAACGGCTGGTTAAATTTAGTCAAGAATTAGGCAAAGGTAATTTCAAAACTCCGTTACCGGAAAACATTTATGGGGAATTGGCCACTTTAAGGAACGCCTTGGATAAGATGCGCTCTGATTTGGAGAATCAGGATAAAGCAAAAGAAGAAATGCTGGCTCAGATTGCCCACGAACTCAGAAATCCATTGGGAGGGGTAGAACTCCTGGCAGGGTTGGTGAGGGAGGACCTTATCAAACAAAATCTGGATCATACTTACATTTCTCAAATCATGGAAGAAATTCAGCATTTGAAAAATTTACTCAATGAATATTTAAACTATAGCCGTCCAGTGCAGGTGAATGCGAAATGGGTGGAAATCCCAAAATTGCTCAATGAAGTTGAGACCTTTCTGGCGGCAGCGCTTCGAAAAAAAAATATAACACTCATTTTTTCCGGTCCTATTCAAAAAATCTGGTTTGATCCGGTACACCTTCGGCAAATTCTGCTCAATCTTCTCACGAATAGTATTGATGCCTCGCCTCCTGAGGGCAAAATAATTATCTCTACAGAATCAAAAGGAAAAGAAGTCATTTTAGCCATCAGTGACCAGGGGAAAGGAATAGAGAATGAACACCTGGTAAAAATTTTTCAGCCTTTTTTCAGCACTAAGGAGAGTGGAATTGGTCTGGGATTAGCGGTGTGTAAAAAATTATGCCTCGAGAATCAGGCAGCAATCTATGTAAAGAATAATTCTGAGCAGGGTTGTACTTTTTATATTGTCAAAAAAATGCAGGTCGATGATGTAAATTAAAAGAGCTGTATATTATTCGGAATATGTGTAATAGTTTTTTAAAGGAATACAAAGATGAGACCACTTACCATCATGGTTGTTGAGGATAACGATGCCATGCGGTTGGGAATGGCGGAAAGCCTTCGCCGCGAAAATTATATCGTTCATGAATTCAGCAGTGGTCGGGAAGCTCTGGTTCGTTTGAATGATATTCGTCCGCAACTTATTATCACCGATTTAAAGATGGAACCTATCGATGGGCTGATGTTGCTCCGCCAGGTTAAATCGCTCAATCCCACGATTGAAGTCATTATGATTTCAGCCTATGGCACTATTGATATTGCCGTTCAGGCCATGCAGGACGGGGCAGCCGATTTTCTTACCAAACCTTTTTCTCCCGAAGAACTCCGTATTCGGGTAAAAAAGGTAATTGAGAAAATTTTAGAAAGAGAAAAACGTGAACTATTAGAGGAAGAAAATCAAATTTTACAGGAAATAATCAATACCCCTTATGAGGAGATCATTGGTCAATCCGCTGAGATGAAAAAGGTATTCTCGATTATTGAGCGAGTAGCTAAACAGGACAGCACCATTCTGATTGAGGGCGAGAGTGGCACCGGCAAAGAACTGGTAGCTCGGGCTATTCATCGCCAGAGCCAACGGGCTAATAAACCTTTCATCAAGGTAAATTGTGGCGCTTTAAACGAAAATCTATTGGAAAGCGAACTTTTCGGGCATGAAAAAGGGGCCTTTACCGGCGCCATTCGTCAAAAACGAGGACGATTCGAATTGGCTGATGGAGGAACGTTATTTCTGGACGAAATTGGAGACATTTCACCCACCATGCAGGTGAAACTCCTGCGAGTTATTCAGGAACAGGAATTTGAAAGAGTGGGAGGTGAACAAACTATTAAAGTGGATGTGCGGATTATTTCCGCCACCAATAAAAATTTGAATGAATTGATCAAAAATGGTCTGTTTCGGGAAGACTTCTATTACCGATTAAGTGTGATTCCCATTAAACTGCCATCTTTGCGTGAAAGGAAAAGTGATATTCCCCTCCTAACTAATTTTTTCCTGCAAAAAATTTTAAAAAATAAGCCCGATCTAAAGAAAACAATTCCTTCGGAAAGCATGCAGCTCTTCATGGATTATTCCTGGCCAGGTAATATCCGTGAACTGGAAAATCTTGTCGAACGATTAGTGGTCATTTCACCTGCTGAAGAAATCGAACCGGAGTTGGTTGCCCAACAATTGGGGAAAACTCTGATTTCGCCAAATAACTACGATGAAGGTTCTCTTGACCAGAGCATAAGCGACTATGAGAAAAATTTAATTCTGCAGGCGTTGAAACAGGCTGGTGGTATCAAAAATAAAGCCGCCAAACTTTTAGGCATTCGTACCAGTACCTTGTACTATAAAATGGAAAAATATGGAATCCACAAATGAATAATTTTCATCTTATTGTCATCAGTCTATTGATTGTGAGTAGTCTATTATTTGCTCAAAAAATTTCGCGTCTTGAAAATCTGCTTGTCACTCAAACAGCAGAACTGGTACGCATTCAGAAAGATCTGGATTCATTAAAAATTGATCTGGACAATTATGCGAAAAAAATAGAACAGGAAAAAACTCGTGGAGCAGTGAGTGAAAAGAAAATCAGTGTCTGGTTTGAAGAAATTAACCGCCTCACCCGACAAATCAATGCTCAGGAAAAAACGGCCAACCATCTGAAGAAAGAAATTAAGCGAACCCAGGACCAGTTAGATGGGTTATATTCGGCCGCCATTGATTCATTACAAAAAATTTCCGAAAAAACTATAGATTCCCAGAAGTTTGCTGAGTTAAATGACTATATTATCGATTACACGCACAAACGCATGGCCCTGCTGCCTGCCTTCACTTCTTTTTCTTTTGATCCGGAAAAAATCGCTCACCTGTCACTTCAACAAGCCAAAGATTCGATGGAGTACGCTATCTATCTAGAATATCTACAGAATGCACGAAAAGAGGTAAATTCAGTGCTCAGCTCAATCCAGAATAGCAGCAAAGAAATTGATGAATTATTATGGTTACAGGAACGCAGTAATCGTTTTGTTGAACAAATCGAACAAAATCGTCCCATCACTTTTTTTACACCTTCGGCTGGCGCTACACAAACGGATCCACAAACCTATGGGGGTCGGGAAACAACCACCGATCAAAACCTCTTTATTCAGGCGCAGGCCCAGGCGCTTTCTAATCTGATAAATCAGTTACCGGGTGGTGAATTCTCAGGGTTTCCCGATTTCAAAACAGTAGAGGCCGGACAGAGTTTTCTCTCTTTAAAAGATTACCGGAAATTTTTGCAAAACGCTGAAAAGCTTTTAAAAAATTACGAAAAATTGCTGGCTCAAAAAATCGAGTCAAAATAATGCGGGAAAAGTTCTAAAGATCTTCATATCGGAAAAGCTATATCTTGCATTTTCTTATCCCCACATACTAAATTTACTTTTATGAAGAACTCCTGCTATTTTTTCCTCATCGGTTTTATTCTAGTTACCTTCCCAACAGTATCGATTTCTGCTCTCACCAATTTTCGATTTTCAGCGGAGTCCGGTCTGTACCAAACCCAGAATTCTGCACAGCATACAAATCTGAATTTGGTTTCACGGTTTAGCGGAGGACTTAAATTACAGGAATCAACTTCCAATAGTGTGTGGACCATTTCCCTGCAGGTCAATCCCGACTTTTATCAAGGAGATTTCAGTTATAGTTCTGTAAAATTTTTTGCCAGAGGACAATATTCTCAGAAAAAAAACAAGTGGCAGTGGGGAACAGGATTTGATGCCCGCAAGTATTCCTATTTTTCAGAGGTTCGAAATTCAACCTTTGATCTTTTTAAATTGGATGGTTTTTTTTCTTTTTTAATGGCCCGTACCTGGAATTTCTCGATCAATCCATCATATTATTATCGTGATCTGGTGACCCAAAAGCTGGATGCTTTTGCTACTCCGTTTCACCTTGTTACTTCCATCGGACAACATATGAATTTAGGATTTGGCAGTTACCTGGAACATTTTGAGTTACAGGCCGATTTTTTACAAGATATTTCTCAAACCAACCAGACAAATAATGGGTGGCGTTTAGGTCCGGAATTTACCCTCACCTATTTGAAAAAAAATTATTTCAATTTACACTATCTCTATTTATGGCACAATTCCCGCATCACTCGGGCTCCCTCTTTTGAACAATATTTACGGTTATTGTTCAGCCGCAAGCTATCAAATAATTGGATTCTCTTTTTTATTGTTGATTATTTCTGGAATGAGATTCATTTATTGGAAAATTACCATGAGGGGCTGGCCTATATTCCCTATGAGAATGAAAACCACATTGATGTGAAACTGGAAAAATTAATACGAAAGAACCTTTTTCTATCTATCCGAGTCGGATATTTTAGAGATAATTTCATATTGTCCGAATTTTCAATTGAAGGCTGGCAAGCCCTGATTGGATTGGATTTCGAACCGTAAGTTAATAATTCAAAATGTCGGATTGACATAGACTTAGCTCCGTTTAGCTTAAACTTGTTTTTCAAAACGATTACATGTATATTTTCTCAACTTTTAATGAAGGTATATTATGAAAAGGAATCGAATTATTCTGGATGCCATGGGTGGCGATAATGCTCCATATGAAACCATAAAGGGAGCAGTGTTTGCTTCAAAAGAATCTCCCGCTCTGCAGGTTCTGTTGGTTGGAAATGAAGAGCTCATCAAAAAGCACATTAATCAATTTGATATCTCGGGACTAACCTTTGAAATATTCCCTGCATCAGAAATCATCAATATGAAAGATTCACCCAAGACTGCTGTGGAAGAAAAAACTGATGCTTCCATTAATGTGGCCTGCCGTCTGCTGGCCGAAGGTGAAGGAGAAGCACTGGTCAGTGCAGGAAATACGGGAGCCACTATTTTATCGTGCGCTAAATTTCTTCCTAAAATTGAGGGAGTAGAGCGGGGAGCCCTGGCCGCCATTTTTCCTGCCATGAAACAAAAACCGACTGACCCGGGCCGTACCATTATGCTGGATGTGGGTGCCACCTTACATTGCTCTGTACAGCAGTTAATTCAATTTGCCACCATGGGAATTCATTATGCGAAAGAAGTCCTGGAAATTGAACGCCCTCGAATCGGTCTTCTCAATATTGGCGAAGAAGAAACCAAAGGACATGATATTCTGGTTGAAACCTATTCGCTTTTGAAAAAAATTGAACACGCTCAATTTATCGGCAATATTGAAGGAAAAGATATTATGCGGGGAGTGACGGATGTGATTGTGTGCGAAGGGATGATCGGAAATATCGTGTTAAAAGCTCTGGAGGGAGCGGCTGAAATGGGCATAGAGACCGGAAAACGGATCTGGAAGAAGAGTCTGATGGCAAAGGTGGGGATTACTTTACTGGCTCCAATGTTAAAAAAGCTTAAAAAACGAATAGATTATTCTGAATATGGAGGTGCTCCCATTTTAGGATTCGAAAAGCTGGTGATCAAAGCCCATGGACGGTCCAAAGCCAAAGCCATAAAAAATGCGCTGCTAATGGCCGAAAAATCTTTGAAACACAATCTGGTGCAACACATCCAACAGGATATTTTTAAATATAATCAGATCTTTTTCCAGGTTTATTAAAGCGCGTACTCGATCGAGTCGTCGCTGAAAGAATTTCATATCCATTCAATTTCTTCTGGCGTTGTTTTAACCAAAAATAGATTCAGGTTGATAATTATTTTCAGCCCTAAAATCCACAGGAATGCATTCCGTCTCTACCGCTACCAGGTGCTGATCCTCAAAAATCAAATCCGATTTGCCTAACATTACACCCCCCCAGCCTACTTGCAAAATATAGGTTTGATGTCCCCCTTTGGAAGTAATCATCTGGGGCTCTTTCATGAAGGTATGAGTGTGAGCTCCCACAATCCAATCAATTCCATTCACTTCAAAAGCCATCTCCATATCAGATGGACGTTTTTCTTCATACGTATAACCAAGATGCGAGAGCACGATTATCAATGAACATCCCTGATCATGCCGCAAATAGGAAACCACGGATTGTAGTGCTTTATAAGGATGATGATACACAATCCCCTGATGATTGTGATTCGCTACCAAATCCGTAAAATCGATACCCACCCCGGTAATTCCCACTTTAATTGATCCAACCTGTTTAATGCTAAAAGTTTTGATTAGCGGGCGCAAGTTGGTTTTCCCAAAATCATAATTACAATTCAATATATCGAATTTCGCATAAGATAACGCCTGGACCAGTGATTCTACTCCATTGTCAAATTCGTGGTTACCGAGCGTGCCGGCATCATAACCACAAAAGGTCATGGCTTCATACTCCACACGACCCTTATATAAATTAAAATAAGGAGTCCCCTGAAACACGTCCCCTCCATCCAGCAGCAAAACATTTGGATTTTGTTCACGAATTCGTTTCACCAGAGTGGTTCTTCGCGATATGCCACCTAAACCTTGATATCTTCCTCCGTCCATAGGCATGGGATCAATTCGGGAATGAGTATCGTTGGTTTGCAGGATCGTTACGCGATCTAGTCGCTTTTCCCCTCGAACGGACTTTACCCAGACATGGGGAAAGCAAATTGCGGAACCCGCTACCAGTCCTTTTTTAATGAAATCACGCCGTTTCATAAAATAATGTCCTATTTGGTCATGGTATACTTATAAAATCTTATCCATCGACTTCGAAATAGTATTAACGATAAAGAAATCTTAAGGCGAACGTCGGCGAAAAATAATCCGGCCATCGATCTGCGCTGTGATCGGTTGATCGGACCTGTGGAGTTCTTTTATTTCGTCGATAATAGCATCTCTCACGGTAATCCCCAGCAAGGTTTTCGGAACCTGACTGAGGATTTTAAAGCGATTTCTTCCTGTTGATGAAAGATAATCGGTAGTCACTAAATAGTATATGCTATCCCCAATGGCTGATTTTCCGCGGATGGTGCAGCGTTCCAAAACATTGTCTAAAAATTCAAGTCGCATACCTGCAATTGGTTCGCCGCCGGCTTCTCCAATCTCTTTCGCCAGAGTAATGAGCTGGGCACCAGTCAATTCTAAAACCACCAATTCATTTTCAAATGGCATCACCTCAAAAATTTTCCCCAGTGTAATGGGTCCAGCTGGTATATCTACTCGTAACCCTCCTTCATTCGTTAAAGCGGCATCTACCGATCGCGAAAATTCTTTTTTACCACGCTTCAGCATTAAATCGGCAACAAAATTGTTTAATGGAGCTTCTGGTTTTCCTCTCTTGAGATCAACCGCCGCAAACCCAATGACCTCGGACATTAGAGCCTGAACTTCCGAGCGGTAAGACTGGAGGAAGGTTTCCATCTCAAGATCGGGAGATAAGGTGGAGTCAATAGTGATAATCCGATTCTCAACTCTGGAAATCTCTCGGGATTCTGGTTTTGGCTTTGTACCCGCACAACTGAAAACCAGAATGGCAATGGTTAAGATTAGAAGAAAATATCTTTTTCCACTTATATAATTCATTCTATTTGCCTTCTGATTGAATATTCAATGATTTTCACAAATCCTTTCATTTTTTATATATAGAATAAATTGAGATTTGATATAATTTCTGTTTACTGGTCATGCTCATTTCCGCCTTTTCATAGGCAAATCCACGATTGGTTAACTCAGAAAAAAAATCTACCGCAATTTTGCGATTCGGTTCACTCAACAGTATTTTCCCACCCGGGTTAAGAAGTTTTTCAAACAACATAATCAACGGTTCGAAAAACCGTTTCTCATAGACCACATCAGAAGCAATGATCAAATCGAACCTCTGGTCCAGGTCGGCCTGACGCCAATCCAACAGGATACTGGAAGGTGATTTTCCCAAATTCAGCAACCAATTCAATTCTGTTAAACGCAAGGCATCGGATTGATAATCACTCACCAGCACTTCGGCGCCCTGGAGGGCGGCCGCCATTCCGGCCAGACCAGCTCCGCAGCCTAATTCCAGGGCCGATAATCCCTGAAAATTCTCTGAAGTCTGTAAAATAAAATCGGCCAGTGCAATGCTGGACGGCCAGATTTCTGCCCAGTAGGGCAATCGTTCATCTTTAACTCCTTCACTTTCCGGTCCCTGCTCAATTAATTCGTCTAATAACTGATCAATATTTTTAATACTCATCAGGGTGAACTGGTGTGCCTTCAAAGGTATATCCAATTTTTCCAACTCATACCGCCGGAAAAAGTATTGATAAAGGCTGTCGAATCGTTCAAGTGTTTTTAGATTTTGGGAGAAGGATATATCCATTGAATGTACCTACCCTTGAGTTAAAGGTGAGTTTCCAGCTATGATGTTTATTATTTCATAATTAGACTGACCACTCAATCATATCAAACTCGGGATATGGGACTTCCAACTCGATGAGATTCATCCGGGGAAATTCTTCAATTAATTTTCCATTCAATTTCAGTTGGAGTTGAAAGCCTAAAATTTCACCTTCTTTAATTTTCAAATCCTTGAATAAAATTCCCAATTCTAACAGACGATCAATTTTGTAGGTGGGACGAAGATTATAGCGTTTTTGAATTTCTCCCTGCAGTTCATACTTTTCCAGAACTCCTCGCAGAGGAGAGAGCACAACCGTAATAGAACGAGGTCGTTTAATGGCCAGAACGAATTCCAGCAGGGGATCTGGTTTCGTCAGAAAATCCAGTCGCAGGAAGAACATTTCTGCATTAAAACCAACATACACTTTATCCAGAATACGGGTGACCTGGTGCATGGCGCTCTGAGGAGTTTTCGCTACTTCATATACGGCAGCTCCAACCCATTCATAAAAATGGGATGATCGCCCGTCTAAAATGGGATTGATAAAATTTTTGGGACGGTCGCTTTGAAAATGATCATAGTGCCTGGTTTTAATGGTTTGATATAAAATCGGGGGGACTTCGTGATTCAACAGATGATAAATTTCCATTAAATGTTCACGATAGAGTGAATCAAATTCCAGATCATTTGCAGATGAATGCTCTTCACCATACCACCAGTTCCAATCTGAACCTTCGGCAATTAAGATTTTTTCCCAGGCTTGTTTGATCACTGCCTCATCATGTATACCTTCTTTTTGCTGTTTCACTAAAAATTGGCGAGTTTGGGTTAACACATCCCAGGCGCGATTATCCTCTTCCGAACCAATCCAGATATTGAAATTACTATTTATCCAGGAACCGGGATGAATAGTGGTCAGTTTTTCTGGTTTTTTATTTCGGTTGAGCATCTGGCCGAGAGTGACTGTCTCAATGAGATTATCTTCAGTGAGAACCTTATATAGATGGCGAAGAAATGGTTTACCATCTGATTCATAATATTCCCAGCAATTTTCACCATCCAGAATGATGGGAACAATAAAACGGGATAACGAATCCTGGCCGTATTGATCGATGAGCAGCTTTCGAATCGAATGTAATCTTCCTATCAGATCAGCAACAGCTTGTTCATGAGGCCAATTACTATAAACAAAACCGATAGCATCGGACAAATAATGATCCCGGAAAAAAAGATGGATAGAATTTTTACCGGTACTCACTATATAAGGTTGATAAATACGACTCTGAGAGAATTTTTCCCGCAAGGTATGAGCTAAAATTCCTTCATCAGTCGCCGCCCAAGTCACACCTTGTCGTGCCATAATCTCTAAGGCCTCCATGCTCACACTGCCTTCTGAAGGCCACATCCCAACTGGTTTTCGGTTGAAGATTTTTTCGAAATAATCAAGTCCCTTTTTAACCTGCAATTCGGCATCCTCAGGATGAACGAAGGGTCGGGAAGGTAAAATGATATTGGGATCAGATTCTTTACCGATGGCGGTGTTACACAACAAAGGCAGGATGGGATGATAAAAAGGCGAAGTGCTTAATTCGATTTGATCGGAATTCCACATGTCCCTGAAAGTTGGGATAATATTTCCCATGATCTTTCGAATTTCACTCAACAAGGTCTTCTTATCATCTTCAGTAAACATGCGCCCTTTGTTAAATAGTTTGCTGATTTCCGGTTTGCGGCGTGATTCGATGCCAATCCAGGAAAGGTTATACCACACTTGTAAATCACGATATTCTTCCACGGTAAAAGCCTGCAAATGTCGATCGAGGGATTCATCCCTCAGAAAATTTTTTAGCTTGAGATACAACTCATAATAGCGGGGATAAGGTTTAACCATATTATTGATATTGATGATGAAAAAATTTTCCAGAATCTTCTTCTTATCTTCAGGAGTCAGTTTATCGGCACTGGTGGCCGTGAGATCCCAGATGACATCAGTCGCATTGTTTGCCACATAATCCTGGATTTGCAGCAACAGAGAGGGGACCAGATTAAAATTTTGCTTCACTACCGGGAATTCTTTCAAAACTAGCAGAAGATCCAGATAATCTTTGGCGCTATGGAACCGCACCCAGGGCATCTGATAGACGCCGCTACTACTTTTATAATAAGGCTGATGCTGATGCCATAGTATCGCTAATGCAAGTTTGCTTTGACTCATGGTGCTTTGTTGGTTCTCTTCCGTTTTAAAAGTTTCTGCGGAATTACGGTTTTTTCAGCCGGGAGAAGCAGAACCTTCCAGCTCATAACCAAAAATAACAGAAATAGTATCCCGCGCAGTATAAAACTTAAATCCATCGTAAAATATACAAAATAAATTACAGCAATCAGAAAGAAAAGTATGGCACCTCTCTTCATATCTATTGGCACAGGATAAATCTTTTGCGCAACGATTCCGATTGAAAGGGCCATGACTAAATAGGCAAGAACGGTGGCGATTACCGCTCCCCAAATTCCAATCCGCGGAATTAACCAGATATTACATAAAATATTTAGCACGGCTCCGACACCCGTAAACAACATCATATACTGGCTTTTTTTCTGGATGTAAAAAGCTGGGGTAAAAATGATATAAATTCCGAAGAATAGATAGGAAAGAATGATCCAGGGGATAAAATCAATCCCGGGCCAATAATCTTTTCCCAATAAATAGAAGGAATGAAAATATTTAAAGGTTAATAAATCTCTAATAAACAGAGTAATAAAAACGATAATGGCGCCGGCGGCCAGAAGATAGTAGCGCATAACCCGGCTGTAAAGGTTTCGCGCATCAGGCTGTTGAGATACTTTCAGAAAGAATGGTTGCCAGGCATTACGGAATCCAACAATGACCAGTAAAAGTACACTGGCAAATTTATAATTGGCATGATAAAAGGCCAGGACGTCTTTCCCTAAGTATCTGGTTACCAAAAAACGATCAATCATTTCAATGGTCATATAGGCAATTCCATTAGGTAGAAAAGGCAGTCCAAACTTTACCATTTCCACCAGAAGGTGGCGATCAATAGTTAGAGCTAAAAATTTCCAGGCAAACGGTAACATGATGATTAGGTTAATGGTTGCCGCAATTATATTGGCATATAAAATTCCAGGCACACCCATTTTCAACTTTACCACAAACAGGATATTCAGAAGAACTTCGATTCCGAAGCGAAGCATACGAAACACGGTAAACTTCACCGGTTTTTCTTCTACCCGTAGTAAAAGAAACGGCAGATTGCCAATTGAGTCGAGAAATAAAATGGCAGCGGCTAAACGTATTAAATTCGATAAATCTTTATTAAATAATACCCAACGGGCAATCGAATCTGCAAAAATGGAAATGAAAAGGCTGGTGATATAACCTGAAATAAGCAAAATAAAAAAGGTACTGGAAAAAACAGTTCTGCGATCGCTTTTCCCCAAATAATAATAGCGTAAAAAAGCCGAATCCATCCCGTACATGTAAACAAAATTCATAAAGGCGATGAAGGTATAGACCAATCCATAATTGCTGTATTGGCTCATTTCTGGAAGATAGGTGAGATTGGTATAAATGGGGGTGAGGATCAGACCCTGTAGTCTTTGCACGGAGGTACTTATGGTGTATATTGCCGAATGTCTGAATAAACGGGGAATGCCTCCGCTTTCTTTAGGTGTTACATTTTCCTGCGATAAAGGTTGAATTTCCGGTTCTTCCATTCCATTCATCCCCTGAATGTTCAAATAAAAGTTTCGCTCTCCGATTTTTACCCACCAAATTTTCCACTATCAGAAGATAAAAAACCTGTTGAAAAACCACTATCAACCATAGAACAGATCATGGTATCTCCACTTCTAAACCATCATAGGCTGGTTGAATGTGGGCTGGTAAACGCTGCAAAAGTCCCTGATGGGAAAGTTCATGGCTGATATGTACCAGGTATGTTTTTTTAGCACCAATCTTTTGGGCTTCATTCAGTGCTTCCTTCAGCGTAAAATGAGTGGGATGAGGTCGTTCCCTCAGGGCTCCCAGAACTAATATATCCAGATTTTTTAATTTAGAATAGCTCTCAGCGGGAATGCGGCTCACATCAGTCAGGTAAGCGAAATTACCAATACGAAAACCATGAATTAACAGCTCACCATGATACACAGGGATCGGAGTGACGGCAATATTGTGGATAGTGAAAATGTCGCTGTCGAATACAAACCAATTGATCTTGGGTATGTCAGAAGGACAATCTTTGCCGTTAAAAACGTAAGGGTAAATACGCTGCAGGTGTTCCATGGTTAAACTGTTTCCATAGATATCGATAGTTTTACGCTGGATAAAATTTATAGGCCGCAAATCATCTAAACCAAAAACATGATCCACATGATGGTGAGTAAATACCACGGCATCAACGGTGGAGATTTGGTAGAGCAGAGCCTGCTGGCGAAAATCGATGCCGGCATCTATAATTATATTTATAGATTGAATCTGTAGCCATACGGAGGTGCGCAATCTCCTGTCCCGCGGATCAGAAGATTGGCAGGTAGCACAGTTACAGCTTAAAAGAGGTATTCCCGTTGATGTTCCGGTTCCTAAAAATACAATTTTCATCTACTTCATCTACCAATAAAAAAGTGACTGAATCTTATCGCCAGATAGTCATCCAATCGCAATGATGTACCAAAGAGGCATTCTTATTTATCGATTACTTTTTCTAAGTAATGCTATTGATTTTAAACTGTAAAAGTTAAAACTGGAATATTTGTTTTCAAAATTATTATTATCAAATCCGTGAGGCTTGATAATTAAAGTCCGTACTTCAGTAAAAAAGAATGAGGGGTTGAACAAAAGGGCAGTGAGAAGAAAACTTCCTATAATTTAGATATTCATTTCCGAAAAAAATCTTTTATTATCAGCTCCGTTAGTCCTTGAACTGACAATAAAATGAGGATTCCACCGTTCAGTTTAGCGAGCAGGCGAAATCCCCATAAAAATTTTCAGATTTTAGAATCGGTAAATTTCTATTTCTTTCCTCTTCTCTCTTAATTCTTGAAGTTTTTCAAAATCGGGTACTTCAGGCGGCTCAAAAGGGAAAAATTTTTCTCCGTGAGGTATCATTCGAAAGTCAAACTTTTTTGTTCTTTTTTTGTCTAAAATAACCGAAATCGTGTTTTCTTTACCTTTGCGTGAGTATTTCAAAGCAATCGTATCTCCAGGGTTATAATAATTTATGGTTCGCATCAGATCATCATAATCTTCAATCTTTCTTTTTTCAATTTCCAGGATAACATCACCGGCTTTCAAACCTGCCTTCTCAGCGGGTGAATCTTGAAAAACTCTCTTTATCAATACCCCATGTGATACTTCAAAATATTCCTTTAATTGATCATTTAAATCTTCGACTTGAACCCCCAGATACCCTCCTTTCCCCCACCAAAATGGCATGGCTCTCATTAATCGAGAAGGCCAATCGGAAAAATCGGGTAAATCCAGAGAATCTATCTCCACATCTATGAGCGCTTCTTCACGCTTATCGGGACGTACCCGGGCTTGAAATGTTTTTTTCTGTCCATCCCGCATAATGACTATTTCCACTTCCCCTTCTTCTTCCATTTCGCGTAAAATGGCTTTTATTTGGGAGGGATTCTCAATCTCCTGTCCTGCAAAACGAATTATAATGTCCCCTTTTTTCAATCCAATTCTTTCTGCTTCACTGCCATCCAGCACTTTTTGTATGAGAGCACCTCCTTTTAATTTGTATTTCTGCAAAAGATCGCTTTCCACACTGCTGACCATAACTCCTAATGTCAATCCCGTTCTCTTTTTAATTTTTACCACTTTTTTTTCATCGGCGGCTATGCTTAGTGCTAGAAATGATAGCAACAAAAGTAAAATGACTGAACGCTGTTGGACAAACATATCATCCTCCTATTAAAAATAATTTATTCTTCATTACGTACGAACTATTTTCATGAAGGATGCAAACACTTTATATTTTATAAAATCAATAAATATTATTCTGATATAAAATACCTCAAACGAGGTTTTTGTTCCTCATTTGAGGTAAAAATTATTTTAAAAAATTGGATTTCTTAAGCTGGCTGGTTCTGAAAAATCTGAAGAGCTAATTCGGGTTTATCGACTTCTAAGATAATAAGACCTTTCTTTTGCTTCGGCTCTACTGCCCCATAAAGATATTCAATGTTAATTTTCGCATTACCTAATTTCATGGTCAATTCCATTAGCGCCCCCTGACGATTCGGAAGTTCCACTGCAAAAACCTCCCGCTCTTCAACCACATAATTATGATCCTGAAGTACAGACAGAGCTTCCCGGGAATCGGATACGTATAAGCGGGCGGTGTCCAAGAAAATACCCACCCCATAAATAGAAATTTTTTTCTTCTTCAGCACCCTAAAAAGTTCACCCGCCGAATTTGGCCTGTTTTCGATGACGACATATAACTCTTTGATTTTCTGCATAATTTTCCTTCCTCTTATCATCTCGCCATAAATATAGATTATTTAAATACCTATCTCAAAACTTTTCTTTCGAAAGGGCTTTATTTTCTTTCGTTCCCTTCTCCATTTAAGAATAAAGAACAACTTTCGCTCCTTTAAATTTTGATGTCATTTAGAAAAATAATCGACTTTCGATAATGCCGACTAACTAGACCACTTATCCTGAATTGAATTCTCCTTCGGAATTTTGAAAAATTAATATTATCTTTTTAACAAATATGTTACTCCCATATGGTTAAGTGCTGAATGAAAGATGGAAATCTTTTTTCATTACTATTTTTGTCGACAAGGGGATTAAAAATCATCATAACCAAAACATAAAGTGTTTCAAAGTGCTTCTCCTGTTAAATTTTAATAGTCTCATTATTAAGATAAAATATGTGAAATCATGATAACCAAAAATACTAACAAAGGAGTGTTTTGAATGAAATTCCTGTCACACCTCAATCTGATGCTTATTCTTATACTGATGAACTGTCAGACTCAACCTGAAACAACTCCCATCCAACAGGATTCAGGCACCGGAGAAACCATCCAGATTTCTCTTTCGGTGAGGGATCTGACTGCTTCCTTGAAATTTTATTCTCAACTGGGATTCAAGATTCTTACCGCTGATAAAAACGCTAACGTCCCCTGGGCTTTTATCAGTGACGGTACGACCTTATTCATGTTAAGTCAGAATGAATTCCCCTCCCCTGCACTGGTGTATTATACTGCTAATTTCACTCAAAGAACTCAGAGTTCTGGTGATTTTCGCTTGCTTTCCAATGAAAGCAAAAAACCAAAGACCGCCATCTCTACCAGCCCGGAAGGTATCGGTATTACCCTGATTGAAACAAAAAGCCAATTCCTCCCCTTACTGCCCACTGAAATATCTGTTTTAACAGGAAGTTTTAAAGAACTCAGTATACCTGTACAAGATAGTGAGGCCTCCCGCATCTTTTGGGTAGGGATGGGTTTTCGACCTCAATCATTGACTTCTGCACCTCCTTACATTCTTTCCGATAAATTGTTGACGATTGGCTTACATCCCGAAGCCGATTTTTCATCTCCTGCGCTAACCTATCAAAACCCCCAACTGGAGGCTACTTTTTCGAAAATGCAATCGCTTGGTTTAAAAATACAGGCGATGAGAAATAAGGATAACCATGCTCTGCAGGAACTCCGGGTGGTATCTCCAGATGGACAGTTGATTCGAATGGTATCTGAATGAATTCAAAATGACCGTTCAGAAGTTAATTGAAAAAATTTTTTTTAGCAGAAAATGTTTTGAATCTGAATGATGGTGTTCTTATAATTGACTCCTAAATTAGTATAATTATCAATAGTCAAATTAAGGAAAGGATTTTTTTATGATAAAAAATTTAGCTCTCTTTTTGCTCTTTGTTGCTCTAGCAGCAAGAGGGCAGACAGGTATAAAAACCGAAATCATTGAGTACAGGGATGGTGAGACAGTATTGCAAGGATTACTGGCTTATGATGCCTCACTTAAAGAACCCAGACCGGGCGTTCTGGTGATACACGAGTGGTATGGTCATAATGATTATGTGCAACAACGCGCTATTCAGTTAGCAGAAATGGGATATATCGCCTTTGCCCTGGATATGTATGGCAAAGGAATTCTGGCCAGTAATGCACAGCAGGCCAGTCAATTGGCGGGCACATTTTACCAGAATCGCCACCTGATGCGCCAGCGAGCGACGGCCGGGCTGAAGATATTACAGGAACATCGGCTGGTAGATAAAACAAGAATAGCGGCCATTGGTTTTTGTTTTGGAGGAACAGTGGCCTTAGAACTGTCACGAAGTGGGGCTGAATTAGCCGGAGTGGTGAGTTTTCACGGAGGATTAAATACTCCAAATCCGGCTGATGCCAGACAGATCAAAGGTTCGGTATTGGTTTTACATGGTGCAGACGATCCTTATGTAAAAGAGGATGAAGTCAAATTTTTTCAGGAAGAGATGCGCCAGGCCGGAGTGGATTGGCAGATGATCTTCTATGGCGATGCTGTGCATAGCTTCAGCAATCCAGCAGCCGGTAATGATAAATCACAGGGAGCGGCGTATCATCCCAAAGCTGCCCAGCGCTCCTGGAAGGCCATGCAAACCTTTTTCAGCGAAATTTTTGAAAAAAAGAAGTAGAGTGGTCCTGACGATTTGTTTCAGGAAATTTTTATCAGGGAAGAAGGAAAATTCAGTGGCAGAAAAGTTGAATTAACTATTGCATTATCAATGGATAATCTTTAAATTTTTTGCTACGTTTTTGTGGTCAGGGGCGGTAGCTCAGTTGGTTAGAGCACTACGTTGACATCGTAGGGGTCGTCAGTTCAACTCTGGCCCGCCCCACAGTGGAGCCACGAATACGGTATTCGTGGCTTTATTTAATATTTTGAGGTTCAAAAACAGAATGAAAAACGACAAAATTCAAATAAAATTTCCAGATGGTAAAACCCAGGAATTCCCAAAAGGAGTAACGGGTTTAGAAATTCTGCAGACTCTGCCATCCCGTCTGCGAGAAGAAGCCACTGGAATCAAGGTGAACGGGGAAGTTAAAAGTCTACCAGAGCCCATTCAACAGGACAGTGACGTTCAGATTTTAACTTTCGATGATAAAGAGGGTCGGGAAGTCTTCTGGCATAGTTCGGCTCATTTAATGGCGCACGCTGTCCAGCGATTATTTCCCCAAACTAAATTTGGGATCGGACCGGCCATTGAAAATGGATTTTATTATGACATCGATCTGGATCATCCATTGAGCCCAGAAGATTTTGAAAAAATAGAAGCCACCATGGCCAAAATTGTTGACGAAGACCATCCCATTATTCGCAAAGAATGGAATAAAAAGGAAGCGATTGACTATTTTAAAAAGCGTAACGAAGATCTGAAACTGGAATTATTGGCTGAACTGGAAGATGGAATTTCCACCTATTCGCAGGGAGATTTCACGGATCTCTGCCGTGGTCCACACCTGCCCTCCACGGGACGGATAGGTAAACACTTTAAATTGTTGAGTGTAGCCGGTGCGTATTGGCGGGGCGATGAGAAGAATAAAATGCTGCAACGCATCTACGCTACTTCTTTTCCAAAAAAGAAAATGCTGGAAGAATATCTCCATCGTCTGGAAGAAGCCAAAAAACGTGACCATCGCAAACTGGGTCGGGAACTGGATTTATTTTCCATTCAAGAAAATATTGGCAATGGATTGATTCTCTGGCATCCCAAAGGAGCACGGGTCCGAAGAATTATCGAAGAGTTCACTATCAATGAACATTATAAAAATGGCTATGAACTGGTATACACTCCCCATCTCGCTAAATTACAATTATGGGAGACCAGCGGGCATACCGGTTTTTATCGTGAGAATATGTTTACCCCCATTGACATTGAGGAAGTGAGCTACCAGATAAAACCGATGAATTGTCCCTTTCATATCACCATTTATAAAAATCAATTGCGAAGCTATCGGGATCTTCCTATTCGTTTTTTTGAATTAGGTACCGTGTACCGATATGAAAGATCTGGAGTACTTCATGGTCTGATGCGGGTGCGCGGCTTTACGCAGGACGATGCTCACATCTTCTGTACCCCCGAAAATTTAAATGAGGAAATTTCACGGGTGTTAGAATTCACCCTCTATATTTTGCGAACCTTCGGCTTTAATGAATATGAAATATTTCTTTCCACCCGCCCGGAAAAATTTGTTGGACAGGTTGAAAACTGGGACAAAGCTACCGCCGCCTTGAAATATGCCCTGGATAAAAGTGGTTTGCCCTACGAAGTGGATCCGGGTGAGGGTGTCTTTTACGGCCCAAAGATTGACATTAAAATTAAAGATTCCATCGGACGTTCCTGGCAATGCTCTACCATTCAGGTTGATTTCAATTTACCGGAAAGATTTAATGTTGAATATATCGGAGAAGATGGAAATCCCCACCAACCAATCGTAATTCATCGCGCACTAATGGGATCGGTCGAGCGGTTTTTCGGCGTACTTATTGAACACTATGCAGGCGCTTTTCCAGTGTGGTTGGCTCCTGTACAAATAAAAATATTACCAATCACTGAACATCAGCATCAATATGCTCGAAAAATTCAGGATCGATTGTTAGCCGAAAATTTGCGAGTGGAAGTTGATGGAAGAAACGAGAAGATTGGCTATAAAATCAGAGAAGCTGAAGTACAAAAAATCCCTTACATGCTGGTGATCGGTGAACAGGAAGTGCAGGGACAGCAGGTAGCCGTTCGGCAAAAGAGCAAAGGGGATCTGGGAAAAATGGGAATTGAACAATTTATCCAGATCATCAATCAGCATATTCAAAATAAAAATTAAAGTAAATGAACTAAATTAAAGGAGCAACTTATCAGCAAAGAAAATGATATTCGGATAAACGACCAAATCCGCGTGCAAAGTGTACGCTTGATTTCTCCGGATGGTGAGCAGATTGGGGTCGTTTCTACCAAGGAGGCCTTGCAGCGAGCTGAAAGTTATGGACTCGATTTAGTGGAAGTGGCGCCGAATTCTAAGCCTCCGGTGTGCCGAATCATGGATTTCGGCAAATACAAGTATGAACAAAGTAAAAAAGAAAAATTGAGTAAAAAGAAACAGCATGTCATCACCGTCAAAGAAATACGGTTACGGCCCAGGACCGATGAACATGATTTAGAGACGAAATTGCGACATGCTCGAAAATTTCTGGAACAAAAAAATAAAGTGAAAATAACCATACTATTCCGCGGACGGGAAATGGCTTATCAGGATTCGGGGACGGAACTGATGCAGAAGGTCATAACCATGTTAGAAGATATCGGAAAAATGGAAAGCGAACCCAAGATGGAAGGAAGGCGTATGGTAATGGTATTAACAACAAAAAATTAACAAATGAAATAAAGAAAAGGGGAAAATATGCCTAAGATGAAGTCCTGCCGGGGCGCCAAGAAGCGTTTCCGGGTAACTGCCACCGGCAAAATTAAATCGCGCCGTGCGTTCAGAAGTCACATTCTTACCAGCAAGTCGACCAAACGGAAACGACATTTGCGCAAAGCCGCCTATGTAAATCCAGTTGACGCACCGCGTGTTCATAAGATGATTTTGGAATAAGTGAATACAGGAGAATAATATGCCAAGAGCAAAAAATAATGTCGCTGCCAAAAAACGTCATAAAAAAATTCTGAAAGCCGCCAAGGGTTATCGCTTGTCGCGCAGCAAAATATATGTGGCGGCAAAAGATCAAGTGGATAAGAGTGGACGATATGCCTATCGTGACCGACGCAATAAAAAAAGGTCTTTTCGAGCCTTATGGATTGCCCGCATCAATGCGGCGTGCCGGTTGAACGGCATATCATATTCCAAATTGATCCATGCCTTAAAAGAAAAAAGCGTTGCTTTAGACCGAAAATCGCTGGCTCATCTAGCCATGCATGAACCTAAAGTGTTTGAACAATTAATTCAGCACATCACGGCCTAATGTATACGCCTTCCTCATTCAAATAGGGATTGAAGAGTTTTTTCAATTCCTATTTTTTTATCCTGAAGGCGATAGCTTTACTTTTCTCAAACCGGTAAAGGTCAAAAAAGCGAATAAACCATGGAAGCAAAAATCAACCAGATTACTGCTGAGTTTGAACAAGACTTGAGAAATATCCGCACCCCTCAAGATTATGAAGCGGTGCGGATAAAATATCTCGGTCGGAAAGGCGCCGTCCAATCACTTTACTCCACTCTGCGGGAAGTGAGCCCAGAGGAGCGCCCCCGCGTCGGCAAAGCAATCAACGATCTTAAATCTCTTATTGAAAACCAGTTGGAAAAGTTAAGAGACGGTTTGACGGTGAGCAAGGTACGGGAGAAATTAGATCTCACTCTGCCAGGAAGACTTCCTTCTGTTGGTCGTAAACATCCGTTGACTCTGGTGTTAGATGACATCAAACGATTTTTTATACGGTTGGGCTTTTCCATCGCGGATGGACCAGAAGTGGAGACCGATTATTATAACTTTACGGCACTGAATTTTCCTCCACACCATCCGGCCCGAGCAATGCAGGATACCTTATTTATCTCGTCGGAAATACTTCTGCGTACCCATACCTCGCCGGTACAAATCCGCACCATGCTGAATCAGAAACCGCCGGTTCGCATCATTGCTCCTGGAAGAGTATACCGACGTGACACTCCAGATGCCAGCCACTCCCCATTTTTTCACCAGGTGGAAGGTTTATTTGTGGATCGTGGAATTAGTTTCGGAGATTTGCGGGCAATTATTCAAGAATTTGCTAAATATATGTTTGGACGGGATATTCATGTGCGATTCCGACCCAGTTTTTTCCCCTTCACGGAACCGAGCCTGGAATACGATTTTAATTGTATCTTTTGTCGCGGCAAAGGCTGTAAGGTGTGCAAATACACCGGTTGGGTAGAGATCTCCGGCGCCGGGATGGTGCACCCCAATGTGTTTAAAAATGTGGGATATGATCCAGAGGTATACACCGGTTACGCTTTCGGAATGGGAGTCGATCGAATTACCATGTTAAAATATAACATTGATGATATCAGATTATTTTTTGAAAACGACCTGCGATTCTTACAGCAATTTACATGAGATGGATATTTTTATCAGAAAGTAAACCATGAAGATTTCCTATAACTGGTTAAAAGATTACCTGGATTTAACAATTGAGCCCCGCCAATTAGCCGATCGATTATCGCTGGTTGGCTTGGAAGTTGAAGAGGTACAGGAGAGAAGACTCGATTTCCCCAACGTGGTCGTTGGTCAGATTATGAACATTGAAGATCATCCTTCCGCTGAAAAACTGAAAATTTGCCAGGTAGATGTGGGCGAAGAAGACCTCTCCATTGTATGCGGAGCGGAAAACATAACCGTAGGGCAAATGGTACCGGTCGCCAAAGAGGGCGCCACGTTGGCGAATGGTTTGAAAATCCATAAAACGAAAATCAGAGATGTATATTCGGAAGGAATGCTCTGCTCTGAAGCCGAACTAGGACTCAGTGACCGTTCAGAAGGCATCTGGATTCTGCCTGAAAATCTGCCAAAAGGGGCACCGTTGGACAAAGCTTTAAATCTGGAAACCGACTTTATTTTTGATATTGCAGTCTCTCCTAACCGGCCGGATTGTTTGAGCCACATCGGGGTGGCGCGGGAAGTAGGAGCCATACTGTCCCAACCCATCCAGAAACCTGTCAATTTAGTAAAGGAAAAAAAAGAAAAAGCGGATAAACACATTAAAATTACCATTAAGGCAAAAGAGGGATGCCCACGCTATTCAGCCCGAATTATCAAAAATATTAAGGTCGGAAAATCTCCCACCTGGCTCATCAACCGCCTGGAAGCGGTGGGGATGCGCTCCATTAATAACGTGGTGGATGTAACCAATTATGTATTGATGGAAACCGGACATCCTTTGCATGCATTTGACTATGATCTTATCCATGGTAAAAAAATCATTGTGCGTGAATCTGAGGAAAAAGAAACGTTTGTCACTTTGGACGATAAGCAGCGGGAACTGCCGGCAGGTACGGTGCTTATCTGCGATGCCAGGGGTCCGGTGGCTATTGGCGGAATTATGGGTGGATTAAATTCAGAAGTGAGTATGAACACCGTCAATGTTTTGCTGGAAAGTGCTTATTTTGATCCGGAGCGAATTCAGATCAGTTCACGCTATCTGGGATTATCCACTGAGGCTTCGCAACGATTTGAAAGGGGAGCTGATCCAAATGGAAATATCTACGCATTAGATCGGGCCGCTCAGTTAATTTGTGAGCTATGCGGCGGAGAAATCCTGGCCGGTGTCGTTGATGTATATCCCAAACCCATTGAACCCCGCCAGATTCCGCTCAAAGTGGAACAAATCAATAACCTGCTGGGAACAGACCTGAAAAAGGCTGAGATAAAAAAGATCCTGGAACGTATTGAGTTAAAAATTAAAAATGATCGAGTGATTGTCCCTACTTTTCGTCCCGATTTAGAGGGCGTAGCTGATTTGGCTGAGGAGGTAGCACGCCTGTATGGTCTGGAAAATATTCCTCCTAAACAATTGATTACTATCGATTATCAGGTGGGGATGAATGAATTCGATATCTTCATCAATCAGATCCGGGAATTACTGGTCGGGTTTGGTTTGCAGGAAGTGATCACCAGCAGCATGGTGAACAGTCAGTTATGGGAGGAGCTGACCGGGCAAAAATTATATCCTATTTTGAATCCAATTTCTAAAGATCTTGACGGAATGCGGAATTCCCTCTTGCCCAGTTTAGCACAGGTCATTGAATACAATCGGAACCGAAAATATTTCAATCTAAAACTCTTTGAAATAAACCGCGTTTTTCTCCCCCCGGCCGATCCCAATCAACAGCCCCAGGAGGAATTACATCTGGCAATTGCTCTGACCGGGAAGCGGGAGGGAAATCTCTGGTTTTCGTCTGGAGAAGAGGTCGATTTCTTTGATATTAAGGGTTTGGCGCAATTGCTGAGTGACAAAATTTCTCTTGACAACAGTAAATTTATTTCTTATTCTGATTCCGTTATTCTTGAAGAGGGCATGGCCCTGTTCAACGGGAATAATCAGCTGGGAATTTTAGGACGGTTAAGTTCACGAATTGCAGCTAAATTTGAAATTGATAGTGAAGTTTATGGGGCGGAATTCCAGCTGCAGAAAATGTTCGAAAATCGGAAAATTGATCGAAAGTATCAACCTATTTCTCGATTCCCAGCGGTAGAAAGGGATGTAGCGCTTATTATTGATGAAGATGTATCGGCCGGTGACATCGTGAGTTCTATTCAACGAGAAGGCGGGCCATATCTGACAAAAGTTGAGATTTTTGATGTGTATCGAGGTAAGCAGATACCGGCAGGGAAAAAGAGTTTAGCTTTTCATTTAAATTTTCAGGCGATGGATCGCACGTTGACGGAGGAGGAAATCAATCTGTTGATGGAAAAAATTTTTACAGTCGTCAATCGTCTTTTTCAGGCTAAATTGCGAGAATGAGTTGTGGATGCCGAAACCAAGACAATTTTTCAGAATTACTTTAAACTATTGGAGCGAGTGAAAAGGCTGGTAATTTTAGTCAATAAGTTGGCCGAGCAGAATCGAATTTTAAAATTGCAGATTAAACAATATGATGAAAAATTAGCACGTGAAAACAAAAATCCTGAAACTTTACAGTTAAAAGAGCAATTAAAAAAATTGAAACTTGAAAATAAAATATTGAAGGAGAAAGAAACCAAAGTTAGAACGAAAATAGAACGCCTGACAGTCAAGCTAAATAATATTCATTGATGAACTATAATCAACTTTTATATTTAACTATTTTATACATGTATAAAAAATGGAAAAGCAACCGGTCATTGTAAATATTTTAGGTTCTGAATACGCATTGAAATCAGATGCCGATGAGCAGTATTTGCAGGAGATTGCCGGGTATGTGGACCAGAAAATGCGCAAGCTTCTGGAGGGATCACAGATTCGTTCGCCACTAAAGATTGCGGTATTAACTGCCGTTAATATTAGTGACGAACTTTTTCGCCTGAAGCAGCGTTATGAGAAATTAGTGAGAGATATAGAATCGTCAAGTGAAGAAATAACGGAGAGTTTAGACACTTATTTAAATCAGTATTCTGATTTAGTGAAATAGTCCCTGAATCACTTAGGGTGTTGCATTTGGGAAGAACCAACACCATAAAAAAGGGAGCTTGACTCTGGGCGTCTAATGCAGGCCTCCCCTGCGGAGGAAGCGTGAACCGTTTAGGCAGGCACCCACCGTGTATGACACGGTTCTTTTCCAAATCCGCTCTAATGGTTCAGGGATTTTTTTATAATAAACAATGGAAATCAGTCGACTGCGTGATTCAGTCGGTCATAGCATAAAAGGATCGGAGAAAAAAAATGGAATGGTATTGGGCATTGCTGATTGGTCTGGTGGCCGGCGCGGTCTGTCTGTGGCTCTTTCTACACATTTTCCAGAACGCAAAATTAGTAAAAGCCAGGGAAAAAGCTGACCGCTTGATCCAGGACGCCACATCAGAAGCGGAGGCTCTCAAAAAAGAAAAACTCATCGAAGTTCAGGAGGAGCTATTTAATCATAAACAGCAGCTGGAAAAAGAAATCGAATTTAAGCGAGAGCAGTTACAAAAACAAACTCTGCGACTGGATCAAAGAGAAATAGAAATCGACCGCCGAGCGGAAATGATCGAAAAAAAGGAAAAAGATCTTTCCAATCTAGAAAAACAATTAAAAGAAAAAGAAAGATATATCCAACAAAAGACCACTGATTTAAATAATATTTTAACCGAGCAGATAAAAAAACTGGAAGAAATTTCCGGTCTTACTCGTCAGGAAGCTCGCGATATCCTTATCAAAGATATGGAAAATGAAGCCAAGGAAGAAGGCAAAAAGTTGGTCAATAAAATTTTAGACCAGGCCAAATTGGAGGCTAACCGCAAAGCCATGGAAATTGTGGTCTCGGCCATTCAACAAACGGCGGCGGAACAATCGTCAGAAGCTACAGTATCAGTGGTCACACTCCCAAATGATGATATGAAAGGCCGCATCATTGGACGGGAAGGTCGGAATATCCGAGCCTTCGAGATGATCACCGGTGTCGATGTTATTATCGATGATACCCCGGAAGTGGTTATTTTATCCTCCTTCAACAGCTATCGCCGAGAGATCGCCAAGCAAGCCATGGAGAAACTGATCCTAGACGGACGGATTCACCCGGCTCGCATTGAAGAGGTTGTTCAAAAAACTGAAGAGGAAGTGAAATCGACTTTCCGTGATATTGGTGAACAAGCCATGCTGGAAGTGGGAGTTCATGGTCTACCAGATGAAATTATCGAATTGATCGGCAAACTGAAGTATCTCACCTCCTATGGTCAAAACGTTCTCAACCATTGCCTGGAAGTTGCCTATCTGGCAGGGATCATGGCTTCTGAATTGGGATTAGATCCCAAGATTGCCAAACGAGCGGGATTATTGCACGATATTGGCAAGGCTATTGATCGGCGCTCGGACAGTTCACACACTCAATTGGGAGCCGAATTACTTCGCAAATATAATGAAAATCCCGTTGTCATTAACGCCATCGAAAGTCATCATGCAGAAGAAGGAGCTACTTCTCCCTATACTATTTTGATTGCGGCGGCCGATTCCATCAGCGGAAGCCGCCCGGGTGCCCGACGGGAGACCCTGGAGACCTTCATCAAAAGGATGCAAAACCTGGAAGAAATTGCCCATCAATTTCAGGGCGTAGTTAAAGCCCATGCCATTCAGGCCGGCCGGGAAGTGCGAATCATAGTGGATTGCAACAGTGTGGATGATAACCGGGCGAAAGAATTAGCCCGCGAGATTGCCCAAAAAATTCAACAGCAATCAGAATTTCCTGGACAGATCAAAGTAACAGTGATTCGCGAATACCGGGCCTTTGAATACGCCACCTGAGATCAACAGGTATGTTCGATATCTCTTGCAAAATTAAGGTGATATCACACGGTGACACGCTAAAAAATTAGTTCAAAAAAATTCTATAGAATGAATATCCTTTTTATTGCTGACATCGTAGGGGAAGAAACCCTGCACATCATTTTTGATATTTTACCGCGATTACGCCGTAAATATTCTATCGATAGTGTGATCGCTAATGTGGAAAATGTGGATAAGGGAAAAGGAATCCTGCTTAAACAAATCGAGAGACTAAAGGCAGCGGGAATTAACTGCCTAACCTCGGGGAATCATATCTGGGAACCAAAGAAGCGGGAAGTTTTAGTGGCTCAGGCAGGCTATATTCTGAGACCATTAAACTACCCGGAAGGAAATATTGGAATCGGTTCAACAATTATTCAAACCACATCCGGGAAAAAAGTGGGAATCATTAATTTACAGGGACGCAGTTTTATGTATCCCATCAATTGCCCATTCACCTTAGGCCAGAAAGAAGTCAGACGATTGCGTTCTGAAACTCCCATTATCATCGTTGATTTTCACGCGGAAGCAACCGCAGAAAAACAGGCATTGGCCTGGTATCTGGATGGAAAGGTATCTGCCGTCATTGGCACGCACACCCACGTTCAGACGGCCGATGAGCGTATCCTGAAAAATGGAACGGCCTACATCACCGATGCCGGTATGTGTGGTCCTTTTGATTCGGTTATAGGAATGGATACTCAGAAAGCAATTGACCGTTTTATTCTACAGACTCAAATTTATTATATTGTGGCAAAAGATAATATAAGGTTTAATGGAGTCGTTCTGAATATTGATCCGGACACCGGAAAAGCATTGCATATAGAACGGTTAAATTTCAGTAAAAAGGAGTTCGATCAAGGTGGCTCTGATTATTGATGGAAAAACGGTTGCCCAATCGATCCGGCAGGAAATTCAACAAAAAGTCCACACCCTGCAACAACAGGGAAAGATTCCTGGATTGGCGGTGATTCTGGTAGGTAAGAATCCTTCATCTGAAGTGTATGTAAATATGAAAGCCAAAGCCTGTCAAGAAACAGGAATTCATTCCATTACCGAACGACTTCCAGAAAATATCAGCGAAGATAAATTATTAGAACGAGTCCATTTTTATAATCAACATCCTGATTACCACGGGTTGTTGGTGCAACTACCATTGCCAGACCATATTGATGAGCAGAAAGTTATTGAAGCCATCTCTCCGGATAAAGATGTGGATTGTTTCCATCCGTATAATGTAGGAAAACTATTATTAGGACAGGCAGTGTTTGAACCAGCAACGCCGGCTGGAATTATTGAACTATTAAAATGGTATGGGCTTGATCCCGCCGGTAAGCAGGTTGTTATTTTAGGACGCAGTAATATTGTCGGTAAACCATTGGCCATGCTACTTATTCAAAAAAAAGTTGGAGCTAATGCAATCGTTACCATTGTTCATACTGCTGCCAGAGATGTAGCGCGCTATACTTTATCGGCTGATATTCTGGTAGCCGCCATGGGGAAACCGGAAATGGTAAGAGCCAGTATGGTAAAAGAGGGGGTAATCATAATTGATGTTGGAGTAAATCGAATTCCAGCCAATAATGAAAAAGGATACCGTCTGGTGGGCGATGTTGCCTTTGATGAAGTGGTGAATAAATCAGCAGCCATTACACCTGTACCAGGGGGAGTCGGGCCAATGACGATCGCCATGTTACTAAAAAATACTCTTAAAGCGTTTGAAATCCAGAATAAATCGGATAATTAAGGAGGGGGTATGCAGCAAAGTACTGCTGAGATTGGAAAATGGGTGGAGGATATTGCCGCGCAGTTTTTAGAAAGCAAAAACTATCAAATTTTGTTTCGAAACTGGCGAGCCGGCAGGGGAGATATTGATATTATTGCACTGGCAGATAACTTTATAGTTTTTGTAGAAGTAAAAGGTGGTTCCAGCAAATTATTTGGGGCACCTGAACTACGTATTACTCCTGCTAAAAAACGCCAGTTATACAAACTGGCATCCTTATTTTTGACAGAGGTTGAGAACTATCATATTCCTCATGATCATTACCGTTTTGATGTGGTAATCGTTGATGGGAACCCGAGTAAATACGATATCCGTCATTACGAAAATGCTTTCTATATTTAGGATAATCATTAATCATTTTAAATAAAAGAACCATTGGAGAAGCAATGGGGATCAAGAAAAATAAAGGTATTTCCCGGATCGATTCAAAAGTCTGTCGTACCTATGGCTGGTACGTCCGGGGG
>Ga0067045_1002369_pt1:0-2500 | contig 192475 bp, 164 predicted proteins | sample TerdegcTABiofilm_FD_59184 | JGI IMG/M metagenome (GOLD analysis project Ga0067045, IMG submission 59184) | Combined Assembly of (Gp0054472, Gp0054536) Wastewater bioreactor microbial communities from Singapore -Terephthalate degrading...
ACCTATTCTGCGCATCATATTCCAAAATCCAATGCTAGGCTGCAGTTAAGGTGCCGGGGTCTTTCCGTCCAGCGGCAGGTAACCGGCGTCTTCACCGGTACCACAGTTTCGCCGTGCCCCTCTCTGAGACAGCGCTCATGTCGTTACGCCTTTCGTGCGGGTCGGAACTTCACCTTCTTTCCTGTGTTTCCACAGGAGGCAGACTATACCTTCACCTCACCAAGTTCCCTTAGGAGTTCTTCCTTCGCCAGCCTGCGTTTTCCCGACGGATTCATTTGATACGCAAGCTCAATGATTTCTCTTAAATGTTTCTTATTCAGATGGAGATTGGCCTTTACCATTTCACATATTCGGGCAAAAGCCTGAAAATCCCTGGCTTTACTTCCGCTTAATGGATACTTTCTGAAATGCGGAATTATTTTCTGATTCAAATCGGCGATCGAACGAACCTCAAACTTATAAGTGTTATCGAACCGGGAAAACCTGATCGCTCCGCAGCGGAAATAATTCCTTAGAGCTCTTATCAGCTCCAGGTCGCGGGCATTCAGAGTTACTGAAAACGAGGGACGAGTTTCTATGCCAACATTCAGTTTTTGGCGCCAGTTGAAACTGACGCTGAAGCTGGCTTCACCCTCGCATAATCCCGTGACATACCAGGGTTCTAACTTCATATCTCCTCCTTTTTTGAAGGAAGCCTCCATAGGAACCAGACATTAGTGAGGGCCGGCGTGTTGCGCACAGGAGGACCGTGCGCCTCCCCTTTCGGGTCAGTCGTTACGGGTCCAATGGCTTGTTAGCCAAAGGTTCCCTCGGAATTACCCCACACCCTGCTTGCACAGGGTAGGAGGGCTCCTCCGATATGAGCCGGTGTTTCAAGCCCAATTGCTTGGGAAAGGGGCAAGTTCAGGTACTTACCCGACAAGGAATTTCGCTCACTTTACCCGGACATTTCTGTCTGGAGTGGACCATATCTTTATCCATTCTCAAGGGTTCTCTTAATCTTTTCCAGAGCAGGACGCTCAGTGGTGTTCATCTGAAGGGCCAGGTCAATTATTTCTTTTAATCCTTCTTTTGTCAGGTGCTTTTTCTCTTTCATCATCAGGATTATTTTGCGGAATTTCCTGAAATCAACATTCTTCTTGGTTTTCAACGGATGCTTTAGAAAAAACTCACAAAGCTTCTCGAGCTGTTCCAGTTTTCTCATCCGATAACAATAGCGATCATCATGATTTACTCTTACTACTCCACCTTGAAAGAACTTTTTCAAGGCATAAAGAATAGGAACATCACGAAGGTGTTGCACCACAACAAATTCAGGCAGGACCTGGTAACCAGCAGTCATCTCTGGATGACTCTGAACACTCACGTGAAAACATCCCTCTCCGTCAACGAACCCGACTACCCAATCAGGAGACAATTTCATACTCTCCTCCTGCCTCAAGATGGATACCTGGCGTATGGCCTCTGAGGATCTCCTGCGCCTACCTCAAGCGCAGGATTTCCTGCGGATTGCCCAATCTCTGGCATTTTTACCGCAGCCTTCGCTGCTGGTAGCCAGAGCTATAAGGGTGTTCCCGCATACAGCCAAGTGTGAGTCCCGGTATTACTACCGGGAAAGGCAGCTCTTTTTCAGAGTTACCTTAGGACCGTTCTTATGTTGCACCTTTTTATTTTTTTAAGTGCCGCTCGGATATTGCCGAGCGCCCTCCATCGCTGGAGGGAACGGACTATATCATCTCTCCCCATCATCATCGGGGAGAGCCTGACGTATAGTCTCTGAGGATGTTTCAGGAATACTTTTTGTTTTTCCTGAAGCCTTTCCTGCTGATTGTCCGCACCGGACACATTGTCACTTGCCAGCCATAAGGCAGCAAGTAGTGCCGGATACTCGGATTTCCCAGCATATAGTCAGGTTTTACAACTACAGCGGTCCAGCCTATAGTTACGGCCGCCGTTTACCGGGGCTTCGGTTCGGAGCTTCGCCTTGCGGCTAACCCCTCCCCTTAACCTTCCGGCACCGGGCAGGCGTCAGACCCTATACATCGATTTTATGTCTTTGCAGAGTCCTGTGTTTTTACTAAACAGTCGCAAGAGCCATTTTTCTGCGGCCTCCTCGGGCCTTGTTTATGCAACTAAACCCTACCGAGGCACCCCTTCTCCCGAAGTTACGGGGTCAACTTGCCTAGTTCCTTAGAGAGGGCTCACACGTGCGCCTTAGGATTCTCTCCTCATCTACCTGTGTCGGTTTGCGGTACGGTCACCCGTAAAACTCCTTAGAGGATTTTCTCGGCAGCGTGGATTCAGCAAGTTCACAGGGCCGAAGCCCTGCTTCCCCGCCGTATTCAGGGTTAACGAGCTCCCGGATTTGCCTGGGAGCTCCCCCTACTTGGCGGCCGTGCATTTCCAATCGCACGTATGCCTATCCTTCTGCGTCCCCCCATCGTACAAACGTCCTACGGGTGGTGCAGGAATGTTGACCTGCTCTCCATCGCCTACGCCT
>Ga0067045_1002369_pt1:7500-192475 | contig 192475 bp, 164 predicted proteins | sample TerdegcTABiofilm_FD_59184 | JGI IMG/M metagenome (GOLD analysis project Ga0067045, IMG submission 59184) | Combined Assembly of (Gp0054472, Gp0054536) Wastewater bioreactor microbial communities from Singapore -Terephthalate degrading...
AAGATAAAACCAAGCGGAATATTAACACGGATTTCTATACGCTCTAACCCGGGGCAGCCGGCCGGGTTTTCTCTGCTGGAATGCCTGATCAGCCTGAGCCTCAGCCTCCTGATCCTGGTCTCGGCGCTGGAGGTTTCGGTCCAGGCCAGAAGAGTATTCGTGAAGTTGAGAGAAGCCCAGGAAAAGGACCTGGGCCTGGCCGTGGCCCTGGAAAAAATGCGCGAGGACCTGGAGACTGCCGGGGCCGGAATTCCAAAACTGCTGGCGGGGGCGGGACTTTCTCCCATCCAGCTAAACGGCCAGACGCTGGCCATCTTCTCGGCCGACGGAAAAACCAGGCTGCTGGCCGACATTTCTTCCGGCCAGGGCTTTCTACTCGTGGAGGTCAACGCGGCCTTAAGTTCAATATTGAAGAAAGGCCGGGCCATTTATCTTACGGACGGCAACTCCGGGGAACTCACTTATATTACCTCCGCTTCTGGAAACCGCCTGGCTATTTCCCCGGCCCTTAACACCGCCTTTGAAGCCGCTCGAACAGAAGTCATCGTCCTGGAAAAGATCGAGCTGTACCTGGACAGGCAACAAAAAATTTTGCGCCGGAAAGTCAACAGCACAACCGGTCAACCACTGGCAGAGGCCATAGAAGACTTCACCGCCTCATATCAAGCCGAAAACAATTTGGCTTCCATTACTCTCTCCATTGAATCAGGGGGACAGGTCCATGAATACGAGCTGGTTATGTATCCTAAAAATCTCAGTCGGTCATGACAGACGGGGCAACCTGGCGGCAAGAGCAGTAAGAGAAGCAGATAGAGCGAGGAAACTCAGGCCAGGACAGCTCAGAAGAGGAACCAACCTGGTCAATCCAGAGCATCGCCAGGTATTCCCATTCTTGAAAGAATCGGCGGACTGGCCCTCCCCTTCCGCTACGCCACCGCTACAATTAGCCAGGGAAGCAGACCGGACACTGCCGAAGGGCACGCTGTCGAATCATCTTAAATACCTTCTATCAACAGAATCTATTCCGCCCGGACGGACTCTTTTCGATAGGGACGTAAATCGCCGCCCAGACCACTTTAAACCGCTTAGAACTCCGCGGGGCTCGGCCCTGATGGTCTGCCTCCTGGTAATGGCCATCCTGATGACCCTGGGAACCGGCCTCCTGGTTAATTCTGGTCTTTTCCTGAAGACCCATGGCCTTCGGAAAGTCACCCGCCTCACCTCCTTTGCCACCGAAAACGGAATCAAGCAGGCCTGGAACCGGGTTGAGGCCGGGGCCGCGGCGATTTTTTCCGAACCAGAAATCAGCGAGGAACTCTTTCAGGCCATGCAACAGGCCCCGGAATCAAGGGGCCTGGAAATTATCCAGCCTCTGCTGGAAGCGGGAAGCACCAGCCAGGAGGACGATTTTTCAGGCCTGGGCTGGGAAACGATCGCCTCCGCCGGCCTTACAGAACTTTATTCAGACGAACAATACCTGAAAGCGACCTTCGGGTTTAACATAAAATCCAGCGGGCGGGTGCGGGGATTTGCCGGGGCCAGGGTCGAAGAGCTTAAGTGCGAACTGGTCCTGCTGGCCGGGCACCTGCCCCTGGACCAGGTCCCGGCTGCGGTTAATGCGGACGGGATTCAAAAAGAGGACCTGCATAAAATCAAGGTCAAGAACCTTCAGCCGGGAGCAATTGTGTCCTCAGGGCTAAAGCCCCTGACCCGGAAATTCATCCCTGACGACGCCATGCCTGTGCTGGCCCGCGGCCTGAAGATCTTAAAGCCGGATTCGCTTCCAAACTGGCTGCTGCGACAGGCACTGGGACTGGAGCCAGGAAACGAAGCCATCCCGGACGGGGTTTACCTGGTCCAGGACAGCCTGGGACCGGGAGGCATCTACGTCCAGGGAGACCTGGACCAGCTCTTGCTGGGCATTGACAATGGTTTCCAGGTCATCCAGTTTCAGCAGGGAGAGAATACCTGGCTTCTTCGATTCAATCCCTCGACAGCCAGTGCTTCTTTTATCTCCCCTTCCGAACGCCAGGACTTCAACGAGTTGCCCCTTCCCGTGATCATGATAAACGGCCGGGTGCTGGAGCTGGCTGCCGGCCGCCCCGACGGTTCCGGGTTTATAAAAAAGGTTGATGATGAAAACACCCCGGCTTTTCTGAGCGGCCTGAAGCTGACGATTGTCTGCTCCGGAAAGATCAGCCTTACTTCGAACCTTTTTTCAGACGGCCTCGACTGGAAGGAAGGCCTGCCATACCTCAGAAGCAAGCAGTCGGAACTCATCATCTGGTCCAGCGGGAAGGATTTCCAGTCAGAAAAAATCGCAGAGGCCGGCATAAGCCTTCTGGGAGAAACAGACGGGGGCGCGGTCATCGAGGCCAGCCTGATAGCCGGGGGCCGGGGATTTTCGGCTGCTGCCTCAGCCGATAAGATCAACATAATCGGTTCGCTGGCGGCCACGGCCATGGACCCGGGCCGAAATGAAATCGACATCTACAATCTTCCGCCGATGGTTCAGACCTCACTTTCAGACCCCGACCTCCGGGTCTACTCGGAGGTCGCCTTACTCCACCTGAGCCACATCAAGATCCTGGAATGGAGGCCATCAAAATGATGAAGAAATCAAGCAAAAAGAAGCGAGGAGGGTTCTCTCTACTGGAAACGACGGTGGTCTTATCAATCGTAGCCCTCCTGTTTCTCATCGGTTCTTCCTTCAAACTCAACAACAAGAAACATCTGCTGGAAGTGGCCGTCCGCAAGGTTCATTCCAGCCTGTCCCTGGCTCGCTTCCGCTCGGTGCAGCGCCAGGTTCCAGTCAGAGTTAGCTTTGACGGGAGCTTCTGCGAACTGGCCGAATACGATAGCGAACTGGCACAGTGGTTGAACAGGCGCCGGGAACTGCTGGAAGGAGTGGAGGTCACCGCCAATAACGCCCCGGTCTTCTATCCGCAGGGAACGGTCTCCGGCCTGGCCACTATAAAAATCAGAAACGATAGCGGGGCCTACCAGGTGACGGTGGCCATAACTGGCCGGATTAAAATTACTGCCGTGGAATGATGGGAGAAGCTGCGGAAGCGAAAAGAGAATGAAGAACAATAAGGACTAAGATCTTTACAATCGAGATTATTATTCCATAAATGCTAATCATTTATCATATATCATATCTCTTACCGCTCTTTCCCTGAATCCTTCGATTGCAAAGATCGTTGGGAGCAGCAAAGGTACCAATCATTTTCCTTATGCTCAACTCCCATTTCAAAAACTATAATTAATTAAAACAATCCTCACTCTGTTTAGGCCTGTTTGCTCAGGCCTAACTTTTGATTGCATAAAACCGCCGTATATTTTATAAAAAATATCTCATGCCAGAATTTTTCTATGGACAAAGAGAAGGAGGATAATATGAAAAGACAGAAATCCCCGTTTTTAATTCCTTTACTGGCCTTAGTTTTTATTATCACTACCAGCCCCTGCCAGGTTGGGGCCCAGGAACCTTACAAGCTTCCGCCCAAGGAAATAGTGGACATACTGAGCGCTCCTCCCCTGCCCATGGTCAGCCTTGACCCCACCAGGCAGACCATGCTTCTCAGCTACTACGAGTCCATGCCTTCCATCGAGGAAGTAAGCCGGCCCTTTTACCGGCTGGCCGGCATCAGGATAACGCCACATAATAACAGCAGGCAGGTCTTGCGCACTTTTACCAGGTTCGTTCTTAAAGATGTAAAGTCCGGCAGGGAAATCCCAGTCAATATTCCCGAAGAACCGAGGTATGGCTCCCCGGAATGGTCGCCAGACGGAAAGATGCTCGCCTTCCAGCGGTACCTGGATAATGGACAGGAACTGTGGGTGGTTGAAGCCAGGACCGGACAGGCCAGAAAGGTCTTCGGGCCCGACCTGAATTCCGTGGCTTCGGACGGCTTTGTCTGGTGGCCGGATAGCCAGGGCCTGCTCATCATGAGCAACCCTGAAGGACGGGGCCCTGAGCCAGCTGCTCCCCGGGTTCCGGTTGGACCGAACATCCAGGAAACCTCGGGGAAATTCGCCCAGGTAGCCACCTTCCAGGACCTGCTGCGCACCCCGTACGACGAAAAGCTTTTTGAATATTATGCCACGGCCCAGGTGGCCAGGATGGACCTGAAAACCGGTCAGCTGCAAAAAATCGGCTCACCCGGAATCTATCAGTTCGTAACGCCCTCGCCCGACGGCAAGTTCCTGCTGGTCAAAAAAATCAAGAAGCCATTCTCTTACAGCGTCCCCTATTCATCTTTTCCCCACACCCTGGAAATCTGGGATGACCGTGGACAACTGGTAAAAGTAATCGCCGACCTCCCGGCAGCCGAGGAAGTCCCGAGGAACGGCGTGCCCACCGGTCCGCGTTCGGCCGGCTGGCAGCCTTTAAGGCCGGCCACCCTGGTCTGGGTGGAAGCACTGGACGGTGGCGACCCGGAAAAGGCAGCTGAACACCGGGACCGCATTCTGGGCCTGGAGGCGCCCTTCGCCGGCGACCCGGTTGAACTTTTCAGGCTCCCCCAGAGATTCCAGGGAATAATCTGGCTGGGCCAGCCGGGGCAGGGACTGGTCAACGAATTTGAATGGAGAAAGAGGTGGCGGACAACCTACCATTTTGATTCGGCCCGGCCGGGGGCCCTCAGGAAAATCTTTGACCTGAGCGCCCAGGACCAGTACAACGACCCGGGACGGCCGGTGATGGTCCCGACGAATTCAGGAGACCTGGCCGCCCTCCAGGACGGGGATTTCATTTACCTCAACGGAAACGGCGCTTCGCCAGAGGGCGACAGGCCCTTCCTGGACAAGTTTAACCTGAAGACGTTGAAAAAGACCAGGCTTTTCCACTGCGCACGCGGCGTCTACGAGAGCTTCGTGGCTTTTGCCGGTAACAGCCGGGAGCGCATCATAACCAGTTTTGAGTCCCCGACTGTCCCGCCAAACTATTACCTGGTCGAACTTAAGACCCGCAAGAAGACTGCCCTGACTTCTTTTGCCGATCCGGCTCCCCAGCTTACGGCGGTCAAAAAGCAATTGATAAAATACAAGAGAGATGACGGGGTGGAGCTGTCGGGTACGCTGTACTTGCCTCCAGGCTACAAGGAGGGCGAAAGGCTGCCGGTAGTAGTCTGGGCCTATCCCATGGAATATAGCGACCCGGCCACCGCCGGGCAGGTTCGCGGCTCTCCCTACAGGTTTACTTTTTACCGGGGAGCCAGCCAGCTCTTCTTCCTGACCCAGGGATATGCGGTTCTTGATAACGCCCAGATGCCAGTGGTGGGAGACCCCAAGACGATGAACGACACCTTCATTCCACAGATAGTGGCCAACGCTAAAGCAGCCATAGATGTCCTGGACCAGATGGGAATTGCCGACCGCAAGAGGGTTGGAGTCGGCGGCCACAGCTACGGAGCCTTCATGACGGCCAACCTGCTGGCCCATTCCGACCTGTTTGCGGCCGGAATTGCCCGAAGCGGAGCCTACAATCGTACCCTGACTCCTTTCGGTTTCCAGAACGAAAGGAGGACCCTCTGGGAAGCACCCGACCTATACCTGAAAGTCTCCCCGTTCATGTATGCCAACAAGATAAACGAGCCCATCCTGTTGATTCACGGTGAAGCTGACAATAACTCTGGAACGTTCCCGATCCAGTCGGAAAGATTATTTGCCGCCCTGAAAGGATTCGGAGCCACGGCCAGGCTGGTCATGCTGCCACATGAAAGCCATGGCTATTCGGCCAGGGAATCGGTGTTGCATGTGCTGGCTGAAATGATTGAATGGTTTGACAGGTATGTTAAGAAAAAATGAGGTGGAATAATAATCCAAGGACGAATAACTCAAAATTCTTTGTCTGTCTGCGATTCGAAAAATAAAAACTTTTTGGTTAAATCATTGATTGAAAAGTGTGACAACATTTGATTTTTCATTATCAAAATATGTCTATGATTTTGAGATTAGCTCGTTCTTCAGACGATAAAACAAGAAGCCAGAAAATTTTCCACAATTACTGTGCAAAAGTTTGTGGAAATCCCGGATGAAAAATCAGCTATGCTGTTGAATTTTAACAAGATGTGGTAAATTGCACATTTTTTGTGCATCAAAAATTTTGCCCCTATTTTTAACTGTTTTATTATCACATGGTTAAAGCGAACTCAGAGGTATTAAGTTGCTAAAAAATCTATTCTTCTGCACAAAAACTTTATCCTCATCGACTAAAGTGTTAAGATATTGATGACTTGGGCAGAGGAGAAAAAATGAAAAATCGTTTTTCGAAATTGATTATCTTCATTTTTTGCATCGCTTTAACTTTGAACCTGACTTTTTTCCGGTCTTCATCAGAAGCCAGGCCACAACAGTTGCCTGCTCCCGGGAAAGTTGAAATTCGCACAGTCGAACCTTTTGTTTATTGTTCGCTGGGCCGTGAAGGCTCATTCTCAGAAATCGAATCAACCGTCGGGGAACTGATGCAGCACATGCAGAACCAGAACGTTTTCCCTACCGGAGCCATGATCGGCATCTATTACGGAGACGCAGGGCTGACCGACCCGGATAAGATGCGCTGGGAAATCGGCTTTCCCATAAACGAGCAGGCCCAGGTCCTGGCCCCGCTTGAAAAGAAACAGTGGGTCTTCAGCCAGGTGGCAGTCAGCATTCACCAGGGATCTTACGACACTATCGGGGAGACGATAACCAAAATCCAGGAATGGCTGGAAGAAAACGGTTATTCGCAGGCCGGCCCCATCCTGGAAAGATACCTTGATCCCGACCCATCCCGAGCCAGTTCCAGCGGTCTGAAAACTGAAGTCTGGATTCCCTGCGTAAAAAGGTAGGGAAGCCGAAAAGGTCAGCAGGCCCCTCTACAAAGCCACTCTGGCATTATGAAGTCCGTATTAAAATCAATTTTGTAGGATAGTCTCGGTGGGGAGCTTATACCCGGAAGGCCAATTCCAGACGCACCAGTAGAAAGATTACCTGTGTTCCAGGTCTTCAATCCGTTTCTGGCCATAGCAGGCCTTGACACAGATTCCACAGATGTACTGGCCCACCAGGCCCCTGTCCCGGAATTCTTTCAGCTTGGCAAAACAGGCCAGGTGGTCAAACTGAGAGGGATCATCTTTAATAGCACCGGCCGGGCAGACCCGCTGGCAGCGGTGGCAGTTGCCACAACCAAAAGGCAGGGGCGAATCGGTTTTTAAGGGCAGATTAGTAAGAACGGTCACCAGGCGGAAGCGGGCCCCGAAGACGGGGTTGACCAGCAGGTTATTTCTGCCGAGCCAGCCCAGCCCGGCTAACTGGCCGATCTTTTTGTGAGACAGGTGAGCTTTTTGATTCTTCCAGTCGGTGACCTGGGAGGCGGCCACGGGCAGGGCCAGGTAGCCGCGGGAGTTAATCAGGACCGCGAGATCAAGGGCGGCCCGGTCAAGAAAAGCGTTAAGCTGGCGGTAATGATGGAAATACAGGGAAGTGGGCGCATCTTTAATATCATCAAGGACTGAAAGCAGCACTTCCTTGCCAAGGGAAATGGCACAATCATAGCGGGCAGCCAGGCCAGGAGAGAAAGAAAAAGTTGAGCGGATTTCTCTGATATCAGCCACACCGAACAGGTCGAGGTCGAGCTCTTCCAGACAGAACTCCTTCAGATTTTCATAATCGAGAACTTCGGGGGTCCTGGCCATGACCTCTCCATTTTATTGCCCCCGGGGCCGGAAGTCAAAACCAGGCCTTCGGGCCTAAGATTTCAGCCTGTCATAAAGAAATGAAATTTACGGCAGCTTTTTCCCTGGCCTAATTAGGCCTCAAATATTTGCGGGGCAGAAAAGTTGATCAGCTCGGGTCGCCAGGAAAACCAGGCCAGATTAATTTTTTTGAGCAGGTAACCGACCCCCCTCTAACCCTGTTGACCGGTATTGGTTTTTGAAGTATATGTTAATTTCCGGACAACGAGGTCCCGAATGTCTCGAAGATGAAAATAAGGAGAGGAAACAGATGTCAGAAAAAACCCTGGCCATAATCAAACCCGATGCCGTTAAAAAAAGAGTCGTGGGGAAAATTATTCAGAGGATAGAAGACGAAGGTTTTGAGATCCTGGGTCTCAAAATGCTTCGCCTGAGCAAGGACGAAGCCAGGAAGTTTTACTACGTGCATAAAGACAAACCTTTTTATGAGAGCCTGACCGATTTCATGTCTTCGGGTCCGGTGGTTGTTCTCCTCCTGGAGAAAGAAAATGCCATCAAGCACTGGAGAGAGGTCATGGGGGCAACCGACCCGGCCCAGGCCAAGCCGGGAACCCTGCGTCGCCAGTTCGGTTTCTCTGTAGAGAGAAATGCCGTCCACGGGTCAGACGCTGCCGAGACTGCGGAATACGAAATTGGCTTCTTTTTTGGCTGATAACAGGGTAAAAATTATTTTAAGCCCGCCATAAAAAAAATACTTGACAAAAACTAAATAAAGTTTTACATTTTTTGTGCGCCTTGGATGAGAATGAGAGTCAGGGGGTATTGTTCTTTCTTTTAGCATCCCTCTCGGTCTGTCATTCCTCCGGGCTGAAAAGCTTATAGGAGGTACCCGCAATGCGTAAACCTTTAATTAAAGTCGTTGCCATCCTGGCCTGCCTGATTTTCACCATTAGCCTGGTGCCGGCAATGTATGCCGCCGAAAAAAGGATTTCTAAGGATGATCGGCTGATTCTGCAGAAGCCCTTGACCCTGCTGGTCTCGATTTTCCCATTCCTCGGCTCTGTTATTGACAGCGGCAGCAAGTCCAGCACCAGCACTACGGTCAAAAAGAGCCTGAAGCCCACTGCTGAGATTCAGGTTGGTACCAAACCAAGTCCCGATAGAGACTGATAATAATATCCATAATACTCTTAAAATCACCCTGAGGGGGGAGGACATTTACAAAATGTCACCCCCTCTTTCCCCCTCTCAAGCAATTGACAAAAATCCCCTTAACTGGTTTATTTAAGGGGAGGATTTCCTTAATGGAAAAGAGCCTGAAGGCAGGATTGGCCTTATTTTTATTCTGTATTCTTAACTTATATTCATTTGCCCAGTCCAGACCCGCCATTAACAAGCCTCAGCGAGACTTCTCCCAGTATTTATCAGATGCCCAGAGTTTATTAACTGAAGGCCAGTATTCCCGGGCCCTGAAAATGCTCCAGCAGAGCCTTAACCTGGCCAGGACCCCCGAGGAAAAAAAATCAGTCCTTTTCTACCTGGCAGAAACCAATGCCAGCCTCGGCCAACTGCCCCAGGCCAGCGAAAGGTACGTCCAGTGTCTTGAATTAGCCAAGAAACTGGCTGATTCAGCTACAATTCAATACTGCCAGAAAGCTATAGAAATAATTGATCTGTTTAATAAGGCCAAAGAGCTACGTCAAGATAAAAAGTGTTCGGAAGCAATCGAAACTCTGAATAGAGCTATTGCCATCTGTAACGAGATTAAAAACGATACTCTTAAAATGAAATGCCTGCGAAGGAAGAGCCTTTGCCTGCTTGACATAAACGATTCAGAAAACTATTTAAATACTAACCTCGAAGCGAATCGGATCGCCAAAAAACAAAAAAACTCCCTTGAAATTATTTTTACTTTAAATAATATCGGGCATTGGTATTTTTCTAATAACAATATAAACCTGGCTATTGATTATTTTACCCAGGCTATTTCATACACCAATGAGGATACGCAACCCCAGGACATAGTTGGTGTATATTATAATTTAGGTACAGTTTATAACGAAATCGGAAACTTTAACAGGGCTATTGAATATTTCAGCAATGCTCTTGCCATAATCTCCAATGACAGAACCAACTCTTACTATTCAGCCACCCTGATTGGACTGGGATTCAGTTATGTTAAAAAGGGACTATCCACCGGGAGCCGTGAAGATTACGACCGGGCCTTTGACTGCTTCTCTCAAGCCCAGCAGATTGCGGCAAAAGCGGGAGACAAGAATTATGAAGTTATCACCTATAACAACCTCGGCTCCCTCAAGGCCCACCTGGAAGAAAACCTGGATGCCCTCTATTACTTAAACAAGGCCAGGGTCCTGGCCGAAGAACTAAAGCTATATTCTTATCTGGCTTCAATATACACCAATATCGGGATAATCTACGGCCGTCTCGGGGATTACCAAAACTCGACCCTTTTTTATGACAAGGCCATAAACCTGGCCATAAACGAGAACGAAAATCGCTACCTGTGGGAAAGCTACCTGGAAAAAGCTAACCTGCTCAGAAGGCAGGGGCAGCCTGAGGAGGCAAAATTTTACTACTTGAATTCCATTAACATCATAGAAAGCCTGCGCAGCCAGCTTCTAACCGAAGAAGACAAGGCCAGTTTCTTCGGAAGCGACAAGCGGCTCGACGCCTATTACAACCTGACCGACCTGCTGATCAACCAGCAAGAAAAGGGTTCAAGTCCCTCCTCTCTGACTCAGGCTTTCAATTACATGGAACGAGCCAGGGCCCGGGCCTTCCTGGAGAGCATCGAAGCCTCCAAGGTCAGCCAGCAATTCCCGGTTGATATCCGCTTGGCCAACAGGGAAAAGGAGCTGATGAGTGACCTGTCCGGGATTTATACCAGGTTGATAACTCCGGAGGTAGAAGATAAAGAAAGGACCGCCCTCCTGGACCAGGTAAAACGGTTGGAAGAAGACCTGGAAAATGTCAGGCGGCAGATCAGGTCCAAAAACCCGGCCTTCGCCAACCTGGCCTACCCGGAAATCATAACTTACGAGCAGGCCCGGAAGGAGTTCGTGGACGGGAAAACGGCGGTTTTTGCTTTCCTGGTAGGGAAGGATTCTGCCTATGCTTTCTGCCTCACCAGGAAAGGGCTGAAGGTTTATCCCGTCCCAGCCCAAAAAGAACTGAGAGAAATGGTCACCCGCCACCGTCGGGCCATTTCGGATACGGATAACCAGGACTTCAGCAGTGGTTACAAGCTCTATAAAACCCTTATTGAACCTGGCCTGGAAAATGGCCTGGAAAACGGCTTAAAAAAATTGCTGATAGTTCCGGACGACATTCTGACCATTCTTCCCTTTGAGACCCTGGCCCTTTCCAGCCAGCCAGCCGACTGGCTGGTCAGGCATTACACCATAAATTATGCCCCCTCTCTCAGCTCACTAAAGGGACTCGCCCATAAACAGAACCGAAAGGACCGCAAGAGACCGTCCTATAACCTGCTGGCAGTAGGCGACCCTTATTACGGCGAGCTGGAAGAAAAATACTCCGAGCTGTCCACCAAGACTATCTTCCAGAACCTTTACAGCCTGTCCGACATGAAGTTTTACCGGCTCCGGTACTCTGAGGAAGAGGTCCGCAGGATTTCCGGCCAGATACCAAAGTCCCGGGTGCTGACCAGGGAAAGAGCTTCAGAAGATCTGGTTAAGAGGGCCAACCTGGCAAATTACCGAATTCTGCATTTTGCCGCTCACGGGCTCATCGATGACCAGAAACCAGCTCGCTCGGCCATCGTCCTGACCCTGGACAATGACCCGGCGGAAGACGGCTTCCTGCAGATGCGAGAAATCCTTAACCTCAAGCTGAATGCCGACCTGGTTGTCCTGTCCTCCTGCCAGACTGGATTGGGGCAATTCATCCGCGGCGAGGGTATAGAAGGACTAAGCCGGGCCTTTTTCTATGCCGGGGCTTCCTCGGTCCTGATGAGCCTCTGGACGGTTAACGACCAGGTGGCCAGCCAGTTCATGGATAGATTCTATCTTCATCTCAAGGAATCCGAGAGCCAGGCCGAGGCCCTGAGGGCCGTCAAGCTGGAAATGATTGAGTCCGGCGTGGTCTCCCATCCCTACTACTGGGCGCCTTTTGTCATAAACGGCGACGGGGACCTGAAAATGTTTGTGCCCGGCTACAAGACCCCCCTGGTGATAGGAGTATCTGTCCTGGGGCTGACCCTGGGAGCCTTTATCTTCAGAAAGAAGCTGCTCAACAACAAAAAGGGACACTGACCCGCCGCGACCCCGAATTCTTGAATTTTATCTGCCGATGAGAATTTTTCTTTGTTTCCAGCATCTATTATAATCGAACCTTAAAACACCGAGCCTGAGATGCTATCGCGGCAGAGAAAAGAGCGGGAATTTCAAAAAATCCTGGATGACTTTTCCGTTCTCATTCGTTCCCTGGTACTGAGATACAGGCTGGACAGACTGGGCCTGGATGCCGAGGACCTGATCCAGGAGATCCGCCTGAGACTCTGGAAAATTATCGACGATGAGAAAAACATCCACAACCCGGCGTCATATATAAAGAAGGTGGTGGAGTCGGCCGTGATCGACCAGATCAGGAAAATCAGGAGAGAAGAAGAGGTGGTCATTTCCGAGAAGCAAAAGCTTATTTCCGAACTCGAGCCCAGGGCCAGTCATTACGCCGATCCCCCGGGTTCAATCAAAGACTACCTGTTAAAGGCAGCCGACAACCTGATGGACTCCAGGAAAACGGTGGTCAAACTATATCTCCTGAACATGAGCCTTCCAGAAATTTCTGCCTACCTGAACTACAGTCCAGCCAAGACGAGAAACCTTCTCTATCGAGGACTGGCCGACTTAAAGGCCATTTTAAGAGATATGGGGTTCAAGCATGAAAAGATTTGAAAAGAGACTCCAGGAGCTGGCTCGAACAGACCCGGAGCTTCCAAATCACGTCGACCGCGAGAACTGCCCGTCGCCCGAGGACCTCTCTTTTTCGTTCGAGCCGGATTGCCCCCCGGAATTGAAAATCTCAATAATAAACCATGTCTCAGGGTGCCCCGCCTGCCGGAGAGAATTCGAGCTGCTCAGGGGAAGTCGGCAATTGATTAGGCGACTGGAGGAGAAATTTGCTTCACCAAAATCAAGCTCTCCAGACAGAAGAATTTCATTCTTTGGCCTGGTCCTGCCCTGGTGGAAAATGGCCTCGGCCTTTGTAACTCTACTGGCCGTAATTTCCCTGCTTTACCTGGGATTCAGCCACCTGAACTCTCTCAAAGAAGAGAGAAAAATTGCAGCCGCCGAGCAGGTCATCCTCTACGAGGAGGTAAGCTGGCCACAACCGGCAGCAATCAAACTGGGCTGGAAATCTGCCAGAGGCGGCCTGTTTTACCGGGTGGAAGTTTACGACCAGAATATGTACCTGCTCTGGCAGAGCCCGTTGATTTCTGAAAACAGGATGGAACTACCGGGCTCGGTGCTCGATTCGCTGAAAGACTATCAACACTTCTTCTGGCAATTACTAATTTTCAGCGGAGAAAATAAAGTTATGGAGTCCGAGGTCAGAAAAGTCCGCCTGGTTTCTCAGTAAATTCTTCCGGGATTCCCAATCAGCACATAACCCGCCCAGTAATAAGGATGGGAGCTGGCCCCATTGATCATTTTTAGCTTGGCCTGTCTCAGGGCTTCAGCCCTCGACTTTCCGGCCAGGAGGCTCCGGTAGAAGTCCAGCATCAGGACCTGGGAAGCCCGGTCGTTAACTGACCACAGGGCAGAGACAACCGCCCGGCTGCCCGCCAGCAGGAAGACCCGCGGCAGGCCAATGATTCCCTCCATCCTTTCAATACTTCCGCGACTGCTCTGACAGGAAGCCAGGACCACCAGCTCCGAATTTAGCCTGAGGGTATAAATTTCTCTGACAGTCAAGAACCCGTCCTCGGAGCTCTTCTTAGAAGACGACAGCACCAGAGACGAGCGCTGGGGGAATTTCTCGCTGACCAACCCGTGGCAGGCGAAATGAATAATCCGGTAGCTGCTGAGTCCCAGGCCCTTCAGGTTTTCCTCGCTGGCCCTCTTTCGTAGAAAAAGGTCATAACTCTTCATGGGGAATAGTTCTGCCAGCTGCTTCGTTTCCTTCTGGGAAAACGGCAGGTGTCCCAGGCTGAAATCAGCCGGGGGATGTACTCCATTAATGAAATAGAGCCTGGCCCTGACCTGGTTATTAAACCACTGGCTGTAAACCGGATCGCCGAAGGCCAGGAGTTCTTTCTGGTAATCAGCAGATTTAGGTCCTTTCTTGAACCGGGTTATAAGGGCCAGGGCCGGGCTGTAAGAAATGCTGTGGGTCTCAATTAGGTAGCCCCGGCTCCCCGGCTCGCCGACAATCAAGGTTTCAAAGGGCAGGTTATTCAGAAGCCCGTCAGGCACGATGATCAGGGACGAAAACTTCTCTGATTCCAATTCTTCGGCTGGAAGCAGGAGCTTTCCTATTTTACTTCCAGCCAGTCGCAGGTCGTCCTCGCCAACGTCCGTCGACCCCAGGAGTTTTATATAAAGCTTCACCGACCTCTCAATTTCTTTTTCATCCGGGAGCCGGACGACCCGGAAATGGTCGCGGCTGATAATGAAACAGTAAGACTCTTCCTGACCAAGAAAATAATCAAGAATTAACTGGTCTTCGGATAGGACTTCTTTCTGGATGAATTCGAGGGCCGGCAGGTTAGCCTGTGAGCTGGTCAGCGCGGCCTGCCCGCCCATCTCCCGGAGCCTCAAATACCTGTATTCCAGCTCGGCCAGACGGTTGGATGAAGATTCATCCAGGGTGTTTTCCGGCTGCCTGAAAAAATCATTTATCATCCGGTCAATCCGGTTTAACTCCTCAGCCTGGTGGCCGGATTCCGGGGTAGAAGACAACCTTTCCATCTCCTCGATCAGCACCCGGGCCTTGATACTGTTCAGCCCCAGGAAGGCCATTTCATCTGCCTGGCGTCCCGGGTATTTCAGCCTGTATCGTACCATCGACCGGATCAATCCTTCGTAAATCTCTTTTTTTCCCCTATCGAAACCGATGCGGAAAAGCTCAAGGGTAATACTGCGCCGGACAGGTCCCAGGGTCTCCATTGCTTTTTGATAGGCCGCGATGGCAGATTTATAATCACCAAGCTTTTCAAAACAACGGGCCAGGCCGAAATAATTGTTAAAGATTTCAACCCAGTAATCTTCATTAATAGCTAAAGATAAAGACCGGGCATAGAGTTCTTTAGCCCGGGTCACGTTATTTTCTTTCAGGCTCAGGGTGGCCAGGTTGTTGATGGAAGCAATAACCACCTTACTATCCTTGAGCTGTTCCCCAAGCTTCCAGGACTGCAGGCACAAGTCCCCGGCTTTTTTCGGGTCAATTTCAATAAGAACATAACCCAGGTTATTAAGCATCCTGGCTTCCAGGTCCTTCATTCCAGCTTGCCGGCTCAGTTCCAGGGCTGTGGTCAAAAGCTCCTGAGGGCGCCCCCCACCTGGAAGGCCATTATTCGCCCCCGCCTTCTTATGAAGAGAAAGGGCCAGCTCCGATAAAAGATAGATGGTAGTGGCCAGGTCCTCTCCCTTCTGGTAAAATTCCACGGCCCTTTCTAAATAATGCTCGGATAAGTCATATAGTCCTAATTGATAGCTGTTCACAGCCAGGTTCAATAAAATAACCGGGTCCTTATGTAACAAGTTTTCCTTTTCAGCCAGAACCAGGGCCCGGTCAAAATAATCATAGCTTCTTAAAACTTCTCTCTTGTGAAAATGATAATTTCCAATATTTATTAGAGCTCTAAACACCTCAGAATAATTATTAAGACGCTCTGCTATTATTAACACCTCATTATTACAATTAAAATAATCATCAATCTTATTCTGGAAATAATAAGTAAAAGAAAGTTGAATTAAACATTTACATTTAAATTCGTCCATTTCTTTTTTGTCAGCTAGTTCTATTGCAATCCTAAAGGCGGATTCTGATTCTTGATATTTCTTTTCTTCCTTTCTCTTTTTACCTTCTCGATAGAGCTTGATTATTTTAAGGGCGGTGCTGGCATAATCCTGCAGGCTTTCATCGTGCAATTCTCCAACCAGGGGTTTTACATAAATGAAGGCGTTCTCTGCCCGGCTGACCTCTCCCAGGTTCCAGTAATCGAGGGCCATGTTCAACCAGCAATCAGCCCGGTACCTGGCATTTTCCTGGTAGTTTTTTCCCCTGATTTCTTTTTCCAGTATGGCCAGAGATTCCTCATACCGGCCCTGCTCACGCAACCAGACTGCTCTGTCCAGCTTGTTATTGGTGACTGGCTGTTCCCCGGGCAGCACCAGACTGACCTCCGCAAGTAAAAGGACGACTAAGGTAGCAATGACCGGGACCACCCGGCGGCAAAAAAACCTTTGCCTTCCTTCCATTTTTGCTTGTGATTTTATTAATATTTTTAAAAAGGCAAGTCAATTATTTTCTGGTACTAAGTATCCTCCAGATCGTATAATAATTCTGAATTTTAAACAGGAGCTTTACGATGAATAAGACGCACAACGCCGTGCCTTTTCTCATTCCCGGCCTGGTCTTGGCACTATTCTTCAGCTCAACCCTGGCCACAGCCCAGGAGCAGCAGCTCAGGCCGGCCCTGCTCGAACAGCCGATGCCCGATTTTGCCCTGCCATCTTACCAGGGGCCTGAAGTCCGTCTTTCCAGCCTGAAGGGAAAAAATATAATGCTCATTTTTCCCCGGGGCTACGCCGCGCCGGATCGCTGGTGCACTATCTGCAACTACAAGTACGTCGAACTGACAGAGCTGGAAAAGGCGCAACAGGTTCGCAAGAAATACAACCTGGAAATCATTTTCGTTCTCCCCTACTCCCGCGACACCGTCAAACTCTGGCTGGAAAGCCTGCCCGAGCAGATGCTCAGGGTCAAGAACTGGAAATACCCTGAAAACCTGGACCAACTGGACGAAAAAGGCAGGCAGTCAGTAGAACGCTACCGCCGGATTTTCCCAAAAGATTTTACGGTCAGCCAGGATAACATTCCCATCCCCTTCCCCATTTTAATAGATGCCGACCACCGGGTTTCCTCGGGACTTGGACTTTTCACCACTTCCTGGGGCGGGAGCCAGGTCGATCAGAACATCCCGGCCGTCTACCTGCTTGACGAAAAGGGAATCCTGCGCTTCAAGTATATCAGCCAGAATACCGTTGACCGGCCGGAATACGAATACCTGTTCAAAATCCTGGATATGATCAAGCAGAAGAAGCTCTGAGACCGAGCCGGGCCAGGCCTCAGTCCGGGCTGGTCCGGGCAGCGTAATTGAATTCCTTAAGCTTCTGAATGATGTCTATTATTATATCTTCTTTTCCCAGTTTAAGAACGTCTTCCGGCCTGACTTCCGGCATAAACGGCCTTTCCCGTTCCTGAAGCGGGGACTTCTTGTTCTTCCGGCCGGCGGTCCTGAGCAGCAGCTTGAGCTCCAGGGAATTTGGCGGCAACACAATTGTGTAATGAAAGTTGTCAACCTTGCTGTCCGGGAAATTTATCTGGATATGAATTGAGCTCTTCCTGCGCTGGTCATACCTGACCTTTATGCCTTTGGGTTCGAGGGCTTGCTCCAGGGTTTCAAAGGCCGGCTCCACTATGAACTCGCAGAACTGGGCGAAATGGTCCCTGGCCTCCTGCTGGCATTTTTCTATTATTCTAAGGTCTTCAAAATAGCGGTTGAGTTCCTTCATCCACTTTTCTTCAATCATCTTTCCCATCTCCATGGGTCTATTATCCTATCATTTTCAGGTCGATTCAACCCCACCGGGTGATTCAAGCTTCCTTTCATCCCCGAAGCGGCGCCAGCAGGAACAGCCTGAGATCCATGACATTGGTCCCGGTATGACCGGTCTTGAGCAGCCCACCGATTTCCTGGAAAAAGTGGTAGGAATCATTATTGTCAAGATAGCTCCGGGGGCTAATGCCCGTTGCCCTGATTTTTTCCAGGCTTTCCGGACCGGCGAAGGCCCCGGCCGAATCGGTCGGGCCGTCCCGGCCGTCGGTGGCCAGGCTCATTACCAGCCAGTCAATTCCCTGAAAATCTTCTTTGTTATTAAGAATCTCCAGGAGGCAGGCCAGGACAAATTCAGTATTGCGCCCGCCAAGCCCCTGCCCTCTGACCGTGACCGTCAGCTCGCCGCCGGCCAGCAGGCAGAAGGCCCGGTTCTGCTCCCGGGCTTTTCGCCTGAATTCTCCGAGTTTATCCATATAATTTCTGGCCATTTCCCTGGCCTCTCCCTGGTCTTCCGAGGTCAGGATAATGGTTTCCAGGCCAAACTGTCGGGCCGCTTCCTTGGCCGCGTAGAGCGCCCTCAAATTGTCGCCGATGATCACCGGTTTAACCTTTTCCAGCACCCGGTCACCTTTCTTGACAGTTTCTTCCCTGAGCCCAACCTGGCCCTCCTCCAGGACCCGCCGGACGCTTTCCGGGCAAGTTTCCCAGAGCGCGTATTTTTTAAGAATTGAAATGGCCTGTTCGAAGGTGGTGGAGTCATGCCAGGTCGGACCCGAGGCGATGCTCTCCAGGTCATTCCCAACAACATCGGATACGATCAGGTTGAAAACGCGAGCCGGCCAGCCGGCCCGGGCCAGGCGACCTCCTTTAATACGCGAAAGGTGCTTGCGAACGGTATTGAGTTCCCTGATGTCAGCCCCGGCCTTCATCAGTAGCTCCGTGACCTGTCTCTTGTCCTCCAGGCTGACCCCATCTTCCGGAAGGCATAGGTGGGCCGAACCGCCCCCGGAAATCAATAACAGCAGAAGGTCTCTTTCGGAGAGGGAAAGGGCCAGTTCATAAGCCTTGCTCCCGGCCCTCAGGCTCCATTCGTCTGGAAGCGGATGAGCCGCCGGGAAATAACTGAGTTTTCCTTTTTCCAGGTAGTCCTGGCTTCCGGTTATAACCGCCGCCTCCAACCTGTCTTCGACCAGGGGCAGCATGGCTTCAGCCAGGAGGAGGCCCGCCTTGCCTATACTTATCATCGCCACTTTACCGAAATCTTCCAGGTTTAATTTCGTGCCGCCGATGACCAGGTTCCGGCCATCTCGGACCACATTTTCAGCCACCAGGCGTTCCGGTCGCACCGCTCCCAGGGCCACCTGGCCCAGCTTCCTGGCGATTTCTTTCAGGTCCAGGGATGGTAAGTCCGGCATAATCTCACCCTTTTTCTTTCACTCAGGCTTCCGTTATGGTAAAAATAATTAGGTATCAGAGAATGAAATTAGACTTCCAGTCTGTCCCGGACAGAACAAGAACTGGCCGTTTATCTTTCCTGGCAATTCCGGTCTTATTGTTCATCTTTGTCCTTATTCTATCCGAACCGGCGGCCCTGGCGCAAGAACAGGAATCGGTCATCTCCGACGTGGAAAAGCGCATAGAACAGATAAACCGGCAGATTTCAGAGCTGAGGTCTCGCCTGAAAGAAGAAGACAAGAAGGAAAGCTCCCTGCTGTCTTCGCTGGAAAAAATCAGGTTGAATAAGAGGGTCCTTCAGAATGAAATTGAATCGCTGAACCTGAGGCGGACCCTGGTGAACCGACAGCTCAACGACCTCAGACTCAAAGCAGCCGAAACCGAAAAGATACTTCAGAAAGAAAAGGAGGCCGTTGAGAAGACCCTGGTCACCCTTTACCGCTACGGCCGCCTGGACTTCATGCACTTTTTCCTAAAGGCCCAAAACCTGGAAACATTCCTGCGGGAGAGCAAGAACCTGACCTTCCTGGCCAGCTACCAGGGAGAGGCCATCAGCAGTTACTTGAGAACCATTGAACAGATGCAGTCGCTGGAAAAAGAGCTCAAGGAAAAAATGGCCGAAGCCGAATCGCTGCTCCAGCAGGCCCGGGCCAACCAGTCCCGGCTGGCCGAAGAAGAAGCCAGGAACCAGAAGTTGCTGGCCGAAATCAAAAAGAACAAGACCACCTACCAGCAGATGGTCTCCGAACTGCAGGAAAGCCAGGAACAATTACAGCACCTCTTAAAGCGGTTGCAGGCCCAGGAAATCTCCCTGCCCTCTCCCTTTATCCCCCTGTACGAGAGAAAGGGAAAGCTTCCCTGGCCGGTTAACGGACGGGTGATCACCAGGTTTGGCAAGGAAAAACATCCCAGGTTCAACACGGTTACCATCAACAACGGCGTGGAAATCGCCCCCTCGGGCCAGGACAGAAAAATCAGAGCGGTTCACGGCGGACGGGTGGTCTTCGCCGATTATTTTAAGGGCTACGGCAACCTGATCATCATCGACCACGGACTGTCCTATTACACTCTTTACGGACACTGCGCCAGCTTCCTGGTCAGGACCGGGGACCTGGTCAGGGACGGGCAGGATATCGCCCTGGTCGGAGACTCTGATTCCCTGAAGGGCGAATGCCTGTATTTTGAAATCCGCCACAAGGCCCGGCCGGTCGATCCCTTGCAATGGTTAAAGAGAAGATGATAGAATTTACTGGATTTCGACAGAGTATAACGGATAATCAGGATTAGACGGGAAATCAATATGAGATTTAACAAGCTTAATGTTTATCTCCTGGTCATCATCCTGCTGCTGACCGCCATGCTGCTCCTGGACAAGCGCTTCCTGCCGGCCAAGAGCCCGCTGCCGCAGTTCAGTCCCAGCAACGCCGACCTGTTAAGCACGGTGATGAACTACATCAAGACCGATTACCTGGAGGAACCCAACCCGGCCAGGATAACCGAGGGCGCCTACCGCGGCCTGATAAATTCCCTGGACCCGCTCAGCGCCTACCTGGACAAGGACCTGGCCTCAAGGTACCTTAACCGCAAGATCCCGGTGAAGGGCACGGGACTGATCATCTTCAAAAAATACGGGGTCTTTCCCATGGTGATAGCGGTCAGGGAAAATTCCCCCGCGGCCCAGGCTGGTCTTAAGGTGGGCGACAATATCAGCGCCATAAACGACCGGAACACCATGAACCTCAGCCTGCTCGAGACCAGCCTGCTCCTGGAAGCCGAGCCGGGTCCCAATGGTCAACCACCCGTGCGGCTCAGGGTGTTGCGGGGAAGCGAAACCCTGGAGATCCAGGTCAACCGTGATTTCCTGTTAAGGGACAACCTTAAATTCAGTGCCGGCCCCTCAGGGCTGGTGGTATTGCGCCCGACCTCAATTTACCAGGGGCTGGCGGCCGAAATAAGCAAGACCCTCAAGGCCCGGCTAAAAACCAGGCCAGTCCCCAGAGCGGCTGTGCTCGACCTGCGCGATTGCTGGGGAGGCGACTACGAGGAAGCCCGGAAACTGATTAACCTTTTTATAAAGGTGGAGGAGGCAGCCAGCCTGGAAAGTCGCAGCCAGAAACAGGTCATTGCCTGTTCCGATTCACCAGAATTTCCGAACCTCAAGCTTTTTATCTGGGTCAACCAGGCCACCGCTGGCCCGGCCGAGCTGGTGGGCGGAGTCCTCAAGGACTTAAACCGGGCCCAGACCATAGGCCTGGAAACGCCCGGGCTGGCCGGGGTCCAGGAGTCGTTCCCGCTTGCCGACGGCAGCCTGGTGGTCCTGACCACGGCCGTATTTTCCTTGAAATCCGGAACAAAGCTCTGGGATAACAGCCTGCCCCTGGACGTTAAGCTATCTTATTCCGAGTCGATGGATAAACTCTACCAGGATAAGACCCTGAGCCTTCTGTCCGCCAAGAATTAATGCGCCCGGCAAAAAAAGCAAAGACCAGAGAAACCTCCAGGCCGCGGTTTCGCCTGGGGTTACTGGCCGCAGCGCTCACTTTCCTGGCCCTGATCTCTGCCGCCTGGCTTGACCATCTCAACTTCCGGCAGCAAAAAGTCTCCTACCTGCCCTGGCCTGAAATCGCCCGTAACGGTGAAACAACTCTCCTTCAATCCCAGGCTCCATTCTCCCTGTCCGAATTCCTGCACCAGCAGCTTTCCCAGCTCGGTCTCTCCCCCGAAGCTATCACGGAGGAAAAGACGGATGAGGGGTTAACCTACGTTTCGGCCAGAACCACAGCCCGCGATTACCGCCGATTCAAGGATAACCTGCTGTCGGCCTTAAAAAAGAAAAAAATAAAGACGGGCCTGAAAGAGGAAAAGACCGGAAGCGGAGAGATGGTGGCCACCTTCGAATTGCGGCAGAATTCCAGGACTAAAGGCTGGCTGGTCCTGCGCTATCCCCTGCCTGTCCGGGCCGGTAAACGTGCCCGGGCCGAGTCCGCTCCAGCTACCGTTCCCGGCCAGAAACCCGCGGACCGGGTGGTGGCAGTCGTTATCGATGACATGGGGGAAGACCTGAATTTTCTCCGGGAACTCATTAATCTCAAGAGCCCGCTGACCGTGGCCATCCTTCCCGATTCGAGCCTGGCCCAGGAATGCGCCGCTCTGGCCGAAAAAAACGGGCTGGAAGTGATCATCCATCTCCCCCTCGAGGCCTTCAACAATCACCTCACTTCGGCCGGAGCCGAGGGGCTGATCACCACCTCAATGAGTCCCCAGGATGTCCGCTTCATCCTGGAGAGGGACCTGGGCCTTCTCCCCCAGGCCCGTGGCCTTAACAACCACATGGGGTCAAAGGCCACCTCCAGCGAAGCCCTGATGGAAATCATCATCTCCTTTCTGCGGGAAAAGAACCTGTATTTCCTTGACAGCAAGACCAGCCCCAGGTCGGTAGCCTACGAACTGGCCCTGAAGAAAAAAGTCCCGGCCGCCGCCAGGCAGGTTTTCCTGGATGCCGACGAAGACCGGAGCCTCGTTAAAGACCGGATGATGGAACTGTTCAACCTGGCCAGGAAGAACGGCCAGGCCATCGGCATAGGTCATCCCTTTCCGGAGACCCTGGAAGTTCTCAAAACTTACCTGCCGCGGGCAGCAGAATTTGGAGTCCAGCTGGCCCCGGTTTCAGCCCTTGTCAAGAACTGAAGGGAGGGCTGGACCCGGTCTTAAAACCGGACCTGGTTTTCCTCCATACTTTCTGCCTTTCATTTCTGCTATACTAGTATAGAATCCTCAGGGAGGAAAAAAATGAAAAGAACTCTTGTCCCGGCTTTAATGCTCAGTCTTATTATCTCGGGCCTGTTTTTCCCGGCCTGTAAGAAAATGTCGACCGAAGAACTCAAGAACTCGATGGAGATAATAGATGTCGAAACCAAGTGGGTCAGCAAGGAATACCGGGCCTGGCCGCCCAAGCTGGTGCTGGTTCCGGTTATTTCTTTCCGGGTAAAAAACATCAGCGACAAGCCGCTGACCTACGTCAACTTCAACGCCATTTTCAAGTTCAAGGACGAGGCCAAGAACCTGGGCGACAATTTCCTGGCGGCCATTCGCAAGAAACCGGTGATGCCGGGGGAGGTCAGCCAGGTCATCACCCTGAAGAGCAATTACGGGGTAGAAGGCAAGACGCTCGATTCCTTCAAGAATAATCCCTACTGGAAACCGGTCGTGGTCAAGCTGTTTGCCCGTTCCTTCGGTTCAGAGTTCGTCCTGCTGGGAGAATGGGAAGTCTCCAAGACCATCGACTTCAAGGAAGACCAGGCGGTAACGCCGGTGGTCGAGAAGAAAGAAGACACAAAAAAATAAATTTATTCCTTAACCGTCAGCGGAGAATTGACCGAGAAAGGATAGCCCAGATGGAGACGATTTTACCAAAGCAAGTTTTTCTGACCAGGGGCAAAGGCCAGCATGCCCAGAAACTGGTCAGCTTCGAGCTGGCCCTGCGCGAAGCCGGAATATCGCCCTTCAACCTGGTCCGGGTTTCCAGCATCTTCCCGCCCCAGTGCCGGCTGATCAGCCGGGCCGAGGGACTGAAGAAGCTGAAGCCGGGGCAGGTAGTTTTCCTGGTGATGAGCGAAAATGCCACCGACGAAGCCCATCGCCTGATTTCCGCTTCCATCGGACTGGCCATCCCCCAGGATAAAGAACAGTACGGATACCTGGCCGAGCACGAGGGCTTTGGCGAAAGCGAAAAGGAAGCCGGAGCCCAGGCCGAGGAACTGGCAGCCGAGATGCTGGCCACCAAGCTCGGCGAAGCCTATTCCCGGCATAACTTCAGGCGCGGGCGCGAAAATTATTACCGGATCAACCAGCACCTGACGGTCAGGACCAGGAGCATCTCCCAGGTGGCGACGGGGGCTAAAGGACTCTGGACGACAGCCGTGGCCGCCGCGGTTTTTGTGACCTGACCTTTCAGGCGGGCCAATACCCTGGGCCCCAGTTAGACCACTTAAAGATTCAGGGGATTGGGGTTCAAAATCTTGATAAAACTTTCTTCCTTAAGTTTCTTAACGTATTCGTTAATTTTCTGCTCTCTCTTCTGGGCATAGAGCTTCTGCTCGATTTCCGACCGGGCCTGGTCGAAGGTCTTCTGGTAGCTTTCCTTCTTCTCTTCCAGTTTTACCAGGTACCAGCCGTTGCGGGCCTGGATCCAGGAAGAGACCTCTCCGGGCTTGAGCTTTTCCACGCCCTGTTCGATGGCCTTGTCCAGCTCCCCCCTCTTGAAAAATCCCAGGTCGCCGCCGTTTTCTTTCGGTCCTTCGGAGTATTCGGCCACCAGGTCCTCGAAGGTTGAGCCACCTTTCAATTTTCCTGAGATGGCGTTTTTCTTTTCTTCAAGCAGGTAGTCGGGGTTGGTGGCCGTCGAGAGGTAAATGGCCCTGATCCTGTACTCGGGAGGCACGACGAATTCTTCCGGTTTCTTCTTGTAATACGAGACGATCTCCGAGTCGTCCAGGACGATGTTCCGGTCCACCTCTACGTAAATTACCGCCTGGCGCATCAGGTTTTCTTCCAGTTCCTTTACCCAGACGTTGTAATCTATGCCCTGGGCATTCATGGCCCGGATCAGCTCTTCGTCAGAAGACAGGTTGTTGTCCGCTTTGATTTTTTCGATGGTGGCCTTCAGCTGCTCCTTGACATTAAGGTTCTGTTCCCGGGCCTTCTGGATCAGCAGCAGGTCGGTGATCATCATGTCCAGGAGCGAATCCTTCAGCCGCTCGTATTCCTTGAAATACTCCTCGCCACTCAACTGGGCCCGGAGCATCTGGACGGTAGAGGTGAACTGCTCCCGGTACTCGGACAGGGTGATGACGTCGCCGTTGACGATGGCCACTATTTCTTCAACCACGTCTCCGGGAAGCCAGAGGGCGATAGCCACCACGGCCAGCCCCAGCATTACCAATTTTTTTGCAGTCATATTAATTCCCTTCATACTTAAAAGGCAGGTTGGCCGGATAAACCTCCCAGTGATAAGTAGCTTTGAGCTCTTCCACTTCCCGGCTCACTATATCTTTAACTTTCCTTTCCAGCAAAAGGTTTCGGATCCGCGAATAGGCCTCTTCCAGGCTCAACAGGCTGGGAGAGTATCTCCTGTCCAGGCGGAAAATATGATAGCCGTAAGCTGACTGGAAAACAGTGGACAGCCGCCCTTCCTCCAGGGAAAAGATCACCTTTTCCATGTCGGCCGGAAGCTCGCCCGGCCTGAATACACCCATGACTCCGCCCTTGTAAGCGTCGGGAGCCTGGGAGAATTCCCTGGCCGCCTGCCTGAATTCTTCTTCACCGGCTCCCTGCAATTTTTCCCTCAGCTTGATAGCCTGCTCGCTCGACCCCACCAGGATCTGGCTGACCCGGACCCGCTCCGGGGCCAGGAAATCCTTCTTGTTTTCCTCGTAATATTTTTTTATCTCGTCTTCGGTCACCACCACTTCTTTAATCTTTTCGTGCTTGTATTTCTCCACCAGCAGGCTTTCTTCCAGGCCGCGGTCGGCGGCCAGCTTCTCAACCAGGCCCTCTTCGGCCGGGTAATCGCGGGTCATCCGCCGCAGGAAAGCCTCCTTTTCCTCGGCCGTCAGCTCCAGGCCCTGCTTCATCGCAGAATAAAGTATCAACTTGTCCTCGATAAACTGGTCAAAAAGCTGGCTCAGTGCTTCTCCCGGGAGCTCCTGGCGATCGGGGTTTAGAATTTTTACATAGTTTTCAAAATCAGCCAGGGTATAGCTTTTCTCTTCTACCCGGAAGACAACCTTTTCTCCCCGGTTATCTGCCTCCTCTGCCCCTTTTTTCTCCTGGAAATAGTGGTAGCCGAAATAAAGGACGGCCCCTACCAGAACCAGCAGCAAGATGGCCAGGACAGCTTTTTTCATGGAAATTCTCGACAGCCTCAGTTGATTATAGTATAGCCAGAGAGCTCCTTCAAGATAAGCCGGGCCTGAACCAGGAACTCCCGGTCGGAACCGGCCGGCAGGTTAAAGGTCATCAATCCAAGGGGAGAAACGTTACCCCGGTAACGCTTGAGCAGCCCCTGCACCGCCTCCCAGCGAAAATGTACTTCGGGCGGGAACTTGACCAGCAGCCTCTGGCCGTTGCGGTCGAGGGCTTTAAGCCTTATCCTGCCAGCGTAATACTTGATCTGGGCATAGAGAAAAAGGTTTTCCACTCCGGGTGGCAGCGGACCGAAGCGGTCCTGGATTTCCTCCCTTATTTTCAGGGCTTCGTCCGGATTTTCCAGGGCCGACAGCCTCTTGTAAAGGTTCAGGCGGAGGTTAACCTGGGGCAGGTAATCTTCCGGGATCCTGAAGTCAACCTTGAGATTTATCTCGCACCGGGCTTCTTCTAATTTTTCTCCCTTCTGTTCCCTGACCGCCCGCTCCAGAAGCTGCAGGAAGTACTCGTAGCCGACCGCCTCCATAAAACCATGCTGCCGGTGTCCCAGGATGTTGCCCGCTCCCCTGATTTCGAGGTCACGGGCGGCCAGCCGGAAGCCGGAGCCGAGCTCGCTGAACTCCTTAAGGGCCTTGAGCCTCTCCCTGGCTTCCGGGCTCAGTTCAAACAGAGGCGGCACCAGGAAATAGGCATAGGCCTGCCGGGAAGACCGGCCTACCCTTCCCCGGAGCTGGTAGAGCTGGGCCAGCCCGTACAGGTCGGCCCGGTCCACGATAAGCGTATTGACCAGCGGAATGTCAATGCCGTTCTCGATGATGGTGGTGGAGACCAGGACGTTGTATTTCTGGTTAATGAACTCGAGCATCCTCTTTTCCAGCTCCGGTCCTTTCATCCGTCCGTGAATGGTAATTACCCTGGCCTGAGGGACCAGCTTGCGGACCAGGTCGGCCACCCGGTCAATATCCTCTATGCGGTTGTGAATGTAATAGACCTGGCCCTGGCGCTCGAGCTCCTGCTTGACGGCCGAGGCCACCAGGCCCGAATTGAAGGGCGCCACCACCGTGTGCACCGCCAGCCGGTCCCGGGGCGGCGTCTCGATGAGGCTGATGTCCCGCAGGCCGCTCAGGGCCAGGTTGAGGGTTCGGGGTATGGGAGTAGCGGTCAGGGTCAAAACATCGATGCTGGCTTTAAGCTGCTTGATTCTTTCTTTATGACCGACCCCGAACCTCTGCTCCTCGTCAATTATCAACAACCCCAGGTTATGAAAGCCGACGTCCGGGGAAAGGAGCCGGTGAGTGCCGATGATTATGTCCACAAAACCCTTTTTCAAGTCCTCTATTATCTTCTGCTGCTCCTTCCGCGACTGCAGCCTGGTCAGGGCTTCCACCCTCACCGGGAATAGCAGCATCCGCTGGCGGAAGGTGTTGAGGTGCTGAACGGCCAGCACGGTGGTCGGGCAGAGAACGGCCACCTGCCTTCCGTCCATAACCGCCTTGAAGGCCGCCCTCATGGCCACCTCGGTTTTACCGTAGCCTACATCCCCGCACAGCAACCGGTCCATCGGGCGCGGGGCTTCCATGTCCCTCTTGACCTCTTCTATGGCCCGGAGCTGGTCCTCGGTCTCCTCGTAGATGAACATTTTTTCAAATTCCCTTTCCCACTGTCCTCCGGGACTGTAGGCAATGCCCTCCACCGTCTTTCTCCGGGCATAGAGCTCCAGGAGCTCCTGGGCGATTTCTTCGACGGCCTTCTTAACCCGGGCCTTGGTCCTGGCCCAGGTCTGGGTGCCGAGCTTATCAAGCTGGGGGGCCACCCCGGGCGCGCTGGAAAATTTCTGGACCAGGTTCAGGTCCTCCACCGGCACCAGCAGCCGGTCATCGTCCCGGTAGATTATCTCTATGAAGTCGTGAGCCCGCCCGTCAAAGTCCAGCTTTTTCAGCCCGTTGAAGCGGCCGACCCCGTACTCGGTATGAACCACGTAATCCCCCTGGTTCAGGTCCTGGAACTGGGAGAAGAACAGCTTCCGCGGAACGCGGCTTATTATGACTTTTTCCTCGGTAAAGATATCGCGCTCGGCAAAAAAGAAAATTTTTTGCTGGGGAAAGCAGAACCCGCGCCTCAACTCTCCTTCAACCAGGTTGACCTCTTCTCCGCGCGGCCCTTCCCGGGGGTCGGAGAGAAGCCTGGCCGGGATATCTTCTTCCCGCAGCACCGCGGCCAGTCGCTCCCGCTTTCCGGGATTAGAAATGAAGAGGTAACAGAGGTCGCGCTCCTCCTGACGCTTTTTCAGGTACTGGAGAAAGAACGGGATCCTGTTGTCAAAGCGGGGCACCGGCTGGAAGGAAAAATGAACCCCATCGCCACCCTCTTCCCCACCCAGCTCGCTGAGGTTCAGGCCGCGTTTCCGGACCGATTCCAGGATTTCCGGCGGGAAAATCTCTTCCGGCAGCAGGAAAAATCCTGACTGGGCTGCCTGCTCTTCGTAAGCTTTCCGCCACTCGGCCAGTCGCTCTTCCCAGTCTTTTTCAACCAGTTCCCGCTCTTCAAATATGAACAACGGGTTTTCCAGCAGTCCGGTTACGGGGGCAAAATGTTCGCCGACCAGCAAGGCCGAATAGGCAAAGGAGGGGAAAATTTCTCCCTGCCGCAGAAGTTCTATCTTCTTCTCAAGGTCCCGGCTGCCGGGAGCCCGTTTCCTGGCCAGCCGGCAGAATTTTTCGACGAATTCGGCCTGGCCCGGGAATTCCCTCAGCGATGGAATTACGGCCGACTCAACGCGGTTAACGGACCTCTGGGTCGAAGCGTCGAATTCCCTGATGGAGGCCACCCGGTTGCCGGCAAATTCCAGGCGCACCGGGTAATCCGACCAGACCGAATAGACATCCACGATGCCGCCGCGGTAGGCATACTCGCCGGCCGAAGCTACCAGGTCTTCATGGGCATAACCAAATTCTTTCAGCCTTTCCAGCAGCCAGTCCCGGTCGAGCTCTTCCCCGGAATTTATCCTGATAAAGGATTTCTTGAGGTCTTCGCTCGTCGGCACCGGCTTCAACAGTCCGGCCAGGCTGGTAAAGACGAGTGGCCGGTGCCCGAGGAGAAGGCTGTAAAAGGTCTTCATCCTGGAGGCCACGGCCTCGAGGGGAGCGGCCACTTCCAGGTAGGGTTCGCTACCCAGGGCCGGGAGAACCTGGACTTCTCTTTTCACGGATAGAAGCCGGAGGAAATTTTCGGTTTCCTGCCTGATATCGGCAGGGGAAATACTGCCCGGCAAGATGACCACAATCGGCCGGTCCATTTCCCTGGAAAGGAGGGCATAGAGATAAGGGCGGGCTTCGGGTATCACCCCGGTTAAAAAAAGACAGTCCTCCCCCTTCTTTAACCTGGCTACCAGGGCCCTGAACTCCGGCAGCCCTGCCAGAAATTCCAGACTCACGGGATTATTTTAGACGAGAGAGGGGCAGAGGTCTATCCTCTGCCCCAATTTATTTGGATTGGCAGGCCATATTTCCGTCCGCCGGAGCGGTCAGATCCTCCACCAGTAGGAGAATTTCATAAACACTCCATAATTGGTCCGGCCGTAATGCCCGAATTCATCCCGGAGGTAATTGGAATCGGCCCCCAGGTAGAACAGGGTGCCGGGTCGCAGCACCCAGCTCACAAGCAGGCTGCCGAATATCTTTTTATAGTAATCGTTGTAATCGACGATAGTCCGGATGGACAGGGTCTTGGAAACCTGGAAGGTCGTCTTCTGCCTGATGACCAGGTAATCCCAGAGCTTCTCGCCGCCCCACTCCCGCCAGTAAGTCTGCCAGTTGACGTCCAGCCCGAGTTGCAACCTCTTTTCCGGCTTGAAGGTCAGGAACAGGCCGTAGATGTTGCTGTAGCCCAGAAAGGGGTCTTCCGGGTCGTAGTTGATGCTGTGCCCGGTCTGGAAATAAAAATTAAGGGGCAGCCAGCTCAGAAAGGTGGTCTGGCCTTCCAGGTAAAAGGTGGTTTTGTTGAAGTCTATATCGGCATAACGCTCCATGGACCGGGTCAGGAAGAGGAAGATCTGGTTGAACTCGGTCAGGCGGAACTGGAGCCGGGCCCTGAACCACTTGTCCTGGACGATATCGCCCCGGTAGGAATCGCGCTGGGCCACCTGCAGGTTAAGATTGACCTGGTTAAGGTATTTCTTATCGGTGTACAGGTTGAAAAAGGTAAAAAGGCCGGTCAGGCGGTAATCCACCCGGTTGACAAAACCCGATGAGGCCTCAAAGTCGGGATGCATCGCCTGGAAATAACCGCCGATTCCCCAGTGAAGTTTTTTCCTGAGCTGGGTGTAATAGTAGAACTCGCTGTACAGGGCCGGGGCCAGGGCGGTATTCCGTTCTTCAGTCTTGGTGTCCGAGGCCAGGGCCTGGAAGGAAAAGAAGAAGCGGTCCTTGAAGCGCCACATCCCGTCAATCCCGGCCACCCGGTTCCATGCTCCGCCGGTAATTTCTTTGTCAGCCAGGGTGAAACCCACGTAGGACTGGTCGAAGACGTCGGCCTTCACCCGGAAGATATTGAACAGGGCGTTGCGGTCGACCGTTTCTTCGCCACCTCCGTTATTAACGTCCCACAGGCTTTCGGTGGGCTTCTGATCGTAGGCGGTGAGCAACCCGTAGGTAAAACGACCGGTCTTCCCGGTTACCCGGGCCCCGAACAGCGGGTCAATGATCCGCCGGGTATATACCATTTCTATGGCCGGGTAACGGAAGATTTCCATCCCTTCCAGGAAGAAGGGTCTCTTTTCCTGGTAGTAAAGGGCATAGCGAAGGTTGAGGTCGATCTGGGGGACATCGGCTTCCACCTGGCTGAAGTCCGGGTTGGCCGTCAGGTCAAGGGTCAGGTTGGAATTGGCTCCGTACTTGAGGTTAAGGCCCGGCTGCACGTCTATCTTCTGGCCCTCGGTCTTGGCCGAGGTTACCACCGGCATTATTTCCAGGTTTTTCCCCTTTTCCAGGTGGCCGGTCAGGACAAAGGGTCGGCCCTGGCTGAGCAACCCGGGAATGGTGCGTGAATAGCGAGGCCAGATGATTATCTCGCCGGTGCGGGGCAGGTTGCGCCCCAGGACGATATTCCAGGTCTTGGGGTCCTCGTCGGGAAAACGGATACTCTTGAAGGGAATGGCCGCTTCCACCACGTAGCCCTGGTCATCCATCTTCCCGTCGGAAAAGAAAAAGGTATCCCAGGAATCATCCATGTTGTCGTTGCCGCCTTCTTCCATTCGCATGAAGTCAGCCTGTACCCCGATGGGATTCAACACGAAGGTAAAGGCCCGCCGTTTCTCACCGAAGGTGTCCAGGAAAATGATCACCCAGTCATCCTCCATGCACTTGTCGCGGCTGGTGACCGAGCAGCGGATCTTTTTGGGCTGGGAGTCAAAGCAGCGAAAGGCCAGGTAAAGATTCTTTTCATCGTAGCCGAGATAGGCCACGGTCCTTTCGCTGGGCTGACCGTTTTCCTTGGGAGAAAGCTGCACGAAATCTTCAATCTTGAGCGCTTCTCGCTCGTAGACCTCGTCCAGAACGCCATCGATCTTCGGCGGGTGAGATAACCTGGGGATGGTCAGTTTTTCATCCTGGACCTGGGCGAACGCCCGGGCTGGAAACAGATGCCGAGAAATTAAAGAGAGCAGAAATATGAGGGCCAAGAATGTTAATAAACTTCTTCTCATTCTCTCACAACCATCAAAGGATAAATTTTCAGGAATTCAAAATTATAGACGGAATCTCCTGGAAAAAGGTTCCCCGTCCCTCCCAAATTTTTTCTTCCCAACGCAAGGTACGATGGACGGGCAGAAGGATGGACCTTCATGGCCTGCTTGACTTCTCTCCGGAAGCCTGTCATTCCTCCGGGCCGGCAGCAAGAAATTGATAAACTTTCTTGCGGGCCAGCGGTATGAGGCTTGAACTTCAGGTTCAAGATGGGGCTTCCGGAAAAAATGAACGAACGGGCCACTCTGCCCGCCAAATAAAGGCCGGATTATCTCCGCGCTGATTTTCCTTGGTTGCAATCGAATATGGCTGAGTTTCATTGTTCATAATTTCAGACGTTCTTATCCTCCGGCGTTACCAGAAATTTCAGAAATTAGATTGTCCCGGCATCATAAGGACAACCGTGACCACGATAGCACGATAGAATCCAACCCGGATCAGAGGCTTTCATAAATAATTTGATTCCTGCCTGGGCTGATCCCCAGCCGTTTACGGTCTTTCCTTTACCCGGCCAACTTCAAACAGCGGCTCGCCCTGGTTGCAGGGCGGGGTGCCGATTATGTAGAGGAGTATGCCGGTAAAAGGAGCCCGCATCTCGGCCAGAACTTTCCCGTGATAATCAGTGATCATTCCGACTATCTGCCCGGCCTTTACATAATCGCCCATTCCAGCCCGGGGATGAAACAGCCCATCATGCTCGGAATAAATAACCTGGTATTTGTCGATCCAGACCGGGTCTGTCTGGAGCTCGGCCTTCCCGGGCAGCATCCCGAAATATCTCATGACATTCAGGACCCCGGCCACGTTGGCGGCAATGGCTTCTTCCTCCACCCGGCCCAGGTAGCCAGACTCGGTGGTGATGGCCGGCTTTTTCCGGACAATGGCCGTGTTGCCCAGGTACTTGGAGTTTTTAAGGTCCTGGGCCCTGGTATCGTCTATGATGATGTGCTTGAGGCCAAAGGCCAGGGCCATTTCCCGGCTGACGGCATCAAGCTTCCGGTCCCCGCTCAGCATCCAGTAGGTATAGGGAATCAGGGCCTCGTTGCCGTCGCCACAGTGCAGGTCGATTAGCGCCTCGACCCGGTCCACGATTTCAGCAGTCAGGACGGCGGCTATTCTCTGGCTCTGGCTGCCCTCGAGGTCCCCCGGGAACACCCGGTTGAGATTCTTCCAGTCGAAAGGATTGTAATAGATGGTTCGCCGTTGAAAGGCTGGCAGGTTGGCGATGTGAACCAGGATGAGTGTCCCGGACAGTTCTTCCGGATTTATCAACTCCTTAACCCGGTAAAGGGCCAGGATGGGAGGATATTCGTAGGGATGGACACCGGCTACCGCGGCCAGCACCCGGCCTCCTTTCCGGCCGTTGATGATTGTAACCGGAATCCTGGTGGCCGGATCCTGGCCGGCCGGCACTTCCAGGAAGCCGCTGATGACCTGGCCCGGCCCGGCGGCCAGCTGACCCACCCGGAAGACTTTATTCTGCCCGGGCCGGGCTTCAATACGTGCCGCCATTACCAGAAACATGAGTAATCCGATACCATATAAAAAGATCGCTCCTCTATTTTTTCTCATCTGTCCTCCTTTCGGGCCGCGGGTCCCGCCAGGAAAAGGCCGTTTCCGGATAAGGAACAGGAACGGCCATTCCGCTGGCCACCTTCAATATTCTATGTAAAGCCGGCAGGATTAATCCAGCCTGTTATTCATCGCCTCTTCATTACGCCCTGATATATGAACAGCCATTCATATATCATCAGGGTTAGACCTCCGGGTGCCAATTCTATTCACCGACTATTTTCCACTTTCCGATTCGTTATATTTTATAATCCTGGCCTGCTGTCCCCCGGGCAGCCGGCACAGAAAAACCTCTCTAATCCGCCCGCTTTTTGCCTCTCTTATTCTTTTCTGCCAGATGATTTCCTCAACTTCTATCCTTTGCCCGGCGACCCAGACCGCCCGTGGCTTTTCCCGGCCGCGGTAACCGGCGTACCATTCCACCCGGTCTATGTCCATGTCACCTGCCCTGTCTTTGCTTATTATAAATCCAGACCGCTACAAAAGCATTCGGTACCCGGAGCCACCATTATCCAGCGGCGGGGCGACTGGCCCAACCTTTTCATCAGTTTGAATCTTCCCGCCTTAAACAATATAATGGCCATCTGGACGGAGGTGAAAATGAAAGCGAACAGGTGGTGGCTGGCTGGCCTGCTTTTATTCATATTTATATCCGGCCTGACTGCGCCATTGTTGAGGGCCCAGTCCGCGGAGGTCCGGCTGACGGTGTTTTACCCCTCGGTCGGGACCATCCGGAATCTCCAGGCCCTGCTGGAGAACGGTTTAATCAATCTTCCCGGCCTCCAGGTGACCGGCGTCTATCACGTCCGGGAAGCGACCAATTACGAAGAGGCCCGCAACTATGTCAGGAACAACAATCTGGACTGGTTTACCTTCAAGGCCTTCTCGGCCGAGATCGGCCCGGAAAATATTTTCGAGACCAACGGCCTGACAGCCGAGCTGACCGAAATTTTCAGGCAATCCGACGGCATCATTTTCTTTGGCGGCCCGGACATACCGCCGGTTGTCTGGGGCGAGCGGACCAATCTCCTCACCGAAATCACCGACCCCTACCGCCACTACTTCGAGCTCTCGGCCATCTTTCACCTGCTGGGCGGCTACCAGGACCCGAAGTTCAAACCCCTGCTGGAAGAAAACCCGGAACTGCCGGTCCTGGGCATCTGCCTGGGAGCCCAGAGCCTGAATGTCGGCACCGGCGGAACGCTCATCCAGGACATCTGGTCAGAAGTTTACGGGAAAAATTATGTCGAGGACATCATCGCCCTCGGCCCCGAGCGCTGGCATAACAATCCCTACATCAAGCTGCACCCGGACCTCAGGCTCAGCGGCTACAGCTTTCACTGGATAAAGCTCCTGCCGGATGGTTTCTTCGTCAAGAAACTCGGTTTTTCTGACCGGGACCGTCCCAGGATCCTGAGCTCCCATCACCAGGCCTTCAAGAAACTGGGCCGGGGCTTCAAGATAATCGCCACTTCGCCCGACGGAAAAATCGCCGAAGCCATCCACCATACCAGGTACCCCAACGTCCTCGGGCTGCAGTTTCACCCGGAACATTACCGTCTCTGGGACCGGAACCTCCAGGTCAAGTTCAGCCCCGATGGCCGCCAGACCAGCTACCGGGAAATCCTGAGCACCAATCCGCCCAGTGTTGAATTTCACCGGAAAATCTGGCAGTGGCTGGCCGAAGCCATGAAGCAGCACAGGCTTAAGAAGGAGTCGCTGGCCAGATGAATAAGCCGGCCGCCCTTTGTGTCTCGCTTATTTTCTTACTCTGCTTATTGAGTCCTGACCTGGCCGGAGCTCCCCGGCCGGAGCTGTTGAAAAATTTCGGGGAGTTATTTACCGCCCTGAAACAGGGACAGGAGGTTCGGCTGGTCATCCATTATGAAAAATGCTGGAAAAAACCGGGCGGTGAAGGATCCCCGCCGGAAAAAGGACCGGCCGCGGTCGGCGGGATGGCCCTGGTAAACTTCGAATATTTCCCGGCCGGCCTTATTCCCGGACAATCCCGGGCTTTTATTTCTTCCTCCACCCTGCAGTTCATTCAGCACCAGCGGCACGGTGTCGTCTACAACTATGCCCGGGTCCGGGTTTTCTCGGATAACCTGGTGGAAATCACTGTCCGTTATTACCAGCCCCAGACTTTTGAGGTCCTGATGGAAGACGTTTACCAGACGGTGATGGCTGACCGAAAAAACGAAGGCGGGGCTTTCTTTTACCGCAGGTAAAAAGCAACCTCTACCAGATATAATTCACACCGCTTCTTTTCCCCGAAGCCACCCTCCAAGTGGAGAAGGTCGTTGATTTTCTACGTCACTCATCCAGGATCAAAAAATTTCGGTTGCGGGCCGTCGCTGCCAAGTGGCCTGGCTCCTGCTCTAAATTTTTCCCCCGACGTATACTTTTGATTTTCACGAAACGTATATTTTTGTTTTTTATGTAACAAGCCCTAACTTTTCTCTTGAGATTTTTGGGGTCAATTGGTATCCTGATTTTTACTCCAGACAGGAGGTTAAGATGCGTCTTTATCTATCAAGCCTGTTCCTGATTTTATCATTCGCCGTTTTGACCATGATGGTCTCCTGTTCCAGGCCTTCGGGCCAGGTCCAGGGGACGCTGTTCAAGGACGACCTGGAATTTCTGAAAAAGCATACCTCGGTTATCACCCTGACCGCAGAAGACGGACGGGCCATGGTGGCTGTCAACCCCGACATCCAGGGCCGGGTGATGACCAGCACCGCCGCCGGGCCGGAAGGGCTGAGCTTCGGCTGGATTAACCGCGAGCTGATTTCTTCCGGGGAAAACAATCCCCACATCAACGCCTTCGGCGGCGAAGACCGGTTCTGGCTAGGACCGGAAGGCGGCCAGTTCTCACTGTTCTTCAAGAAAGGCTCGCCCTTTGACCTGGAACACTGGTTCACTCCCCCGCCGATCAACGAAGGGGCCTTCGACCTGGTGAGCCGGGACGAGCGGCAGGTTGTCCTGAAGAAAGACATGAACCTGGTCAATTACTCGGAATTCGAGTTCAGGATAAAGGTCGACCGGACAATCAGGCTGCTCCAGGGCACGGAGCTGGAAGCCCTGGGAATTCCGCTCGGGGGTAAACTCAGCTGGGTGGCTTTCCAGTCTGATAACCGCATCACCAATGCCGGCGAACTCCCCTGGAAAAAAGAGACCGGCCTGGTCTCAATCTGGATCCTGGGCATGTTCAACCCTTCGCCCGATACCACCATAGTTATTCCTTATAAAATGGGACCGGAAGAAGAACTCGGGCCGGTGGTCAACGACGCCTACTTTGGCAAGGTGCCGGCTGACCGCCTTAAAATCGCCGACGGCGTCATCTATTTCAAGGGGGACGGCCAGTATCGCAGCAAGATCGGGATCTCGCCCCTGCGGGTTCTTCCCTTCTGTGGAAGCTACGATGCCGGAAACCGCGTTCTGACCATTGTCCACCTGACCCTGCCCGACAACCCGGCCGAACACAGCTATGTCAACTCCATGTGGGAAATTCAGAAGGACCCATATGCTGGAGACGTGGTCAACAGCTATAACGATGGCCCGGCTGCTCCCGGGGCCAAGCCTTTCGGGCCGTTCTACGAACTGGAGACTTCCTCGCCCGGAGCCATCCTCAACCCCGGAGAATCGCTGCGGCACGTGCACACCACCATCCACATCCAGGGCGAGGAGAAAGACCTGGACCCGATCGCCAGGAAAATTTTTGGCGTGGGCCTGGCCGAAATAAAGAAGGCTTTCGGCCAGAAATAAAATTGTCCGGGCCGGGGGCTGTCCCCGGTTATCCGGCTGTCTGTCCAGGAGGGGTCTTAACATTCTGGTGCTGGCAATTTTTGTATGAGGCGGCAGGAATAACATCAGGCAAAGACGCCTTAGGGCCAGGTCAGACTCCCGAAGTCCAGGATTCAGATCGAGACCGCAAACCAGGTGGACAGGCCGCGATTGACGGCCACCGGTCCTGTTGATTAGAATGGGCCTGCGGTCCCCGGAGCAGTCTTATAACATGAAGATAAACATGAGCGGCTTAAACGGAAGCCTTTTTCTTCTTATCTTCTACGTCAACCATTTCAGCGGCTTGTGATCTTTTCCCGCCCCGCTTCTCAGGCCATTTCCCCATAACCCCGAGTCCTGGAAGAAAGAAAGGAGCAAGCCGATGAAAATCATCGTTTTGGGAGCCGGGCTGGTCGGCCGGGCCATGGCCCTGGACCTGGCCTCGGAAAAAGGTTTTGAGGTTTCTGCCGCCGATCGGGATGAAGCCAGGCTGAAGGACCTGGCCGAGCGTGGACTGAAAACTGTCCCGGCTGACCTGAGCCGGGCTCAAGACTTAAAAGAAATAATCAGCGCACAGGACCTGGTGCTCAATGCCCTGCCCGGCTGGCTGGGCTTTCAGACTCTGAAAACTTGCCTTGAGACCGGGAAAGACGTGGTCGACATAGCTTTCTTCCCCGAAGACCCGTTTGAACTGGAGGCCCTGGCCCGGGAAAAAGGGGCTACGGCCGTGGTCGACGCCGGGGTGGCCCCGGGACTGAGCAACCTGCTGAGCGCCCACGGCTTGAGCCGTTTGGATAAAGGAAATTCGTTACGCATCTACGTCGGCGGCCTGCCCTCAATCAGGCAATGGCCGTTCGAATACAAGGCAGTTTTCTCCCCGCTGGACGTCATCGAAGAATACCTCAGGCCGGCCAGGCTGAAAGAGGGAGGTCGGGTGGTGGTAAGAGAAGCCCTGTCCGACCCGGAATTCGTGGAGTTCGAGGAACTGGGCACCCTGGAAGCCTTCAACACCGACGGGCTGCGCACTCTCCTCAAGACCCTGGACTTCCCGGACATGAAAGAAAAAACCCTGCGCTATCCCGGGCACAGGGAGAAGATGTTGATGCTCCGGGAGGCAGGCTTCTTCGACTCCAGGCCGGTTGAGGTTGACGGCCAGCAGGTCAGGCCCGTTGACTTCACCGCCAGGATCCTTTTCTCCCGCCTGGAGCTCCGGCCCGGAGACGAGGACCTGACGGTGCTCAGAGTGGTGGTTGAAGGAGAGAAGCACGGCCGGCCGCTCCGCCTGACCTTTGAGCTACTGGACCGCTTCGACCGCGCCAGCGGAATTCACAGCATGGCCAGGACCACCGGGTACACGGCCACCATGCTGGCCCGGGCCCTGGCCCGAGGCCTCATAAACAAGAAGGGTATTATCGCCCCGGAAAGGCTGGGCTTCGAGCCGGAAGTCTTCCTTTTCGTCAGAGAGGGGCTGGAAAAAAAGGGAATAATAATTAAAGAGACTACCCAGGCTGGCTGAACAGGTTAACAAGCTGGCCAGGAAGCCGGACGGCTCCCGGCTCTTTGGCCCGGCTACTTCTTCAGCTTTCTGGTGTCTACCCAGTTTTCCAGGAACTTGGTCTCGCCCGAGGCCGGCTTCTCCTGCTCGGTCAGTAACGACTCTATAATCGCCTTCAGGTGAGCGTAGGGCAGCGTCCCGATGATCATCCTGTTATTTATGATGAGGGTCGGAGTCGAGCGAATACCGTAGGGGAAACGTTCCGAAGTTTTTTCATACTCCTTGCCGGTTTCAATAATCTGTCGGACCAGGGCCTTGGTCTTCTCATCGTTCAGGGCAGCTTCCACGCCGTACTTTCTGGCCAGCTGCAACCGCCACTCGGGATTCTTGGCCTTCTCAAAGTTCCTGAAGATTTCATCATGGATCTGAAGGAACTTGGAAGGGTCATAGGCGGCAATATAAGAAAGATCGCAGGAACCGGGATGCTTGTCCTTGTCCACCACGTCATTGCACTTGGCCTCGAGCGGGAAGAACTGGAAGGCGATGTTGATCTTGCCGGCATATTCTTTCTTGATCCTTTCCAGTTGCTTGAACAGGAACAGGCAGTCGGAGCAGAGGAAGTCTCCGTATTCAATGATGCGGATGGGTGCCTCCTCGAACTTCTCGGTGGCCCTGGCTGTCCAGTAGGGCGAAATCAAACTGGGGTTCTTAACGGTTTCCAGGCTGTAAAATTCCTTGACGATTTTCGTGGCTACACCTCCCAGCTGGGCGTCTTTTTTGGCCTGATAAAACAGGTGAAAGCCGTAGGCGCCCATCAGGGTCAGAACCCCGATGACCACCAGTGGCTTGATGGACCCGAATACCAGGTCCCGGAAAAAGCCGTAGAGGCCCGGATATTCGTTCCTGACGCCGTACTTCCAGAACAGGAAAAAGTTAAGAAGCGAGAAAACATAAAAGCCGGAACAGAGCAGGCACAGGCTTTTCAGGAAGAATACCGAGTAGATAAAAAGCGATATGACTCCCAGGGCGTTGAGCAGGGACAACAGCTTGTTAACCCTCTCCAGCCTGACCGAGGGTAGCACCGCTCCCACCATCACCAGTATTCCCAGGACCAGCCCCCAGTAACCCAGCGGGACTCCCTGGAAATGGGCGATGGAAGAATAGGCCGAACTGTCGCAGTTAAAGAAGGCGCTGATATCGCAGAAGGCCCCGGTGAAAATGGTCTCCGGGAAATTGGCCTGGAAAAAATGGTCGATGGTCAGGTAGGAAAAAACGGCCATGCCCAGGCCGGCCAGAAAACTCCAGAACCTCAGCCAGTAACTTCTAAGGGTCAGGCTTCTGTCCATCTAACACCTCGCTCCAGCGATTTTATTAATCCGGATTTCCTACTAATCCTATATTTTTAATATCCTTAATCCAAGGCATTTTAATCGTCGGCACGGCGACTGTCAATTTCAGCCTTCGCGGCCGGCCCGGCCGGCGAAAATTTCCTCGGCCTCCCGGGTGTATTTCCCGTCCGGACCGTAGAGAATGAGGGGCGGGATATCCCGGTAACCAGGGGCCGAAAAGCCACACTCGGCCAGAAAGAAATTGGCCGGTTCGTTTTCCCGGGGATAGACCGACCGGCTGGACCTGAGCTTGAGACCCTGTGTTTCCAGCTCTTCCTCAAACTCGGCCCGGCGGTTGCCGGGAAAGATGAAGTAGGCCCGCCCGGTTTCCTTCAGCCAGTTCCTGGTGAAGCCCAGCAGCTCTTCCAGGCTGCAGAGCAACTCGTGCTTGGCAATATTTTTTTCTTCCGAGGGGCTTAAAAAGCCGCTGTTGCGCCGGATGTAGGGCGGGTTGGAAAAAATGACATCAAACTTGCGGTTTGGTTGATACTGGCGGAAGTCTTTCTGGAGGACGGTGACCCGACCCTCCAGGTTGTTGAGCAGGATGTTGCGGCGGGCCAGTTCCACCAGGGCCGGTTGAACTTCCAGGGCCAGGATATGCTTGAAGGGCTTCAGGCTCAGCAGTAGAGAAATGATGCCACAACCGGTGCCCACCTCCAGCAGCTCCTCTCCTTCCCTGGTGGTGATGAAATCGGCCAGGAGCGGAGCATCCAGCGAAAAGCGGAAGCCGTTCTTTCTCTGCAGGACCAGAATCCGCCCGCGGTAAAAAGTATCTAAACTTTCATCCGGTCTTATCCCGGGGTCAAACTCAATCATCATCTTCCATGCCGGTAAATACCAGGATTTTATCATCGGCCACCCGGACCAGGCCGCCCTTAATGTCCAATCTCTCTTCACGGCCCAGGACCGTCCGGTAGACCAGCTGTCCCTGGCCCAGGCAGGCATTCAGCGGCCGGTGACCCGGCCAGATGCCCAGGTAGCCGTCCAGGCCCGGGACCTGCACCTCCAGGACCTCGGCCTCCACCAGGAGCCGGGAGGGCGAAACGACCCTGAGATGCAGTCTCGAATCCTTGTCCGGGTTCATAGCTTTTTGAGCTCCTCGGCCTTCTGGACCACTTCGTCTATGGTCCCGACCATGTAGAAAGCCTGCTCCGGCTTGTCGTCATGCCGGCCCTCGCAGATTTCCCTGAAGCCGCGGACTGTTTCCTCCACCGGAACGTATTTGCCAGGCCGACCGGTGAACTGCTCGGCCACGTGGAAGGGCTGGGACAGGAACCTCTGGATTTTCCTGGCCCTGGCCACGATCAGCTTGTCTTCATCCGACAGTTCCTCGATTCCCAGGATGGCGATAATATCCTGGAGTTCCTTGTAGCGCTGCAGGATTTCCTTGACCCGCTTGGCCACCTGGTAGTGCTCCTCGCCCACAATCCGCGGGTCCAGGATGCGGGAATACGAAGACAGCGGGTCGACTGCCGGGTAGATGCCCATCTCGGTCAGGGCCCGGCTGAGGTTGGTGGTGGCGTCCAGGTGGGAGAAGGTGGTGGCCGGAGCCGGGTCGGTAAAGTCGTCGGCAGGCACGTAGATGGCCTGGACCGAGGTGATCGAGCCTTTCTTGGTCGAGGTAATTCGCTCTTCCAGCTCGCCCAGCTCGGTGGCCAGGTTGGGCTGGTAGCCCACGGCCGACGGCATTCTGCCCAGCAGGGCCGAAACCTCGGAGCCGGCCTGAACAAAACGGAATATATTGTCGATGAACAGTAGAATGTCCTGACCCATTTCGTCGCGGAAGTATTCAGCCACCGACAGGGCGGTCAGCCCCACCCGCAGGCGGGCTCCCGGCGGCTCGGTCATCTGGCCGTAAATCAGGGCGGTCTTGTTGAGAACGCCAGTTTCCTTCATCTCCAGCCAGAGGTCGTTGCCCTCCCTGGTTCTCTCGCCGACACCGGCGAAGACCGAATAGCCACCGTGCTTCTTGGCCACGTTGTGGATGAGCTCCATGATGATAACGGTCTTGCCCACCCCGGCTCCGCCAAACAGCCCGATTTTCCCGCCCTTGAGAAAGGGCTGAATTAGGTCGATGACCTTGATCCCGGTCTCGAACATTTCCATCCGGGTGCTCTGCTGGTCGAGCGGCGGCGGCTGGCGGTGAATGGGATATTTATGGGTGGCCTCGATCGGTCCCAGGTGATCGACCGGCTCTCCGATGACATTCATTAACCGGCCCAGGGTGCCCTCGCCCACCGGGACCTCGATCGGCTGGCCCAGGCTGACGGCCTTCATGCCCCGGGCCAGGCCATCTGTCGGGTGCATGGAAACGCAACGGACCTTGAAATCGCCGATATGCTGTTCCACTTCCAGCATGATATCTACCGGCACAGGGACATCAAAACCTTCGCTGGTAACCCGGATGGCGGTGTAGATGGGCGGCAGGTCTTTCTCCGGAAAGGCCACGTCCACCACCGGGCCTATGACCTGGACCACCTTGCCAACTTTTTCCTGGCTCTTAACTTCTCTGTCTGGGCTTGCCTTGACCATAGACTTAAACTCCTTGCTGTTTTAGGGCCTCCACCGCGGTCTGGATCTCCAGCAGTTCCCTGGTTATCGAAGCCTGGCGTATCTTGTTGAGCAGCAACACCAGGTCGGAAATCAATTCCTCGGCGTTCTTGGTGGCATTTTCCATGGCCATCATCCTCGAGGCCTGTTCCGCTGCCTGCGATTCCAGCAGGTAATGCTCCAGCTGGTACCTGAGATAAAACCTGAGCAGGTAATCAATTATCCGCTCGGCTTCGGGCTCCCAGTCCGGCTGGAGTTGCCCGGCTGAAATTTCAGGTTCCTCAGCCGCCAGTGGCAGCAGCCGGGTGACGGTAATCCGGGGAGCAATGATCGACCGGAATTCGTTGTAAATCACGTAGACAGCGTCCACCTGCTTCAAGACAAAGCGGTAGCCGAGGTGCCGGCTTAACTCCCGGCTGATTTCCTCAACCCTTTTATCCACGCCCTCGGCATAGGACCTGATAACGGGATACTTGAGCCGCTTGAAATGGGCGCTGGCCTTCCGGCCTATGGACACCACCTCCAGGGTGGCCTTTTCTTTTTTCTGCTCCAGGAAGGTCATGGCCGTGGCCAGCAGGTTGGAATTGAAAGCGCCGCACAAACCCTTGTCAGAGGTTATGACAATGACCTCGATTCTCTTTTCCGGCCGGACCTCAAGGAAGGGATGGAGTGTCCGCCCGGAAACCCGGCTCAGGTACAGGGCAAGATCCGGAAATGTATGCCAGAATGGCCGGCGCTCAACCACCTGTCGGTGGGCCTTCTTGAACCTGGCCGTGGCCACGGTTTTCATGGCCTGAGTGACCTGCTGGCTGTTGCGGACACTCTGGATCCGGCGCCTTAAATCAATCAGCGTGGGCAACCTGTACTTCCTCCTTGAAAACCTGGTTGAACTCGTTGAGGGCCTGGCTGATGCTGCCGTCGAGTTCCAGGTCTATTTGCTTTCTGGAGGCAATGGCCTGGAGCAACGAGGGGAACTTGCTTTCGAAAAATTTATATAGCTCTTTCTCATACCTCTTAATAACTTCTACCGGAAACTCGTCCAGGAAACCGCGGTTTCCGGCATAGATGATGAGAATCTGCTTTTCAACGGGCAGCGGGTGATATGGTTCCTGCTTGAGGACCTCGGTCAACCTCAGGCCGCGTTCCAGCTGGGCCTGGCTGGCCTTGTCCAGCTCGGTGCCGAACTGGGCGAAGGTTAAGAGCTCGCGGTACTGGGCCAGGTCCAGCCTGAGCTTTCCGGCCACCTGCTTCATGGCCTTGATCTGGGCGCTGCCGCCGACCCGGGACACCGAGATGCCGACGTTGATGGCCGGCCGGATGCCGGCGTTGAACAGGGAAGGTTCCAGGTAGATCTGGCCGTCGGTGATGGAGATGACGTTGGTGGGAATGTAACCCGAAACATCGCCGGCCTGGGTTTCAATTATCGGCAGGGCGGTCAACGAACCACCGCCCAGCTGGTCGTTAAGCCTGGCCGCCCGCTCCAGCAACCTGGAATGCAGGTAGAAAACATCTCCCGGGTAGGCTTCCCTGCCCGGGGGCCTTCTTAGCAACAGCGAAATCTCTCTGTAGGCGGCGGCATGCTTGGACAGGTCGTCGTAGATCACCAGGGCATGCTGGCCGTTATCCCTGAAATATTCGCCCATGGCGCAACCGCTGTAAGGAGCCAGGTACTGCAGGGCCGAAGGGTCGGAGGCCGAGGCCACCACCACGATGGAATACTCCATGGCCCCGTAATCTTCGAGGGTCTTGACGATCTGGGCTATGGTCGATTTTTTCTGGCCGATGGCCACGTAGACACAGACCACCCCGGTGTTTTTCTGGTTAAGGATGGTATCTATAACGATGGTGGTCTTTCCGGTCTGGCGGTCACCGATGATCAATTCTCTCTGGCCCCGGCCGATGGGAATCATGGCATCGATGGCCTTGATACCGGTCTGCAGCGGCTCGCGCACCGGCAGCCTGTCCACCACGCCGGGAGCCAGCCTTTCCACGAACATGTACTGATCCGTCTTGACCGGTCCCTTATCATCAAGGGGATGGCCCAGGGGGTCAACCACCCGGCCGATTAGGGCCGGACCGGCCGGCACCCGCAGAATCTCCCGGGTTCTCTTGACTATGTCCCCTTCCTTGACCCGGTCGGTCTCTCCCAGCAGCATCACCCCGACCGAGTCCTCTTCCAGGTTGAGGGCCACTCCATAGATATCCCGGGGGAAAACCAGAAGCTCGTTGTACATGACATTTTCCAGGCCGTAGACCCGGGCAATGCCATCTCCGACCGAGATGACCGTCCCGGTTTCCCGGACATCAACCTGGCCACCAAAGTCCCTGATCTGCTGTTCGATTATCCTGGTAATTTCGTCGGCTTTGATCTGCATCTTTTTACCTCTGGCTGACTATTTCCTTCAACTTCAGCAGGCCACCCCTGACCGAAACGTCATAATGAACATTCCCCTTCTTCAGAACCAGCCCGCCGATGATCTCCGGATTAATCCGGAAATTAAGACGGACGGGTTTTTTCCATCTCTCCTCCAGGGTTCTCTGGAGCTCGGTTTTTTCTTCTTCGGTCAGGTCCACCGCCGAATCTATTTCAAAGACTTCTATCCCTTTTTCCTCGGCCCAGACTCCAGGCAACTCGTCCAGGATTTCCGGAAGCAGGGACATTTTTTCCTTCTCGGTCAGCAGCTTGACCAGGCGGGCCAGCCTGGGGTCAAGATCCAACCGTTTGAGAATCTCTTCCACCATCAACTTTTTCTGGTTAACGGGAATGAAGGCCGAGGTCAGGGCATAAGTCAGGGAGGGGGTGGCCTTGATCAATTCGGTCAGGGCCCTGAGCTGTTCCAGGCAGGCCTTAAACTCGGGTTCCCGGTCCACGGCCCGGGCCAGCCCCCTGGCATATCTTCTAACTATTAACCGATGGTTCATTGGTTGACCTTAACCTGTCGATGGCTCTGTGTATCAACTTCCGGTGCAGCTCGGGAGTCAGTTTTTCCTTTATCCTTTTTTCGGCCAGGGAGACGCTGAGGTCTATGGCATAGGCTTTCAAATCCCTGATGCTCAGCCTGACCATGGCATCGATTTCTTCCCGGGCCAGTTTTCTCAACCTCTCAGCTTCTTTCTCGGCCTCCTGGCGGATGGCTGCTCTTTCGCGTTCGGCCTCTTCCCTGGCCTGGTCTTTCAGGACCTGAATTTCCCCGGCCAAATTGTTCAGCCGGGTTCTGGCTTCCTCCAGTTTCTGAAGGGATTCCTGCTTCATGGCCTCGGCCTGGCGCAACCGGGCTGCTATCTGTTCTACCCTGCCTTTCAGGTATTCATTAAGAGGTTTTCGCAGCAGGTAGGCCAGCCCGCCGAACAGGACCACGAAGTTCAGGACCTGCCCCAGAAAGGTGGCCAGGTCAAAATGCCCGTGGGCCTCTTCGGCCAGTCCGGGAGCGCTCAAGACGAGGCCCAGGAAGACCAGGTTCAAAGCCTTGGAGTCAGGCCGGAATCCTATCAATGGAGTATCTTCTCCTCGAGCTGCCGGGCCAGGCCTTCGACTTCCCGGCCGAGCTCGTCCTTGAGTTTCTCCGTCTGCTGGCTGAGTTCCACCCGGGCCGCGGCCACCTGTTGCTTGACTTCAGCCTGGATATCGGCCACCAGCCTGGCCTTCTCGTTCATGGCCTCAGAAACGATTTTTTCCCTGAGGAGCTGGGATTCCAGCCGGGCCTCTTTCAGGCCGGATTCGACCTGCTGAAGGTGGCTTTCATAGTCTCGCATCGCCTGGCGATAGGTCCTTTCATTCTCCTCCAGGATATTCCTCCGCCTTTCCCGGATGTTAAGGTATGGCTTGAAGAACACCCGGCCCAGGACGATGACCAGAACCCAGACCAGCACAAAGACTGCTATGAATGTCAGGTCGACCTGTAACACGGTTCTAACCTTTCAGTCTATAAGAATAAAAAAATAACATTAAAGGGGTCAAAAAGCAACCTGGCCGGAGGGCAGTCTAACCCATCCTGGCCTTAGATTGAAGAAACTGCCTGGCTTCACCCACCAGGAATAGAGAGCCGGCCACCAGCACCGGTATTTCCCCGCCGGACAGGACCAGGGCCAGATTGAGGGCAGAGGGCACCGTCTCCTCCAGGAAATACTTGCCCCGGTACCCGGGCAACCGGGCAGCTATGTCCAGAGGCCCGGCCGCCCTCTCCAGTGAAGGGCGGGTCAGGATTATCCGCCAGGCCAGGGGAAACAGCCAGCGGGCTATTTTCCCTATATCCTTGTCCTTCATAACTCCAAAGACCAGGATGGCCGGCCGGTTAAAGGTCTTTTTCCAGAACTTGTTGACCACCCTGGCCCCGGCCTCATTGTGGCATCCGTCCAGGACCACGGGCGGAGTGGAACCGAAAATTTCCAGTCGGCCAGGCCAGGAGGCGCTTTCCACCCCCTGGATTATCTTTTTTTTGCTTAGCTTCCAGCCCCGATCCATCATTACTTCCGCAGTGGCAATGGCCACGGCCGCATTTTCACCCTGGTGCTGGCCGGGAAGAGACGGCCTGAACCTGTAAGTGGCGGAGTCCGTTCGGTAAAGAAAAACCTCGCCCCGCCTGTTTTCCACCACGCTGAATTTTTTCTTTTTTTCGAAAACCCGGATCAGCGGAGCGTCCGCATCATGGCATTTTTTCTTGATGACCCTCAGTGCTTCCAGGTTCCTGACTCCACAGACACAGGGTACCTTTTCCTTGACTATCCCGGCCTTTTCGAAGGCTATTTTCCCCAGGTCGGAACCCAGGTATTGCTGATGGTCATAAGAAATAGTGGTTATGACCGAAACCTCGGGCCTGACCACGTTGGTGGCGTCAAACCGGCCGCCCATCCCGACCTCCAGAACGGCCAGGTCCACCTTTTTACGGGCGAAGTAAAGAAAGGCAGCAATGGTCAGTATCTCAAAGTAGGTCAGGGCCCCGGCCACCCGGCCTTCAACCTTCAGCCTTTTTTCGCTTTTTTCTATCTCACCCAGCAATTCCTTGAGTTCTTTTTCCCGTATCAGGCTACCGTTAACCTGGATTCTTTCCCTGACATCCACCAGGTGGGGAGAGGTATACAGACCGGTCCGGTAGCCATGCAACCTGAAAATATTCTCCAGCATGGCGCAGACCGAACCCTTGCCGTTGGTGCCGGCCACGTGGATGACAGGATAGTTGCGGTGAGGCTGCCCGAAGTCCTCCAGCACCGCCTGAATGTTCTCCAGTCCCAGGCGGATGCCAAAAAGCTGGGCCTGCTCAAGATAGGGGTAAGAGGCGAGAGGGCGCATTAAACCTTAAGCTTCCGGCCGGTTCAGAAACAGGCGCAGGGCCTTGATCAGGTAATTACGCAGGTACTTTCTTTCCACCACGTCATCCAGCATGCCGTGAGCCAGCAGGAACTCGGCTCTCTGGAATCCCTTGGGCAGCTTCTCTTTAATGGTCTGCTCGATGACCCTGGGTCCGGCAAAGCCGATCAGGGCGTTGGGCTCGGCGATGTTGATATCGCCCAGCATGGCAAAACTGGCGGTGGTGCCACCGGTGGTGGGATCGGCCAGCACTGAAATGTAGGGCAACCTGGCCTCGGACAGCCGGGCCAGGGCCGCGGCCGTCTTGATCATCTGCATCAGGGACATCATCCCCTCCTGCATCCTGGCCCCGCCGGAGCAGGAAATGATGATCAATGGCAACTTTTCTTCCACGGCTCTCTCGGCCGCCCTGGCCACCTTCTCGCCGACCACCGAGCCCATGCTGCCGCCCATGAAGGCAAACTCCATGGCCTGGATTATGACCGGGAGTCCACCCAGGGTGCCCCGCGCGGTGACGATGGCCTCGGGCAGGCCGGTTTTCTTCTGGCTGTCCTTCAACCTGACCTCGTACTTCTGCTGGTCCTGGAAACCCAGGAAATCAACCGGGTAGATATCCTGGTCGAGAAGCTCGAACCGGCCATCGTCAAAAAGCTGTTGCAATCGTTCCAGGGCGCCCAGGCGGAAATGGTAGTTGCACTGGGGACAGACATTCAGGTTATCTATTATGTCCTGCTTGTAGAGAATTTTCTGGCAATTATTGCACCTGGTCCATAAACCTTCATTCATTACCACTCCTCCTCGATTCCAGGGATCCTGTTTATTCCAGCCTTCCTCGGGTCGTCCTACTTGCCCTTGGGCTCAATCAACGATAAAACCGAATCGGGGTCAGGCAAAACGTCTTCGATTTCTTCTTCGGCACTAAGCAGCCGGCTGACTATTTCCAGCAGAACGTCGGGGTTAAAAGGCTTTTCCAGATATTCAGCCGCTCCCAGGTTAGCCACGGCTTCATGCTTGTACTGAGGCCCCTTGTAAAGTCCGGTCAGTATGATGACCGGCACCGTTCCCTGGGAGTCCTGGACAATTTTCCTGGTCAGGTCAAAGCCATGGAGTTTCGGCAGGATGGCTTCCAGGATGACCAGGTCTGGCTTTTCTTCCTTGAACAGGTCATAGGCCTGGGCTCCATCGGTGGCCTGGATGACCTGGACCTTTATGTTTTTGAGTATCCGGGACAGGTTTTCCAGCGAAGACGGCTCGTAGTCGACGATCAGGATTTTCTTCTCGGTCATTTCAATCAAGCCAATTTTAGTTTAAGGCTAAAGGCCTTGTCAACCTGGCCATGGCCAGGCTCCTGATACTCCGGACTTTACAGCCGGACGGCTTTTAGCATATAAACACTCTGTTGTGTTCTTTCCGGATGACAAGGAGAAGACATCGAAATGAAGAAGGTCCCCCTTCATACCAAGATTTTTATCGGGCTTTTTCTCGGGGTGGTGGCCGGCCTGGTCCTGGGGCCCAAGGCCAGGAGCATCGAGTTTATTGGCACCATTTTTATCCGCCTCATCACCATGGTGGTGGTTCCCCTGGTCTTTTTCTCCCTGGCCCTGGGAACGGCCAGCCTGGGAGACATCAAGAAGCTGGGGCGGGTGGGTCTCAAGACCTTTCTCTATTTCACCCTGACCACGGCCATAGCCATTACCATCGGTCTTCTGGCCGCCAATATCCTGAAGCCCGGGATGGGACTTAACGAGCAGGTCAAACAGGAACTCTTGAAAAATTACCAGCAGGCCGCCCAGAACAAGATCTCGGTGGCCCAGGAAAAACCTTCGCTGATTTCGGTCCTGGTCAACATCGTGCCCACCAACCCGGTTAAAGCCATGGCCGAAGGGGAAATGCTTCAGGTCATTTTCCTGGCCCTGGTCTTCGGACTGTGCCTGAGCCTGATAACGCCGGAAAAATCAAAACCGATTTTGCACTTCTTCGACGGAATCAACGAAACCGTTCTACAGGTGGTCAACCTGGTGATGAAGTTTGCTCCCTATGGGGTCCTGGCCCTGCTGGCCTCAATAATAGGGCAGTTCGGCCTGGGCATCCTGGTAACCCTGTTGAAGTATGCGCTGGTAACCATCCTGGGCCTGACCTTCCATGCCCTGGTTATCGACGGCCTCCTGGTAAAATTCTTGGGCAGGATGAAACCGGGCAGGTTTTTTAAGGGAACTTCCGATGCCATGCTCATCGCCTTTTCCACTTCCAGCTCTAACGCCACCATCCCGGTGGCCCTGGAATGCCTCGATGAGTTGAAAGTTAAAAAAGAATATTCCAGTTTCGTGGTTCCGCTGGGAGCCACCATCAACATGGACGGTACGGCCCTATATCAGGGTGTGGCCGCAGTTTTCATCGCCCAGATTTACGGCATTCCACTTAGCCTGGGTGCCCAGGCCACCATAGTCCTGATGGCCATTCTGGCTTCCATAGGTACGGCTGGCGTGCCCGGGGCCGGCATGATCATGCTGGCCATGGTCTTAAAACAGATTGGCATACCACTCGAGGGTGTGGCCCTGATTCTCGGGGTGGACCGGTTGCTGGACATGTGCCGGACGACAGTTAACATGATCGGCAACATGGCCGCCTCGGTCATCATTCATCGCTCGGAAGAGAAGAGACCGGCCGGACAGGCCTGAGGCCGGGCCGCTCTTAAAAAATAAAGCTACCTGAAGGGAAATTAAAGTTGGGCAGGAAAACCAGGCGTCAGCTTCTCGGCCAGCATTTTCTGCACGAGAAACGAATCCTGCAAAAAATCGTGGCAGCGGTGGAGCCCGGGCCGGAAGACCTGGTGGTGGAAATCGGTCCCGGCCAGGGGGCCCTGACCTTTCCCCTGGCGGCCAGGGCCGGCCGGGTTCTGGCCATCGAAAAGGATTATGCCCTGGTAGAAATTCTTGAGAAAAACAGGCCGGGCAACCTGGAAATAATCGCCGGAGATATTCTGAAACTGGACCTTCCCGGAATTATTGCCGGCCACTGTCGGCCCGGAGAAAAGGTTAAACTGGCCGGAAATCTCCCCTACCATATCTCCAGCCAGGTCCTTTTTGTCCTGCTCGAAGTGAAAGACCAGGTGGAGCGGGCGGTATTTTTGTTTCAGAAAGAAGTGGCCCAGCGGATAACGGCTACCCCGGGTGGGAAGAATTATGCTCCGCTGTCCATTCTGCTCCAGAATTATTTTGATTGCCAGTTGCTATTCCGGGTGGGCCCGGGAGCTTTCAGTCCACCGCCCAGGGTCGACTCGGCCTGCGTCCTTTTTCTGAAAAGGAACCAGCCCCTATTCTTTCCCGCGGAGATTGAGGACGAACTTTTCACCTTTCTTAAGGATGCCTTCTGCCAGCGTAGAAAGACCCTGGGCCGCAACCTGGAGAGCGCCGGATACAGGAGAGAAAATGTCAGGCGAGCTCTGCAGTGCCTGTCGCTCGGTGAACAGGTGAGAGCCGAAGAACTTAAACCGGAGATCCTGGTTTCACTTTTTCAATTGCTCAAGGAAAATAACCGTAAAATTTAGACCCGACGATGAAAACCGTCGGGTCCCTGTGCTATAATCAGGAAAAATGGCCAGAGCTAAGAAGGAAAAAAAATCAGAGAAAAAAGAAGGCCGGAAGAACAAGATCCTGGCCGAAGTTATTTCGGTAATTCTCATCTTCCTGGCCGCCTTTTCCTTTCTCAGTATTTTTACCTATAACCCGGCCGACCCGACCTGGGCCAGCACTTCTCCCCCCGGGCACCGCATCCAGAACTTCGGGGGAAAGCTCGGGGCCGGTTTTGCCGAAAGCCTGTTGCAGGTCTTCGGCCTGATGGCCCTCTTTCTGCCGCTGGCCCTGGGCTACCTGGGAATCAGGAGCCTGTTTCCCGGGCAGTCAGGCCGGCTCTTCAAGCGCAGCCTGAACGGACTGCTCTATCTCCTGGTGCTTTCTCCCCTTCTGAACCTGGTCCTGGAAAGGGCCCCCTGGAGGGGAAAAGAATTCCCGGCCGGGGGGTTGCTTGGGGAACTGATAGGCAATTTTTTTGTCCGCTATCTTAACCACACCGGGTCTTTCATCCTCCTGCTCTGCCTTCTGGCCCTGTTGCTGATTTTCACCACTCACTGGAGCCTGGCCCGGACCGTCGACTTTTTCGCCAGGCTTTTCAAGAATACCACCGGCCAGGTCATTATCAGGATCAGCCAGTACCAGAAGGAGCGAAAGCAAGAAAAGCTCAAGAAGAAGCTGGCTGAGAAAGAGGCCAGAGAAAAGCTGGCCGCCTCCCGCGCCACAGCGGCCGAAGCCAGGAGCCTTACCGAAAAACCAGTCAGGGAAACTCTCCCGGTCGAGGAGAAAAAACCTCCGAAGCCGGCGGAAAAACCACCGGCTGCCAGGAAAAAAGAAGAGCCGGTTGGAGAAAAAATGCTGCTTCCGGACCTGAGGAAATCAGGCGACTACCGGTTCCCGCCGTTCAGCCTGCTTGACCCGGGCAAACCCACGGAAAAAATTGACCGCGATGAGCTGTTTGAAAAAAAGCGCCGGATCGAAGAGAAGCTGCTGGAATTCAAGGTATCCGGAGAGGTCCGGGAATATCACCCGGGTCCGGTCATCACCACCTACGAATATTTCCCGGACGCCGGCATAAAGGTCAGCCAGGTGGCCGGGCTGAGCGAGGAGCTGTCGCTGGCCCTGGAGGCTGAAGCAGTGCGCATCCAGCGCATCCCGGGAAAATCCTCGCTGGGCATTGAAATCCCAAATAACAAGCGAGAAATAATAAAACTAAGAGATATCATCCAGTCGGAGAAATTCCAGAATTCTGCCTCCAAGCTGACCTTTGCCCTGGGCAAGACCGTCCACGGCGATGTTTACATCACCGACCTGGCCATCATGCCCCACCTGCTGATTGCTGGCGCCACCGGCACCGGGAAGAGCGTGGCCCTCAATGCCCTGATCGCCAGCATCCTGTACAAGGCCACTCCGGATGAAGTCAAGCTGATCCTGATCGACCCCAAGCGCCTGGAATTCACCCTCTACGACGGCATCCCCCACCTGCTGGCGCCCGTGGTCAACGACTCCAAGAAGGCCGGCATCATCCTGATGGATGCCGTGAAGAAGATGGAAGAGCGGCTGCGTCAGCTCGGGCAGATGAAGGTCAGGAACATCGAGCAGTACAACCAGCAGGTCCGGGCCCTGCTCGAACAGAAAAAGGGCAAATTGAGCGAAGAAGAAAAGGCCAGGCTCAAGCCGCTTCCTTACATTGTCATCATCATCGACGAGCTGGCTGAACTGATGATGACCAGTCCCCAGGACGTGGAATACTGCATCGGCCGGCTGGCCCAGCTGGCCCGGGCCGTGGGTATTCACCTGGTCATGGCCACCCAGAGGCCATCGATTGACGTCATAACCGGCACCATCAAGAACAACTTTAACAGCCGGATTGCCTTCAAGGTCCCGTCCAAGATTGACTCCCGGGTCATCATCGATACCGTTGGCGCCGAAAAACTCCTGGGCCTGGGCGACATGCTATTCATGCCACCCAACTATCCAAGAATCATCAGGCTGCACTGTGCCTATGTCTCCATCCCCGAGGTTCAGCGCCTGGTTAAGTTCGTAAAAGACCAGGGCCAGCCCGAATTCGACGACCGGATCATGCAGATCCTGAAGCGGACCGGAGACCTGACTCTCGAGGGCGACCTGGGAGAGAAGGACGAACTGTTCGACCGGGCGGTGGAGCTGGTCCTGGCCACCGGGCAGGCCTCGGCCTCCTACCTGCAGAGGAAACTGAAACTAGGCTATGCCCGGGCCTCCAGGATAATAGACCAGATGGAGCTGGAAGGAATTATCGGTCCTTCCGAAGGAGCCAAACCACGGGAAATCCTGGTTGACCCCAAGTCCTATTTTAAGGACAGGCAGAAAGCCAAGGTACCGGAAGATAAGACTTGAAGGCCAGGGGTAACAGGCTGACTAATTGACGGCTGGCTGCCGCAGGGATTTTAGAACCTTCTCTTTAACCTTTCTCCACTTCTCAGGCGGGATTTCAAGGGTTACCTCGACCAGGCGCGGGTCAAACTGGGTGCCGCTGCAGAGCTTGATTTCTTCCAGGGCATCTTCAAAACCGCGACTCCGGCGGTAAGGCCGGTCCGAGGTGATGGCGTCAATGGTGTCGGCCAGCGAAAAGAGCCTGGCGCTCAAGGGAATTTCCTCACCCTGGAGGCCGAAGGGGTAGCCGGTTCCGTCAAACCGTTCATGGTGAAAGAGAACAATTTCGGCCGCCCCCTGCAGGAAGCTGAATTCCTCGATCATGGCGAAGCCGATCAGAGGATGATATTTTATGATTTCCATCTCTTCATCGGTCAGCGGTCCCTTCTTCTGCAGAATGTCCTCGGGAATTCCGACCTTCCCCAGGTCATGGAGCAGGGCCCCGCGCTCGATGTCCAGCAGGCTCCGGCGGCTGGTGACGCCGGCGGCCTGGGCCAGCAAAACGGTGTAAGCGGCTACAAACCTGGAATGGCCGAGGCTCTCCTCCCGGCTGTCGGTCGCGGCCAGGAAATAGATCAACTCCGAGTTAAAGAACCTGCTTTCGTTAAACAGGTTTTTCAGCCCGGGGATGCGGACAAATTCTTCCTGGCGAATGGCATTTTCCAGCCGGTCCAGTATGCGGCTGGCTTTAAGGAAAGCTTCAATTTTCGACAGGGCGTAAGGCGAGCTATAAGGAGAGTTAAGCAGAGCCGAAGCCACCTGGCCCCAGCCCTGAATGTCCCAGTTGGTCTTGAGCCAGCTGAGGTCAAAGACCTTAACCCTGGAGTTTTCCTGGACCGCGGCCAGATACCTGTTCCTGTCTTTTCTGCCTTCGTTTTCGGCCGCAGCCAATTTCTTCTGGCGGTCTTCCTTCATCACCTGACCCTTTCCGCCTGGCCCGAGAAGCCGGTCGAGCCGGAAGCAGCCTCGGTCCTGGTCCTGACCAGGGGAGAGGTTTCCACCAGGACGTATCCCCGGCTGCGGGCCAGTAGCTCCAGATAACGACAGAAGGATTCTTCTGTCCGGAAAAACTTCATTTTTTCATTCTTGGCTGATGGTGTCATAGGCCCTCCGCTTCCTCAAGGGGCAAAAAATTAGTCGCCAGGCCAAAGAAAAAATTGAAAAATGGGTGGAAGATATGATATTTTCATCAGGAACATATGAATTTGTAGTTAAAGGAAGCAACCGGGTTCAGACATGCGACCAAGGGTAGATGAAGATATCCAGGAGCTGATGGTCCGCTATCGGCCGATCATAGCCTTCCGGGTGCGCAAAGCCCTGGGAGCCCAGAACACCGACTGCGAGGACCTGGTTTCGGAAATACTTTCCCAGGTCCTGGAAAAACTCCAGACCGGGGAATTCCGGGGTGATTCCTCCCTGGGAACCTTTGTCTATACCATAACTTCCCGCCGGATCGTCGACTATATAAGAGAAAAGACCAAGGTCATGAAATACGCCCCGGAGCCGGCTCCTTTTCCTGACCCCCAGGAAACCCTGGAGGTGGCCGAAATGTCAGAAAAGGTAAAAAGGGCCCTGTCCAGGTTGAAGCCCAAATACCGGGAAGTTCTTTATCTTTATTATTATCAAGAGCTTAGTCGCGAAGAGGTGGCCCGGCACCTGGGGGTGTCCACCAGAAAGGTCAGTGAACTGGTCAACTATGCCCTGAAACTGATAAGAAAAGAGCTGAAACCATGAAAATTTTTTCCACTTTTGCCTGATTCCGGCGACTAAAAGGGTGAAGAAAAGGGAAGGCGGATTAAAATGAGCAAATGCAAGTTTGAAGACCTGATCGATGGGTACCTGCTTAACAAACTTAGCGAAAGGGATAAAGAGGCCTTCGAAGAGCATTATTTCAATTGTTCTTCCTGCTTCGAGAAGCTCCAGGAAAGAGATGTCATCATCCGGACCATCAAGAACAACCCGGCCCTGCTGGAAGAAAAGGAAGAAACTCGCTCCTCCGTCCTGGCCGGACTCCGGAGAGAGGTGGCTTCTTTCCTGACCGTCAGGCAGCTGGCCTTCGCCGGAGTCACCGCCCTGCTGGTCATGATCATAGTCTTTGCCGTTCTGCCGCGTGGCCAGGCGCCAGCCCCCAACTTCTTTCTGACCGATGAAGAAACGGTCCGCGGCTCTTCCATCACCCTGATTTCTCCGGTCATCGACATGAACCAGATACCGTCCTCGTTCGAGTGGAAAAAACTGGGTGAAAATATCGAGTACCAGATTTCCATCTTCAATGGTAAAGTCCTGTGGAAAGCCACCACCAGGGAGAACCGGATTACCCTCCCCGACGAGGTCAAGGCTAAGATGGTACCAGGGGAAAAGTACTCCTGGCAGGTCAAGGCCTTTGGACCTGACGGAACGCTGATCGCCGTTTCCAGCCGGGTGCAGTTCAAGATTTCCGCTAAGTAAGGCAGGATAGCAGGCAACTAGTCTTCGATCAAATCACCACCGAGTTCTTCGATATAAAGCCGGCCTTTACTTTCTTCTTCAAAAGCCAGACAGCACATCAGTCGCCCGCACAGGCCCGAGATCTTGGTGGGGTTAATCACAATCTGCTGCTTCCTGGCCTTCTGAATGGTGATGGGCTCAAAGTTCTTAATGAAGGAAAAACAGCACAGGGGACGGCCGCAGACACCCAGCCCGCCCACCAGCTTGGCTTCATCCCTGACCCCGATCTGACGCATTTCGATCCGCATTCTCAGTTCCTTGGCCAGATCCTTTACCAGCTGACGGAAGTCGATCCGGCCGTCGGCCGTATAATAAAAGATGCCTTTCTTCTCGTTGAAGAAATAGCGGACCGCAACCAGCTTCATCGGCAGGTTGCGGGCCTTGATCCGGCTCAGGCAGAATTCAAAGGCCTTCTTCTCCCTGTCCCTGAGCCAGTTGAATTTCTTTATATCTTCTTCGGTGGCCTTCCTGATTATTTTGACCGCCCGACGGGCAGCCTTGGGGCAACGGGCCAGCTCGCTATCGAGGTCGATCACCATGGCCAGGTCGCCGCCGTACTCGGACTCCACCAGGCAGTAGTCCCCCACTTCCAGGGGCTCCTCGCCCCGGAGGGCCCGGATAATCTTGCCGGTGGACTCCGACAGCAAGAGCACAGCTTCAGCCATTTCTGATCTCTCTAAAAAAAATTGTGAGTTCACTACCCATTATAGCCAAATTCGGGTTCTTCTTTAAGCGCCCGAGGTAATCCTCCACCAGCCGGACGGCCCGACCGGCCTTCTCGGCCGGGACCAGGCGGGAGACCCGTTCCAGTTCGGGGCCGAGATCGGGGTTGAGCAGAAGCTCCTTCCGACCGGCCTGGACCACCAGCAGGTCGCGGAAAAAAACCGAAAAGAATTTCAGGGTTTCCCTGAACCCGGACAGAGCATCCTTTCTGGCCCGGCCAGCCACCAGGCTCAGGAAGTCTTCTGCCTCGCCTGCCTCCAGCAGCTGCTTGAAGACCAGCCAGGCCTGGTTGCGCCCGGCCAGGAACTCGTCCCAGTCAGTTTCCAGCACAGACTCCAGGTTACCCTCGGAAGCCTGCGCCAGGAGCCGGGCCCTCTCGGCCGGGAACCCGCGGTCCAGGAGGGCTCTTTCCACCTCTTCCTGGCTGAGAGGATTGAACCTCAGGACCTGGCAGCGGGAGCGGATGGTGGGCAGAATGAGCTGCAGGTCTTCCGTGACCAGGATGAAATAGGCAAACGACCGCGGCTCTTCCAGGGTCTTGAGCAACGAATTGGCCACTGTTTCGTTCATTCTTTCGGCTTCATCGATGATGAAAACCAGTCGCCCCCGGCCCCAGGGCCTCAGGGTAGACAGGTAATTTACCTCTTCAATTTGTTCTTTAACGATCTGCTCGCGGTTCTTGTCCCGGGTGATGACCCGAACGTTGGGATGCTGTCCCCGGTCTATTTTCAAGCAGGAATCGCAGCGGTCGCAGGAATCGTCAGTCTTCTCCAGGCAGTTTAAGGCCTTGGCCACGGTCAGGGCCGTTTTCAGCTTGCCGGTCCCGGCCGGTCCAAAAAATAGCAGGGAGTTGGGCAGCCTGCCTTTGCCCAGGGAAAGTCTCAAAATCTGCTTTACCTGTTCGTTTCCCCAGATGTCCCTGAAACTCATCCCGCGCTATCCTCTCAACCCGCCGTGCACCCCGGACAAGAGCACCTGGCGCAGATAACGACCGGTGTGGGATTTTTCCACCAGGGCCACCTCTTCCGGCCGCCCGGCCGCCACCACTTCCCCGCCAGCCTGCCCGCCCTCCGGGCCCAGGTCAATAATGTAATCGCAATACTTGATAACTTCAAGGTTATGCTCGATTATGATCACCGTGTTGCCCATTTCCACCAGCCTTTCCAGGACTTTGAGCAGCTTGCTGACATCGTCAAAATGGAGCCCGGTGGTCGGTTCATCCAGAAGATAGAGCGTCTTTCCGGTATCGCGGCGGCTGAGCTCCCGGGTCAGCTTGATTCTCTGGGCCTCTCCACCCGATAGCTGTGGTGCCGGCTGGCCCAGCCTGAGATAACCCAGTCCCACCTGCTTCAGCAGCTCCAGCTTGCGGCGGAGCGAGGGGTGGGCCCGGAGCAGGTCAAAGGCCTCGTCCACTGTCATGTCCAGAAAATCGGCGATGTTTTTCCCGTGGTAGGTTACGGCCAGCGTTTCCTTGTTGTACCTCCGGCCGTGGCAGCGGTCGCAGGTGACATAGACGTCGGGCAGGAAATGCATTTCCACCTTTTTCACCCCGGCTCCCTGGCAGTCCTCGCAGCGTCCGCCGTGAACGTTGAAACTGAAACGTCCGGGGCGGTATCCCTTCCGGCGGGCCTCCGGGGTCAGGGAAAAAAGCTGCCGCAGGTGCCCGAAAATTCCGGTATAGGTAGCCGGGTTGGACCTGGGCGTCCGGCCTATCGGCTTCTGGTCAACTGAAACTACCTTGTCTATATTCTCCAGCCCCTCAAGTGCCCGGTGCTTTCCCGGCTGAACTTTGGCCCGGTAAAACTTCTTCAACAGGGCCCGGTAAAGAACGTCATAAACCAGGCTGCTCTTGCCCGAACCCGAAACCCCGGTTACGGCCGTCATCACCCCCAGGGGAAAACTGACATCTATGTCCTTAAGATTATGCTCGGCCGCGCCCCGGACTGTAAGCCAGCCGGAGGGAGTCCGGCGGACCGCCGGCACCGGCACCGCTTTTTCTCCCCGCAGGTACTGGGCGGTCAGAGACTCTCTCGAGTTCAGAACCTCCTGGAGCGGACCGCAGGCCACCACCCGCCCGCCGTTTTCACCGGCCCCTGGCCCCAGGTCAATCAGGTAATCGGCTGAACGAATGGTCTGCTCATCATGCTCAACCACCACTATGGAGTTCCCGGCATCACGGAGCTGGCGGAGCAGCCTGATCAGCTGGCCGTTATCCCGCTGGTGAAGGCCGATGGTCGGCTCATCCAGCACGTAGAGAATACCCCGCAACCTGGAACCGACCTGGGCAGCCAGCCTGATTCTCTGGGCCTCGCCGCCCGACAGCGAGGAGCCGGTCCGGTTGAGGTCAAGATAGGACAGGCCGAGTTCCCTCATCACCAGTAACCGGTCTTTCACTTCCTTCAATATTTTTTCGGCCACCGCCTGAACCTGGCCGGAAAAACTCAGTTTGTCTATTTTTTCAAGCAGGCGATCCACGTCGAGCGAGGCCAGCTCGTGGATGTTCAGACCGTCGATTCTGACCCAGAGACTTTCTTTTTTCAGTCTCTGGCCCCGGCAGTCGGGGCAGAGGTCTGAGGTCAGCTCCACCTCGCCCCACTCGTTAAGAGTGGTAAGGTAGCCCAGTCCGTGGCACCGGCCGCAGGCACCATAAGGACTGTTGAAAGAAAAATTCCTGGGTTCCAGCGGCTGGAAACTGCGACCACAGGAGGGACAGGCCAGCTTCCTGGAGAAATAAGATTCCTGGCCGGAGGCCTCCAGCACCAGCACCCCACCTTCGGCCATCTCCAGGCTTTTCTCCACGGCCTCCTGCAAGCGACGCTCCTTTCCTGGTTCCAGCTTTAACTCGTCCACCAGGATTTCGATGCTATGTTTTCTGTTCCTGTCCAGGCGGATTTTTTCTTCCAGGTCATGCATCCAGCCGTCAATCCGGGCTCTCAGGAAACCCTTTTTCCTGAATTTTTCCAGCAGCTGCTGGTACTCGCCTTTCCGCCCACGGACCACAGGGGCCAGAATCATGATATTTCGCCCGGAAAACCTGGAACCGATCATCTCCAGGATCTGCTCACGGCTGCTGGCCACAACCGGCACCCGGCAGTCGGGACAGTACATTGTTCCCAGCCGGGCATACAGGAGGCGCAGCAGGTCGTAAATTTCAGTTATGGTACCGACCGTCGACCGCGGGTTGAAAGAGATGGTCTTCTGGTCAACTGAAATGGCCGGGGACAGGCCTTCGATCGACTCGACTTCAGGCTTCTCCAGCTGCTCGATAAATTGCCGGGCGTAAGCCGAAAGGCACTCTATGTATCTCCGCTGTCCCTCGGCAAACAGGGTGTCAAAGGCCAGGGAAGATTTGCCCGAGCCGCTGGGCCCGGTGACTATGACCAGACGGTTCCTGGGCAGCTCAACATCAATTTTCTTGAGATTGTGCTGGGCCGCCTTGCGCACCCTGATTTCCTGGAGCATGGCTATATTTTAGCACTTCTGGGTGGATTTCCGAGGGCCGGAAACGGGTTTAATAATCCCGTCCTTTATTTTATAATAGCAACGATTAACCGCCATGAACAAAGAAGACCGCCTGCATCGGGCCATCAGCACCCTCCGGGAGATGGCCGCTCCTTACGGTTCCATAACCACCATAAAATACCTGCCGCCGCGGCCCGGAAGTTTCAACGACTATCCCCCGGATGTTCATCCCCGCCTGGTGGAAGCACTGAAGAAGAAAGGGTTCGGTTCGCTTTATTCCCACCAGAGCCAGGCCTGGCAAAAGATCAGGGAGGGGAAGAACGTGGTGGTGGTCACCCCGACCGCCTCCGGGAAAACACTCTGCTACAACCTTCCGGTCCTGGATTGCATTCTCCGTGACCCGTCCAGCCGGGCTATCTATCTATTTCCGACCAAGGCCCTTAGCCAGGACCAGCGGGCCGAGCTGGACGAAACCATAGAGCTTCTGGGCGAGGAAATAAAGATCTTCACCTACGACGGAGACACGCCGCAGGACGCCCGCCGGGCCATCCGCAGCCAGGGACACATAATCATCACCAACCCCGACATGCTGCATTCCGGCATCCTGCCCCATCACACCAAGTGGATAAAACTGTTCGAGAACCTGAAATATATCATCATCGACGAGCTGCATAACTACCGGGGCGTGTTCGGCAGCCACGTGGCCAACGTCATCAGGCGGCTTAAAAGAATCGCCAGCTTCTACGGGGCCAAACCACAGTTCATCCTGTCCACGGCCACCATCGCCAATCCCCGGGACATGGCCCAGAAAATGATCGAGGAACCGGTGGAACTCATCGACCAGAACGGGGCCCCGGCCGGAGAAAAATACTTCGTTTTCTACACCCCGCCCGTGGTCAACCCCCACCTGGGAATCAGGAGGTCCTACATCAACGAGGCCCGTCGGATCGCCACCATTTTCCTCAAGGAACAGCTGCAGACGATCGTCTTCGCCCAGAGCCGCTTGCTGACCGAGGTCCTGGTCACCTACCTGAAAGATGACATAGAAAAGGGCCTAAAGGATGAAGGCCTGATCCGCGGTTACCGTGGCGGTTACCTGCCGGTCCGGCGCCGGGAAATAGAAAAAGGTTTGAGAGAAGGGAAAATCCTGGGGGTGGTGTCCACCAACGCCCTGGAGCTGGGGATAGACATCGGTACCCTGGACGTGGCCGTCCTAGCCGGCTACCCGGGAACCATAGCCAGCACCTGGCAGAGGGCCGGCCGGGCCGGGCGCAAGACAGGAAAGTCGGCGGCGGTCCTGGTGGCCTCCTCGGCTCCCCTGGACCAGTTCATCATCACCCACCCTGATTATTTTTTCTCCAGTCCGCCTGAAATGGCCCTGATCAACCCCGACAACCTGTCCATCCTGGTCAGTCATATCCAGTGCGCCGCCTTTGAGCTGCCCTTTGAAGACGGGGAGAAATTCGGCACGGTGGAAATCGGCGAAATATTGAAATTGCTGGAAGAAGAACAAATGCTCCACCACACCCAGAATAAATGGTTCTGGACTTCAGAGGCCTACCCGGCCGATGCCATCTCCCTGCGCAGCATCAGTTCCGACAACTTCGTGGTGGTGGATACAACCGAAAAACCTCGGGTGATTGCCGAGGTGGACTTTTCCTCGGCCCTGACCACCCTGCACCCCAAGGCCATCTACATCTGCGAGGGTGAACAGTACTTCGTGGAAGAATTCGACTACGAGCAGCGAAAGGCCTACGTCAAGAAGACCGACGTTGATTACTTCACCGACGCCATAGATTACACCAACGTCAAGATCCTTGATGTCTTTGACCGGAAGGACATTCCCCAGGGCTGGGTCTCTCACGGCGAGGTCCACGTGGCCACCCAGGTGGTGGGTTTCAAGAAAATCAAGTTCCACACGATGGAAAACGTGGGGGCTGGAGAACTGCAGCTGCCCCAGAACGAAATGAGTACCACCAGTTTCTGGCTGACTGTCCCGGCCGAAATCTACCAGACCCTGCCCTTCACTCCGGAGCAGAGGACCAACGGCCTGTTCGGCCTGTCCTACCTGCTCCACCACGTGGCCCCCCTGTTCCTGATGTGCGACCTGCACGACCTGGGCGTGGCCATCGGCGACAACTTTTCCGGCCAGTCCCTGCCGCCCCGGGACCTGCCCCGCCATCGCCTGCCGCAGGACGAAAAAAACAGGGTCTTTCTCAGCCCGGACTTTTCCCCCAACCTGTTTCTCTATGACAACTTTCCCGGCGGCATCGGCCTCAGCCCGGCCCTGTTCGAACTGAAGGCCAGCCTGCTCCAGGCCTGCCTGGGGACGATTGAAGCCTGTCCCTGCGAAGAGGGCTGTCCTTCCTGCGTGGGACCGGTCCGGGAAAGCGGGGAAAAGGCCAAGCAGGTGGCCAGGGCCATCCTGCAGAAATTACTTCTTACAGGCGCATAGTTCGGCGATATTTTCTTCCTCGCCCATGACCACCAGGACATCGCTGTCCTTGATCACAAAGTCCGCCCCGGGGATGAAAATCAGGCGGTCGGGCACCAGCTGCCTGACCGCTATCACCTGGACCCGGTAACGGTTGGTCAGGTCCAGGTCCCTCAGCTTCTTTCCGATAAAGGCCTCGGGCGGCACAATTTCCTGAATGCTGATGTTTTCGGCCAGGGGTAGATACTCCAGGACATTCCTGGAGCTCAGGCGCTGGGCCAGCCTCGTGGCCATGTCCCTCTCCGGATAGATGACCTCGGTGGCCCCGATGGCCTCCAGGATCTTGCCGTGGTCCGGGCTCAGGGCCTTGGCCAGGATACGGTTGACACCCAGTTCATGAAGGTAAAGGACTGTCAGAATCGAAGGTTCCATCTCCGGCCCCAGGCTGACCACCACCACATCCATGTCCTGAACTCCCAGAGCTTGCAGGCTTTCCTTGTCGGCCGAGTCCATCCAGACAGCCTGGCTGGAAAAATCCTTGGCCTCTTCGACCTTATCCTTATCTTTGTCTATGACCAGGACTTCGTGGCCCTTTTCATACAGCGTTTTAGCCAGATAACTGCCAAAACTTCCAAGACCGATAACGGCAAATCTCATTTTGTTACTCCTGGATAAAGCCCGTTCTTGCGGATATTTTAGCCCACCATGATGCTTTCTTCAATAAACTGGTAATGACCGGCCGGCTTAACCCGGCTGAAGGCATAAAGCATGGTCAGGGGCCCGATCCGGCCAAGATACATGGTAACTACCAGAATCAGCTTGTTCAGGGGATGGAGGTTCGGGGTGATGCCCAGCGACAGGCCAACGGTGCCGAAGGCCGAGACCACCTCGAACAGGGCTTCTTTCAAAGCCAGCTGGGGCTGAATGATTAGGAGGGCCAGGGTTGAGGCGAAAACAAGAGACATGGCCAGTGACACCAGGGTGTAGGCCTTGATGATGTCCTCGTTCTTTATGGCCCTGGAGAAAATCTGCGGGACTTCATGACCATGGATACGGGATCGCAGGAAAGCGAAGATCACTCCAAAGGTGGTGGTCTTAACCCCGCCTCCAGTCGAGCCCGGCGAAGCCCCAACAAACATTATCAGAATGAGTAACAACAAAGAAGCCACAGACAGACTGCTCAGGTCCACTGTATTAAAGCCAGCGGTCCGGGCCGAAACCACCTGGAAAACCGCGGCCAGAACCTTTTCTTTAAATGGGAGGCTGGAAAAACCCCGGTCGAATTCCATCAGAAACAGCAGGATGGCCCCGGTCAGTATGATTCCCAGGGTAATGGCCGCCACGAACTTGGTATGGAGCGAAAACTTAACCCTCTCCCTGTGTAGGCTGCTTCTAAGGGCCAGCTTCACTTCCTGCAGGACAAAAAAACCAAGACCTCCGAAAACAATCAGAAAGATCATAACCAGGTTGACCAGGGTATCTCCGCGGAAGGCTACCAGGTTATCAGAAAAAAGCGAAAACCCGGCGTTGCAGAAAGCCGAAACAGAGTGGAAGACGGACAGGGCCAGGGCCCTGGACCAGGAACCAATCTCCGAGAATTTCAACATTAGGAGGGCGGCTCCAATCAATTCGAAACCGAAAGTGAACAGGAAAACATCCCGCAGCAGCGACCGGAAATCCGAAATGGCCGCCGGGCGGAAGGAACCCTCGACCACCAGCTTGTCGGATAGGCTGACCCGTCTGCCGGCGGTCATCAGGATAAAGCTGGAAAAAGTCATGATCCCCAGGCCACCAAGCTGGATGAGAACCAGCAGGAGGCCGAGCCCCAATGGGCTGAAGTAATTCGGGGTATCGACCACGATCAACCCGGTAACACAGATGGCCGAGGTAGAGGTGAAGAGGGCATCTATCAGGGGAATCCTCCCGGTCTGGGTGGAAAAAGGCATAGAAAGAATGATGGTCCCGGCGATTATGGCCGCCAGGAAGCTCAGGGCCAACAACCGGGGCGGATGCACCAGCTTTTTCTTAAAATTATTCAATTTGCCCTCTTATAAGTCCTTAATTAAACCGCTTTAAAGCCCGGCCGTCAAGTAGGCCACTCTGTCCACTATTAGCGGCAGCATCAAACCCTGTCCCTCGAGCGGCCGGCCCGGCCAGCCCGACCCTATCTGATTGACAGACCCCGTTCCGTATGTTAACTTGAAAAAGTTATGAATGTTTTCAGCCTGATATCGCAAGCTACCATAGTCGTCAAACTTATCCTCTTGATTCTGGTCATTTTCTCTGTTTTTTCGTGGGCCATAATCATCTACAAAAGGCGGAGTATAAGGGCGGCCGAGGCCGCTTCACAGAATTTCCTGGAAGTCTTCCGGCGCAGCAAATCCCTGAATGAAGTCAACGAAGCGGCCCGCAAGTACAAGAACAGCCCCCTGGCCAGCCTGTTCCAGGCCGGCTTCAAGGAGCTGGTACACCTGACCAGGTCCAACCCGCAGCCCCAGGGGTCAATCAACGCGGAGAAACTGGAAAGCATCAACCGCTCCCTGCTCAGGGCCTCCAACGCCGAAATCAACCGTCTGGAAAAAATGATGAGCTTCCTGGCCACCTGCGGCAGTGTTACCCCCTTCATCGGCCTTCTCGGCACCGTCTGGGGAATCATGGATTCTTTCCATAAAATCGGGGTGGTCCGCTCGGCCAGCCTGGTAACGGTGGCTCCCGGCATCGCCGAGGCCCTGATCGCCACGGCCGTGGGTCTGTTCGCAGCCATCCCGGCGGTCATCGCCTACAATTATTTCCTGGGCCGCATCAAGGAAATGATATCCATGATGGACGATTTCAGTCTTGAATTCTTAAACATAATAGAAAGGGCTTATGGCGGTTAATCTCAACCCGGCTCCGGCTTCCGGCGGCCGGAGGCGCCTGGGCACATCCATGTCGGAAATCAACGTCACCCCTTTGGTTGACGTCATGCTGGTGCTCCTGATCATTTTCATGGTGACCGCGCCCATGATGCAATCCGGCATCGGCATCAACCTGCCCCAGGCCGAAACCGAATCGGCCCCGGCCGAAGAGGGCCTGACCCTGACCATCACCGCCGACGGTTACATTCATCTCGGGGAATCGGTGATCAACGTCAACCTGCTGGAAAGGCGCCTCCAGGAATACTTCTTCAACAAGACCAAGAAAATAATCTACATCCGGGCTGACCGCAACCTGAATTACGGCCAGCTCATCCAGATTCTGGACATCGTTAAAAAATCAGGGATTGAAATAGTCGGCCTGGTTACCGAACCGCTGGAAAAACCGCCAGCCAGGAAACAGACCAGTTGATGAAACCCTCTCTGGCCATGAGCAGTTCCTTCAAGAGAGCCGTTATCCTGTCGGTTTTCTTTCATATAATACTGTTTGCGCTGATTGGACTTTCCAATCAGCTGGCCGGACCCAAGAAACCTGGAATGGTTCATTATGTCAACCTGAATTTTGTCGGCCTGCCCGGAGGAGGCGGGGGCGGAGGAGGCAGCGGCTCCGGGTCCGGACCAGGCGGCGGAAAACCGGCTCAACCGGCCCCGGTGGCCCAGAAGGAAACCATGAAAGAACTGACGGTTCCCCAGAAAACCCAGGCCAGCAGCGAATCATCCCTGCGGCACCCGGTCGAAAAAGCCAGGCCCACCAGCAAGAAACCGGCCCCGGCCAAAAAGACTGAAATTTCCGCCCCTCAACCCGGTACCCAGACGGCGGCGTCCAGCGGTTCAGAAACCGGGCAAACTGGCGGCACGGGAACCGGAGGGGGTGGCGGTGGTGGCTCCGGGCTCAGAATCGGAGTTGGTGAAGGACCGGGTGGTTTCGGCGGCGGTTATGGCGACCCGCTGGGGACCTCGTCCTTCCCGTTCACTTACTATCTCCAGATCATAATAGACCGGGTCTCCTCTAACTGGTTTACAGCCACCAGCCATCTTGATTACAGCGGAGAATATCAGTCGGTGATCTATTTTAAGATTCTGCGCAACGGGCAGGTCGCCGACCTGAAGATAGAACAGCCCTCGGAGCTTCCGGCCCTGGACCTGACGGCCAGGAGGGCGGTGGAGCTGGCCGCTCCTTTCCCGCCTCTCCCGAGGGACTTTGAGAGCGACTACCTGGTCGTGCATCTTATTTTCGAGCGGAGCAAATGAAAAAATCAGCCACCTGGATCCTGTGTTTTATCATCCTGACTGCCGGCGGATTGAGCCTGTTCTCCCAGCAGGAAATCGTCCTGACCATCAGGGAGGGCGTCCCGGCCATCTCTCTGGCCCTGCCGCCATTCGTTACCGATGCCTCATCAGCCGAAGCCCGGGAAGCGGCCGAGACCATCCACCGGGTTCTCGCCGACGACCTTAACTACAGCCGGGTATTTTCCCTGGTGCCGCGGGAGCACCTGAACTACATCCGACCGTTGAATCCTAAAGAAATATTCTTCAAGGACTGGGAATCCATCCAGGCCAGGATCCTGGTCGTGGGCGAGGTCAGCCAGTCCCAGAACCGGGTCATCTTCGAGGTCAAAATCTACGATGTAAAAAGCGAAAAAATGATCCTGGGCAAAAGATACCAGGCGGACCCGGGCGTTTTCCGGCTGGTGGCGCACCGGGTGGCCGACGAGCTGATGAAGCTCTACGGCGAAAAGCCCTACTTCACCACCAAGATAGTTTTTGTCTCCAACCGCGACGGAAACGACGAACTGTACATGATGGATTACGACGGGGCCAACCAGACCCGGCTGACCTTCAACAAGTGGCGTGATTACATGCCGGCCTGGTCGCCCGACCAGCGGGCCATCGTCTTTACCTCCTACCGGGCCGGGAATCCAGATCTTTACATTCTTTATCCATACGAGGGCAAGCTGGTTCCGGTCTCAACCAAAGGCACTAATTTCTCAGGGGCTTTTTCGCCCGATGGCAAGAAGCTGGCTTTTTGTTCCACCAGGGACGGGAATTCCGAAATATACGTGGCCGGGGCCGACGGTAGCAACGCCCGGAGAATAACCTTTAACAGCGCCATAGACACTGCTCCCAGCTGGTCGCCGACCGGCCGCGAAATTGCCTTCACTTCGGACCGAACGGGAACACCGCAGATCTACATCATGGACGCGGAAGGGGGCAATGTCCGCAAGGTCAGTTTCGGCGGAAACTACCTGGATGCCCCGGCCTGGTCGCCCGACGGCGAAAGAATCGCCTTTGTCTCCCGGGTGGACAACTTTTTTGATATTTACATCCTGAACCTCAAGACCAATAAGATCACCAAGCTCACCGAGACCAGGGCCCGGAACGAATCCCCCAGCTGGTCACCCGACGGACGCCACATCATTTTCTCTTCCAACATGTCGGGCAGTATTCAGGTCTATTCTGTGGATTACGACGCCAGCAACCTGCGCTGCCTGACCTCCCAGGGAGAAAACAAGCTGGCCAACTGGACCAACTGAGCCGGTTATTCTGTTGACAGCCTGAAATCTTCATTGTATAAATTGAGTGGCTCTGAGCTCTGACTTGCGAGCCACCACCAGATGAGGAGGAGTTATGAAAAAATTTCTGGTTCTTTTCCTGACCGTAATCCTGGTACTGTCCTTTGCAGCTTCCTGCAAGAAGAAGGCCAAGGAAGTCCCGCCCCCGCCGCCACCGCAGGCCCAGGAACAGCCGAAGGTGGAAAAGGTTGAAGAACCGGCCATCAAGGAACCGGTCCTGACCGAAGAAGAAATCTTCCTGAAGAAGACCCTGGAAGAGATCAACCAGGAAAAACCGCTGGCCATGATCCATTTCGACTACGACAGGTACAATATCAGGCCCGATGCCGTTCCGGTCCTGGAAGCCAACGCCTCCTGGCTGAAAAAATACCCCACGGTCAAGATCCTGGTCGAAGGCCACTGCGATGAGAGAGGCACCGAGGAGTACAACCTGGCCCTGGGCGAGAAGAGAGCCAAGAGCACCATGGATTACCTGGTGAGCCTCGGTATTTCCGCTGACAGAATAAGAATCATATCCTACGGCAAGAGCCAGCCCCTGGACCCGGGTCATGACGAGACCGCCTGGGCCAAGAACAGGAGAGCTCAATTCCTGATAATCGGGAAATAAATTGTTAAAAAATTCAAGACTGTGTCTTTTTCTTGTCTTTGGCCTGGGGCTGGGCTTGCTGTCCCCGGCCGCCGGCCAGACCAAGAAGACTTACGAGTTGATGTATGAGGACATCCAGGCCCTCAAGCTGCAGGTCCAGGAACTCAGCACCCTGCTCAAGAAGAACCAGGCCGACCTGCAGGAACTAAAAGACCAGGTCAAGCTCCTCGGGGATCTCATAAGAAAAACCCAGGCCGAGCAGGTGGCACTCAAGGAAGACTTCCGGAACATCCCGGTTCAGTTCCAGCTCCTGAACAGCAAGCTGGAAGAGGTCCAGTTCCAGACGGCCATCCTGAACGACATCCTGCAGGCCATCCAGAACCTGACCCCGCCGGCCAGGGTCGATGAAAAGACCGGAAAAACCGCAAAACCCCAGGCCGGAAAGACAGAGCCCCAACCGGCTGAAACTAAGAAGCCGGCCACGGTCAACATCCCGGCCCAGGAAATGTACAACAACGCTTACGGCGACTACCTGAAGGGCAACTATTCCCTGGCCATCGACAGCTTCAAGCTCTTTCTGCAACAGTACCCGAACACTCCCCTATCCGACAACGCCCTGTACTGGATCGGCGAGTGCCACTACAGCCAGGAACAGTACCAGCAGGCCATCGACGCCTTTAACGAGCTTCTGATCAGCTACCCGGCCGGAGACAAGGTTCCCGCCGCTTACCTGAAGAAGGGTATGAGCCTGGTCCAGCTGGGCCGGAAGGACGAGGCCCTGGCCACCTTCAAGCTGCTGGTGGCCAAGTACCCGACGCAGGAAGAAGCGCGCCTGGCCCAGCAAAAAATCAACGAACTGGGGAACAAATGAGAGATAGAAACAGTTTCAACAAAGTCATCCTGGTGGGAAATCTGGTAAAAAAACCCGAAATCCGGCATATACCTTCAGGCCGGGCCGTGGCCAGGTTTCAGGTGGCCACCAACGAGCAGATTTACAACCGTGAGACCAGGCAGGCCACGGATCGGACCGAGTATCATCGCATCGTGGCCTGGGGACCGCTGGCCGAGTTCTGCGACCGGTTCCTGGAGACCGGAAGACAGGTCATGGTCGAGGGCCGGCTGCGCTGGCGTTCCTGGGAAGACCGCGACGGCAATCGCCGCAACAGCACCGAGGTGGAAGCGGTTAACATCGTTCTCCTCGGTAAGAGAGTGCCGCCCCAGGCCGAGGCCCAGGTCGAGGCCGGTACCGCTGAGGACTTCCCTGAAATTTCTGAGCCGGCCACAGAGGAATTCCCCGAGGAGACGCCATCGACCGAAGGGGATGACGAAATTCCCTTTTAGTTTTACCGCCTGACCGGAGGCATGTCGTGGCTGAGATTCCAGGGTCCGAAAAGATAAGCGAGCTTATCTACGAGGAAAACAGGCCGTGGGGGAAGTTTCGCAGCTATCCCCATGAGCTGGCCTCCAGCCTGAAAATAATCACCGTAAATCCCGGGGGGCTGCTGTCCCTTCAATACCACCGGAAGCGCAGCGAATACTGGGTGGTTCTGGACCCGGGACTGGAAATAACCCTCGGGGAAAAGACCTGGCAACCGCAACCGGGAGAAGAAATATTCATTCCAGCCGGGACTCCCCACCGCCTGAAGGGTGTTGGACCACTTCCGGCCCGGGTGATGGAACTGTGGCTGGGAGATTCCGGCGAGGATGACATCGTCCGGCTGGAAGACGTTTACGGCCGGGATTAGAAAATCAGCTTATAATCTGGCTCATCAGAAAAGCCTCAGGATGCCGGCGCAAAATTGCCTCTATCATGAATTCTTCTATTTCCCTGGCCGTTTTCAGTTTCAGGGCCTCGGCCACCGCCTCTTCCGCGGTTTTTAATTCAACTGCCCTGAGGGCTTTCTTGACCTTGGGAATAAAAATCGGGTTCATGCTGAAAGTTCTCAGTCCCATGCCCAGCAGCATGATGGCCGACAGCGGGTCGGCGGCCATCTCGCCGCACACTGTCACTTCCTTGCCCTCACGGTTAACGACCTTGATGACCTGGTCCAGCAACCTGAGCACGGCCGGGTGGTGAGGCTTGAAGAGATAGGAAACCGATTCGTTGCCACGGTCGACCGCCAGGTAGTACTGGATCAAGTCGTTGGTACCGATGCTGACATAATCAACTTCCTTGATGATACTCTCAATCAGCACGGCCGCGGCCGGGACCTCGATCATCACCCCGATGGGAATGTTCTCGTCAAAGGGCACTTTCTTTTCTTTCAGTTCGGCCTTCAGCTCTTCGACGATGCGCTTTAACTCGATGACCTCCTCCACCTCGGTGATCATGGGCACCATCAACCTGACGTTTTTCCTGGCGCTGGCCTTGAGGATGGCCCGGATCTGGGTGCGAAACAGCTCCCGGTTTTTCAGGGAAAAGCGGATGGCCCGCAGGCCCAGGGCCGGGTTGGGTTCCTTTTCGATGTTGAGCTGGGGCAGGCTCTTCTCCCCGCCTATATCAATGGTCCTGATGTAGACCGGCCGGGGGTGAGTGCTGCTGGCCATCTTCTGGTAGATGGCCAGGTGGTCTTCCTCCGAGGGCAGGCTGGGTCGCTGCAGGTATATAAATTCCGAACGGAACAGCCCGATTCCCTCGGCCCCGTAAGAAAAGGCGGCTTCCACTTCTTCGGGCAGTTCGATGTTGGCCAGGGGTTTGAACCTGGCCCCGTCCAGGGTCTCCGGCTTGAGCCTGGCGATCTTCTTCAGCTCCCGCTGGTAGACCTCGTATCGTTCCTTCTTGCTCTGGAACTCTCTCCTGACGGCCGGGGTGGGGTTGATGATGACCTCGCCGTCGGTCCCGTCCACGATGATAAAATCCCCACTCTTTACCTGAAGGCTGATATCGTGCAGGCCCACCACGGCCGGGATGCCCAGGGACCTGGCCAGGATGGCCGTGTGCGAGGTCTGGCCGCCCATGTCCAGGGCCATCCCGATGATCTTCTTGCGGCTGATGCTCAGAGCCACCTCTGATGGCAGGAGTTCATGAGCCACCAGTATGGTTGGCTTATCCGAGTCCTCTTTTTTGTCCCTTTTCCTTTCCAGGTTGCGGTAGATTCTGGCCAGGACATCCGACAGGTCGGTCTTCCTCTGCTGGAAATACTCGTCGCTCAGGGAATCGAAAAGAGTCTCAAAGTGGGTATTGACCCGGGAAATGGCCCATTCCGTCCTGACCTTCTCTTCCCTAATGATTTTTTCCAGGCTGCTCAGGAGCATCTGGTCGTCGAGCATCATCAGGTGGGCGTCAAATATGAAGGCCTGCTCGTCCCCGATTCTTTCCCGGACGTGCTCCTTGAGCTCGGTGAGCTCCTGCCTGGTCCGGTCCAGGGCCCGCTGCAGCCTTTTGAGCTCCTCTTCCACCTGGCGCTCGCCGATGGGTTCCCGCCGGGAGGTAAAAACCACGCGTTCAGACAGCGAGGCTTCCCCCATGGCAATTCCGGGGGAGACTCCCAGACCGCGCAGCCTGATAATTTCCATACTACTCTTCTTCGCCAAACTTGTTGTTAATGAGTTCGCACAGGGCCTTCATGGCCTGGGCCTCATCGCGGCCGTTGACCACCAGCTTGATCGGGGTTCCCTGGGAAGCGGCCAGGGTCAGAATACCCAGGATGCTCTTGCCGTCCACCTCATTGCTGTCCTTGATGATTTTAACCGAGGCACTGTAACGGTTGGCCAGGTTGACGAACTTGACGGCTGCCCTGGCGTGCAGGCCCAGTTTATTTTTTATGACAATTTTCTTTTCAATCATGGCCGTTCGATTTTACTTTGACCTGGAACTGAGCAGCGCGCTGGCCAGGTGAATGTTTTTCTTGCCCTGCTCGGCCACCTTCTTGGCCACGTCCTTGAGGTTGTTGCTCCGCTGCAGGGAAACGAACTTGATCAACATCGGCAGGTTGACCCCGGTTATGATTTCAATCTTGTTCTCGGCCAGGAAGCTGAAGCTCAGGTTGGAGGGAGTGCCGCCGAACATGTCGGTGAAGATGATCACCCCGTTTTTCTGGTCGACCTTCTTCAGGCTCTGGCTGATCTTCTTCTTTGATTCTTCCACGTCGTCATACCAGCCTATGGAAATGGGTTCGATGTTCGGGGCCTCGCCCAGGATTATGGTCAGAGCATTGAGCAGCTCTTCGGCCAGTCGCCCGTGAGATACTATGACTCCGCCGATCATGCACACCGCCCGGAAAAATTTTCCTGTATATTTTAACCGATTCGGCCTTACTTATAAATATCCCGGTGAATTATTTTTACGGCCAGTTTCCTGGCCTTCAGGTGAGCCTTGAGGGCTTCGGCGATGACCACCGAGCGGTGCCGGCCGCCGGTGCAACCCACCGAAATGGTCAGGCTGCTCTTGCCCTCCTTCAGGAACCCGGGCAGGAGGTAATCGACGAAATCGTAGAGCCTGGTCAGGAAAGCCCTGGTTTCATCCGAGTTCAGGACGAAGTCCCGGACCTTCTGGCTGCGGCCATCGAGCTGGCGCAGGTTGTCCAGGTAATAAGGATTGGGCAGAAACCTGGTGTCAAACACCAGGTCGGAATCAAGAGGCAAACCATACTTGTAGCCAAAGCTGATCACGAAGACCTGAAGGTGACGCTGCTTTTTCCTCAATATCCGGTCGAAAACCTGCTCCTTGAGCTGGGAAATGGTCAGGCCGGTGGTGTCTATCACCTCATCGGCCATATCCCTGATATGGGCCAGTTTTCTTCTCTCCAGCCTGACCCCGGATAGAACCGACTTGTTCCTGGCCAGGGGATGCGGCCGGCGGCTTTCGCTGAACCTCTTGACCAGGGCTTCATCCGTGGCTTCCAGGAAGATAAGAAAGGGCTTGACCTTGAGCTGCCTGACAATATCCGGGAACTCGGCCAGGAACCTGGGCTCACGGATGTCCACCACCAGGGCCATCCGGTCTATTTCCACCTTTTTCCTGAGCCACAGGTCAACCAGCTCCGGGATCAGCTTGGCCGGCAGGTTATCGACGCAATAATAACCCATGTCCTCCAGAAACCGGCTGACCACGGTCTTGCCGGACCCGGACAGACCGGTGACCACGATAAAGTCAGTACCCTTACGATGATTTTTCATTTTTCCTGGCCAGTTTCCTGTCCAGCCGCCGGACTATGTCCTGGGCGGCTTCGTATCCTTTTTTTCTCAGGAGAAACACCCGGCAGGCCACCTCGATCAGGGTGGCGATATTCCGACCGGGGGCCACCGGGATATGCAACTGGGGAACGGTCATCCCGGCCAGCCTAAAGTCCTCAGGAAACTTGAGACCGAGCCGGTCAATTTCCATTTTCTTGCTCCACTTCTTGAGCCTGATGACCAGGTCGATCGGGGTTTCCTCCAGGATGGCCCGGGCCCCAAAAATCTCCTTGATGTTGATGATGCCCAGCCCCCTGATTTCCATGAAATTCCTGGTCAGCCGGGGAGAGCGGCCGTGGAGCAGGCCTTTTTCGTCCCGGAAAATTTCCACCACGTCATCGGAGACAAATTTATGACCGCGGGCGATGAGTTCCAGCGAGCTCTCGCTCTTGCCCACCCCGCTGTCGCCGATGATCAGGGTGCCCACCCCGAAGATCTTCAGCAGGCCGGCAGAAATCACCACCTGGGGAGAAGTTTCGGTACCGGGAAGAAAACCGGAGCCGCCGGGCCCGGCCGGCCTGCCCTTTTCAGGCTGACCCGCAGTCTTTCCTGTCTTGCCGGCGGCCATCAGGCTTTTTCTTCCTGCTCTCTTATGATTTCCAGGGCTTCCCGGGCGCCCTCGGCGGCCAGCAGCTTTGATTTGAGTTCGGGAGACTTTTTAACCAGCTGGGCGATCAGGGCCAGGATCTGCAGGTTCAGGCTGGGGTCATCCGGGGAAGTTATTAACAGGAAAAAGACCTTGACCGGTTTGCCGTCTGGCGCCTCGAAATTGACCCCGTTCCGGGATATTCCCACCATCAGGATCGGGTTCTTGATCCCCTTGGCCTTGCAGTGAGGAATGGCAATGCCCTCACCCAGGGCCGTGCTGCCGAGGGTTTCCCGCTGCAACAGCTTTTCTATAATTTCCTTTTCGTGGTTGATAATCTTCTGTTTCTTAAGATAGGTGGCCAGTTCGGCCAGGGCTTCTTCCTTCTTCTGGGCCTTCATTTCCAGCAGAATGTTTTTTTCCTTGATGATGTTCGACAATCTCACTGCGGCCGACTCCTTCTTTCAGACTTTTTCTTTATTTTCTATATGTTATCCTTCAGGATCAACCAGGGCAATTTTCCCGTCCTTGCGGCGGAAAACTGCGGCCCAGCTCTCGCTGCCTTCCTTGCGGAACAGGAAAACCTCTTTTTTGCCCTCTTCCAGCTGCAGCAGGGCTTCCTGGACGCTGATCGGCTTGTCCGAGAAATAGGGAAGGCGCAGGAGGCGCGGGGCCGGTTCGACCATCTCCAGCCCGGCCAGGGATTCTTCCCGGCCGGCCGGCCGGCGCCTTCTCTGTATCATTTTTCTTCTTTCCTTGACTATCTTTTTCTCCAGGCTGTCGAAGGCCTGGTTCAGGGAATTGAAGACATCGTTGGTCTCTTCGGAGATGACAAAGTCCTCGCCCCGCCGCTTGACCTGCAGGTCCACCTTTTTACGATTGCGCTGCTCGCTCAGTATAATATCAATCTCAAGAATATCCCTTAAGATCTTCTCCATTCTTTCCAGCCTCTTCTGGCAGTAGTCTTTAATTTCATCCGTCAGCTCGGTGCGCCGGGCGGTAAAATTCACAATCATGTTACTTCCTCCATCATAAATTTCTTTTTTCTTATATGGGAAGGCGGGATGTCAAGCTGACCCCGGTACTTGGCCACGGTCCTCCGGGCAATCTGGATATTCTCTCTGGATAATATATCAACAATTTCATCGTCGCTCAAGGGGCTGTTGCGGTCCTCGTTCTCGATGAGCTTCCTGATTCTCTCCTTGATCCGGAGCGAGGATACTTCCTCTCCGTAGGTCCCGCTGAGCGACTTGTGGAAGAAAAATTTCAGGGGGTACAGACCCAGCGGGGTCATCATGTACTTGTTGGCCACCACCCTCCCGATGGTTGACTCGTGCAGCCCGAGCTCCCGGGCCACCTCCAGCAGGGTCATCGGCTTGATGTGGTCCAGGCCCTGCTCCAGGAAATCCTTCTGGCGGTCGACTATGTACCTGGCCACCCGGTAAATAGTCCGGTTTCTCTGGTCCAGGCTGCGGATGAACCACAGGGCCCTCTTCATCTTATCCTTTAGAAACCGGGTGGTCTCGCGGTCATCCTTGAGGCCGGCCTCGATAAGATGCCGGTAATAATGGTTGAGCCGGAGCCTGGGCAGGCCCTCCTCGTTCAGGTAGACTTTCCACTCCCCGTCTTCCTTGACCACGAAGATATCGGGCACCACGTAGAGGTCGCGGTCCTCGCTGTATTTATGCCCGGGGGCCGGGTCCAGGTTCTTGATCAGGTCCAGGTGAAGTTTCAACTCGGGCAGGCTCAGGTTGAGCAGCCGGGCCAGTTCCTGGTGGTCGGCTTTCTGGAGGTAAGGAAGGTAGTCGCTGATAATCTTCCTGGCCACCTCGTCCTGCAGGTTGAGGGAATCCATCTGGGCCAGCAGGGCTTCGCTCAGGACCAGGCTGCCGCAGCCCGGCGGGTCAAACATCTTGATTTTTTGCCGGACTGCTTCCACCTTTTCCAGCGGCTTCTGCAGACGGTCGGCAATCTCTTCCGGGCTGATGGTCAGGTAGCCATCGTCATTCAGGTTGCCGATGATGAACTCGGCTATCTCCAGCTCGTCGGCTTCAAAAAAAGTCAGGCCAGCCTGCCAGCTCAGGTGGTCCCACAGGGAGGGGCTCCGGGAAACCATGTTTTCAAACGGCACCCGGTCCTGTTCTCCCTGCCCGGAATATGGAATCTCTTCGTCAAAATAATCCTGGAAACCGGCGGCAAAGATTATTTCGTCAAATTCATCCGGGGCCCCGCTGGCCGGCTCCAGTTCCTCCTCACCTTTTACTTCTTCAGCGGCCGGACTGGAAGCCAATATTTCCTGCGGCACCTCTTCTTCGGTTTCCAGCAGAGGGTTTTCCTCCAGCTCCTGATTGATAACCTCCTGCAATTCCAGGTTGGTCAGCTGGAGCAGACGAATGGCCTGTTGCAGGGCAGGGGCCATCACCAGCTTCTGCACCTGTTTCTGGTCGAGTTTCTGCTTCATCATGGCCGCACAAATTATAGACGGAAGTCGGGGCCGAGGTATATCTCTCGCACCTCTTTTTTCTCCAGGACCTCGTCCGGCCTTCCTTCAGCAATAATTTTACCACCATTCATAATGTAAATTCTATCCAGGACGCCCAGAGCCTCCCGGAGCCGGTGGTCAGTCAACAGGACCCCTATTCCCCTGTCTTTCAGTTTACGGATAATTCCCTGAAGGTCGGCCACGGCCATGGGGTCGAGCTCACTGAACGGTTCATCCAGCAACAAAAAGACCGGCCGCCGGGCCATGGCCCGGGCGATTTCCAGCTTGCGGCGCTCACCACCAGACAGGCGGTCGGCCCGGCTCCGGGCCAGGGAAGCCAGCCCGAAATCCTCAAGCAGGGTGGCGGTTGTTTCTTTAATGTTTCCGGGGGTGGCAGTTCCCGGGCAGCTCTGTAGTACCAGCTGCAGGTTTTCCTCGACGCTGAGCCCGCGGAAAACTGACGGTTCCTGGGGAAGGAATCCAAGCCCTTTCCTGGCCCTCAGATAGGCGGGAAGAGAAGTCAACTCCTCCCCGTCCAGCCAGACCTGGCCACCATCCGCTTCGACCAGACCGATGATTATGGAAAAAGTGGTGGTTTTGCCGGCCCCGTTGGGGCCCAGAAGCCCGACGGCTTCCCCGGTGCTTACTTCAAGGCTAAGGTTATCGACGACCCGGCGCTGACCATACCTTTTGCTCAGATTGACGGCTTTCAGGAATCTCATTGGCCCCTGACAAGGATGGTCAACGACCTCTCTCTCTTCTGGTTCTCAAGGCGGATTCTATCATCGGCCAGAAACAAAGTCAATTTATCGGCTTCCAGCCTTTCTCCGCTGGCGGTTACGAGTTTCGGGGTCCCGACCAGGGTAAGCGTTTCATTTACAAGATCAACCTCGGCCCGAGTCCCGAAGGCTCGATAGCCCTTCCAGGAGAAATTGACCCGGCCCCGGGCCTCAAGCCGGGTCAGCCGGCCGGGATTTTCTTCGGAGAAGACCAGCTCAAGTTCGTCAGAGCTAAGGCCTAAATTACCAAGCTTGAACTCCACCTTTCCGCCAAGATCTGCCCGGTTCTCGCCGGGCTGGAGCCTGGCCTGTTCGGCCCGCAGGTCCAGCCTTTCCTGACGGCCGTCTGCCCTTTCCACCAGCCAGCTGGATTCGGTAAGCTTTTCCAGGACGACCCCTCCGGTTTTACCATCCAGGCCAGCCTTTTCTGCCCGGCAGAATTCTCCGGTCTGCCAGATTCTGACCCGCCCGTTCAGGTCAAAAAAACCAGGCCGGCCGGTCAGCTGCTCGCCGGAAAGATAAATTGATGCTCCTGCTTTAAAAAACATTGCAGGGGATTCGAAAAATTCGGGCCTGATTTCCAGGTTGAAGCCCGGGGCCAAAAAGCTCCTGTCATTAAGGCTAAATTCCAGGCTGGCTGAATCCAGGTTAAAATGCCGGTGCCGGGCCTCAGCCTGGCCGCCGAGCCGGAGCCGGCCCGAAGCCAGGTCATAATCCGCTTTCTGGCCGGCCAGCTGAAATTCTTCGCCTGCAGCCTCCTTCAAGCCGGACCTGAAGCGGCTGGCCTTAAGGCGACGGGCCAGCTGTCCATTCTCCATGTAAAGCTCAAGCCCTTCGCCCCGGCCGGTCAGTATCCATTCCTGTCCGGAACTTTCAACCGCGAAAGCTCCCGGGGTCCTTATGACCGCCCCATCTCGCCCTGACTGAAGAAACATTTGTTCGGAGGATAAATTAACTTCCTGAAATCGAGATTCCTCTGCCCGCAACCTGCATCGGGCCCGGGCCCCGCCCTCCAGGCTGACCGAATCAAGGGCAGAACCGACCTCCTTTAACCGGAACCGGACCCGGCCGGCGGCCAGGTTTATCAGACCGAAAGCCAGCTTCAAATCGGTTCCCTGAAAGCTCAGGCCGTCGGATTCAATAATAAGCTCGGTGCTCGAGAAAGAAAGAGGAGCCTGCTTCCGTTTTATTTCCCCAGAAATACCTTCTTCTAATTCAAGGCGTCCATTTCCTGCCTGGTATACCAGCCGTCCGGCGCTCAGGCTGAGGTCCATCCGCTCCAGCCTGGCCTGCTTAGCCCTGGCCACCTTATCCTTTAAGTCGTATTCAAACTCCTGGGCTTCAAGCCACAAATTTCCCGAAACCAGCCTGGCTCCTCCTTCCGTCCGGGCCAGTTTCTTTTCCGGGTCAAGCACCAGGCCGGAAGCCATAATCCTGACTCCCCCGGCCGGTTCTTCATCGGTGATTTCAACGTTGCCTTCCAGGCGCTGCCTGCCGTTAGTATCAACCGAAAACTGGTCGGCTTTCAGTCCGAGACGCATTTTTTCGCCGGCAAACTCCAGGGCCTGGAATTTTTCATGATAGGCCTGGACTGAGGATGGCCTGGAGTTTATGGTTTCAGGCTGCCGGTTCCTGTTCTTCAGGTTATAAAAGATCGAGCCGGCGATGAAAATAACCAGGAGCAAAAACAGCAGGAGGGCAGCCAGCCCCAGGACCGAGGGCAGTCCTCTATGTTTAATTCTCACTGGCATCAGGCCCGGTGGGCCCTAAGGTCTTCCAGGGCCAGCGTGATCTGTCTTTTTCCGCGGTAATCGGAAAATTGCAGGGAGTAAGCCAGGTCGAGAGAGCTTCCCCGGCGAAGATGCGGCCAGAACCTGGCCTTTTCCCAGGCCATGACTTCAAATACCCGGCCCGACTGCCGGGCCCAGAACTTCAGGTGCCGGTTCTGAACAACCGAGGGTTCGCTGAGGACATCGGCCTCTTCGGCCACAAACACCGGTCGCGGGTTACCCACGCCAAACGGCAGGAGCCTGGAATAAAAATCCAGGAAAGACGGGCTGATGGAGGAAAAATTCAGCCGGCAGTCAATCTGTAATTTTCTTTCCAATAGCTCGTCTGTAATCCTGGCCCGGGCAAGGCTGTTTATCCTGTCCTTGAAATCGGGTAACCGGTCATGGCTTAGGGTGCAGCCCACGGCCTGCTTGTGGCCACCAAAATTCTGGCATAGGTCAGCACACTCGTTAACCAGGTCGATCAGTGAGAGCTCCGGGACGCTCCGGCCGGAACCGTAGGCCTGGCCGTTTTCATAGGCGAACAGGATCACCGGGCGGTAGAAAATTTCTTTTACCCGGGAAGCCACGATGCCGATGACCCCGCGGTGCCAGTTTTCGCTGCCCAGGACCAGCAAACGGTACTTCTGATGCAGCTGGCGGGCCTCAATCTTTTCCACCGCTTCCTTGAGAATTTTCTCTTCAATCCTCTGCCGGGCCGAGTTGAGCTCGTTAAGTTTCTTGACCAGGGAGTTGCATTCCTCGGGCGATTCGGAGAAAAAGAGCTGCAGTGCAATTTCGGTCATGCCCAGCCGGCCGGCGGCATTTATCCGCGGCCCCAGCCGGAAACCCAGGTCCACCTCGTTGAGTTTCCGGTTGTTCAGGCCGGAACCATCGAGCAGGCTTCTCAGGCCGGGAGTCCTGGCTTCCTTTAGCTTCTTCAGTCCCTCCCGGACCAGGATGCGGTTTTCACCCTTGAGCTCGGCCACGTCGGCCACGGTGCCGATGCTGACCAGCTTCAGGAAATGGTTCAGGTCCTGGTTAATCCCGAGACGCAAGAAGATGGCCTGGATCAGCTTGAAGACCACACCCACGCCGGCCAGGTTCCGGTCAGGATAACCGGAGCTTTCCAGGACCGGGTTCAGGATGGCCAAAGCCTCGGGCAGCACCTCGCCCGGATGATGATGGTCGGTTATTATTACGTCCAGCCCATGCCTTCGGGCCTCGCGAACAAAATCAACCGCTTTTATGCCGCAGTCGACGCTGATGAGCAGGTCGGTCTTCATCTGAAGAATATTTTCCATGTGGTGGAGCTTGAGACCGTAGCCGTCTTTCATCCTTTCGGGAATGAAATATTCAACCCTTCCTCCCAGCAGGTTTAGAGCCTTGACCAGCATCACTACCGATAGAATGCCGTCGACATCATAATCGCCGAAAATAACTATCTTTTCTTTCTTCTCTATGGCCCGGCGAATCCGGTCCACGGCTTCCTTCATCCCCTTCATCAGGAAAGGATCGTGGAGTTCATTCAGGCCACCGTAGAGGAAGAAAGCTGCCTCGGAGGCCGAGCGCAGGCCGCGGTTGACCAGGATGGTGGCAATCTCGTGGGGCAGGTTGAGTTCCTGGGCCAGAATCCAGGCCTCGGGGTCAGGCGGGGCAATCTGCCATCGGTAACGGGCCTCCATGTTTTTCAATTTAACACAAGATAACCGCTTCCACAACCGCCGAGCTGACCGGTGGCTGCTGTTTGACATAGCCGGCAGCCAAAAATATAATTCAAAAGCCGTGTTCGATAAATTAAAGCAGAAGCTCAGCAAAACCAGGGAAATCTTCAGCCGGATGGAACAGCTGTTTCAGAGCAGCCGGCCGCGGGAAGAACTGCTGGAAGAGCTGTACGAACTCCTGATCCTGGCCGACGTCGGGGTCAGCACTACTGACCGCATTATCTCAGGTCTTCGAGACCGGGCCAGGAAGACTGGCTCGGCCGACCTCAAGGCCCTGCTCAAGCAGGAACTGGTAAACCTGCTTTCCAGCCAGCCAGCGGCGGTGAATGAGACCTGGCCGGCAGTCTGGATGCTGGTCGGGGTCAACGGTGGCGGGAAAACCACCTCGGCCGCCAAGCTGGCCTATCGGTACCAGAGCCAGGGGAAAAAGGTGATGCTGGCGGCAGCCGACACCTTCCGGGCCGCTGCCCAGGAGCAGCTTCAGCTCTGGGGGAAAAAACTCAACCTGCCGGTGGTCCAGGGCCAGAGCGGAGCCGACCCGGCTTCCGTTGTTTATGACGCCATTCAATCTTTCAAGGCCAGAAATTATGACCTGCTGCTGGTGGACACGGCCGGGCGCCTTCATACCTACTCCAACCTGATGGCCGAACTGGAAAAAATAAAGAGGGTAATCAGCCGCGAAATTGCCGGGGCTCCCCAGGAGATCCTGCTGGTGCTGGACTCGACCATCGGCCAGAATGCCATCGTTCAGGCCCGCGAGTTCAATCGGTTCTCCGGAATAACCGGAATCTTTCTGACCAAGCTCGACGGAACGGCCCGGGGAGGCAGTGTCCTGGCCGTAACCGACGAGCTGCACCTTCCGGTGAAATTCATGGGCATCGGGGAAAGCGAGAAAGACCTGCTGGAATTTTCTGCGGAATCTTTTGTCGAGGCCTTGCTGTCATGAGCAGCCAGGGCAGAGACCTGGAATTCATGGAAATGGCCTATTCCCTGGCAGAAAAGGCCAGGGGCCGGACCAGCCCCAATCCCTGCGTCGGGGCGGTGGTGGTAAAGGCCGGACAGATAGTCGGCTGGGGCTATCACCAGGAAGCCGGTAAACCGCACGCTGAAATAGAGGCCCTGGAGAGGGCCGGCCGGCGGGCCATTGGGGCCACCCTTTACCTGACGCTCGAACCCTGCGTGCACTGGGGCCGCACCCCACCCTGCGTTGACCGACTTCTCCAGACCGGCTTGAAACGGGTGGTGGTTTCGGCTTACGACCCGAACCCCCTGGTTAACAAAAAGGGCGTGGCCCGGTTGCGACAGGCCGGGATTAAAGTCGAAACCGGGTTGCTGGGCCATTTGAACATAAGGCTCAATGAATCCTACATTAAATATATTACTGCTCGTATCCCCTTCGTCACGCTCAAGGCGGCGCTCAGCCTGGACGGGAAAATGGCCGCGGCTTCGGGCGATTCCCGGTGGATTTCCTGCCCAGAATCCAGATACTTCGTCCAGAACCTGCGGGCTGAACACGACGGTATCCTGGTGGGCATCAACACCATCCTCAAGGACGACCCGGAACTGACCTTAAGGCTGGAAGACACTTGCGGGAAAAAATGGCACCGGGTGGTGCTGGATACCCATTTGCGTTTTCCGGCTGAAGCCAGGTTGTTGAAAAATCTGCGTGGTGGGCGGGTGATTATTTTTGCCGGGCCGGAGGGGCCCGAGGACAGGGCCGTCAGGCTAAGGCAAAAAGGAGCGGAAATAATCCGGGTACCGGCAACGAACGGACAGCTCGACCTGAAAGCAGTCCTGGAAGAACTCGGGCGCCGGGAAATTTCTTCGGTCCTGGTCGAGGGCGGAGCCGGTGTTCTCACTTCCTTCATCCAGCAGAAACTGGCCGACAAGGTATATCTCTTTTTCTCACCGCGCTTTATCGGGGGAGAAAAATCGCCGACTCCCTTCGAGGGTCGAGGGGCGGAAACGGTGGCCGAGGCCCTGGAGCTCAAAAAAGTGCGGCATTTTGCCATAAGAAACGATATAATTGTTGAAGGATATTTCTGATGTTTACCGGGCTGATTTCCTACCGGGGCCGCTTCCGGGAATTCCGTCGGAGCCGGGCCGAGCTGGTAATTGAGGTCCCGGCCGAGCTGAACCGCCGTCTGGAAAAGGGCCAGAGCCTGGCCGTGGACGGGGTCTGCCTGACCGTGGCCGCCAGGGAAAACGATTCGCTGGTCTTCAACCTGTCCAGAGAAACCCTGGAAAAGACCACCCTGGGCCGGCTGCGTCCCGGGCAGGAAGTTAATTTGGAGCCGCCGGTGACCCCGGAAACCCTGCTTGGTGGCCACCTGGTCACAGGCCACATAGACGGCCTGGGCCAGGTCCTGGAAGTCAAACCGCGCCGACCGGGAAAACGCCTGAAAATCCGGGTCGGCCGTGAGCTCAGGAAATTCCTGGTGGCCAAGGGCTCGGTAGCTGTCAACGGGGTCAGCCTGACCGTGGCCACCCTGGGAGCCGGTTATTTTGAAGTGGAGCTGATCCCGGCCACCCTCCAGGAAACCAACCTTGACCGCCTTCGCCCGGGAGACCGGGTCAACCTCGAATGTGACATTATCGGCAAATACGTGTATAATTTTATGTCCGGAAACAAATACTGACCTTTAAGATCCGCATAGAAATGGAAAACCGGCCCATGACTATCAGTGTCGAAGAAGCCCTGGAGGCGGTCCGCGCCGGGCGCCTGATCATCATCGTCGACGATGAAGACCGCGAGAACGAGGGCGACCTGATGGTGGCGGCCGAAAAGGTTACCCCGGAAATAATTAATTTCATGGCCAAGTTCGGACGGGGCCTGATCTGCCTGTCCCTCACCCGCCAGCGGGTGGAAGAGCTCCAGCTACCGCCGATGGTCCAGGAAAACACGGCCAGGTTCGGGACAGCTTTTACCGTTTCCATCGATGCCCGGGAAGGCATCACCACCGGCATCTCCGCCTACGACCGGGCCCGGACCATCCTGACGGCCATTAACCCGGCCACCAAACCGGAAGACCTGGCTAGGCCGGGGCACATTTTTCCGCTGGAAGCCAGGGAAGGCGGTGTGCTGGCCAGGGCCGGGCAGACCGAAGCCTCGGTCGACCTGGCCAGGCTGGCCGGTCTTTACCCGGCCGGAGTCATCTGCGAAATAATGAAGGAAGACGGGACGATGGCCCGGATGCCCGACCTCGAGTCCTTCAGCCGCGAACACGGCATCCCCATCCTGACCATTGCCGACCTGATCTCCTACCGGATGCGGACTGAGACCCTGGTCCGGAAGATTTCCGAGGCCGACCTGCCCACCAGGTACGGCCACTTCCGGATAGCGGTTTTTGAAGACATAATTCACGGAGAACATCACGTGGCCCTGATCAAGGGCGTAATCTCCGCCGACCGCCCGACCCTGGTCCGGGCTCATTCTCAGTGTCTGACCGGTGATGCCTTTGCCTCGCTGCGCTGCGACTGCGGAGAACAACTGCACACGGCCATGCAGATGATAGAGCAGGAAGGAGCAGGAGTCATTCTCTACATGCTCAACCACGAGGGCCGGGGCATCGGCCTGGCCAACAAGATCAAAGCCTACGGCCTGCAGGACGAGGGCTGCGACACGGTGGAAGCCAACTGCCGGCTGGGCTTCAAGCCCGACCAGCGTGATTATGGGATCGGGGCCCAGATCCTGGCCGCCCTGGGTATCCGGAAGATTCGCCTGATAACCAACAACCCCAGGAAGTTCCGCGGGCTAAGCGGCTACGGCCTGGAAATCGTGGAAAGGGTGCCCATCCAGATCCCGCCCACTGAAGAAAACCTGGAATACCTCAGGGCCAAGAAAGAAAAGATGGGCCACCTGCTGGACATAATTTAAAAACTGCGCCTGCCCGCCCCACCCGTTTCATCTTCTCCCCTTGACCAGGAGCCTTTCAATTCAGCTCTTGCGCTTAGATCTTTAAGGGCTGCCTTAACGTTCAATTCTGCCTTAACCAGGTTCCTGCTCGGAATTCCCAAAGTGGCTGCTTACCGGCTAACCACCGACTCTAATAGTAACCCCGGCGGCAAAAAGGACCGGCAGGCAATCAATGGGAAAAAGATGCGCCCCCGTTAAATTGCCTTCAGGAAAGTATCAGGGGAATTTCAGGCCAAACCTGGCCGGTCGCCAGAAGGGTTTGAGGTCACTTCAACCTTGATTTCTTCGGTCTTTATAAAAAATCATTTATCACCAGTTGAATCCCGGCGGCCGCCAACATATGAATGGTTATTCATATGTCAGGGCCCCGGGCAATCCAAATATTATTTTAACCGGGGTCCCGTTCACACCTTCCTTGACCGGCTGATATCTCTATCTTGGCCGGCGGTTTCATTCTAGGTGAATCAAGGCGGTTTACTCGCCTAACAGGTTGCCACCCAAATCCAGCTTCTTCAGGCCGACAGCTTTCCGGGTTGTGGTTTCAACTTTGATTCCAAATTAGTTGAGCTGTTGCCGGTAGCCACGGATTACCCCGCCAGTCGGGCAACCTCTCGGGTAGCCGGTCCGTTCCTTCTCCTTAAAGCTGCTTCAGGCGAGAGTCCAGGATGAAGGTCACCGGCCCGTCGTTAATCAGGTGGACTTCCATCATGGCCTGGAAGACCCCGGTCTGGACCTCAAGACCCTGCTCCCGCAACTTCCCGACGAAATAGTCAAAAAGTTCGGCGGCCCGCCCCGGGGTCTCGGCATTGTCGAAGCTCGGGCGACGCCCCTTTCTGATGGAACTGGCCAGCGTAAACTGGGAAACCGCCAGGACGCTGCCCCCGACCTCCTTTACCGACAGGTTCATTTTGTCGTTTTCATCGGGGAAGATGCGTAGTTCGGCCACCTTGGCCGCCAGCCAGTCGGCTTCGACTTCCCTGTCACCTTTTTCCACCCCGACCAGAAGGCACAGGCCCCGGCCGATGCTTCCTTCCACCCGGCCTTCCACCGTAACCCTGGCTTCTTTTACCCTCTGCAGTACTATTTTCATCCTGGTTCTCCCGAGACCACCCCGGGAACCAGGCCCTGGCCCGGAGTGTTGACTTTAAGTTAGAGTTATTCTATCATATGGCACTCAAAAGGAGATAGAGATGGCGCTCAGACACAAATCGGCTATCAGACAGCACCGTCGCAGCTTGCGGAGACGGGCCGTAAACCAGAGAAATAAATCCCTGATGAAGACCCTGATCAAGAAGCTCAGGGAAAAAATAGAGGCCGAAGACCGGGAAGCCGCCCTGGCTCTCCTGCCGTCAGTTTTCAAGGCCATAGACAGGGCAGTAGCCAAGGGAACCATCAAGAAGAACACCGGCTCCCGCTACAAGTCCCGCCTGTCCAGGCAAGCCCAGAGCCTGCCGGTCAAGGCCGGTTAAGCTCCCGCTTTTTTCTATCCCGCAACTGAAAAAACCTGACCAGAAAGGTTTCTATCATTATGCCGGCGTCGAGGTCGCTCGATTTCAGCTTGAGGTCAATCCGGCCCAGTTCTCTCACCAGCTCATCGAGTTCTTTCTGGCTGAAAGCCTTAAGGCAGGCGGAAAAGGCCTCCAGCTTGCGGTCAAACAGGCTCCAGCCCTCGCTCAACTGGGGTCGCATCTTGCTGAAGACTTCCTTGACCGGAACCTTCTTCTCTTCCACTTCCACCTTGGCCCTGGCCAGTGAAAGTATGTACCGGCTGAGCCCGGTAAAATAGTTGATGACCTCGGAGGCATCCGGCTGCTCGGCCAGGAACCTGGAGGTAATGCTCAGCGCTTCCTGCAGGCTTCCGGACTCCAGCGCTTCCTCGAGGGCAAACCTGTCATAGCTCTTCTGAAAGGCGCAGACGGCCAGGATATCTTCTTCGGTGATGACCGGCCGGCCAGCGGAATAAAGGCTCAATTTTTCCAGTTCCTGTTCAAGAAGCAAAAGGTCGGTCCCGGCCGCTTCCAGCAAGCGGTTGATGGCCTGGGGGCTGGTTTTTTTGCCCCGCTTCCTGAGTTCCTCGTGAACCCAGGCGGTAAGTTCCGGCGGGCGCGGGGTTTTCATCTCCAGCAACCGGAGATTGCCACCCGCGCCTGTCTTCAGCCGGCTAAAAAAATCCAGCAACCGGTTACCTTTCTTCAACTTCCCCGGGTAAACAATTACCAAATACACTCCATCAGACGGAGCAGCAAAGTACCTTTCTATCTCTTTCTCAAACGGGACCACCAGTTGCCTGAAGGCCCGCTCGGCCAGCTGGGGATCGTCATCCTCTGGCTCGGGAAAGTAAACCACCAGGATTTTCCTAGTGGTGAACAGAAACATGTCCTGGCTCTGGGCTTCCTCCAGGATCTCCGACCAGTCTTTATCAAAAAGAAAATAAGGCTTTAGCTGAAGTTGCTCCCCGTTGTTACGTTCTTTTTCGACCACTTCCTGCAGCAGCTTTCTCAGGTATGCGGCCTGTTCGCCATAAACGAAAAGACCGGGGCCCAGGTTGTCCGGGGAAATTTCCTTTTTCCAGAGAAGGTAGAATGGTTCGCGGGCTGACATTTAAAATCCTTCTACCAGGTTAACCACCAGCTGCCGAGCATACTTTTCGGCAGCCCGGTCGATGGCCCGGGTTTCCATCGTTTCGTAATCCAGACCCTCCGGGATGTCATACTCCTCGGTGTAAACGAAATTTTCGTCGGAAAACAGGACCTTCTGGTTGACCAGGTCGGAAAAGACAACGCTGGTGGTTATGGTTATCTTGAACCTGGTGGCCGTCCCGGCCGGCGAGAAGGCAATCGGCTGGACGCTGAAAGCCCGGACCTCGCCGCTCAGCAGCCCGTCGGCCTGGCTGCGCTCGCTGACGATGACCACCCCGGTCCTGGCCACCAGTTCGTTGATGACGCTCCTGGTGAGCTTGAGGTCCAGCTCGAACCGCCCGGAAGAATTCTTGAAGACCGGGACCTGGACTCTCTTCATCTGTGGAGGCCAGAAGCTGCCCTTCCCCCGGAGTTGATAGCCGCAGGCAGCCAGGCAGGCCAGGAGCAGGCAGCAGGCTATGTATTTCGGCCAGAATTTCATCAACTCAGTTCAGACCACCAGGCTAACCAGCTTGTTCCTGACGCAGACCACCTTCTTAGGCTGTTTCCCAGAAAGGATTTCCTGGATCCGGGGCAGGGCCAGGGCCCTTTCCTTCAGGACATCCTCTTCAGTATCGGCGGGCACTTCGAACTTGTCGCGGAGCTTGCCGTTAACCTGGACGACAATGGTTACCATTTCTTCCCGGGCCAGTTCCGGGTCATAAGCCGGCCAGGGGCTTTCAGCCACCAGCGTCCGGTGCCCGGTCCTTTCCCAGAGCTCCTCGGCCACGTGGGGAGCAAAGGGAGCCAGCATCAGGTTCAGGGATTCCAGGGCCTGGCGCAGCAGTTCCCGGCCCTTGTGGCTGGAGTAAAGCTGGTCTCTTTCTTTTTTCAGGGTGTTGACCAGCTCCATCAGGGCGCTGATGGCCGTGTTCAGGTGGAAGCGGAGTTCAATGTCCTCGCTCACCTTCTTTATCGTCTGGTGCAGTTTCTTGAGCAGGCGCTGATAACTCGGCTCGTCGTGTTTTTCAGGGGCAGAGGGTGCCTCGCCCGAAAATAGTTCCCTGTTTTCCTCGAACATGTTCCAGATTCTCAGGATGAAGCGGTAGCAGCCTTCCAGTCCCTCTTCCGACCAGGCAAATTCTTTCTCCGGAGGCGAGGCAAACAGGATAAAGACCCGCAGGGCATCGGCTCCGTACCTTTTGATCATGTCGTCCGGGTCCACCACGTTACCCCGCGACTTGGACATGGCCGAGCCGTCCTTGGTCACCATCCCCTGGGCCAGATAATGCGGGAAGGGCTCGTCGACCTGGGTCAGGCCGAGGTCGCGCAGGTACTTGGTGAAGAACCTGGAATATATGAGGTGCAGGATGGCGTGCTCCACCCCGCCGATGTAAAGGTCCACCGGCATCCAGTACCTTGCCTTTTCCGGAACGAAAGGAATCTTGTCCTCGCGAGGCGAACAGTAGCGGAAGAAGTACCAGGAAGAATCGACGAAGGTATCCATGGTATCGGTTTCCCGCCGGGCGGGGCCACCGCACTTAGGGCAGGTAGTCCGGACAAAGCGGGGCACCTTTTCCAGCGGTGAACCTTCTTCCCCGGTGAACTGGGCCTCGTAGGGAATTTCCACCGGAAGTTGCTCGTAAGGCACCGGCTGAACCCCGCACCTGTCGCAGTAGATTATTGGAATCGGCGTTCCCCAGTACCGCTGCCGGGAGATTCCCCAGTCTCTAAGGCGGTAGGTAACGCTGGCCTGGCCAAAGCCTTTTTCCCTGGCATAGGCGGCCATTTTTTCCATGGCTTCTTCCGAGGATAACCCGTTGAATGGCCCCGAGTTGACCAGCACCCCGTAACTCTCGAAGGCCTTCCCTTCTTCAGGCTTGATATCCGGGGAAGCCGGGGCGATGACCGTCCTGATGGGCAGCCGGTACTTGACGGCAAACTCGTAGTCGCGCTGGTCGTGAGCCGGCACGGCCATGATGGCTCCCGTTCCGTAATCCATCAAAACATAGTTAGCCAGAAAGATGGGCACCTGCTCGCCGCTAAAGGGATTCAGGGCTTTGACTCCGGTATCATAGCCCACCTTTTCTTCGTCCCGCTCTTCCCTTCTCAACCTGGACTCGGCAATGGTTCTGGCCATCCATTCCTTAAGGGTTTCCCGGTCAGGATGGTTGGCCACCAGCTCGGCCGCCAGCGGATGCTCTGGACTCAGCACCAGGAAGGTGGCCCCGTAGATGGTGTCGATCCGGGTGGTGAAGACTTCAATGGCTTTATTGAGAGAGGGCACGGGAAAGTTGACCAGGGCCCCGGTGCTCCGGCCGATCCAGTTCTTCTGCATCTGGAGCACATGCTCCGGCCAGCGGCTGAGTTGCTCATGCCCGCTGAGCAGTTCATCGGCGTAGGCTGTAATCTTCAGGAACCACTGCTCCATCTTTTTCTGGGTCACCTGGCTGTCGCAACGCCAGCAGCTTCCGGCTATGACCTGCTCGTTGGCCAGGACCGTCCGGCACTGGGGACACCAGTTAACCCAGCTCATGCGGCGGTAGGCCAGGCCCTGCTCGAACATCTTCAGGAAAATCCACTGGTTCCACTTGTAGTATTCAGGCAGGCAGGTGTTCACCTCCCGGCTCCAGCAATAACTGAAGCCCATTTTTTTTAGCTGGGAGCGCATGTAGTCTATGTTGTCCAGGGTCCATTTTTGGGGATGAATGCCGTGCTTGATGGCCGCGTTCTCGGCCGGCATGCCCAGGGCATCCCAGCCGATGGGGTGAAGGACATTATAACCCTTCATCTTCTTGAAGCGGGCCAGGACGTCGCCTATGGAATAATTCCGTACATGACCCATGTGAATCCGCCCGGAAGGATATGGATACATCTCCAGGAGATAATATTTCGGACGGTCAGAGTCTTCGCTGACCTCGAAGACCTGCTTTTCCTCCCAGATTTTCTGCCACTTCTTCTCGATCTGTTCAAAATTGTAGGCTTCTTTCATGGTCGCATCCTCGGTTCAGGGAAAAACTACCCGGGTAAATTACTCGCAAAAATCAGTTTATAATGATAATTTTTGATGCCCTAAAAGTCAACTTAAAGCCGGACGGGGGCCAACTGCCTTCTGCCGAATAGCTTATAAGAGAGAATAAATCTATAATATAGGCTATTCAGCCAGCGAACAAGGCTACTGCAGCGATGAAATTTCTGTCGGTCGAAAACCTGGAAGCCGGTTACGGCGGGCCCCCGGTAATTTCCGGAATTTCCCTGGAACTGGAACCGGGGGAATTCCTGGCCGTCTGCGGCCCCAACGGCTCCGGCAAAAGCACCCTGGTCAAAGCCATTCAGAAGCTGACCCCCTGGCTCAGGGGGAAAATTACGGTCAATGGCCGCAACCTGTTCGAACTCAGGACCCGCCAAATTGCTTCGCTCCTGGCCTATGTTCCCCAGGTGTTCGAGCCGATCTTTGATTTCAGCGTGGAAGAAACCGTGGCCATGGCTCGCTATTACCGGCAGCCGGGGCGCCTGGCCGGATTTTCAGAACGGGACCGGGCGGCCGTGGAAGAAGCCATGAAGCTGGCCGAAGTCTTCGAACTCAGAGAAAAAAAGCTCAATGAATTGAGCGGCGGCGAGAGGCAGCGGGTGCTGATTTCAAGGGCCCTGGCCCAGGACACCCCGGTGCTTCTGCTGGATGAGCCGAGTTCCCACCTGGACCTGAATTTCCAGCTACAGGTCTACCGGTTATTACAGGAACTTCAAAAGGACCGGGGCAAAGCCATCCTGGTAGCCGAGCATAACCTCAACCTGGCCGCCGCCTATTGCTCCAGCCTCGTCTTCATAAAGGACGGGAAAATTATCGCCCGGGGCCGGCCACAAGAGCTCCTGGAAAAAGAGCTAATCAAGAAAACCTTCAGAGTGGAAGTCGAGGTCAGAACGAACCGGTCAACCGGCCTGCCAGAGATCTCGCTCGTTCACCCGGGCCCTGACCGGGGATTAATACAAACCAGGGCTGCGACGAGGAACGCCGCAGAGGAAGAAAGATGAGGAAAAAGAACGCCGCGGTCCCGGGCAAAATTTCAAGCGCCAAAGCCCGGGATATTTCCGACCGGTACCCATCCCCGGACCGGTCACCTATTACAATTGACTGGCAAGATAAATTTCCAGGAAAAGCTGGCCACAGAACCTGGTTACTGCCAAGGTTTTCCCTGCTGATTGCCACACCTCTGCTCTTGACCACATTCCTGGCTGCCCAGGCCCTGGAATTTCGAGACGACCTGGGTCACCAGATTCGCCTGGCTTCCTGTCCGCAGAGAATTATCTCCCTGGCGCCCAATTTGACCGAAATTCTTTTTGCCCTCGGCCTGAATCAGGAAATTATCGGGGTCACCAGGTATTGCGATTACCCGGAAGAGGCCAAAAACAGGGAGGTCGTGGGCGGCCTGGTTGACCTTAACCTGGAAAAGATTCGCAGCCTGAAGCCAGACCTGGTGCTGGGATTCCGAGGAAACCCGCGGCGGGTGATAGACCGGCTCTGGGAGCAGGAGATCCCGGTCTGTGTTTTCGACTCGGGACGGACCTTCGATGACCTGTTCACCCTCATCACCAGAATCGGTCAGCTTACCTGCCGGCAGGAAAGCTCAACCAGCCTGATCACCACCCTGAAGCAGCAAATCACGGCAATAGAAAAAGCCCTTCCCCCGCCCGGACAGAAGAAAAGGGTCTTCCTGACCATGTATGGCCAGGGTTCCGGGCTCTGGACCTGCGGCCGCGATAGTTATCTCAGCTACCTTCTCCAGAGGGCACAGGCCGAAAACCTTGCCTCCGGGCAAAAGGGAAACTGGCTGGTTTACAACCGCGAGAAACTGATCAAGGACGACCCGGAGCTGATTCTTATTCTGTGCCGGAGCCGGGAAGACTTTGACCGGGCCAGGGCCTGGTTTTCTGCCCAGCCAGCCCTCCAGAAAATTTCAGCAGTTCGTGGCGGTCACTTTTATTTTCTCGACGAGGACCCGTTTAGCCGGTTTGCTCCAAGGCTGGTGGAAGCTTACCGGCAGCTGGTCATGACACTCTACCCTGGCCCGAAAGTTGGAAAGCAATGAAAACCACCTCGCGCCTGAGATTTTTGCAGCTGGCCCTGCTGCTTTTCACGCTCCTGGGATTCCTGCTATCACTGAAGCTGGGCCCGGTAAAAACCTCGCTTGACGAGGTTTTCCGGGCAATCATTTCCGGGAAAAGCGAGCTCACGGATATCATCCTGGGTCTTCGCCTTCCCCGGGCCCTGCTCGCCTACCTGGTCGGAACCTGTCTGTCTCTGTCCGGAGCCATCCTCCAGGGTTATTTTCGAAACCCCCTGGCTGACCCCTTTATCCTCGGGGCATCATCGGGGGCTTCACTGGGTGCTGTTCTTAGCCTGCAACTGGGCCTGGTCCTCAACCTGGCCGGCCTATCGGCCCAGAGCCTGCTGGCCCTTCTGGCCAGCCTGCTCCTGGTAAGCGGCGTTTACCTGATTTCGGAAAGAAGGCGTTTCCAGACAACCGAGTCCCTGCTGCTGACCGGGATTGCGGCCGGGGCCCTGGCCTCGGCCCTGACCTCTTTCCTGCTTTTCCACCGGGCTGATGCCTATGAACAGGCTGTTTTCTGGTTGTTGGGTAGCTTTTCCCTGGCCGAGTGGCAGCAGGTCTGGCTGATTCTCGGCACCCTGGTCCTGGCCGTTTTGGTTTCTCAATACCTGGCCCGGGACATGAATTTGCTAAGCCTCGGTGACGAAACAGCCCGGTCGCTCGGCTGCCCCGTCCGGTCGGTCAGAAGGGTCTTCCTGCTCCTGGCCACGCTGCTGGCTTCCTTCTCGGTTTCGGTGGCGGGAATAATAGGATTTGTCGGCCTGATTGTGCCGCACGGGGTCAGACTGATTGTCGGGCCCGACCACCGGAGGCTGTTTCTCCATTCGGCCCTGGCCGGGGGCCTGTTCCTGCTTGTCTCCGACCTCCTGGCCAGGCTGGTCCTGGCCCCGTCAGAGCTCCCGGTGGGAGTGGTCACGGCCGCTTTCGGAGCTCCGTTTTTTATCTACTTATTAAACCGCCCGCATTCCTCCTGACCGCGGGCCTTAATTCTTTAAGATTGACAACCGCGTCCGTTTTGCCTTAATGTAAAGATATCATGCTGCTGACTTTCAACCAGGTTCTATTCCTGATCTTGACTGTGGCTGCAGCGGTGCTGGCGGTATTCCTGGTTCTGTTCCTGGCCCAGCTCAGGCGGACGGCCAGGGAAGCGGAAAAATCCTTCCAGGACCTGCAGCTGGTCCTGCATAAGCTGGAAAGAATCGAGGACAAGCTCGACCGTCGCCTGGATGAGGCCGGAGTCATAATCGACTCTACCAGAAAGACCCTGTCCGGGCTGTCGGAACTTTCCATGTTCATGACCACCAGGCTGGTCAGGCCGGCCTCGCGTTTCTGGCCGGTGCTCTTTCCCCTGCTGCGCTTTGGTTGGCAGCTAATGAAAAAAAGAAAGGAGAAGAAAAATGTCAGATAACAAAGGGTCCTCTTTCGTTGACTATTTACTGACTTTCATGGCCGGCGCAGCCACCGGCTTCATCCTTGGGATTCTGTTTGCCCCGGCCAGCGGCAAGGAAACCAGGCAGAAGATTAAAGAGCAGGCCAAGAAGGGCCAGCAACTGGCGGCCGAAGGTTACCAGAGGATGGCCCGGGAAGCGGAAAAAGGGGTCAAGATAGCCAGGGAAAAAGCCGAAGAAGGCATCGAAGCCATAAAGGAATTCATCGAAAAGAAAAAAGGTGAATATGTAAGAAAGGAACCCGAGTTCCCGGAAGACCTGGACACCGAAAAATAACAAATAAATTTTTTTAACCTGACTGTATCACCAATAAGGGGGCAGGTGCTCATGAGGAGCAGGACCGCAAAATTTATATCCGGTTGCTTGCTTTTAGGTCTGATTCTCTGGCCGCGACCGGCTCCGGCTCAGTCCGATATCGAACAGAAACTGGCCCAGGCCATCGACCAGGAGATAGAGAAGAACCGGGCCGAGATGATCAAGGTCCGGCGTTTCCTGCACATGAATCCTGAGCTCGGCAATCGCGAGTTTGAAACAGCCAAGCTGGTGGCCAGCAAGCTGAGTTCCCTCGGACTGGAAGTTAAAACCGGGGTGGCCGGCACCGGAGTGGTCGGCCTGTTAAGGGGAGCCCTGAGCGGGCCTACCGTGGCCATCAGGGCCGACCTGGATGCCCTGCCCATTCAAGAACTGAACACTTTCCCTTACCGCTCGCTTAACCCGGGAGTGATGCATGCCTGCGGGCACGATTTCCATACGACCATTGCCCTGGGTACGGCTGCCGTTCTATCAAAAATAAAGGATAGAATTCGGGGCAACGTCAAGTTCATCTTCCAGCCGGCCGAAGAAGGACTGCCCGCTGGCCAGGAAGGTGGAGCTGCCCTGATGATCAAGGAGGGGGTTCTGGATAACCCACCTGTCCGGGCCATCTTCGCCCTCCACGTCTGGCCTGAACTGAAAGTGGGCGAAGTCGGCTATGCTGCCGGTTATCTCATGGCCAGCTCGGATAACTTCGTTATAACCATTGAAGGCAAGAGCGCTCACGCGGCCAGGCCCCAGGAAGGCATAGACGCGGTGGTGCTGGCTGCCCAAGTCATAACCAACCTGCAGACCATCATCAGCCGGGCCATCGACCCGACCGAACCGGCTGTCATCACCATCGGAAAAATCCAGGGGGGCATGAAGGCCAATATCATCGCCGAGAAGGTGGAAATGGAGGGCACGGTCCGCACCCTGAATGACAAGGTCCGGGACAGGATGCCGGTTCTCATGGAAAATATCATCAGGGGTGTAACCGGAAGCTACGGTGCCAGCTACAGCTTCAAGTATGAAAAGGGCACGCCCCCGGTTTACAACCACCCGGACCTGGTCCAGGCCATGGTCCCGGTCCTGGAAAACGCCCTCGGCCCCGGCCAGGTGATACCGGTCAGACCCCAGATGGTGGCCGAAGACTTTGCCCTGCTGGCCGAAAGGGTTCCAGCCTTCATGTACCTGCTCGGGGTCAGGAGCCCGGGCCAGGCCAGCGCCGCGCCGCTTCACAGTCCTTATTTCAACCCGGACGAGAGAGCTATACCGGTGGGCATCAAGGCCATGTGCCACCTGGTCCTGAGCGCCCTGGAACAGCAGGCTTCTCTAAAAGGCACCGACCGCGCGGCTGCCATCAAATAGTAAATGCCCGCTCCCCTGCTGATACCGGCTATCAGTTTCATCGCCGGCATTTTATTTTCCATTGTCTTGAAGGCAGTTTACTCCTGGCAGCTGGCGCTGCTTACAGGAATTACCATCGCCGCCGGCTGGTTCGGATATGGCTTCAAGAAAGAACGCGCTGCTTTCTGGTTGATACTGGCCGGTTTTTTCCTGGCCGGGTTCAGCCTCTGCAGCCTGGAATACAGCCGGCACCAGAATAACGAGCTGAGGCAGCTCAGCGTAGAAGGCTATCTTGATTTCAAGGGCCGGGTTCTCCGCTCACCCGAACGAAGAACCGACCGCGATATTCTGATAATCGGGGTTGAACAGGTCCGGCTGGCCGGTGTGGAAAAAAGGATAAAAGGCCAACTCCGGCTGACCGTGGCTCACTCCTCAACCAGCCAGGAGCCGCTCGAGCTTCTGGCCGGAGACCGGGTAGAATTCTCAGCCACCCTGAGTCCCGAAGACACCTTCAGAAATTTTTTTCCGGATTTCATGCCGCATTACCTGCGCAGCCAGGGAATCCAGGCCCGGGCCTTTGCCAAGAGCCCGCTGCTCATCAAGAAGATCAACCAGAAAAACCATACCCCCGCCGGCTTTTTCTCAGGCCTGAGAAGAAAACTGCAGAAGGGGATAGAAAAAGACTTTCCCGGCCAGGACCGCTTCACCCTGACGGCCGAGGGTGCGGTGCTGGAAGCCCTGCTCCTGGGAGCCTACGGGCGACTCGACCCGGAAACCGACCGGCAATTTCAGAAGACCGGACTATACCACCTGCTGGCCATTTCCGGCGCGCACGTGGCCGTAGTCAGTCTTTTGTTTTATTCTTTTCTCGGTCTGTTCATCACCAGGAAGAGGACCATCCAGCTCATCCTGCTGGCCGTGCTCACCTTTTATGCCTTCCTGGTCGAGGGCCAGCCCTCGGTTTTCAGGGCGGTCATCATGACCTCTCTTTTCCTGCTGGGCAAGTTAATCTCGGCCGACACCAACCTGCTCAACACCCTGGCCCTGTCAGCGCTGGTGCTCCTGGTGATAAATCCGTTCAGTCTGGAAGATGTCGGCTTCCAGCTGACCTTCCTGGCCACCCTGAGCCTGGTGCTGTTCTTCAAGCCGATTTTCAAGGTGTTGCCGAAGTTGCCTTTCCGGATTTCCGAGATGACAGCCCTGTCTCTGGCCGCCGTGGCCGGCACCATGCCGGTCATAATCAGTAATTTTAACCGGGTGACCTTTGCTTCCCTGATTCTTAACCTGCCGGCGGCTCCGCTCATGGGACTCATCATGGCCGTCGGCTACGTCTACCTGGCAGTAAATTTGCTGCTGCCGGCTGCCGGCCATATCCTGTCATTTGCTCTTGAATATCTTATTAAACTATTTTCCTGGGTGGCTTCCTGGCTCGAACCCCTGAACTCGCTATCCTACCGTCTCCCCTCACCGCCTGCGGCAGTGGTCATAGGCTTTTACCTGTGCCTGCTGTTGCTCCTGGCCAAACCCCGCTTCCGCTTCCAGAAACTTCTTACCGCAGCCGGGCTGGCAGTCTTTTTCTTGATAATGATCATCTATCCCTTCCGACCTCACAACGAGAGTCTGACCGTGACTTTCATGGACGTGGGGCAGGGAGATTCCCTGGTGGTTGAGTTTCCTGGCAGCCGGGTGATGGTCATCGATGCCGGCGGCTTTCTTCAGGGCAGCTTTGATCCGGGCGAAAGCCTGGTTTCTCCTTACCTCTGGCACCGAGGCTATAAGAAGATTGATTACCTGGTCTGCAGCCATTTTCACCCGGACCATGCCGGCGGCCTGCCGGCCCTGGCCCGAAATTTCCGGGTCGGGGAATTCTGGTCCGTGGAGGACAGGGGGAATCGCTTGTCAGAAGAAATTACCCGGATTCTTTCCCGGAGAACCAGGAAAAGAACGCTGCGGGCCGGCCTCAGCCAGGCAATAGACGGCTGCCGGGTTGAGGTACTCTACCCGGATGAAGAGGCTAAGACGCTTTTCAGCCCGGGCAACGACCTGTCAGCGGTTATGAGGCTGGGCTGCGGAGAACAATCGTTTCTTTTTGCGGCCGACATCACCGCCCCGGTTGAAGATTACCTGGTCCGCCTGTGGCCAGAAAAAATAAAATCCACGGTCCTCAAAGTTCCCCACCACGGAAGTCGATCCTCCACCAGCCCCGCCTTCCTGGAGGCGGTGGCCCCGCGCTGGGCGGTAATCACAGCCGGGAGAAACAACGTTTACGGCTTTCCCGACCCCAGGGTCCTGGAAAGGCTGGAAGCGGCCGGGGTTGAAGTCTTGAGAATCGACCGGGACGGGGCGGTCAGGTTTGAGCTGGGAGTCTCGGGTTTTATTATCAGGACGGCGGCGGCCGGAACCAACTGACCACCGACTCTTTAGCCCGATGCATTTTCTTTTCCATTTTTCCATTTTTGTCCGCAATTTGGCCGCAGGCCTGCTTAACCCTTCACACTTAGGTGATTTTGATATCTTTTGCCTGGCTCTATCAAACAAAGGCCTTCCCGTAATCCTGAAACGCAACTCGTGCACGATAAACTGGCGTCAGGAACGGGGTGGCAGGAAGAAACCGGACTACCCTTATAATTCTGATCCTGAATATGACCTGAATGAACCCGGTTAACGGTCAGTTTGACAGGCTTAGCCGGGGGTTGTATTATTATTTTGAGGGATGAAATTGCTTAAAAAGATAATTTCTATTGTCCTGTCCTTTAGCTTCTGCGGGCTGACCCTGGCCCTGGCCCAGGAAGAAAACCTGGCCGAGCTGGCCAGAAAAGAGCGGGAAAGACGCGAAAGTCTCAAGGACAAGAAAGTCCGGGTGGTAACCAATAAAGACCTGGAGAAGCTAACCAAGACCGAAGCGCTGACCCTTCCCCCTCAAACCATGGAAACGGCCGGTTCTGAAGCCACTTTCCCGCCAGCCGGTCAACAGGTATCCGGTTCCCAGCCGTCAACGCCAACCACCGTTCACAGGGTCAACGTGGAAAACCCGCCCCAGGGTTCAGGGGGTATTTTTCCCGGAACGGCCGGAGCCCAGGATGTCAGTGGCGGCTCCCTGGAAGAGGCCTGGAAGAAAGCTAAAGAATACGTGGAGTTGTTAACCCTGAAGCTGAATTCCCTCTGGGCCGAGTTTTACGGCCAGACTGACATGAAATCCAAAGACTACATCCAGATGCAAATCAGCGAAACCTACGACAAGCTCACCAAGGCCCAGGAAGAAGAAGCCCGCCTTCGTCAGCAGTATGAAAATCAAATCAACCGCAAGAAGAGCGAGTCGGCTTCACCCATCTGGATTAGATAAAGTCAAGCCTTAACGGAAATAGACCTTTTCGATCTTGAGACCAACCGGACTGTTTTCCATGGAGTCAGGATAGACCTTGTTCAGGGGAATGGTCTTATCCACCGCAATCGTCAGGCGCAACTCCGGGTCGGAAGCCATCGGGAACGGACCGAGCGGGTAGATTTTTCGGAATTCGCCGGGCGCCAGGCTGAATTCGTCAAACAGGCCTTCATCCAGGTACAGGGAAACGGTGACCTGGCCTGAATAATTCCTCCCTTTTATCATCAGGATAGCCGGCCGCCCCGTATTCTTCAGGAGACAGACGGCTCTCTCTCGGGTCCAGTATTCGCTAAGAGGCAAACCGGAACCGGCAGGCAACCGGCTGACCTTTTCCCAGCCTTCCAGGAAAACCACGTCGGGGGAGTCGGCCGGGCGGGGCAGCAACTTGATTTTCCTGGAATAAAGTGTGATCGTTTCGTTCCCGGAACCATTTTCCAGCACTATCCTGAATTCTACTTTCAGGCCAGAAGCCATGCCCGGATTGAAGGGGTCGATAATGGCCGGGAAATAGAGGTACTTTTCAACCTCGTAGACCCGGCTGGCCTGCCATTTTAGGGGGGGTGTCTCCGGTTCAAGGTCTTCTCTAAAAAGGATCTTATCCTGCCAGGAAGCCACGGCCACGACCCGTAAGTCGCTGTCAAAGGGCTGGAAACTGGCCGTGGTGATATACTTGACTCTTAACCTGGTCACCAGGTCATCGGTCAGCACCCGGTCCGAGAAAATGGCATTGACCGCCAGCCCCCTGATTGGCTGCCTTTCAATACAACCGGACAGCAACAGAATTAGAAAAATGGGTAGCAGGGAGGCAGGGGAAAAATACTTTTTATTCTTCAAAAGAAGATTTCTCATTTTATCGGCCCGGGAATTAATTATCAATTATAATTGAAGATAGGGGCTTTATCAAAGCCTCCTTCTTTCCGGGCAAACAGAGCTTATCTCCTTCCAGATCTTAAGGATTCTTAAAGGGACAGGCCTCGGTCGGTTGAAAAACCCGGGTTTATGGCATATGATTAAGGTAATTAGATTTCCCGCGTTTTGAGGTTTTAAGGAGAAACAGGTGAGCAGAAAAAAAGCCGTCAAGGAACAGGTCAAGAAGCAGGTGTTCAAGAGGCCTTCCGGCCGTAATTACAATGAGTTAAGACCGATCGTCATCAAGCCTGATTACATGGAATTTGCCGAAGGCTCGGCTTACCTGGAAATGGGCAAGACCAAAGTGGTGGCCACGGCCACCATAGAAGAAAAAGTGCCCCAGTTCCTGAAAGGCACCGGCTCCGGCTGGATAACGGCCGAATATTCCATGCTGCCCCGGTCCACGGAAAAAAGGACTCCGCGGGAGAGGACCCAGGGCAAAATTTCAGGTCGTACCCAGGAAATCCAGCGACTGATTGGACGGGCCCTGCGGGCCACCACCGACCTGAACCTCATCGGAGAAAGGACCATCATCATAGACTGCGACGTCATACAGGCCGATGGGGGGACCAGGACGGCCTCGGTCAATGCCGGCTGCATCGCCCTGGCCATCTGCTTTAAGAAATTGCTCGACGAAGGCCTGCTGCAGACTTTTCCCCTCCGGCACCTGGTGGCCGCGGTCAGCGTGGGCCTGGTCGAAGGACAGCGCCTGCTGGACCTGGACTATATTGAAGACTCTCAGGCCGAGGTCGATATGAACGTTATTCAAACCGACAACGGCCGCCTGGTTGAGGTGCAGGCCGCGGCCGAAAAGCTGCCCTTTTCCAGGCAGGAACTGAATCAGCTTCTGAAACTGGCCGACAAGGGGCTGAAAGAAATCATGGCCGCCCAGAGGGCCGTTCTCAAGAAAATCCACCCGGTCTTTATTGCCTATTGATAGTATCAACTGCCGGGTTCCTTCCGATAACAGGCTGCTGATAAAAGGTATAGCTTTCGAGAAGAGCTCATGTTCGCTTTCAATCTTACCTACAGTAAAACAGCCGTGGTTATTTAACAGAAATTAAACAAGGTTGGCGACATTCTTGGCAACTGAAACAAATCAGTATAAGACTAACCCGCCACCATCAAAAAAGGGAAAAATATTTCTAACACAAGCCTTTTATCTGGCCGGCCACCGAGGGGCCACAAATTTGGCTTGACTTTAATTATGGGAAGAATTAATATCTTTCCTTGAAAAAAAAGACCTTTCAAGATAGCCTGAAAAGGGTAAGTCAGAAGACCGTGAACAGAAGTGAAGGTGTTTCTTTTTTTCCCGGTCGGGTTATACCCTGTCTCAGGCCTGGCCCCGTATTTATCATAAAATCATCATAGTTGGAGGGAGGTTATCATGCCTTTAACCACCTGGTTAATAATCATTGGCGCCATCGTTGTTTTTCTGGCCATAGTGGGAGTGGTGCTGGCCACTCAATACCGGAAGGTCGGGCCTAACGAGGCCCTGATCATCGCCGGCGGGCGCAAGAGAACCATCACCCTGCCCGACGGGACGAAAAAGAAAGTTGGCTATAGATATAAACTTGGCGGCGGTACTTTTGTCTGGCCGTTCATCGAAAAAGTCTATACCCTGCCCCTCGAAGTCATAACCATTTATATCAAAACGCCGGAAGTCCTGACCCATGGCGGCATCCCCATCCTGGCCGAAGCCGCGGCCCAGGTCAAGGTGGATTCAACCGACCTGGCCATACGGCTGGCCGCCGAACAGTTCCTGGGAAGCGGCCGGGAAGGAATCCGTGACGTGGCCATGAATGTCCTGGAAGGAAAGGTCAGAGAGGTCATCGGCACCATGACCGTCGAGGAAATCTACCGCGGCCGCCAGGAATTTTCCAGGCGGGTGGCCCAGGCCGCCAAGGAAGATTTCGCCAACATGGGCCTGGTGCTGCTGAGCTTCTCACTCAAGGACATCAGCGACACCCAGGGTTATATCGATGCCCTGAGCAAGCCGGTCATCGCCGCGGCCAAGCGGGATGCGGCCATTGCCCAGGCTGAAACCGAGAAAGAAGCTGTCATCAAATCGTCTCAGGCCCGAAAAGAAGCCGAGGTGGCCAGGCTGCAGGCTGAAGCCCAGATAGCCAAGGCCCAGTGGGAAAACGAAGCCAAGAAGGCCGAGTCCCAGACCTTCGTCAACCAGAAGAAAGCTCAGGCCGATTTTTCCTATGAACTGGAACGTACCCGGGTCAGCCAGGAAATCAAGAAAGAAGAAGCCAAGGTCAAGCAGATAGAAAAAGAGGAAGCCATTAAGATAGAAGAGCTGGAAATCAAGCGCAAGGAAAAAGAGCTCGAAGCCAACGTCCTGAAGCCGGCCGACGCCCGCAAGTACCAGATCCAGGCTGAAGCCGAAGCGGAAGAAATCCGGCTGATGGCCGAGGGCAAGGGCAAGGCCGAAGCCATGAAGCTCGAAGCCCTGGTCAAGGCCGACGAGATCAAGCTGCGCGGTCTGGCCGAGGCCGAGGCCATGCTGAAGAAAGCCCAGGCCTGGGAAAGATACAACGAAGCCGCACTGCTCGAAAGCTTCATCAAGGTGCTGCCCGAGCTGGCCCGGGCCGTGGCCGAGCCCCTGGCCAAGGTGGACAAGATCGTGGTCATCGGCAGCGACAAGGGGCTGGGCACCAACCAGATTACCGGCCAGGTAACCCAGATCCTGGCCCAGATGCCGGAGGTGCTCAAGGCCCTGACCGGGGCCGACCTGGCCAAGTTCCTGAGAGACAAGCTGGGTTCAGCCACCGAGGCCAAGCCTGAGCCCCAGGAAAAGAAATCCGAGAAGAAATAATCCCGGAAAAGCAGGCAAGCCATGGTTTCAGAAAGAGTAACCAAAATAGGAGCTTCTCCCACCTTAAAGATTTCGGCCAAGGCCAAGTCCATGAAGGCCGAGGGCATCGATGTTATCGACCTGAGCGTGGGCGAACCCGATTTTCCGACGCCGGAAAACGTCAAGGCGGCGGCGGTTAAAGCCATCGAGCAGAATTTCACCAAGTACACCGAAAACGACGGCATCCCGGAGCTGAGAAAGGCCGTCTGCAAGAGGCTCAAGGAAGACTACGGGCTGGACTACAAGCCCGGCGAAGTACTGATCTCCAGCGGGGCCAAGAGCTCCCTTTACCACCTGGTCCAGGCCATCGTCAACGAGGGCGATGAAGTCATAATTCCGGCTCCTTACTGGGTGACCTACCCGGAGTGCGTGAACCTGGCCAAGGGCAAGCCGGTTATTGTGGAAACGCGTGAGGAAGACGGCTTTCTGCTGACGCCAGAACAACTGAAGGCCGCCATATCCCCATCGACCCGGGCCCTGGTGCTGAACAATCCCAGCAATCCGACCGGGGCAGCCTATACCAGGGAACAGCTCCTGGCCCTGGCCGAGGTCATCCGCAAGGAAGATATCTACATCATCGCCGACGAGATTTACAGTCGCCTGGTCTACGATGGATTTCAGTTCGTGAGTTTTGCCGCCCTGGGCGAAGACCTGAAAAAGAAGACCATCATAGTCAACGGGGTTTCCAAAACCTATTCCATGACCGGCTGGAGAATAGGTTACGCGGCCGGCCCAGCCGAGATCATCGGCGCCATGAGCAAGATCCAGAGCCACACCACCTCCAACGCCTGCTCCATATCGCAGAAGGCCAGTGTCGAAGCCCTGGCCGGGCCCCAGTACGAAGTTAACCGCATGGCCGCCGAGTTCCAGAGAAGACGAAACTACGTGCTGATGCGGCTGCAGCAGATTCCCGGAATTTCCTGCTTCAAGCCCCAGGGCGCCTTTTACCTGTTTCCCAACGTCAGTTCCTACTACGGAAAGGAAGCCGGCGGTATCCAGATCAGGAATTCTTACGGCCTGGCCTATTACCTGCTGCGGGAAGCCAGGGTGGCCATCGTTCCGGGAGATGCTTTCGGGGCCGACAACTACATCCGTATTTCCTATGCCACCTCCATGGAAAACCTGGAAAAAGGAATGGACCGGATAGCCGAGGCCATGAGCCAGTTGAAGACGGCCAAGAAAGTTAAGAAGATTTACCTGCAAAATTACGTGACCAAGGTAAAAAAATCGGTGCCGGTAGAAATGGTGACCGAGGGCAAGCTGAGAGATGCCCTGGTGGCCGAGATGGAAAGCCACCTGGGCTACGAGAATTACTACGAATGGAACGCCAACATCAACGGCACCATCGTTCAGCTCAGAACCAACGTCGGTCATCTCTATGACTTTTGGGTGGAAAACTGGTTCCCGGGCCAGATTGAGGCCGGGCTGGAACCTCACGCCGTGATTTACGCCGTGGACAACGTGCCTGGAAGAGAACCCCGGTCTTATTACCACCCGGAAACCAGGACCGGAATCCTGGTCAACACCGACAATTACGGGCCGCTGCGGAAACTGGCCCTGGGCATGGTCATTGATTCCTCGGAGCACCTGGGCATAAATGCCGTCCGGGGCATGGCCGTGGGGCTGGACGGAAACGGCCTTATCCTGGTGGGACAGCCGGGAACCAAAAAGACAGAGCTGTTTTTTGAGCTGCTCAAGCAGCCCAAAGTCCAGGCCCAGACCAACGAGATTGTGTTTGTCCGCTTTTCGGGCAGCCGGGCGGTGGCCGACGCCGTCGAGAGAAAATTTTACATCCCGACCAATACCGTTGAACTCCACGATAAACTGGCCAGGCTCTTTGACCACAGCAAGTGCGAGAACGTGGTCACCAGGCGCGAGGACTGCACCGACCGCACCTGTCCCCTGCAGGATGACTGCCGGCTGGACAAGGGCGCGCCCTACTGCTTCCGGGCTTCGAGCGAAGCCCAGGCCATGCTCGACCCCAACTGGCTGGCCGGAGCCCAGGGCTATACCAGGAGAACCAACCTGAAGAGCCTGGTTATCCTGCGCAACGACCAGGTGTCGCCGGCGGTGGTGGAGCTAAGCAAGGAAGAAGCCCTGAGAATACTGGAGAGCGGCGAGCCTTCGGGCGCGGTTAAGTCGCTCGCGGCCAAGGCCCAGCCCTTCTTTAACCCCCATCTACTGGTGGTGAACGAAGATAAGCTGGCCATGCAAAGGATGTTCTTCAGCCGCCTGCTGGACCAGGTGAAGTGCTATCTCGTTAACAGCGGTGTGGCCGGTGCCGAGGCCCTAAAACCCCTTTTATAAGGGCGAGACAATACCTGCTGGCCGGTTTTTCTCCGCAGCAAGCAATGCAGCCCACGACTTGCTCACCATCCCGCTCCCTGTGCAATCAAAGGATTAAGAAGGCAGGCTAAAAAGTATAATTAGAAAAACGAATTGTTATTGTTAATTTGCAGCCCCGCTTTGGGCATCTTCCTGAAAACTTATGTCACAATAAAGAATTGATGGCAAGAATTATAAAAGGGGTGGCAATATTGCTGATTTAGAGGAAGATTAAAAAATTGGGCTGCCGCCCACTCAAGAAATTTTTTACATTATTTTGGGCTCTCAAAGCAAAAAGTGAAACAAAATCTATTCTTCCGTCGCCCATCTTAATAAATTGGCCAGCGGCGGCTCATGAAGCCGTCACGGATCTCTCGCCAGTTGCCAAGGACTTCATCGGCTATTTTCCGGACCTCTGCCCTGACCTTGCTGGCATCCAGGCCCCACAGCTCAACGTTGAGGGCCTGCGGCTCATCTATCGGTTCATTGATCTGGCTGACCATGTAGACATAAACCTGTTTGGTCTCTGGTAAGGCCTGCACTATTTTATCGGCAATTAGCTGGCTCATGATGCTGTAGATCTTGCCCACGTGGCTGACCGGGTTCTTACCGGCCACCGCTTCCAGGCTCATTGGCCGGTAGGGAGTGATCAGGCCGTTGGCCCGGTTGCCGCGGCCCACCTGGCCGTCATCGCCCGATTCAGCGCTGGTGCCGGTCACGGTTAGATACTGCGATTCAGAAGTATCAGCGTTATTTATGATTACCTCAACCGGCCGGGAAGTATAACGCCGGACAAATTCTTTCCGCAGGAAATCGGCCATTTCATTTTTCATCCGGTCGTAAGACGGCCTGTCTTTAACCTCAGAAGCCACGAAGGCTGCGGCCACGGTCAGGTTTATGGATTCGCCTTTGCGGACACCCATAACCTTGATATCCTCGCCCAGGGCCGGGAATCGGCGCTTGCCATCCGGGCTGTTCAGGAATTTCTCGGTTTCCAGAACCAGCTTTTCCAGCTGGCTGAGCGGGGCATAGCCCACGGCCAGGGAAGTATCGTTAGCCCGGGGAGCCCTTTCATCGTCGGCGAAAATCGCTGTCAAATCCTCACTGCCCTGCCTGATTAAAAGCTTGACCTGGAAATGTTCTGGTTTTAGATGGGGCACCTGCCCCATCATCCAGCCGGCAATTCTGGTTTCAAGATATTTTATAGACTCATTGTCGATTATTCTTTTGCCATTATATTCGCAGGTGGCCCGGCCGACGATGTAAAGAAGGGCCGGCTCACTCACCTTTCCGCCGCCGAACCCGGCGCTGGAACTTCCGCCGACCAGAACCGCTTTATCCACGTTATGATGCAGGATCCTTCCGGTCTCCCGCCTATAAATCTCGGATAGAGCCACCGAAAGTTCCTCGGCCGCCCCGTCGCACAGTGAATCAGGATGGCCCTTGCCCTTGCGCTCCACGATTTCCACGGGCATCTCTTCGGCCAGGAAATCCCGTCCCTCCCGGACCTCAAAATAGTATTTAGACATTTTTTCCTCCAGCCAAACTATGAATTTACAGGGATGGATACCAGGCGGGAATCTATGGGCAGGTAATATAAGGCCGGATTTACAAACAGCCTTCCCACCGCGGTCTCCGCTCCGCTGTCTCTGGCGAGGCGCCTCTCTTCTGCTCGAGAGGAGCGGGACCTGGTGGCGATGCTCGCTTTCGCCCCACTCCTCTCATCTTTCGTTCCGGCCGGAGCCGGGACTCAACGCTTTTGGCACCTTGCCCCGCCGGGGGCAGGTTGCCGGGCTTCTTCGGGCGCGTTAACCCTCTGCCTCTCTGGATGAGAGGATGAGAACGCCAGCGCCACTTCTATTATAAACATAAAAAACATGGGACACAATACTCATACCCCAATTTTTTGTCAGGGATACCTTTTTTATTCCATGACTTTAATTCATGCCAAATAAGATACTGCTTCTCCTTAACCGGCAACTAAAAATCGCTCCACTGTTTGAACTCGCTGATTTTCCTGGTTTTTTTATGCACATTTGGAAGGAGCCCGATCACAAGACAAAACTAAAATGAAGCGTCTTATAATTTTCAGGTTCGTTGAGCCGGGACGAAAAAATACCTGTCCCAATAAATAACAAAAACAATTCCTGAAAATCGGAGAATAAGCGTCGTGCTTCAGTTCCAGCAAGACTTATTCACCCGCCAGGATAACCCTTTTGACCCGGCTGCGGTAATCGAAAGGATGGCCACTGAAAATAACCAGGTCGGCCTCCTTACCCGGTTCCAGGCTGCCCAGCCTGTCGCTCACCCCGATAATCTCGGCGGCATTGATGGTGATAGCTTTAAGCGCCTCTTCCTCGGGCAGCCCACCTCTCACTGCCAGGGCGGCCACCAGCGGGAGTTCTTCCAGGGTGCCGAGTCCGTATTGCACTTCGCTCTGCAGCACCACTTTAACGCCGGCCCGGTGCAATTTAGCGGCGTTGCTGATTTCTACCCGCTCCGTTTCAGTTCTCTTGGGTCCGATACCAAAAGGACCGACTATAACCGGAATTTTTCTCCTGGCAATTTCATCGGCCAGGAGATAGCCTTCGGCACAACCCACCAGGACCGCTTTCAGGTTGAACTCGTCAACCAATCTCAGGGCCGCGCCAATGTCATCCATCCGGTAACACTCAATAAAAGCCTTTAACTCACCTTTCACCACCCGGGCCAGCGGTTCCAGTTTCAGGTCCCTTTTCGGAGCTTGAATGTCAGCCGGGTCTTTCCTGGCCTTCTTGGCCTCGCCCAGTTTCTTTTCATGGGCCGTCCACTTCTCGGCGTATTCTTTAGCTTCCAGAAGCGCCTGGCGGATGACATAGACGTTGCCCATCCTGGTTGAGGGCAGTCTCCCCTTTTCCCCGAAAGCCTGCTTGGGTCCCTCGCCGATCGAGAATTTCATACCGGCCGGCGAAAGCAGGACCATCTCGTCGGCGGTCTGGCCGCGCAGCCTGACCGCCGCCATCTGCCCGCCTATGACCGACCGGCGCCCGGGCGAAACCAGGGCCGCCGTTATACCCGCGGCCCGGGCCTGGGCAATCCTCTTGTCAAACGGGTTCAGGCCATCAATAACGTTAAGCTGGGCCACATTGGGGTCGGATAGCTCTTCATTTTCGCTGCGACCGGTTTCATCAACCAGCCCCAGCGAAGACTGGGCATCTATCAGGCCGGGTAGCACCCAGCCTTCTGGCTCGTCGATTATCGTGGCTCCCTCCGGAATCTTAATATCCCTGCCAACAGCCTTTATCTTTCCGTTTTCAACCAGGACCAGGCCGTTCTCGAGGACCGGGCCGGCCATGGTCAGGATTTTCCCGGCTTTAATCACAAAGGCGCGGGCCGAGGCTTCGCCGTCCCCGCTCTCTGACCCGGCCGCAGCCGAAACACATTCGACTGAATTTAGAAGCAAAAAGCCGCAAAATACAACTGCTCCCAAAGCCACTAAAAATTTTCTTCCTGAAAGCCCTGATAATTTCTTCCCGCTCCTCATTTTATTTTGCTCCATGATTCACTCTCCTACCCGGAAATACGATTTACTTGATAACATCCTTCTCGCCCTTCATTCTTTCCAACTTTCTCGGTTTCATTTCGTTTATCCCTCACGCCTCATATCAAGCGACTCGCGCCAGATACCAGTCCGTTTCAACACCAACGCCCGATCACAACCTTTGACCCGACAGCTTCAGTCCGACCACGCCCAATTTCTGCTTTCTCTTTCTAGGATACAGCGTAATCTTCTGGGAGACTAAAATCCCAGCCTGACAACGCTTCTGGCTCATTCTCCTGTCCTCAATCTCCCGAAAGCTGCGGGCTCCTGAAGACTTCCCGGCCGTCGATAAACACCCGAAGGACCTGCTGCCGGACATCGAACAGGTCGCCGCTCCAGATTACCAGGTCGGCATCCTTTCCTTTCTCCAGGCTCCCGAGGCGACCTTCCAGGCCCACCAGCCTGGCCGGGTTGATGGTGATGGCCTTAAGGGCCACCTCCGGGTCCAGCCCGTGCTTGACCGCAATGGCCGCCTGGGCCCGCAGGAAAGGCTGCTGGACCACGTCGGCATCGGTCATGATGCAGATCTCCACTCCATGGCGATAGAGATAATCAGCCAGGTTGACCGGCCGATTCTGGTCGTCATAGTTTATCATCCTCGGCCCGACCACCACGGTTACCTTATTGCGGGCCAGCTCCTCGGCCACCTTGTAAGCTTCTTCGGCATGGGCCAGCGAAAGTTGCCTGAAACCAAACTCGCCGGCCAGGCGGACCGCGGTCATGATGTCATCGGCCGAGCCCACGTGGATATGGACCGGGATTTTTCGGTCAAGGACCAGCAGCATGGCTTCTCTCTTGAGGTCACGGGGCGGGGCCGCGGCTGCCGGATTCTTTTTCTTTTCTTTCTCATAGCTTTCTAGCGATTTTTTATACTCGGCCGCCTCCAGCATGGCCTGGCGCACCAGGTAAGCCGTTCCCATCTTGGTCATGGGCATCTGGCCTTTCTGGGCATAGGCACCCTTGCGGCCGAGGGCCATTTTCATGACCGCCGGGAATTTGAGGCACATTTCATCAACCGTCTTGCCGCGAAGTTTCAGAACCGCCGACTGCCCGCCGATGACGTTGCCCGAACCGGGATGGACCAGGGCCGCGGTCACCCCTTCGGCCACGGCATTGAGAAACTGGTTCCGGTCGGGCCCCAGCCCCTCGGGATGGATGGAGTCAATAATCCGGAGCTGGGGTGTCACCGGGTCGGTCATCTCGTTGTCCTCGGTCACACCCCCACTCGGCCCGAGGCCCAGGTGAGAATGGGCGTCGAACAAACCTGGGGTGACCAGGCAGCCTGAAGCATCTATGACCCTGGCTTCCGGGGGAATTTTCAGGTTTGGCCCGATGTCCAGAATTTTCCCGTCCTTGATGAGAATGGTCCCGGGGTCATAATTCTGACCGGTGGCAGTCAGCACCCGGGCGCCGGTAATGGCCACTATTTCAGGGCCAGCCGCTTTTGGCAACTCACCGGCTTTTGCCTTCAAGGTCAGGTTATTGAAAAGAAAGCTTGAGAGTAAAAGAAACATGAGAAATAAAATCATGGCCGGTTTGGCCTTGGCATTGAACCGGCAGCCTTTCCCGCTGCTCGGCCCTGAACACCTTAATCGTCGGCAACCATTTTTCCTGGAATAATGGCTACTCATTTTCACTCCCCGAGTTTAATTTCATAAGATTGAATTCTACTAAATTCTCACCTCTAAAAAAATTAAAAACAGCTTTCCAGTCTGTAAGGGCATACTACGGTATGCTACCGCCTTTGTTCTTTAAGAGTTAAGCAGGAGAAATTTCATTTTCACTTATTCTTTAATTTTTATTTTTTATTAATTTAAGAGACGTTGCCGGCCTTATCCAATCCTTTTTGAAATAATAAAAAACTACATGCTGTGGATTTCATTACCCTGCCCTACCGGGACTATAAGATTAGGCGAACCAGAAGTTTCAAGACCCCATAGCAATCGCCCGGTAAACCTGATCAAGGAGAGTAGGGATGTTGGCAGTGGTCTTGCCTTCGGTTTCTACTGGCTTATGAAATATTACCTTGATTTTTCCACAGCGGGGGAAAAGCCGGCCCTTGGGCATCAGCTCGAATGTGCCCTTGATGGTTATGGGAATGATTGGCGCCTGAGCGGCCACCGCCAGGAAGAAACCGCCGCGCTTAAAAGGCTGAAGCCGTCCGCTGCGGCTCCTGGTCCCCTCGGGAAAAATCAGGAAGGAATATCCCCTTCCCTTCATCATCCGGGCTGCCTCATCGATGCTGCGCTTGCCTCCGCTGGCCCGCTTGCGGTCAACGGGGACAAAGCCCACGAAGCGCATCCCGGGTCCCACCACGGGAATCCTGAAGATGCTCTTTTTCAAGATGACCCGGACCCGCTGCGGTATAACGTAAAAAAGAAGCGGCCCGTCCAGGAAGCTCAGGTGATTGGCCATGAAGACGTAGCTCCTGAGCGGGTCTACGTTCTCTCGTCCCTCAACTTCAATCTTAAGGCCTAAAATCCGGCGGCTGACGGCCATGGCCCATTTGGCCACCCCGAGCAATGGCTCCCTGATGCCCAGCGGCCAGAACAAAAGCAGAACCGGGGTGAGCAACACCACCAGCACAACGTAGAACACCAGCAGAACAATTGTTCTGATTACCGCCATCACCAGATAATTTTACCATACCCGGTCGTCCGTGATACCTGATTTTTTAAGCTGATTAACTGAATGTCATGCGTTTTACTCTCGAGGACAAGAGCATCTTTATTAGTTTCATTATTATGATCATTTAAGACAGGTTATCTTTCTTCATTTTACAAAAAAACTGTTCTCCAGAATTATTTCGACTCTTGGTATCAAAGCCTGTCCCTAACTTTATTTACTCAGACTCATAAACCAGGCCAAATCACCGGGCCCACCTAACAGTTTATAGAATGAAATCAGGGCCAGATAACATGGGTCTCAAAAAACCCGGTGGAAATTATTTATGCATTTCCATATAATCTCTTAAAAAAGAAACGGAGGTTATACCTTAAAGCCCGGCCCACGAGCAAGATGAATAAAATGTTTTTGCTTTTCTTTTTCTACATTAATTATCTAATACCAATTCCTGTTCAAAAAAATACCATCGAGACATGATTAAGTTCAGCACCACCCCCAGCAAATTATTCTTGATAATCGTTTCTTCCGTATTATTTGTTTTTCTTCTCATCGGTTACGTCCTGGGCATATTTGCCTTTCTACCCAAGATATCGATACTCGCTTTTATAGTCTTAATTTCATTCGTTCTTAAATCCCAAAAGCTGTTTTTCAAGGACTGGTTCTTATTTCTGTCTGTGGTTTACCTGTCGGACACGATGCGCGGCCTTATCTATTATCTGACCAGTCGCTATCAGAGGCCGGTGTACTGTGAATACGCAGTTAAAATTGAAACCGCAATTTTTGGTCAGGTTCCTTCCGTCTGGCTGCAGAGCAGACTGCTACCCGACGGTCAGACCGGCTGGCTGGAACAGACCCTGACCTTTTTTCACGGGACACATTTTATTGCCTTTTTAATAGTGGGATTTCTTATCTGGTTAAAGGACGAAGAACATTTCAAAAAATATAAGGCTTCATTTTATTTGCTGCTGGCCTCCGGTATCAGCCTTTACGCCCTGGTACCCACAGCCCCGCCCTGGATGGCCTCGAACATGTTCGGGCTATTGCCGAAGCTTATCCATTTTAACATTGATATTTATACCGCCTACATTCCTGACCTGACCGCAGGCTTCAACACGGACCCGGTGGCAGCCATGCCCTCGCTCCATGCCGCATTTCCCTTTCTATGCAGTCTTCTCCTCTGGAAAAAATTTCGGCTGAAAGCCCTGCCTTTTTATATCTATACTGCCATAATTTTTTTCACCATAATTTATACAGGCGATCACTATGTGATTGACATCATGGCCGGAGTTGGATTATCACTCTTAAGCTTCTATATATCTCGATTTCATAGCCGAAAGGAAATATCTCGCGAGAATTTATCTATTACGGCACAAACAGCTGAACTAAAAAAAGCCCATCTCCTGGTTGGAATATTTATAATTACTTTCAGTCTTTTAACTGGACCATTCATAAAGCCCGGGCTTAAAAATTATTACGCCGACTTCAGCCATCTTTATTTCCCTGATTTCATAAAACACCCTAAAAAAGCCGAATCCAATTATTATATTGCTAACTACCTTGGAGACTTCTTCAGGCACAACCTGGAGAGAGAAAAGGCCAGCAGATTCTACAAAATGGCGATAGAATTAGCCCCTACCCCCTATGAAAAGACAATTGTTGAAAAAAAGCTAGCAAACCTGTAATGCTAAAATCGATTTGAGATCCCGTCTGGATTTTTAATTTCTATATTAATGATAAGCTTCTATTTGGGTTATTTTCAAGTGGAATAAGCATCAATGATCGGGTCTTTTAGGCTTAGTACGGCCAGACATTTATTGAAGTTTCAATACACAAGATTAAAAGGGACTAATAAAATGCCATATTTATTTTTTATCACCTTCTGCTAAAAACAAATTTAACTCACCGATATAGATAGCGCCCTCTTGACTGGCCGCGAAACCGGATCCGGCAGCCGGCAAAAAATGGCCTCGCCTTTCATCCAGTACCCCGACATACAGTCTGGACACACCTACCGGCCATTCGGCAGGGACTGCTATAACCGTCTCGGCAGAGGTGAATTCTCCCGGTTCAAGATTTTCTAACGGCACTCTAGGCACGAGATTAAATTCGGTCCTTGCCCCACTTTCTTCAAAATACAGTATTGCTTTAAGCTGTAATGGCCTCTTGACTTTGTTCTCGCATTTAATCCCCACCCTTACATACACCGTCCTCCCTGGTTCAGTTTTTTCCGGGAAATAGCCATGTCCGTATATAGTAATTAGGCCATCTATACGTGCTTCAATTTTCTTAGCATAATCTTCTGGCTGATCTGACTTAAAATCTGATCTGGAGCCCTGTTCCCACTCACGATACTGAAAGGCTACTGCGTCCCACCAGCGACGTGTTTTTTCTTCATACATATTTGCTTCCGTCTTTAGCTGACCACCTGTTTCAAACATATCGCGGACATCGTTTTCATCAACCAGATTATCATAGATCTCCGCCCCGGGAGTCCAGACAGGAAAAATAAACTTGTATCTCCCCTTCCGGTATCCAGTTATTCTGGAACTGGACCAACCGGTAAAAAATAGTTCTCGGTTTTCATCCGGCGGGCTTAAAAGACTTTTGCCGATAAATTCACCCTCAGTTACTTTAAGCCCGAGCAAATCACAGACCGTCGGAGCTATATCAAGAACCGACCGGAACCCTTCTATCCGCCCGGCACCGGGTAAAATTGCGGGAGCAAAAATAATCCCGGGCACTCTTAATCCCTCCTCCCAGAGAGTATAATTGTGCCCGGATAATCCGTGCTCTCCAAAAGCTTCACCGTGATCGCCTATAATTATAAAGATGGTCGATTTCACCAAATTCCTTTTTTCAAACTCGTTGAACAATTTTTTTATAAATCCATCGGTATATCTAACCGCATTCAGATAACGATTATGACTTTCATTATTAACGTTATAATCCCTGACAGGGAAATCGGACGGATAACCATATTCGTGATGAGTGCTCAGGGTCAGATAAGTTATAAAAAATGGCTGGCCCTTAACCTCCTCTATCCATTCCAGGCTGGGTTTAAGCATCATCATTTCTTCCCGGCCGAAATAATTGACGTAAGAGAAACCCTCCTGGGGCATATGATAAAGACCACGGAACAGGTCATAACCGAGGTTAGAAACTAATCCTGGCCGGTCTTCATAATTATTAGCCGTCTGGAAAAAGGCTGTTCTATAACCAATCCTTTTTAATAAATGAGGCAGGGCCTTCTCAGGCAATACTCCTGGTCTGGCCTCCAAAACTGCCGGCTCAGGAAAAGGATAAATACCACCAATTATGGAAACCAGGGCCTTAGTGGTATGGGGATCAACACTGTACAGCCTGTCTACCACCAAAGCTTTCTTAGCCAATTCCGCCAGGAATGGAGTAGTCCCCAGGCCAGGTCTATAAATATCACAATATTTCCAGCTCAATGATTCAAATATGATCAGCACCACATTAAACGGTCTGAATCCATCTCCTGCCATAAGATTGATGGGCTTGTCCTGTCGCTCTTCGGATAATATCTCCATCTTCTGGTTTTCTTCAGGTTTCTTATCCGGATAAAATCCATTGATTAATTCAATGAATGGAACCTGCTTAATGGCGGGATGGACAGCCTCCAGCCTCGGCAAGAGAGCCAGAGTTTCCAGGGATATAAAGAAAACTAAAATAAATATAAGGACAATTCTCTTGGCAGCTCTATCAGAACCTCTTGCCAGATAATATTCGAGCTTATTTACCCAGCGCGAATCTGGCATCTTAGACAATATCATTAACAATATTAATAAACATATTAAACATAACCAGTAAAACCAACTGGCTTCCGATAAAACCATTCTCAAGTCTTCACCAGGATTGTGAAGGAAGTTTTGTATATATTCTCTGGTTAACCCAAAGCCGGTCACCTTAAAAAGGACAGCCTGGGCAATTAGAGAAAGGCTGTAAATGAAGGCGAAAATAATAAAAACGACTTTTAGCACTGCCTTCGGTGCTTTTTTAAAAACGACAGAAAGCGAAATGAATAAAAATGACAAAATCAAGACAAAAATCAGATCTTTCCCGCAAACGCGAAAGACATCAAGAAACTCGGTGTAGGAACCCGAGTTCTTAAGCATAAAATTTTTTATGGCAATTACTTCCAATACCAGGAAAGCACTTATGAGTACGATAGAACTAGAATACCTTAGCGGGATTTTTTCCCAAAAAGTCTGATCGGGTCTGCTTATACTTTTCACAGTTCTTGACCTAAGCAAATCTCATTAAGTCCCGTCCAGAAATGTTATCCCAGATAAATAGATATCCCCATCAATACCGATTCGGTGGCAAACCAGTCCATACGATTTCTCGATCCAACCGTCAGTCCCTCTCCCCTTTTCAATTATCTTTAGCATTGCCTTTCACCCCGAATCGAGTTGATGGGGGCTACCCGACGAGCATAAAAAAAGGGCGGCCGGAGCCGCCCTTTTTTAAGCTCTAATTTGGCTGATTAGCTACCGGTAACTCCCGCGGCAGTACGAGGACCGATTACCAGATTGCCATTCCAGTTGGCAATCTCCTTGTTGAAATCCTGCATAGAATTCACTTCATACAGATTGAGCGAAAGATCACTTGTCTGCCAGGTGTGGTCGAGAGCGGTATTCCTGCCCGGTGAACCCACTATGAATTCATCATCACCCCAGTTCTGCTGACCAGAAGGTAGCGGAATGTTGAAGAAATTGCCACTGCAATTCGTGCCGCCATAAATATAGAAGTAATGTCCCCACTGGTCTTTGGTGGGCAGTATCTTTACATAAAAACCTTGCAGGGCAAGTACAGTTTCGTCATTAGGTGCTATTTGACCCTGGGCTGAAGTGGGGGCATAACCCTTGTCGGTGACATAATCCATAATGGCCGTGGAGATGGTATTGACGTCCTTCACGGTGCCTTTCTGTTTAGCCTTCTGCAGGGCGGTCATGGCGTTGGGGATGAGCAGGGCGGCCAGGATGCCGATGATGGCCACGACGATGAGCATTTCGATGAGGGTGAATCCTCTCATCTTTTTTAACATGTTAAACCTCCTTAATTCTCGCCGACTATCCGCCGGCTGAGATGTTTTTCATTCGCCATATATAGTGCAAGTACCGTGCCAACTTTCCAAGAGAATATAAGCTATTTAATATCAATAATTTATCGATATCGTCCCATTAAAAAATCGAATTCTGCGACATTATTTGTCAGGGGGCCTTGCCATAAATTGCCTGATGACTGCAATGAATATTTACCCATATTTCTGCGGATCTATGAGTCCCTATGGCCAGCCCATCAGCCCCAGACTTAACCAGGGATCCGGCTCATACCTGTTATTTACCCGGGTACTGTATAGCAAATGGCCAGACGCCCTAACTAATTCTTATTTTCTTTTTATCTTATGTTTAATAGCCAGGCGCTTAACTTCTCACCTCCAACATTGTGAACCACCCAGACCTTAAGCCAGTTTCCATATATTTTTTACCTTAAGACGTCATCTTAATATCAAGATGTGCAGCTTGGATCCTGACTGGAAATCTATATTAAGTATTAAAGTCAATCTAATGAAACGGGATGATCAATGCGGTCAATGTGAATGCTGCGGATGTTTTCCGCCGCATGGCCTAAATATTTTTATATTCCCTTCTTTGTCTACTTATTTAATTTACCTTTCGCTCCCGCTCGGAGCCACCAAGTTATTCTCTTCTTCCCTGATCTTAGCCTTAAGCTCGTACTTATCGATGAGATAGCGGAGGGTTCGGTAGCTTACACCCAGCATCGGGGCGGCCTTCTTCATCCGCCCTCCGCTCTTTTCCAGTGCCTTAACGATATACCTCTTGGCTATATCATCCAGGTGCCGGTTCAGGTCAAAACCGGGCCCCAGCTCCACCTTGATTTCATCCTTCTTGACCATGCCCAGCATCTCGGGCGGCAGGCAGGCTGTGGTGATGGTCTCGCGGTCTTCTATGGCCACAATTCGCTCTATGACATTTTCCAGCTCCCTGATATTCCCCGGCCAGGAATATTGCTCAAAGATTCCGACCACCTCCGGCGCCAGCCTTTTCATCTTCTTCCCCATCTGCTGGCAGTACTTCTGCAGGAAATGCTGGGTCAGCAGGGGTATGTCTTCCACCCGCTCCCGCAGCGGCGGCATCTCAAAGGAAATCACGTTCAGCCGGTAAAACAAATCCTCCCGGAACTTTCCTTCTTCGATCCGCTTTTTCAAGTCCTGGTTGGTGGCGGCAATCACCCGGACATCAACCGGGATTTCTTCCGTCCCCCCAACCCGTCTTATCTTCCTCTCCTGCAGGGCCCGCAGTAACTTCACCTGGGTCCAGGGCGACATCTCGCCTATCTCGTCCAGGAACAGCGTCCCCTTGTGGGCCACCTCGAACATGCCCTTCTTATCAGAGATCGCCCCTGTAAAAGACCCCTTGGTATGCCCGAACAGCTCGCTCTCCAGCAGGTTCTCGGGCAGGGCGGCGCAGTTAATGGTTACGAAAGGCTTGTCCTTCCGCCGGCTGAGACTGTGGATGGCCCTGGCCGCCATTTCCTTGCCCGTTCCGCTCTCCCCGGTGATCAGCACCGTGCTGTCGGTCCCGGCCACCTTGTCTATCAGCAGGTATATTTCCTGCATCAACCGGCTCTTGCCGATCATGTTTTCGAACTTGTACTTTTCCTTAAGGTCTTTCTTCAGGAGGATGTTTTCCAGTTCCAGGTGCTTCCGCTCCAGGCCCCGGGCCACCAGTATCTTCAGCTCTTCCACGTCAAACGGCTTGACGATGTAATCCAGGGCCCCGGCCTTGAGGGCTTCCACCGCCTGCTGGATGCTGCCATAAGCGGTGATGACAATCACCGGTACCTCGGGCTGGTTCTCCTTGACGTACCTCAGGATTTCCATGCCGCTCATGTGGGGCATGCGGATGTCGGTAATTACCAGGTCGACCGACTTGCTGTTGAGGATATCCAGGCCCTCGGCCCCGGAGGTTGCAGTCTTAACCTCGTAGCCTTCCTTCCTGAAGACCACATTCAGGACTTCCAGCAGCCCCTTTTCGTCATCGATGATTAAAATGGTGTCCATCTTCGTCCTGCCTTTTTAGCTTACTTCTGCCCCTTTCTTTTTTTCGTTCACGAGGGGAAGGGTGATGATAACCTCGGTGCCTCGGCCAACTTCCGAATTCACCTGGATCTTTCCGTCATAATCTTCGACCAGCTTCTTGACGGTGGCCAGGCCCAGCCCCCGCCCTTCGCCGAAGCCCGAGTAAAAGGGAACAAACAGGTTCTCCTTATCCTGTTCACTCATACCGAATCCGGTATCGGTAATGACTATTTTCAGGCCATCCCTTCTCGAGTTATAAAAATTAAGGCTGAGCTTTCCGCCTTCCGGCATGGCCTTGATGGCGTTTTTAATCAGGTTCCAGTAAATCTGCTTGAAGTGGTTGGGATTGCCATAGTAAGCAATCCTCCGGAAGAGATAATTCCCGTCCACCTTGATCTTATTCCCGTCCAGCTCTCCGCTCGAACGCAGCATTTCCAGGGTCTCATTTAGCAACATACCGAGGTCAATTTCGCTGAACATTTTCTTGGACGGGGTGGCGAAATCCAGGAACTGCTCCAGCAGCTGGGAAACCCGGTTGGATTCGCGGACGATTATTTCCATCATCCGACCCACATCCCCGTTTCCTGTATATTCGGACTTTAAAACCTGGACGGCACTGGAAATGGCCGCCAGGGGATTCCTTATCTCATGGGCCAGGGTGGCCGACACCCGTCCCGCTTCGGCCAGACGCTCTCTCAGGATAAGCTCTTTCTGAGCCTGTTCCAGCTCGTGGCGAGCCTTCTTCAAGCTGCGGCTCAGATAGCTCATGAAAAAGGCCACCGCAAAAAACACAGCCCAGGCCAGGATCAGGTTGAACAGCACCGACCCGAATTCCTGCTTGACCGCCTGGTCAGGACGGAAATAGGGAATCAGGCCAAAATAGGTGGCATCCACCAGGAAGCCAAAAAGAACCGCCGACAGTCCGGCCGCCAGGTAGGTGGCCTTCTCCGAAATCACCAGGCTGGCGGCGATGATGGCAAATATGTAAAGGAAATAGGTGGCTGTGGTCATGCCCCCCGAAATGTAGACCAGCCAGGTAATCAGCACCAGGTCTGATATCAATTGCAGGTAAGCCTGGAAAACCAGGAACTTGCCCCACAGGTATAGCAGGAAATAGATTAGCGACAGGCCATAGAAAACGATTATGGCCAGGATGAAGATTGGCGGGAAATCTGTCCCGGTTGAATACTGGATGATTAAGGTGGCAATCAGAATGGAGGTGATGATGAGCAGTCTTATCAGGATGTACCGGAGAAGGTCTTTTTTTTCGATCTTTTCTTTCATGGCCTTCTATCTGCCATAATTCTTTTCCCTGCCGTTTACCGGGCCGGCTCTATCATCAGGCCAACAGCCCATTACGGCTACAAGCGCCGAAGTCTTCCCGGCAGACTCGCCTACTCCGGCCCCCGGCCTTAGAACTGCTGGATCAGGTTGAAGAGCGGCAGGTACATGGAAATGACCAGGCCCCCGACGATACCGCCGACAAAAATCAGGACCATCGGTTCCAGCGCGGCCAGCAACGAGGTCACGGCGTCATCCACTTCGTCGTCAAAGAAATTGGCCAGCTTGCCCAGCATTTCGTCCAGGGTACCGGTTGATTCACCCACGTTGACCATCTGGATCATCATGGGAGGGAACTGACCCTGCCCGGCTTCCTTCAGGGCATCATTCAGGCTCTTTCCCTCGGAAACCATCTGCCTGGCATTCAGGATCTGCCTCTCGATGATCACGTTCCCGGTGGTGGTCGAGGCAATCTTCAGGCTTTCCAGCATGGGCACGCCGCCCGAAATAAGGGTGCTCAGGGTCCTGGTGAACCGGGACAGCGATATCTTTCTCATCAGGTTGCCCATGACCGGGAACTTCAGCATCCCCCGGTCAACGGCTTCCCGCCCCGGAGGGGTTTTACGCCAGTACCTGAAACCAAAAACCAGGCCGATCAGGCCGAGGAAGATAAAAATGATAAACCTCTGCACAAACCGGCTCAGGGCCAGAACAAACGCCGTCAGCGACGGTAGCTGGGCCCCCAGTTCCTGGTAGATGCTACCGAAAACCGGGATAACCTTCCACAGCATGAAGATGGCCACAAGTATGGCAAAGGTGATAATGGCCGCCGGGTAAATCATGGCCTGGCGGACCTTGGCCCGCAATTTAATCATGCTTTCCTGGTAATCGGCCAGCCGGCGCAGCATGGTATCCAGCGAACCGCTCTGCTCGCCCGAGGCCACCAGGTTGCAGTACAGGTCGTCAAAAACCTTGGGGTGCTTTCTGAGCGCCTGGTGCAAAGCCGAACCGGCTTCCACGTCTTCCTTGACCTCGGTTATAACCCGGCTGAAATACTTGTTCTTCTGCTGCTCGGCCAGCAGGCCCAGGCTCTGGATCAGCGGCAGCTCGGCATCGATCAGCACCGAAAGCTGCCGGCTGAAGAAGGCCAGCTCTTTGAGCTTGACCTTTTCCCTTTTAAGGAAAGGAATAGCCGGAATGGCTCTCTTCGGCTTTATGCTGATGACCGCGATCTGGTCTCTCTGCAGCGCCCTGGTCAGTTCTTCAACGGACTCGGCCACCCTTTCCCCGCCAACCACGTCACCGTAACGATTTTTTCCCGTCCAGACATAAACTGGCATCGCCCTTCTCCTTACTTATCTCTCAATCTCATATTTATTTCCCGGTAAAAGAACCGGTACCTTTTTTAACCACTGTTCCTTCGTGCCTCTGAATGATGTCAATCAGCTCCTCCTGGTTGGAGGTCACGGCCATGGCCGTATCCAGGGTGATCAGCCTCCGGAAATAAAGGCTGGCCAGGCTCTGGTTCATGGTCTGCATTCCGAATTTCTCCTGGCCCATCTGCATGGCCGAGTAGATCTGGTGAATCTTGTTTTCTCTTATCAGGTTCCTGATGGCCGGGTTTGGTATCAGTATTTCCATGGCCAGGACCCGTCCCTTGCCGTCGGCCCGGGGCAGCAGGGCCTGGGTCAGGACTGCCTCCAGGATCATGGATAGGGTCACCCTGACCTGGGCCTGGTACTGGCTGGGGAAAATGTCGATGATTCTGGATATCGACTCGCAGGCTGAATTGGTATGCAGGGTGGAAAAGGTTAAGTGGCCGGTTTCAGCCACGCGCATGGTGGCCTCCACCGTTTCCAGGTCCCTCATCTCTCCCACCAGGACCACGTCCGGGTCCTCTCGCAGGACCGAGCGCAGGGCGTTAGCATAGGACAGGGTATCGGTGAACAGCTCTCTCTGGTTAATGATGGCCCGCTTCGGCGTGAAATAGTACTCAATGGGGTCTTCAACCGTAACTATGTGGACATCCCGTTCATGGTTGATATGGTCCAGCATGCAGGCCAGGGTGGTGGACTTGCCGCACCCGGTCGGACCGGTTACCAGGATCAGGCCCCGCGGCAGGTAACAGAGCTGGGCCACCCGCTGCGGAATACCCAGCTGGGCAAAGCTCCACATGGTCGGTAAAAACCGCCTGAAGGCCGCGGCCACCGAACCCTTCTGCCTGAAGACGTTGACCCGGAACCTGCCCAGCTCCTTGATACCGAACGACAGGTCCAGTTCCATCTTTTCTTCAAAGATTTTTTTCTGCTTGTCGTTGAGAATGCTGTAAATCAGGTCCTGGGTTTCTCCAGGCTGAAGGGGCGGATGGTCTATGTTCTTCAGCCTCCCGTGGACCCTGATCCGCGGCGGAACGTAGGCCGTGATGTGCAGGTCGCTGGCATCCTCCTCCACCGCAATTTTCAACAGTTCATAAATCGGTTTTGCCATTCATGCCTCCTAATCCCAATCCCTGACGGTTTCTCTCAGGACTTCCTCAACCGAGGTGATCCCGTTCTTGATCTTGATCAGGCCGCTCCTCCTCAGGGTAATCATGCCGTTTTCTATGGCCCGGCGCTTGATTTCCCTGGTGGTAGCCCGGTTGAGGATCATCTCTTTTATTTCGTCGGTTATCTTCATGACTTCAAACAAAGCCGTCCGGCCCTTGTAACCGGTGTTGTTGCAGGCCTCGCAACCCCTGGCCTTGAAGATGTGAATGTCGTCAACCTCGTTTTCCCCGAATCCCATGTCCAAAAGGGCTCTCTTGGGCAGGTCCTGGGGTTCACAGCACTTCTTGCACAGGCGGCGGACCAGCCTCTGGGCCACAATCAGGATGACCGAGTCGGCTATCAGGAAGGGCTCAACGTTCATGTTGATCAAACGGCTGATGGTGCTGGGAGCGTCGTTGGTATGCACGGTGGAGAAAACCAGGTGGCCGGTCAGGGCGGCCTTAACCGCCACGTCGATGGTGTCGAAGTCACGGATTTCGCCGACCAGCATGATGTCCGGGTCCTGCCGCAGGAAAGACCTCAGGGCATTGGCAAAAGTCAGCCCGATTTCTTCCTTGATCTGGACCTGGTTAATCCCCGGAATATAGAATTCCACCGGGTCCTCGGCCGTCATGATGTTGACATCGGGGGTATTGAGGGTGGAAATGGCCGAATACAGGGTGTTGGTCTTGCCGCTGCCGGTAGGCCCGGTGACCAGGATGATACCCCATGGCCGGTGGATGGCTTCCTGGAAAATCTCCAGGGACTCGGGTTCAAAGCCCAGCTGGGTCAGGTCCAGCCGCAGCATTTCCTTGTCCAGGATACGGGCCACGATCTTCTCGCCGAACATGGTGGGCAGCGAGCTGACCCGCATGTCCACTTCTTTTTTCTTGCCGTTCTCCAGCTTGACCCGCATCTTGATACGGCCGTCCTGGGGCAGGCGTTTCTCGGCGATGTCCATGTTGGCCAGGATCTTGACCCTGGACAGGACCGGGTTCTTGAACTTCATCGGCAGGTCGGCGATCTCGTACAGGTCGCCGTCTATCCTGTAGCGGATGCGGAATTGCTGCTCGTAGGGCTCGAAATGAACGTCGCTGGCTCCCTTTTTAATGGCGTCGATAAAGGTCTGGTTAACCAGGGTGATGATGGGAGCCTCGTTGCTGGCCTGTTCCAGCTCGGTGATGTTATAGTCTTCGCCCAGTTCCTTCTCGTCGATGACATTGACCCGGCCCTCGTCGGCCAGCTCAATATCCTCAATAAGCTTCTTGACCTTCAGGGCATCGCTGACGCCATAATATTTATTGATGGCATTCATGACGCCGGTTTCGGTGGAGATGACCGGCTGGATGCTCAACGACGTCCTGAACCTTATATCTTCGATTACTTCCAGGTCGGTGGGGTCGACCATGGCCAGGGTCAGGAAGGACTTAATCTTGTGGATGGGCATGACCATGTATTTCTTGGCCACGTCGGCGGGAATCAGACTGATAACTTCAGGAAAGACTTCAAACTGGTCAAGGTCGATGTAGGGATAGCCCAGCTGCCGGCTCAGGGCCTGGGCGATTTCTTCTTCGGTCACAAAGCCCAGGGCCACCAGGGCTGAGCTGACTGGCAGGTTGTTCTTTTTCTGATAGTCCAGGGCCTGCTTGAGCTGGTCCGCATCGATAATTTTTTCCCTCAGCAGGATGTCACCGAGTTTAGATGCCATTTTTTAAAAACCTTTCTACCATCAAAGACAAAATTTGTCAAAGGAAATTTTGCCCTCTAGCATCGCGCACCAAGTTTCTTCTTGTTGCCCCGTCCGGTCAATCCTCAATCACGACTATTCCGGGGGTGAAAATAACATTTTTTGTCTCACCCCCAAAGGGGCATAAAAGGGCTATCTTCAAACAATCCCTGCTATTCAACTTTATCAACCCTTCTGCGTCATCGTCTTTAACCGGCGCGTTGACAAATAATAATCCGCCTGGATAATTTTTTCAAGATTGTCAACAAAATTTTCAACTTTTATCATCTCTGACCGACTAAACGTTCGGAAGCGGGAGAATATAACCTTATGACCGCTGATGACATTAAAAATAATAGCCGCGAAATAATCAAGGCCATCATCGACAACACAAGAGACAGTATCTACGTGGTCTCCTCCCGCGGTTTTGAATTCGTGAACCAGGCCTTTGAAAACCTCACCGGCTATGCCGAAAAGGAAATCCTCTCCAACTCCTTTAACTTTCTGAAACTCGTTCATCCGGAAGACCGACATCTTTTCTCGTCCAGAAAGACCATCCTGGCCAGGCCAAATCTACCGGCCGATTCCCGCCTGGTAGAATTCCGGCTCATAACCCGGAGCGGCGAACTCAAGTACGTGGAGGCCAGCACCTCCCAGCTCAAGGAAAACCCGGACCAGACCCTGACCATATTGAGAGACATAACCTCAAGAAAGAGAGCTGAAGAAGAGCTTAACCAGACCCTGGAAAAACTCAGAAAAACCATGTCGGCCACCATCCAGGCCATCTCCCTGACGGTGGAATCCAGGGATCCCTACACCGCGGGTCACCAGCGCCGGGTCTCCGACCTGGCCCGGTCCATCGCCACCAGGTTAATGCTTCCGACCGAGCAAATTGATGAAATCAGGCTGGCCGCCCTGGTCCACGACCTGGGCAAAATCTCGGTTCCGGCCGAAATCCTGAACAAACCGGGCCGCCTGAACGAGCATGAATTCAGCCTGATCAAGGACCACCCGCGGGTTGGTTATGAAATTATCAAGACCATAGAATTCCCCTGGCCTGTGGCCGAAATCATCTACCAGCACCACGAGCGTCTGGACGGCTCGGGCTATCCCCAGGGGCTGAAGAACGGCCAGATTCATCCCATGGCCAGGATCCTGGCCGTGGCCGACGTGGTGGAAGCCATGCTCTCCCACCGCCCCTACCGCTCGGCCTTCAGTCCCCAGGAAGTAATTCACGAGATAAATTTTAATCGCGGCCTGACTTACGACCCGCCGGCAGTTGATGCCTGCGTTGACGTTCTCAGGGAAAGGTACCAGCTTCCCAAGAGCTGAAAAGACTGTTCCCCGCCGCCTCCCTACCCTTCTATTAAATATGAGAGGCCTTATTTCTGAGGTTAAATTTAAAACAAAAAACGCGCCTGGAGGGATTCGAACCCCCGACCCGCTGCTTAGAAGGCAGCTGCTCTATCCTACTGAGCTACAGGCGCACAGGTGCCACGTATCAGAAAATCGGGGAGATCGGATTTGAACCGACGACCTCCTGCTCCCAAGGCAGGCGCGCTAACCAGGCTGCGCCACTCCCCGTTTCCGGGTCTGAAAATCAAAAAGCACCAGGGGTTTTCCGCCCTGGTTTTTAGCTAAAATGTTAAAAGAAAAACCTTAAGTTGTCAATTTAACAGGGATCCGTGAAAACGGGGCTCATTCCGGCTCCCGGCCCAGGGTCCTTTCTATCCTGGAACGGTCCAGCCTGATGATCACCGGGCGGCCATGGGGACACAGCCCGGGTGTTTCCGTGGAAAACAGTTCCGAGGCCAGGAATTCCATTTCCTCCCGGGCCAGGACCTGGCCGGCCTTAACCGCGGCCTTGCAGGCCATGGTGGCAATCATTTTTTCCCGCCGGTTCTGAAATTTACCCTCTTCTTCGTCTTCCAGGAGCGACACCAGGATATCCGAAGCTTCTTCTTCCCGGAAGACATCGGGGTATTCTTTCAGGGCAAAACTGAGCCCGCCCATCGGTTCCAGCCTGAAACCAAGCTCCTCCAGCTCGGTCTGCCGGTCCTGGTAATTGACCTGCTGTTTCGGCGTAAGTTCCAGCACCCGGGGAAAAAGGGCCTGCTTTGAGGCCCAGGCCCGCTCTCTTTCCAGCCGCCTGAATTTTTCAAATAGTATCCTCTCGTGGGCGTTGTGCTGGTCAATGATAAAAACCGCCTCTTCAGAAACAGCGATAATATAGGAATCAAGGTACTGGCCAAGGACCCTGACCTTCGCCGTCGGCTCGCCGGAACCGGGTTCAGCCACAACCCTGGCCTTGAGGATAGACCGCTCAGCGGGAGCGACAAGCAGAGGCTCCTTCCCTTCCACCCCGACTCCGGGCAAAAAGCTATCTGAAACCTCGCTCCCTGTTCTGGTTGCCCGGCTGGCTTCCCCGGCTGAACCTGGGGATTCCACCTGGCTCTCTTTTTCCCCGCCCACCGTTATCGGCTTGACCAGGCTTTCCTCCCTGGCCGCCAGTTCCACGGCCCTCAGGATCATCCGGAATACCCTCTGCGGCTCCCTGAACCTGACCTCGGACTTGGCCGGGTGGACGTTGACGTCAACCTGCTCATAAGGAATTTCCAGGAAGATGAAGCCTTCGGGATTTCGCTGCTTTTCCAGCATTCCCAGGTAGGCCTGGGCCATGGCTACCGTCAGCATCCGGTCTTTGACCGGCCGCCGGTTGACGAAGAAAAACTGGTGCTGCCGGTCCAGCCGTCCGGCAAAGGGCCTGGAACTCAGGCCTGATATTCTGTAATTTTCCTCCTCGTAATCCAGGTCCATCAGGTTATCCAGGACTTTTTTCCCGAAAAGCTGGTAAACCCGTTCTTTCAATGACGATACGGCCGGGCAGTTGATAAGCTCTTTCTGGTTATGCAATAGAATAAATTTTACTTCCGGAAAGGCCAGGGCGGTGTTGGTCAGGTAACTGGCCACCAGGCTTAGCTCCGACCGGTCCGACCGTAGAAACTTGCGCCTGGCCGGCAGGTTAAAAAACAGGTCCCTGACCTCAACCAGGGTTCCGCGGGGAAAGGCGCTTTCCACGAAGCGAAGAAGTTTCTCTCCTTCTCTCTCTATCTGGAAACCTTTTTCTCCCGAACCGTCGCTGGTTTTCAGGGTCACCCTGGAAACCGCGGAAATGCTGGCCAGGGCCTCACCCCTGAAGCCAAGGGTGGCAATCCTCTCCAGGTCCGCCTCGCTGGCTATTTTGCTGGTGGCATGACGCTTGAAGCATAAGGCTGCATCCTCCTGGGTCATTCCGCAACCATTATCCTGGACCCGGACGAGCTTCTTGCCGCCGTCAATAAGTTCCACCCTGATTTCGGTGGCCCCGGCATCGAGGGAGTTTTCCACCAGCTCTTTAACCACCGAGACCGGCCGTTCCACCACTTCGCCGGCCGCAATTTTGCCTGCCACTTCTGCTTCGAGGACTCTTATCCTGCCCATCAAACCACTTCCCCCTGTGAAAGGCCCGGGCTGGCCTCGATCACCCTGACCCGGACCAGCTGACCGGGCTTCAATTCTTTCTCGCTTTTAATCATGACCTTTATATAATTCCCGGTGAGCACCTCAAACATGGACCCCTTTTTCTTGATGACAATTCCGGCCAGCTCCCGGCCGATAAACATTTTCTTAAAGGCTTGATTCTTTTCCCGGGACAGCCGCCTCAGTTCCTCCGACCTCTTTTTCTTGATGTTTTCCGGAACCTGCTCCCATTTGGCAGCCGGAGTCCCCGACCTCGGGGAGAAAGAAAAAACATGGAAATAATTCAGCGGCGATTCTCTTAGAAAATCTTTTAGGAAGTTAAAATCGGCCTCCTCTTCTCCGGGAAAGCCGACTATGATGTCCGCGCCCAGGCTGGCTTCCGGCCGCCCGGCCCTCAAAAAATTCAGAATTTCCAGGTACTCGGCCGGGGTGCTCTTTCGCCCCATTTTCCTGAGCACCGATTCTGAGGCATGCTGCAATGAAAGGTGGAAATGAGGGCAGATTTTTTCTTCCCTCACCAGGAATTCGAGCAACGGTCGCGGCAGGAGCCGCGGATCAAGAGAGCTCAGCCTGACCATCCTCAAGGCCTCTATGGCGGTGAGGGCCTGAAGCAAGTCCAGAAGCGATTTTCGCGGTTCCAGGTCCTGCCCGTAGGCGCAGAGGTGAATCCCGGCCAGGACTATCTCCTGGTAGCCCCGGTCGACGGCCGACCTGGCGCATTCCACCACCTGTTCCAGCGACCGGCTCCGGCTCTTACCACGGAGAGAGGGAATTATGCAAAAGGTACAATGGGCATCACAACCATCCTGAACCTTGACCAGGGCCCTGGAACGGAAAAGTCTTCTTTCCGGTTTATCCTGGCCGGTTCCGGTAAGGGCCAGCAGTTCTTCGACCAGGCTGTCTTTCCGGGAATTGGGAATAATCCGGGAGACCGAACTGTTTCGGGCCAGCTCTTCGCGGGTTTTTTCGGCCAGGCAGCCGGTGACTAAAATCCTGGTCCCTGGCGATTCCCTCTGGATTCTCTTCAAGAACTGCCTGACGTCGGCTTCAGCCCGGGCGGTCAGGGCGCAGGCATTAACCACCACCCACTCGGCCTGGTGCCAGTCACGGGCAACTGATATTCCAGCCTCTCCCAGCCGGCATGACCAGTCAAAAGCTTCGGCCTGGTTGACCCGGCAGCCGAAGTTATGGATGAAGACCGAGGTCATAATTTCTCTTTGAGCTTTTTTGAGCTCTCCTCCACCTTTTCAGCCATTTTCCGGCGATAGGAACGAAGCCTGTCCTGGAGCCCGGGGTCTGAAACCGCCAGCATTGACACAGCCAGCAGAGCGGCATTGGCTCCGCCTGTTTTTCCCAGGGCCACGGTGGCCACCGGAATGCCCTTGGGCATCTGGACTATCGACAGCAGGGCATCGAGCCCGGCCAGGGCCTGGCTTTCCACCGGAACGCCGATTACCGGGTAGATGGTATGGGCAGCCACCACCCCGGGAAGATGGGCGGCCTTGCCGGCCACGGCGATAAAAACCCTGGTCCCCTGCTCCTCGGCTTCTTTAATCAGCCTGACCGTCCTCTCCGGCGAGCGGTGGGCTGAGGTTACTTCCAGGTTGAAGGGCACGCCAAACTCTTTCAGGATATCCAGGGCTTCCTTCACCACTTCAAAATCGGAGTCGCTGCCCAGAAAAATGGTAACTTTCATCTTGCCTCCTTCATGGCTCCGATATCTTTACGGTAAAACATTCCGTCGAAATTTATCAGCGGAATGCTGTCGTAGATTTTTTTCATGGTCTGCTGGAGCGTTTCTTCACTGGCACAGACATTGAGCACCCGGCCGCCGTTGGTGTAGAACTGCCCGTTGGCCAGGCTGGTCCCGGCGTGAAAAATGACCAGGCCGGGCACCTTCTCGGCCTCCTCCAGGCCCTTGATCAGCTTGCCTTTCTCGTAGCTTCCCGGGTAACCTCCCGAGGCCAGGACGACACAGCCTGAGACTTTCTGGCTCCATTTAATCTCTTCTTTCAACAGGTCCTCGCTCACCACCGACAGCAGGACTTCCACCAGGTCGCTCTCCATCCTGAGCATCTGGACCTGGGTTTCCGGGTCGCCGAAGCGGCAGTTGTATTCCAGGACCTTGGGGCCTTCGGAGGTCAGCATCAACCCGGCATACAGGGTTCCCTTGAATCGCCTGCCCTCTTCCAGCAGCCTGGTGACTGTAGGAAAGATGATGGTATCCATTATCTGGGCGTACAGTTTTTCCGAGATAAACGGCGAGGGAGAAATGGCCCCCATGCCCCCGGTATTCGGCCCCTTGTCGCCGTCGTAAGCGGCCTTGTGGTCCATGGTGGTAACCAGGGGTTGAACCCTGGCCCCGTCGGTCAGGACGATGAAAGACAGTTCGCGGCCTTTTAAGAACTCTTCTATCACCACCCGTTCGCCCGAGGTGCCGAATTTTTTCTTGACCATGATTTCATTGATGGCATCCTCGGCCCGCTTGACGTTGGCACAGACCACAACTCCCTTGCCCGCGGCCAGGCCGTCGGCCTTGACCACCACCGGGAATTCAAACTCGCCAGAATTTAATATTTTTAAGGCTTCCTCGGCGCTGCCGGCCACCCGGAACCTGCCGGTCGGGATGCGGTGGCGTTCCATGAATTCCTTGGCAAAGACCTTGCTCCTTTCAATCTCCGCCGCCTTCTTGTTGGGCCCGTAAATCTTCAGCCCACGTCGTTCGAATTCATCCACTATTCCCAGGGCCAGGGGAACCTCAGGTCCGACCACCGTCAGGTCAATCTTTTTTTCCTCGGCAAACCTGGCCAGCAGGGAAATGTTGGTGTCCTCGATTGGCACCACCTCGGCCATCCTGGCCATCCCCCCGTTGCCCGGAGCACAATAAAGCTTTTTGCAGAGCGGACTCTGGACTATCTTCCAGGCCAGGGCATGTTCCCGGCCACCCGACCCCACTAACAGGATTTTCATCAGGCCTCCTTCAATCCTTCAATTCCCTGGCTTTCCTGGCCAGGGTCTCGGCCAGACTGGCCGCCAGCGCGGGAGAAGGCAAAATGCTCAACAGCAGCCTACCGGCCAGGTCCAGGGCCTGTTTTTCCGGCAGGCAGTAGTGCATCTCCAGGAAGTTCTGGCGGTAGCGGCTGACTTCCTCTCCCACCTGCTTATTCCTGATAATCACCTCGGCCAGGAGTCCGGCCAGGATTTCAAAATCCCTCTCCTTCATCCCGAACCTGGTCATCTCCTGCACCCCCATTCTTATTCCCGACGATTCCAGGAAGGTGCTGTCATCGGGCAGGGCCTGGTAATTGGTCAGGATGTTGTTGTTTTCCAGGCGCCGGGCGATTTCCTGCCCGTTTCCGAACTTCTTCACCCTGATCAGCACCTGGTGGGTTTCAGTGAAACCGTCGGCCTCCTCGCCTTCCACCGGGATGCCGGCCTCTTTGAGATAGCGGGCAAAGGCCCTGGCATTCCGGCGAACCTGGTTCTGGTACTCTTCCTTGAATTCGTTCATTTCGATGGCCGAAAGCAGCAGACCCAGCAGAGTTCCCAGGTGATGGTTGGAGGTCGAACCGGGAAAAGCCCTTCCCTGGATATCGGTCCAGAGCTGCTTGAAGGGGCTGCTTTCCGGAAAGTTTCCGGCCACCAGGCCGCGCTGGGTGCCGAAGAAGGTCTTGTGGGTGCTTCCGGTCACCAGGTCGGCCCCCTCGGCAAACGGCGCCTGGAAGGCTCCGTACAGTCCGAGAACGTGGGCCATGTCATACATCAGGACCGGCCGGTCTGGCCAGTCTTTTACCAGGTCGTAGACAAATTTAACCGGCTCCCGGTAGATGAACATGCTCTTGCCGAAGACCACCAGTTCAGGCCGGTGCTGCTTCAGCAATTCGGCCAGCCGGTCTAGGTCAGCCTTGTAAGGGTTATCCTGGCGGACCGGGATATTAATCACATTTTCCTTGCCGGTGGCCGGGTCCTCTTCCACCAGGTTGAATAGCGCTCCCATCGGTTGGGAGCTGAGATGCCCGCCTTTGTTAAGGTCGTTGTTCATGACCAGCCGCAACCGGCGGAAAGGCTGGCCGGCCGCCCTCTTCCGGTTGACGAACTTAACCAGCCCCTTGAACACCACCTCGTTGGCCATCTGGCCGCTGATCGGCCGGAGCTCAACGTCGGTGCAATCAAAATAACGGCAGAGCTCTTTTCTGGCTTCTATTTCCACGTCGCGGATGAAATCCGTTCCCTGGTAAAAATAGATTTCCTGGCCCTTCATCGTCCGGTGCTCGGCATAGCGGCCCGAGGGGTCGGCAATTTCAGCCAGCTTGACCAGAAGCGACGGGGTGTTTTCCGAAGGGATCAGGTTAAAACATTTCTTCTGGCGCCAGACATTATTTTTCTCGATCCGTTCACACCAGATCGAAATCTTATCGGCAAAGTCTGTCATCAGCCTGCTCCTTTTATTATAAACTTCCAAGCAATTTCTATTCCATTCTATTCCAATTACGGCTCAAGACCGGCCGGTCCAGATTGACTCTTTTCTACTTTTTTATCTTGTGGAGTTCGTCTTCCAGGGCGAATATCTTTTTAACCCGGCGTTCGTGGCGGCCGCCCTCAAATTCCTTATCCAGCCAGATCCTGACGATTTTAATGGCCAGTTCCGGAGTCAGCACCCGGCCGCCGAGCGCCAGGCAGTTGGAATTGTTGTGGGTCCGGCTGACGGTGGCGGTGAATTCATCCCAGCAGGGGGTGGCGATGATTCCGGGAAACTTGTTGGCCACGACAGCCATGCCCAGGCCGGTGCCGCAGAACAGGATGGCCCGGTCAAACTCTCCGCTGACCACCCGGCGGACGGCTTCCGCCCCGTAATCGACATAATCCACGCTTTCTCCGGGGCCGCAGCCAAAATCGGTAAAGGTTAGTCCCTGCGACTGGAGATAATTGATGACTTCTTTTTTTAATTCATACCCGGCATGGTCGGAAGCAATGGCCAGTTTCATCGCTGACTCCTTAGCTACTTTTTATCCAGAAGGTCGAATCGAATCCTGCTTAGCGACTGTTCCGAACGAATTTCTCGGCCTCGGGCATGACCTCGATAGCCTTGAGCACCACCGGGTCGGTCTGCCTGAAGGCCCTGATTCCCTCTTCCAGGCTGAACACGGCAGAAAAAATTTCGCGCTTGAGTTCGTTCTTGATTTCAGCTTCAGCCTCGGGCAGCTTGCTCAGGTCGTACTTTATGCCCGTTGTCCCGACAAACTCCAGGAAATCCTTGACCACTTCCGGTCCGACCTCGAAGTTCTCGTCAAAAACCTTACGGCCGGCGGGGGCCACTCCGTTCTTCAATTCCTGGGGAAAGACATAACCGGCTGACAGCCTGGTCTGGTGCTGGCTGAATTTTCTCCCGTAGCTGAAAAAGGCTCCCCTGATCAGGAATTCCACGGTCAGGGGCTTGTAGCTGGTCTTGACTTCATAGTCCGGGCTGATTCCGCCCTGTCCCAGGACCTTCCGGCCCTTGACCGTGTACTTGATTTCTCGCTTATCTTCCGGAGCTCTCTTAGCCAGCAGATAGTCCTCGAGGTGGGAATAATCCCTCTGAATTTCCCGGCCGCTGGGGGTCAGGTACTTGGCCGTGGTGATGGCCACGGCCATGTCGGCGGCCAGCGGGAAGACTGTTTGCACCAGTCCCTTGCCCCAGGAATCCTCGCCGACGATCAGTCCCCGGTCGTTGTCCATGATGGCCCCGGCCACTATCTCCGAGGCGCTGGCCGTGCCCTGGTTGATCAGGATGACCAGAGGCAGCCTTTCATACTGGCCGTCCTGGCTGGCAAAGAAATCCCGGTTGTAGGCAGTATTGCGGCCCCTCATGGCCACGATCCTTGTCCCGCGTGGCAGGAAGAGGTCGGCCATGTCCACCGCCTGGAAGACGGGACCGCCGGTGTTGCCCCGGAGGTCCAGGATCAGGCTCTCCATCCCCTTGCCGGTCAGCTCTTCCAGCTTTTCCTCCAGTTCATCCACGGTATTGCGTCCGAAATTGCGGACGAAGATGTAGCCTATCTTTTTCTTTTCATCCAGCAGGAAGGCATAGGGAACGCTCTTCAGCGGAATCTCCTCGCGGGTGATGGTCAGGTCGAAGGGCTTATCCAGGCCTTCTCTCTGGATGGTGATGGTAACCTTGGTTCCTTTTTCGCCCCGCAGTTTCAGCATGGCCTCGGTGCTGCTCAGGGGCTTGGTGCTTTCGCCGTCAATATGGGTGATAACATCTCCAGGCTGAATTCCCAGCCGCCAGGCCGGGGTGCCCTCGATCGGGGCGATCACCACCAGCCGGTCTTCCTGCTTCTGGATCTGGATGCCCAGGCCGTAGTACTTTCCGGTGTAATCCTCGGTAAAGGTCCGGGCTCCTTCCGGGTCCAGAAAATAGGAATGGGGGTCAAGGGTGTCCAGCATGCCGCGGATGGCCGAAAAGGTCAGTTTCCGGGCATCTTTTTCTTCAAAATACTCTTTCTGGACCAGGCCGGTCAGGGTCAGGACTTTATTAACGCCCTGCTGCCAGGGGTCGATGGCCACCGAAGACCGGCAGACCAGGAAAAGCAGCGGAAATAGTACGATAAGGAGTGAAAGCCTTTTTGATTTCTGGTTCATACTTTATCCGGTTATAGCCTGTTTACAGACAATAAATCTTACCAGAGGGTTATCTCAAAGTAAAGCCGAATCTGGCTTGACTGCCCCCCGGTTAAAGGCTATAGTTTAACTGGCGGAAACAATGTTCGGATCAATTGGCGTTCCAGAATTAATTGTCATCTTCATCATTGCCCTGCTGGTGTTCGGACCGAAGAAACTGCCCGAGGTTGGCAAGTCGGTGGGCCGGGCCATAAGGGAGTTCAAGAAGGCCTCCGACGAGCTGCGCAGCAAGGTAGAAGAGGAAATTAACGCCAGCGAAATCAAGTCCGAAATCAACGAAGTCAAATCCAACCTGACTGAGTTCAAGGACGACCTGAACCAGTTCCAGGATAACATCAAGAAGGACCTGAAAGCCGATGAGCCCGGGGAAGGCCAGAAAGTCACCTGACGAGATGACCTTCCTTGAACATCTCGAGGACCTGCGCAAGAGACTTTTCTATTCTTTCGTGGCCATCATCGTGGCCGTCATTCCCTCCTGGATGTTCAGCCGGCAGCTCTATGCCATCCTGGCCAGGCCGGTTACCCAGTACCTGCCGGAAGGGACCAAGCTGGCCTTCACCACGCTGACCGCGCCGTTCATGCTCTATCTCAAGGTGTCTTTCCTGGCGGCCCTGTTCATCACCTCGCCTTTTGTTTTCTACCAGCTGTGGATGTTCGTTTCGCCCGGGCTGTACCAGAAAGAAAAAAAATATGTTATTCCATTCGTCTTTTTTACCACCTTCTTCTTCTCCCTGGGGGCGCTTTTCGGTTATTTCATCGTCTTCCCCTGGGCCTGCCGTTTCTTCCTGACCCTGGGGCGCGACTTCCAGCCGGTCATCACCGTGGACCAGTACTTCAGTTTTGCCCTGAAGGTCCTGCTGGGAATTGCCCTGGTCTTCGAGCTGCCCACCCTGGTTTATTTCCTTTCCAAGATAGGAATCCTGACCTCGCGCTGGATGGTCAAGAATTTCCAGTATGCGGTCCTGGCCGCCTTTGTGATTGCGGCCGTCATCACTCCCACCCCGGACATGATCACCCAGAGCATCGTGGCCGTGCCGATGATTGCCCTCTACGGGATCAGCATCCTGATCGCCTTGGTGGTTGGTCGCAACAAGGAAAAACGGAGAAAGAAGGAAGAAAAAGAAGCGGCCGGAACCGACCACCTGGCCGGCTAATCCCCCCCCCTTTGAATTTTCCGGAAGTTGGGATATATTCTTATTTTCAGAGTTAGGCCCGGTAAATATGCTGGATAAAAAGAAACTGACTGATTACAGATTGATCGGCCTGACCGGAACCAACGGGGCCGGCAAGGGTGAGGTGGCCAATTTCCTGAGAAAAAAAGGCTACGGTTACGTTTCCCTGTCCGATGTCATCCGCGAGGAATTGCAGGCCAGGGGCCTGGAGGCCAGCCGCGACCACCTGATCGCCTGCGGCAACGAGCTTCGGGAAAGGTTCGGGCCCGACGTCCTGGCCCGCCGGGCGGCCGCCCGCATTAAGGGCCCGACGGTTATAGATAGCATCCGCAACTCGGCCGAGGTTGCCTTCCTGCGTAGCCTGGGCAATTTCATCCTGGTGGCGGTGGATGCTCCGCTCGAGGTTCGCTTTGAAAGGGCCAGGAAAAGGGGGCGGAACGAATCGGCCACCACCCTGGAAGAATTCCGCCGGAAGGAAGAGCAGGAAAAGACCAGCCAGGAAACCGGTCAGCAACTGGAAATCTGCCTGAAGCTGGCCGACCTGACCATCATCAACGACGGTTCACTCGAAGACCTGTGGAAAAAGCTGGAGGAGCTGGGATGAAGAGAAAATTGAGCAGCCCTAAGAAAAGAGCAGGGGTCAGCGGGCCCCAGGACGCAAGCCAGGCGGCACTTCGCGTTTCCAAGGACGAATACTACCTGGGCATTGCCCGGGAAGTCTCGCGCCGCAGCACCTGTTTTCGCCGCTCGATCGGGGCCATCATCGTCCGCGACGACCAGATTATCTCCACCGGTTACGTCGGGGCACCAAGGAAGACCCGGGACAGCCTGGAACACGGCTTCTGCCTGCGCGACAGGTTAAACATACCGCACGGCCAGCGCTACGAGCTCTGCCGTTCGGTTCATGCCGAACAGAACGCCATCATCAACGCCGCCCGGGCCGGGGTCAGCCTGCTGGGGGGCGACATGTTCATCTACGGACGCGACCCCAGGACCAACCGGGAAATCGACGCCTTCCCCTGCTTTATCTGCAAGAAAATGATAATAAATGCCGGCCTGAACCGGGTGGTCTGCTCCACCTCGACCGGCGGTTTCCAGGTCTTCCTGGTGGAAGACTGGATAAGAGACTGGCAGAAGACCGACATCCTGGATGATACCCATCAATACGGAAGGCCAATAGATAATGAAGAGCAGCCCAAGAAAAAATAAGAAGCCCTCATTAGCCAGAATGGCCGGGATTCTTTTAATTCCTACTATTTTAGTAGGATTTTTAGCCCTGTCCACCCTGCCCGGGCAGGAACAGGAGCAGGCTTCTCCCCCATCGGGGTTGCTCCAGCTCCTGGGCCTGGAAGTCTCGGCCGAGTCGCTTGACTATGTTCAGAACAAGACCCAGTTTCAGCTCCATACCCTGCTGACCGAGCAGCGCCACCCCAAGACCTGGAACCTGAGCGAGCGAATCAAGACCGATATTCCCGCTGCCCTGCATATGCTCTTCTCGGTGGACGAGGACATAGTCAAGCGGCTGGAAGAGCTGGCCGCTTCTCCGCAGGAGCTGCTGCGCCTTACCTCGGAAATCAAGAAGACCATCCTTTCCGGCCGGAAGATCTACATCTACGGCTGCGGGGCCACCGGCCGCCTGGCCAAGCAGATGGAAAGCACCTTCTGGCGTCCGTTCTGGAATTCCCTGCGCCAGGACAAGAACCTCTGGCTCAAGGTTGAAAAGAACCTGGGACCGGACATCGCTGACCGCCTTACCGGCGAGATGACCGGAGCCGACCGGGCCCTGATTTCTTCGCTGGAAGGGTTTGAAGACCTCCAGCTCATCGGACGGCTCCAGCTTCTCGACCATAAGGTGCAGAGGGGCGACCTGGTCATCTGCGTCACGGAGGGCGGGGAAACCTCATCGGTAATCGGCACCATCCTGACCGCCCTGGAACAGTGGAAGGAAGCCCCTGGTTACAGCCCTGAGCTGAGTCGTCAGAAACTTTATTTTGTTTATAACAACCCCGATGACCGGTTGAGGCCTTTTGACCGCAGCCGGTCGGTCCTGGAAGAGCCGGGCATCACCAAGATCAACCTGACCACCGGGCCCATGGCCATAACCGGTTCCACCCGGATGCAGGCCACCACCATCGAAACCTACGTGGTGGGCACGGCCCTGCAGGCCGCGGTCTATGACCTTCTATCCGGGTTCCTCAGCGGCAAAGAGCTCCAGAGAATCGGCTTTAACCGCCGGTATGACCTGGTGGAAACGTTGCGCGACTTCGGCCAGGTGCTGGCCAGGGTAAAAGCCGCCGTTCCCCGGATAGCTGACTGGACCGGGCTTGAAGCCAGCACCTATGCTGATAATCACTTCTCCACCTACTTCGCGGACAAAGCCCTGATCACCGTCTTCATAGACAGCACCGAGCGCAGTCCGACCTTCCGGCTCTTTCCCCTGGACACGGTGGAGGAACCAGCCCGCCGCTGCTGGATTCAGGTCTGGACCCCGGCCACCGATAGAAGGCAGGCCTGGCTGAACTTCCTCGGTCGTCCTTTCCGTGGGCTCCGGGAAGATTTCTACCGGCCGCACTTTGAAGAAGAAGTTGACGATCCTTACCTCCGCCGTGCCGCCCTGGAAAGCCTGAAGAAGGCCGGCGATAACCAGCAGGAGCTTTACGATTTTTCCTTTGCCGAGTTCAACCTGAAGAAGCGGGGGCCCGGTCCCGGAGACCTGGGAGTGCTGGTCTGCCTGTCGCCGGAAGAAAATAAACTCCTGGACCCCGGCTCGGCCTTCAGCCGCTTTGCCCGGTTGTTCCTGGAAAAGCAGGCCAGGCTGGTTGTGGTCAGCGTCAACGACCTCAACGAAAAACAGACCGTGGCCCTGGAAGAAAAAATCAATAATTCCTACCGCAAATTCTCTTCCGGCGGAAAGCCGAATCTTATCCAGGTCTGGCTCAACCTAAACCGGGACAATGACCCCTTCCTGCTCAAACAGAACGTCGGCCTGAAGATGGTGCTGAACGCCCACTCCACCGCGGTCATGGCCAGGCTGGGCCGGGTCATCGGCAACACCATGACCAACGTCAGTCCCAGCAACCTCAAGCTGATCGGCCGGGCCACCTACCTGATCCAGTCTCACGTCAACGACTGCCTGCGCCAGCCGGAATGGATTAAAAAATATGGTCGGCGACCCGAAATCAGCTACGGGGAAGCCAACGCCGTTCTCTATGATTCCATTGCCTTTCTAAGGGACAAACAGACCGTGGCCGGCCAGACGGCCGAGGTCGCCCTGTCCATCATCAGGATCCTGGAATCACTGCGCCTGAAAAAAGGAGTGACCAACGAGGAGGCCCTGACCATCCTCCAGCAGGTGGGGCTGGCCGATTACCTGCTCCAGTGCCAGCGGTAAGGTATATATTCAGCCAGGATTATTCCTGCTGCCAGAATCAATGTTCGGTTTTCCCGGCCGACCAGGCTCATCTCGTGCAGAAGAACGATTACAAGCAGGCCATTAAACATTGGTTCGGGTCAGCAGACCAGATTGTAATGTCCCCGCAAGGCCCAGACCTTAGAACTGGCAGCTTCGAGGCCCCGGGAAGAGGAGCCGGAGCCAAAATAATCCCCTGGAATTCACCATGAATTCTTAATTTTCCTTTCTGACGTAATCAGTGCCGGGAAATCTGGAAATTCCAGTCAGGTGATTTAAACCCGGCAGCCGGGATGAGCCCAAACTAAAATCTCAGGTGGCCTGCTGAAAAATAATTTAAAGAACCGACAGCGTTTCAGTCGACAGCCGACTCGCAGAACTCAGAGCTGCTGGCTGGGGGCCGCGTAGCACGGTGGTTGCACCCGGGGCCGCCTCTTCTTCGGACTTTTGACCTGGGGATAGACATAGACCTCGCCGGCATAGTTCCTGAGGACCACTTTCTCGTCGGAAATCGATTGGACGTACTCGGGAATTAGCGGGATCTTGCCGCCGCCGCCAGGAGCGTCGATGACGTACTGGGGAACGGCCAGGCCCGAAGTCCAGCCTCTCAGGCCCTGGTAAATTTCCAGGCCCTTCTCCACGGTTGTCCGGAAATGGTCCGTCCCCTTCACATAATCGGCCTGGTAAATGTAGTAGGGGCGCACCCTGACCGTCAGCAGCTTCTGCATCAGCCTTCTCATGACTGTCACCTCGTCGTTGATACCCTTGAGCAGGACGGTCTGGTTGCCGAGGGGAATCCCGGCATCGGCCAGCAGGTTAAGGGCCCGGGCTGCTTCCGGCGTGATTTCATCCGGGTGATTGAAATGAACATTCATATATAGCGGGTGGTACTTCTTGAGCATGTTGACCAGTTTTTCGGTTATTCTCTGCGGCAGGAAACAGGGCACCCGGCTACCCAGGCGCACGATTTCCACGTGGGGAATGGACCGCACCTGGCTCAGGATGGCTTCCAGCTTGTCATCGCTCAGGATGAGCGGGTCGCCTCCGGAAATGATCACGTCGCGGACCTCGGAATGGTCCTTGATGTAGTTGATCCCGTCTTCGATGTAGCGGGGATGGATCTTGCTGGGGTCGCCGACCTTTCTCTTCCTGGTGCAGAAACGGCAGTAAGAAGCGCAGCTGTGGGAAACCAGGAACAGCACCCGGTCCGGGTAGCGGTGGACGATGCTGGGAACCGGGGAGTCCAGGTCTTCTTCCAGCGGATCCTCCTGGCCAGAATTTTCGGCCAGCTCAGCCAGATCCGGCACCACCTGTTTATAGATGGGGTCACCCTTTTTCTTGATCAGGCTCGCATAGTAAGGAGTAATCTGGATCTTGAAGGCCCGGCCGACTTTCCTGACCTCTTCCAGGTCCAGGCCGAAATGCTCGGCGATGTCTTCGGGCGTGCGCAGGCTGTCGCGTAAGATTCGTTGCCAGTCTTCCATTGTCTCCTTTTCTCACTCCTTTGAGCGAAAATATTTTCCGAAGATGACCCGGTCGTCTCCGGGACGGTAAAAATCCCGGATGCGGGCCACTTCGGCATATCCGAGTTTTTCATAGAATTTTCTGGTCGGTTGATACTTGGGCTGGGAAGAAGTTTCTATCAGGACCAGGCGACCGTTATTTTTCTTCACTTCATCTTCCAGCCAGCCCACCAGCTGCTGTCCGTAACCGCGGCCCTGGGCCCCCGGAGCCACTGCAATCCAGTACAGGTCCCAGGTGCCTTCGGTAAGCGGGGTCGGACCGTAGGTCATGTAGCCAACCACTTCTTTCTTTTCATTTTCCACAACCACAATGTAATAGTCGCGCTGCTCAGGATTATTAAGATAAATATCTATCAATTCTTCGGCCACCTGGACTTCGCCCGGCGTGAAAAATCCGGTGGCCCGGATGAGGTCGAGCACCGGCTGGCGGTCAGCTTTTGCCATTGGCCGTAACATTGCCTTCCTTCCTTTTCCTGGCGTTGGCAATCAGCAGCTTCCAGAAATCCGCGTAATCGATGCCGGCAGCCTTCAGGGCCCGGGCATAGCCGGCATCCAGGCTGATGTCCGGGTTGGGGTTGACTTCAAGGATGAAAACTTCCCCCTGCTGGTTCATTCGGAAATCCACCCGGGCATAATCCCTGCACCCCATGGCCTTAAAAGCGCTGACGGCCAGGTCCTGAAGCTTGTGGCTGAGATCTTTTTTGATCGGAGCCGGGCAGACGGGCGGTGTCGACTTGTAAAGAATGTGATCCGGATACCACTTGGCTTCATAACTGCAGATGTGGGGATAGCCCTCCGGCATTTTAGAAAAATCTATCTCGGAGACCGGAAGAGCCCGGGGCTCCCCGTCCTCCAGGACGGCCACGTTAAACTCCCGGCCGTCTATGTACTCTTCAACTATGGCCGGCTGGTTGTAGGTTTTAACGATTTTTTCCACCCTGGCTGCCAGTGAGGCCTGGTCGTGGACCACCGATTCCGGGTGAACCCCGATGCTGGCATCCTCGGAATTGGGCTTGACGATCACCGGGAACTTGAGGTCGACCATCTCCTCGGCCGAGGTGATGAGCTGGCTGGCCGCCACCGGCAGGTTGAAGGAGCTGAGTATGGCTTTAGCCTGGTGCTTGTCCTGGCAGAGGGCCAGCGTCCGGGAGCTGTTACCGGTAAAGGGAATGTGCAGCATTTCCATGACCGCGGCCACGTTGGCTTCCCACTGGGGATTGCCGAAGAACCCCTCGCACAGGTTGACCACCACCTCCACGTTCAGTTCCTTAAGGCGGCGCAGAAAGGTAAACATGCTTCTCTGCAGGGGAATGATGGTGGCCTCCACCCCGGCCTTGACCAGGGTCTCGCAGACGACCTCGGCCACCCTGGCCACCGAGTCCTCGGAAACTTTTTCCGGGCGGTAGATGAAAGGCTCGTAGGTGTTGAAAGCCACTCCGACTTTAGGACCGTCAGTGGCCATCGGCTCCTCCGAGACCCAGGGAACTGGCCGCCGGCCTGAACACTTCCCGGTAAAAATCGACCGGGAGGCCGTATCTCTTGCCGGCTTCCCAGACCACCCGGTTGATGAGCTGGTCATAGCTATAACCGGCGGCCCGGGCCGCCTTGGGCAGGCAGGAATTCTCTTCGGGATTGGGCAGGATGCCGGGCAGCGGATTTACTTCCAGGATGTTGGGCACACCCTTGTCATCGAGCCGGACATCGATCCGGGCCCAGTCGCGTATTCTCAGCACCCGGCAGGTATCTCTCACGGTATCTTCAATGGCCTTTTTCAATTCATCCGAGATGTCGGCCGGGCAGCAGAAGATTTCCAGCGGCCGCTCGGGAGTATCCCAGACCCACTTGGCTTCGTAGGAATAGATTGGCCTGGCCCCGGCCGGTAGCTGGGAATGGTCAATTTCCACGATGGGCAGTATTTCCAGGTCGGGATAATTGCCCAGGACCCCGACCGTGAACTCCCGTCCGGTCAGGAATTTTTCCACTATGGCCGGCTGGTCATACAGTTTTTTTATCTCGGCAATTTTGGCCTTGAGTTCCCGGCGGTTGCCGACCACCGAGTTATCCTTGATGCCCTTGCTGGAACCTTCATAAAGGGGTTTAACTATCAGCGGGTATTTCAGCCGGGGCGGAATTTCCTCGACACTTTCTATCACCCTGAAATCGGGATTAGGTATTCGATGGTAAGTAAGGATTTCCTTGGCCCGGGACTTGTCCAGGCAGATTCCCAGGGTCAGCGGGTCAGAGCCGGTGTAGGGAATGTTCAGCATTTCGCAGATGGTCGGGATGTGGGACTCGCGGTTCGGTCCGAAAAGTCTTTCGGCAATGTTAAAAACCAGGTCGGGCTTTTCTTCCATCAGGCGCAGGTAGGCCTGCTCGTCGGATTCAATCAGGACCACCCGGTGAAACTTCTGGAGGGCTTGCTGAACGGCAGTGATGGTTTCATCGCTGTCACATTCAGCCAGCAAATCAGGTGGGGGTTCTTCCCCTTCTTCGGCCCGGTCTTCAAAAAGAACCGACCCCAGCGTTCTGGCCATTCCCTGCTTGGAACTGAAAAGCAAAGCGATTTTCATTTTCTTTTCTTCACCCGTCGCCAAAAAATTTTTAAATGCCTTCCCCCAAAATTTTTTTAATCGCCGCTTTCAGTTTCATTTTTATTTTTCATTTTCAATTGTATATATACAGCATTTTTTCTGGATGTCAATACTTTTTTGGCTTTTTTATACTTTTTTTTGTGTAAAGGAATTTTAAGCCACTATTAGTGGTGGCGGACGATCTCCTTCACCCGCATCAGCTGAACCTGGTAGGAACGTTCGATTTCCTCCAGGCGGGAGGAGATGGAGTGGATGGTTTCCTTGAGGCTGGGAATTAAAATATATTCCAGGGCGTTGACCCTTCTTCTGGTCACTTCAATTTCGTGGGCCAGGAGTTCCAGCTTTTTCCAGAGGCTGCAGAACTCCAGGAGCTCCGGCAGAATTTTCTTAAAGTGTTTAACGGCCACGTCAAGTTCGCTTTCGGTCAGAAACAGGTCATAAGCTCCCGGCTCAAAACCGGATAGCTCAAACTCGGGAACGACCAGGTTCAGCAGCCGGCCCTTCTCCACCGAAAATTCGAGCTGGCCATCACCCAGGAGCTCCGCTATTTCGGAGGCCGGTTGGGCAACGCGGACGGCGGCCGTGGCCGCGGTGATGATTTCAAATTCCCGGTCGACTTTTTCGTGCAGCTCGGCCAGCCGCCTTGAGGCCTCCAGTAGCTGCCGCATCAGCTCTTCCAGCTTGTCCTTGAGCAGCTTGTGTCCCCTCTCGGCCAGGGACAGGCGTCGGCGGAGCCGGAGCAGCTCCATCCGGTTGGGATTGACCTTAAGCTTCATTGACCTTCTCGCCTCCCGCTGCTCCGGCCGGTGAATAATATTTTTCCAGGTACTCCGGCCTGATTCTCTTCAGCTCTTTCTTCGGAAGCTGGCGCATCAGTTTCCAGCCGAGCTCTATGGTCTCCTCGATCGTCCGGGCCTCGAATTCTCCCTGCCGGACAAATTCCGTTTCAAACAGGTCGGCAAACTTCAGGTACAGCCGGTCCAGGTCGCTCAGGGCCGCCTCGCCCAGGATCAGGGCCAGTTCCCGGGCTTCCTTGCCGCGGGCATAGCAGGCAAACAGCTGGTTCAGCACGTCGGCATGGTCTTCCCTGGTCTTGCCCGCACCTATTCCTTTATCTTTTAAACGCGACAGGCTGGGCAGAACGTCTATCGGCGGGTAGATGCCCTTGCGGTGAAGTTCCCGGCTCAGGATCACCTGCCCCTCGGTGATGTAACCGGTCAGGTCTGGAATGGGGTGGGTCTTGTCGTCTTCGGGCATGGTCAGGATGGGGATCATGGTGATCGAGCCTTTCTTACCCTTGATGCGGCCGGCCCTCTCGTACATGGTGGCCAGGTCAGTATAAAGGTAGCCGGGATATCCACGCCGGCCCGGAATCTCCTTCCTGGCAGCCGAGATTTCGCGCAGGGCCTCGGCATAGAAGGTCATGTCCACCAGGATGACCAGGACGTGCATGTCCAGCTCAAAGGCCAGGTACTCGGCGCAGGTCAGGGCCAGGCGCGGGGTGGCGATTCTTTCGATGGCCGGCTCGTTGGCCAGATTCAGGAACAGCACCGCCCTCTCCAGGGCCCCGGTGTTGCGGAAATCCTCGATGAAGAAGTTGGCCTCTTCGAAGGTGATGCCCATGGCCGCAAAGACCACGGCAAATTTTTCTTCCTTGCCCAGGACCTTAGCCTGGCGGGCAATCTGGGCCGCAATCCGCGGGTGGGGCAGGCCGGAACCAGAAAAAATCGGCAGCTTCTGGCCGCGGACCAGCGGGTTCATGCCGTCGATGGAAGAAATTCCGGTCTGGATGAACTCCGAGGGATAATCCCGGGCGTCAGGGTTGATAGGGCTGCCGTTGATGTCCAGGCGCTTGCGGGCGATGATCTGCGGCCCGTTATCCCGCGGCCGGCCGGAGCCGTCAAACACCCGGCCGATGATTTCTTCCGACACCGGCAGCTGCTGCGACCTTCCCAGGAACCGGACCCGCGACTTATCGATGTCCAGGCCGACCGTTCCCTCGAAGACCTGGACCACGGCCTGGTCGGTGGAAACTTCCAGCACCGTCCCGCGGCGCAGGTGACCCCGGGAGTCTTCTATTTCCACCAGCTCGTTGTATTTGACGTCGGCAATTTTTTCCACTATGACCAGCGGCCCGACGATGTTGGAAACTGTCAGGTATTCTTTGTGCATGGGCTTCACCTTAAAACTAAAGTGCCTTGAAAGAAGCGTCCACTTCTTTCTCCACCTGGAGCAGGGCTTCTTCCTCCTCCGGCAGATATTTCATCTTGGAAATCCGGTCGCGGACTTCCAGGGAGACGATGTCGCTGAATTCCTTCCCGGCCTCCAGGGCCTCGTTGGCCCGGTGGTGAAAGTGAAGAATGGTCCGCAGCATCAGGTACTGCTTGCGCATGGAAGTGTAAGTGTCCTGGGGGTGGAAGGCATTCTGGTGCAAAAAATCCTCGCGGATGGAGCGGGCCGTTTCCAGGATCAACCTTTCCTTGAAAGACAGCGATTCCAGTCCGATCAACCTGGCAATTTCCTGGAGTTCGGCCTCCAGCTCCAGCAGCTTCATGGCCTCCTGGCTGAGTTCCACGAAATCCTCGGCCACCTTGTCGGCAAAATACTTTTTAAGAGAATCGCGGTAGAGCGAATAACTCTGCAGCCAGTTGATGGCCGGGAAGTGCCTCATGTTGGCCAGCCGGTCATCCAGTGCCCAGAAGACCTTGACCACCTTGAGGGTGGCCTGGACCACCGGGTCGGACAGGTCGCCGCCGGGCGGGCTGACCGCCCCGATAACGCTCAGTGCCCCGATTCTTTCTTCCGAGCCGGGGCAGATGACCTTGCCGGCCCGCTCGTAAAACTCGGCCAGGCGGCTGGCCAGATAGGCCGGGTAGCCCTCGTCTCCCGGCATTTCCTCCATGCGCCCGCCGATTTCCCTCAGGGCTTCAGCCCAGCGGGAAGAAGAGTCGGCCATCAGGGCCACCGAGTAACCCATGTCGCGGAAATACTCGGCAATGGTCATCCCGGTATAGATGGAGGCCTCGCGGGCCGCCACCGGCATGTTAGAAGTATTGGCGATGATGACCGTTCTTTCCAGAAGCGGGCGCCCGGTGTTGGGGTCCTTGAGTTCCGGGAAACTAAGCAGAAGGTCGGCCACCTCGTTGCCGCGTTCCCCGCAGGCCACGTAGACTATGATCTGGGCATCGGACCACTTGGCTAACTGGTGCTGGACCACGGTCTTGCCGCTGCCGAATGGACCGGGGACGCAGGCCGTGCCACCCTTGGCCAGCGGAAACAGGGTGTCGAGTATTCGCTGGCCGGTGATCAGGGGCTCAAAGGGCATCAGCCTTTCTTTAACCGGCCGCTGTTTCCGGACCGGCCAGACCTGGAACAGGTTCAGTTCTTTAATTTCGCCCGATTCCTTTTTTATCCGGCAGACAACTTCACTGACCTTGAATTCTCCTTCCTTGATCTCGATGATTTCCCCGTCGCCGTTTTCAGGAACCATGATCCGGTGCTGGATGAGCGGGGTTTCCTGGACATAGCCGATGATGTCTCCGGCCAGGACCCTGTCGCCAGCTTTTTTTATCGGTTCAAAAGGCCAGCGCCGCTCCCGGTCGAGAGCCGGAACTTCTATTCCCCTTGAAACGAACTCTCCGTGCTGAGCCCTGATGACGTCCAGGGGGCGCTGGATTCCATCGTAGATTGACCCCAGAATTCCAGGCCCCAGCTCCACCGACAGAGGCTTCTCTGTCAGCACCACCGGCTCCCCCGGGCCGACACCGGTAGTATCCTCGTAAACCTGGATATAGGCCTGGTCATTATTGAGTTCAATTATTTCTCCGATTAAGCCCAGGTGACCGACCCTGACCATGTCGTACATCTTGGCGCCGAGACACTCGGCCGCCACCACCAGGGGACCGGCCACGCGAATTATTTTACCTTGTCTCATTTTCTTTCCTTCCTCTGGTAAAGAGTGCATCTGAACCTATGGCTTTGATTGAAAGTTCCCTCATCAGATTTTCTACCGATTCCGAGCTGGCCCGGAAGTCGGAAAAGCCGACGCAGACCGGAGCCAACCTGTGGCTGAGCTCGGCCACTTCTGGCTTCAAGACTTCCAGCCAGGTTTCCTGGATCAGGCAGATGTCGTATTTTTCCCGGACCGCCTGGTCCAGCAGGGCCCTGGCCTCCTCCGGGTTGCCCGGAGTCAGGACACTCAAGCCCAGGACCTTAAACGGGGCACAGAAGTCCCGGTCTCCGATTACGGCAATGCGTCCGACTTCAGACATAGGTCTGACTGATCCTTTCTCTTAAGAACTGGGCGGGAAGCTGCAGGAACTTTCCGGCCAGGACTATCCGGACGAGCTTCAGCTCGTGCCGGCGGGCCAGCCCGTAGGCAAAGAGCGGCTCGGGTCCGAAGGTTATCTGCCTGGCCTGCCTGAGATAATTCAGCGACAGGTTTTCTATTTCCCGCTCCAGGACAATCAAGCTCTCCCTGGAAGCAAGATGTTCCGTGGCCAGCTTCCAGAGTTCTCCAAACTGGCCGGACCGGAGCAACTGGTAAAATTCATCGAAACCGGCCTGGTAATTTTCCTGGAATAATTTCTTTTCCAGCCGGCCACCGGGAATAAAATTCTCGGCCAGCCGGTCTTCCGGTAATTCCAGGTAACGGCAGCGCAGGAAGAGCTTCAGGTTGGCCAGGTCCAGGCGCAGGCGGAAGTAATCGCGGATAAAAGCATTCTCGGTCTCCTCCAGCCGGCGGGACATCTCGACCGGGTTGTCAGCGGCCAGGTAGGCATGGTAGAGGGGCTTTTCCAGGAACAGCTCTTCCAGGTTAAAATCCAGGGCCATTCTTTCCTTGAGCAGGACCCGGTCCAGCTGGTCGGCATTTTCAACCAGAAGCAGATCTTCGCCGAACTTGCCGGCGTCGGAAATCAACTCCAGGGCTCTTTCCGAAGTTTCAGCCTCGGCCGCTTCCCGGAAAACCTGGTAAGGTATAAGGTAGTTTTCCAGGGCCCGGACCCGTCCGACGGCGAAGGCATAATCCAGAACAGCCACTTTTGTTGTCATCTCAGATTTTTAACCACTCCAGAATATCGTTCTCCACTTCCTGGGAAAGCTCCTCGAGCAGCTTCCCCGAGGGCAGCGCTTCCTGCTTGAGCCCTTCCCTGGAAACGATCTCCTTTTTCAGCTTGACTTTTTTAAGCTCCTCTTTCTCCAGGGCCGTGGCCAGGACTTTATTGATCAGGGCCCGCCTGGTCTTGAGCAGTTCCATTCTTCTCTGCAGCTGGGCCTGGGTCACAATCCGGCTGGCCTCCAGCCGGCCCTCGGCCTCGGCCTGGCGCAGGATGGCCTCAGCCTGTTCGCGGGCTTTCTGCTCGGCTTCTTTCTTTATCTGTTCGGCTTTCTCCCGGGCTTCGGATAGAATCCTATCCACCTCCTGCCGGGCTTCCAGCTCGATTTTTTCCAGGATTTTTTCCAGACTCATCGGCTTCCTGATTTCTTCAAATCTTGATTCCGTTCAGCAGCAGCACGGTGGCCAGCAGCCCCAGAACGGCATAGGTCTCAACCAGGGCGGCCAGGACCATGGGCTTGGTCATTTCTTTTGGTTGCTTGGCCACCATGTAGATACCGGCGGCGCAGACCTTGCCCTGGTGAATGGCCGAAATCAAGCCGGCAAAGGCCACCGGGAAGCAGGCAAACATGATCTGCAGTCCCTGTTGCACGGTGGGGGCCAAAGCCGTGCCCCCTATCAGGCCAAGCTTCAGTATCACCAGGAAGCCGCTCAGAAACCCGTAAATGCCCTGGGTGCCGGGCAGGGCCGCCAGCAGCAGCATCGAACCGAACTTTGAGGGGTCCTCGCTCATCACGCCCGAAGCGGCCTGGCCGGCCAGGCCGACCCCGATGGCCGAACCGATTCCAGCCAGGAACACAGCCATGGCTCCGCCCAGGATAGCCAGTGTTAAGCCTAAGCTCATTTCAGTCCTCCTATTAGAATCCGGGATGAAGAATCTATCATCTGATAAACTCCACGTACTTGCTTTCGAGTTTTAAGGGCTTGAAGGGTTTGCCGCCGGCCTGGTAGAAGCGGGTGAAGAACTCAACGAACTGCAACCTCATCGAATGAACGAAGGCACCCAGAAAGCTGATGCCAAGGTTGAACAGGTGCCCGCCGATGAAAATCAGGATGGCCGCCAGCCAGCCCACGTAGGGAATCTTCCAGGCTATCTGGAAAAGGTTGTTGACCACCATGGCAATGACCCCGGTCGATAAACCCAGGGCCAGGATCCGGGAATAAGACAGGGTATCGGCCAGGTAGCCGGAAATCCCGTAAAGGGCATAGAGCCCGCTGAAAAAGCGGGCCAGCGGGTTTCTCGATTTTGAACTGAAAAAGACTATGCCGCTGGCCCCCACCAGGGCCAGGATCCCGAAAACCGGCTTTTTCAGGACCAGGTAACCGACCAGGGCAGGCAGGAGGAGCAGCCAGCCACCCTTGACCGCGATGGCCCCAACCCTGTTACCCGAGCGGTATTCTCTGACCAGGCTCAGGAAGGTGGACAGCATGACCTGGATGAATCCCAGCACCAGGGCCAGAATCATGAAGGGAATCGGGTCCTGGAGCGGGTCAATCAGTAACAGCGACTTTATGGGGAAACCGAACCAGCCACCGACCAGCGTTCCCAGGACAATGTTTGACAGGCCGAGGTAGAAAAGAAGCTTAAGGAAAAGTTCGGTCTCGCCTTTTGGCCTGGCCAGCTTCAGGTAAAGCAGACTCAGCAGCGACACCACCAGCCCGTACCCGGCCTCGCTGACGCACAGGCCCACAAACACGAAGAAAAACGGCGCCAGGAAAATGGTCGGCTCTATGCTCCGGGGCTGGGGCAGGCCATAAAGACCGGTGATGATTTCAAAGGGCCTGACGATCTCCGGGTTTTCCAGTATGACCGGGGCTTCTTCCAGTTCTTCTGGCCTGGGGTCCCTTATTATTAAATGAATATGGTCTGAATATTTCGTGATCCGGTGGCGGAAATTCTCTTCCTCGGCCGCCGGAATCCAGCCCTGAAGACAGCCGGTTTTCTCGGTCAACCCGGCCCGGCTGGCCCCGGCCAGTTTCTCTTTTTCGCTCAGCAGAACGTCGTGGACGGCCATCAGGGCCGGACGGTGGACGGCAAACCCGGCCAGATCCTTTTCCAGCTGTTCTACCTGTCTCTTTTTCTCTTCCCGCCTGCGGGAGAGCCCAACCAGGACATCGGCCAGCTTCTCCTCCCCCTTCACTCGGCCGAGGTAACCGCCAAGAGAGATGAAGACGGTCTTAAGCTCAGAAAAGATGCTGTCGACTTCTTCCCTGGCCGTTTCATGGTTTATGATCAGAATAAATACCCGGCTTTTCTCTTCAGACACCACGAAAAGCTGGGCCGGGATTTCCCGGAACTTTTCCTGGATCTGTTCCAGGTCCTGGGGCTGGACCTGGATGAGCTGGACCTGGCAGTGCCTGAAACCGGTCAGCTCCTTGAGCGGAATGGTCAGGGCAGCCAGTGGTCTGAGGAATTCTTCCTCCCTTTCCAGCTGCTTTATTTCCTGGAGGAGTTCGTTACGTCGGGCCTCCAGGCGCTCATAATCTTCAACCACTTTCTGGTAGCCAAAATCCAGCAGGGCTTTTCTCAGGGCAGCTGAATACTTCGGCCTGGGAGCCAGCAGTTTATCCAGGCCCTTTTTTTCTTCGGGTTCGGGCAGGCTCTGAAGCAGGCGGTTGATCCGGGCCAGCCAGCGTTCATGCTCCGAGGTGTCAACTTCTACCGGCTTCAGCTCCAGCTCCTGGAAGGAGACCGGGTCGATCTGGGCCACTCCCAGCTCCTGCAGGTATGACAGGAATCCTTCCAGCTCGCCGGCCGGCAGAAGGATTTCAAACCTTTTGACCCGGGAGATGGCCATCAGTCAACCTTCCTTGACTCCACCAGTTCCAGCAGCCTGGCCGCAGTCCTGCTCACCGCCTGCTCAAAGTTACTTTCGGCAGTCTTCAGTATTTCGGCTTTCTCGGCCTCAGCCTGCTGGCTTATGGCCCTGGCCTCGGTCCGGGCTTTGTCCACCATTTCTTTCTTCAACTGTTCGGCCTGCTTTCTGGCCTCAGCCAGTATTTTTTTCCGGACTTCTTCCGACTCTTCGGCTGCCTGCTTCACCAGGCCGGGAGCGGTCCGGGTCCGGGCTTCTTCCACCATCTGCCGGGCCCGCTCCTCGGCTTCCCTGACCTGTTGCAGGGCCTGCCAGGCCTCATCCCGAACCGGGGTCTCTGTCTTTAATTCTTTTTCTTCCATGGCTCTATCCGCCTTTGATTTCAAAAATCATATTATATCTTAGTCGCCGGCCATTTGAACCATTTCCGTCCTGACTTGGAGACCGGCCGGACTGGCCGGCTTCGGCTCAGGCCATGATTTCACGGTAGAGATAATAAGCTTTTTCCGGCAACTTTTTCTTCCGCCAGCTCCCGGCCAGAGCAAAGACCTTTGAGTCCGGCTCCAGCGGTGGCAGGTTAAATTCCAGGAAAGCTCCGGCCTCCGCCAGCCGTCTTAAAAAATGATAGGACTGGCCGCGATCGACATGGATAACCGGGCGGCCTCCGTGTTTTTTGATTTCTTCTAACAGGTCCAGGATCATAATTTCCGCGTCTTCTTCAAGATTCTTGTTGGAAATATGAAGCCAGCAGTTCTTTAGACAGACCTGGGCCAGATTTTCTTCCGGTTTCTTATGATGATAATAGACCAGAGTACTACGGCTGCGGCTGACCTCCTCGGCCAGTCGGGCCAGGATTTCCAGCGGCCTGTCTTTTTCCCGGCCGGAGACATAAATTGCCTGAAAAAGCTCCACATTATTCCAGAGGGCCGAGTCTTCCTTAAGCTCGCCCTGAAGGAAATAGAAAAGGCCGCAACCCAGGGGCTCCAGCACGAGATGAATATGGTTTAAGACTTGAAAATCCTGGCGAGCAGCATCGGAAGTATAAAGAGAAAATGGAAATTCTCCAAGCCATTCCAGTTCCTCGGGGGACAGGCGGCCGGTGTCCAGCAGGGATACCAGGATTTTCCCGGTCGCGCTTTTTTCCAGGATGTCCTTAAGGGGTGAGAGATCGTACAGGTCATCCCTCAGGATCAAACGGCTGCCCTTCGGCATCCGTTCCAGCTGAAGTTCCAGGTTGTCCAGAGTCATGGAATATAAAACTTAACATCTAAGCCTGGTTATGTCAATGATACTCGGGAGGTCGGCCACGGCCAATTTGCCCCCATTTTCCAGGCGGTGGCCATAGCCAGAATGATGTAAAAGATTTACCCCCAAAGGCACTTAAGCGAGATCGGAGCAATAGCAGACTTCAGCTAAAACAATCTCAAAACGTGGCAACCCGAACCTGACAGGTACCTGTAAGACGTCCTGAGAATGGACATTATTCGATGGCGTAGCTTATGACCAGGAGAAGCTGGCGGCTGCGAACCCGGATTGGCTGTTCACCGGGGGCCGGGGCCGGTCCATCGTACAGGTCGGCCAGCCCGAGCTCGTATCGGCACTCGACCGCTATCCTTCTCCTGTTGACGGCCGCCTCGAACCCCAGTCCCAGGACCAGGGCCAGGTCTGTTTTACCGGTATAGCCCTTTATATCCGCTTCCTCAACTTTCTCGAATATCCGGCTGGCTTCGGCCCTGTGGAAAAGCTGGTAACGATGCGAAAGGACAAAAGAGGGGTCCAGCCCGGCCAGAAGAAACGGACGCGATTTTTTCCACAGGTGGGCTCTCAGGAGCAGGGGAAAGGAAAGTTCCCTCAGCTGAAACTCATAACGGTAAGCATCAAAGAAGCCGGTGTCAAAGCGGTATTGCCCGCCGGTTTCTTTATAGAGCACATCAACTTCAAACTCCAGCATCCGCGACAGAAAAAACTCCAGGCCCAGGCCGCCAAAGAATGAAAACCGGCTATTCCGGAAGGGACTCAAGGTGTTGCCCTCATCCAGGAGAGGGGGATAATTGCCAGAAAAAGGGCCGGGCCAGGGCCGGGAATAGCTGGAATAAATCGGCCCCAGCATTCTCTTAAATTCGGCCGCCTCGACTGAGCCCAGTAAAAGAAATAACGTAAAAATTAGAAACCACGCCGTCTTTTTCATCCTGGCCTCCAGCTCAATGCCCGAATGACCGGCAGATATTCTTTCTTTATAAGCCAGCCTTAAAAACCGGCATTAAAAAAAATAGATTCCTCCTTGGCCTTTGTCAATTACCAGCCGGTTCTGTGCTTAATTGGGGTTGAGAGGCAGGGCGGTCTGGGGTATGATTTAGCCGTTCAGGTTAATCAGCAATGAAAAGAACGTTCCGGGCTGGCAAAAGCTCCAAGGCTGAGATTTCAAAGCCCAAGTCCTGCCTGGTGCTGTTTTCTGGTGGAATTGACTCCACCACCGCCCTTCACTGGGCAATGAGGCGATATGGCCTGGTACAGCCGGTGATCTTTGATTACGGACAGCGGCACCGGGTGGAGATTAAGATGGCCAGGAAGACCTGCCGCCGACTGGGACTAACCCCCAGAATCATCAGAGTGGACCTCCGCCAGGTCGGCGGTTCTGCCCTGACCGACAAAAAAATATCCGTGCCACAATTCAAGAAGAGTGAGGATATAAAAAAGGGCCTGCCGGTTACCTACGTCCCCTTTCGCAACGGAATATTCATCTCGCTGGCTGCGGCTCTGGGCGAAAGCCTGGGGATTTTTGATATTGTTTGCGGCTTTAACGTCATCGACTCCCCCAATTACCCTGACACCACGACCGCTTTTGTCAGGGCCATGAACAGAGCCATCAACGAGGGGACGGGGGCCAAGCTGGGCCAGAAAAAATTTAGAATAATCGCTCCTTTCATAAAAATGAAAAAGTCTGAAATAATAAAACTAGGCTTAAAACTGGGTGCTGATTATTCTTACTCCATAACCTGCTATGCCGGCCGCGAGGTGCCCTGTCTGCGCTGCTCGGCCTGCCTGCTCCGGGCCAGGGCCTGGAAAGAAGCCGGACAGGAGGATCATTTGCTGGCGCGCCTTAAAAAGGAGGGGAAAATATGAGCTGGAAACTTAAAGTTCGGGATAAATTTTCCGCGGCTCATTACCTGCGGGAATATAAAGGTAAATGTGAAAAGCTCCACGGCCACACCTTCCAGGTGGAAGTGGAAATCACGGTCAGAGAACTGGACAACACCGGGATAGGTATTGATTTTACCGAGATAAAAAAGAAGCTGGCAGAAATCCTGCCGGACCATACCCTGCTGAATGAAGCTTTTGACTTCAACCCGTCGGCCGAGAACCTGGCCCGCGAGATATTTAAAAGGATGAAAGCATTCTACCCGGTGACCGCGGTCACGGTCTGGGAGTCGGAGGATGCCGCTGCCACCTACACTGAAGATTAGGGAGATTTTCTTCTCGGCTGCGGGTGAAGGCCTGCGCCAGGGACAGCCGACTATTTTCGTTCGTTTTTCCGGATGCAACCTCCGCTGTTCCTTCTGCGACACGAAGCATGCCTGGAAGGGAGGCCAAGAGCTTTGGCCAGCAGAAATCCTGGATGAACTCGCGCTTCTCAAGAAAAAATATAAGACAAACTGGGTTTGCCTGACTGGCGGGGAACCATTGCTGCAGGATGTTGGGACACTGGTTCGCCTGCTGAGACGAGCCGGCTTCCACGTTCACGTCGAAACCAACGGAACCCGGCCTGTGCCGGTTAAACCCGACTGGCTGACCGTTTCGCCCAAGCCACCTGTTTATAAAATTACCTCCGATTGCCTTCGGTTGGCTTCAGAAGTCAAGCTGGTGGTCGTCAGGAGCCTGAAGCTGGAAGAAATTGGAACAATCAGGCAGAAGTTTCCTGAAAACATCCCGCTTTTGCTTCAACCTCAATCCAACGCCGCCTGGAGCTATAAGAAAGCCTGGAAGCTTTACATTCAGGCTATCCGGGAAGGTCTGCCCAATCTCAGGCTGTCCTGCCAGCTTCATAAAATTTATGGAATAAAATAGCGCTACTCGGTTTTTTTCTTGAAAAGATGGTGGCCGTTGCGGGTCAGGTAAACGCCCAAGAAAATCACCAGGGCACTCAGGACCTGGAGCCAGCTTATCCGGTCCCCCAGGAAGATTACCGCGGAAAGGACGCCGAAGACGGGAGTCAAATTGCTATAAACGCCGGTTCTGGCTCCGCCCACCCGCTCCACCGATTTATACCAGACGACAAACCCGAAGACCAGGGCCAAGGAGCCAGAATAGACCAGTCCCAGCCAGCCGCCCGGCGTCACCCTGGAAAAATCGGCCCGGGAAAATTCCCTCCAGGCAAAAGGAAAATAAAAAGCCGTCCCGATGATGTTGGTCAGTCCGGCTAGCTTGGTGGGCGAAATTTTCTTCAGCACCGGCCGGGCAAAAATCGTGTAAAAGGCCCACATCAGGCCGGCCAGCAAGATCAGGAAAACGCCGGAAACTTCGGCCCCCTTCAGGTTAAAGCCGTTAGGCCGGCCCAGGACTATTCCATAAAAGCCGATAACGGATAGAACAATTCCCAGCCAGCCGGTCCAGCGCAGTCGCTCCAGGCCAAAAGCCGTGCTCAGCACGGCGATGAAAATCGGGGTCATGGCATTGCCCATGGATACCAGCGAAGCCGAGGTCCGGCTCAGCCCGGTGATGAAAAAGACCTGGTAAAGGGTGATGCCGGTCAGGGCCAGGAATACCACCCGCGGCAGGTCCTTCCGGCTGATGGCGAACCCTTCCCGGCTGCGCCAGATGATGAAGGCATAGATCAGGGCCGAAAACAAAAACCGGGCCAGGTTGAAGGCGTGCGGCGACAGCTCGGCAAATGAAACCTTAATGACAGAGACATTCGCCCCCCAGACCATGGTGGTCAGGAGCATCAGCAGGTCGGTCAGTCCGAAGGCCGGGGCACGCTCGGCCACGGGCTTAGAGCTTACACCCTTTCTATAGACCGAAGAGCCGGGCAGCCCGGCAGTTGACGACTCCGAACTCGAATCAGCGGCGAGGCCAACCGGCTCGTTCTGACTTTTTATAATCGTATTCTCTCTATCCATTTTTTTCTTATTGCTAAATATAAGGGCGGGAATTTACCTCATCAACCCCGGGGATAGCGGGCTTCAACCGTGGACTTCAGACCGCCCCGCGGGGTGAATTCTCCCCTGACCAGGGCTTTCTTTGGCCTGCAGGCTCTGACCACATCTTCCAGGATGCGGTTGACCGCATTTTCATAGAATATGCCCAGGTTGCGGTAAGCCAGGATGTACATTTTCAGGGACTTGAGCTCGATAACCTTCTTGTCCGGAACATACCACAGGGTAATTTTCCCATAGTCGGGCAGACCGGTCTTGGGGCAGACCGAGGTATATTCCGGAATTTCAATGGTAATTTCATAATCCGGGAACTGGTTGGGGAAGGTCTGAAGCTCGGGCAGCCGCGTTTTGAGCCCGGCCCTGGCTTCTTTTTCCCCGTATTCTGGCTTCTCTGCCGCTTTCTTGCTGGCCATTTTCTTTCTCGCTTAAATGATTAATTTTCAGTCATTAATGATAGCCCAAATCGGGCCCCCCGGCAACTAGCACCTCGCCCTGGCCTGATCATCTGCGCAACCGGGACTATACAGGCTCAATAGCCAGAGAAGATCGGCTTCCGGGTCCTGGCTTTCCTGGCCACCGGCCTGGCCTTCTGGGAAGAAGGGGAAAAAAGAAAAGCCCATAGATATCTGTCGCCAGGTCGAGGTGAAAAATTGCCCGGACTCGATAACCGGCCGGCTCCGGGTACTGAAATAAGTCCCGGCCGTCAAGCCCCATCGGGAAACAGGCCCCGTGCTTAATAACCAATCTGCCCGTGATAGTCATTATCTCCACGGCCACCTTCAACAATTCCGCAAGTGGTCCCGCCGCCTCTAAAAAGCCGAACCTGTCCGCAAAAATAAATATAAAGGAACCTGCCGACTGAGGGATGATAATCGGTGCCCAGATGATCGTTCGGGGGATAAATAAGCCGTTATTATTTTAATAAAACCAAAAGTCTAATATAATCATCAATCGCCAGCACAATTAAAACAGATCTTTATCTGGCCAATGTTTTAGGAGGTTAGCTCATGGCGGAATGCCGGGTGGAAAAGAACCTGAAAAGATGCAACTGCTCCTGGGAGCCCTGCGAGCGCAAGGGAATCTGCTGCGAGTGCCTGGTCTATCACTGGAGTCACCGAGAGCTTCCGGCCTGCTTTTTCCCGGACGATGTTGAAAAAACTTACGACCGCTCCCTGGAAAGGTTCATAGAAATATACAAGAACAAGAAATAGAAAACGGGCGGAGCCATTCCCGGGTTTATCTGGGCCCTAAACCTCTTCAACCCACCAAAAGAATCTTGACCTTTGATTCACATAATCCAGTAATTTGTCGCCAGGCTTCTTGGGAAGCGTATTTTCCTTTCTCGAAATTACGTTGTTTGTCTCGACACCTCAGATAGCCGGCCGAAAACTTAAAGAACAGAACGTTCAAACTAACCACGCGGGCCACAACCTTCCAAGCAGAAGGTCAGCCAGGCCTGGATAAGATCCCCGGCTCAGGAAGTATGGTCGTGGATGATGCGCCAGCCTTCGGGAAACTTCTTCAGAACCAGGGTGAAGACGCCACCCTTTTTCTCTCCCTTAATATCAACATTCCACCTGCCCAGGACCAGGGCATAATCGCGGCCAAGAACTTTAACTTCCAGGTCGGAAAAATCCAGCTGGCCCATCCGGTCGCCGGAATAACCTTCCTTATACCTCTCCATCAGGGTTTCCCAGCCCCGGACCCGGTTGGCCCCGGATTGAAAAGTCAGCTGGTCCGATTTCCAGTAATAGGCCATGTAACCTTCCAAGTCACCCCTGTTCCAGGCTTCCTTCTGAAGTTCCAGAACTTTGAGAATTTCCCGAGTTGGACCCAGGGGTGCAGCAGCCAGGGATAGGCTGAAGAACCCCAGGATCAGTAATCCCGCGAAACACTTTTTCATGTCCCTGATCGGCTCCTTTAACCAAGATAATAAGAATCTTAATACCCGGAGAGGCCGATGTCCATTGGATTTATAGATTACCTGTTTCCGGTTGGATTTAAAAGGGAAGAATTTATATCATAATCAGTCAAAAGGTTATGATGATTTTTATATAATTTGCTTCAAGAGGAGTAGTTCCATGAATTATTCCCGCAAATCCTATTTTTATAAATCCCTTAAAAAGTTTCCGGTCGTGTTCTTGCTCTTGGGCATTTTCCTGCTCCTGCCAGACCTATCAACAGCCGCCGCTAAAATGGCCAGACAAGATCAGCATGGCTCTGATAGTTCCTATGAGAAATCCGCGGCCAGGAGTGAAGACAAGGCCAGGGAGAAAGAGCAGGTCGCCCAAAAGTCCGAAGAGGAGCAGGCTGCCCGACAGGTGACCGAAAAATATGAAATCGTGGTGACGGCTCCGCGGATTGAGATTCCCCTGAAGCAAAATCCGGCTGCCACCTCGGTGGTTGAAACGTCCGTGCTGAAAAGCCTCCCCCGCACCATAGCTATCGACGAGGTGATGAAGCTGGTACCCGGGGTCAAGGTTGATAACCAGGCCGATGGGGAGCGGGTTCACATTTCCATCCGGGGCGAGGGCATTCTGACCGAACGCTGCACCCGCGGCCTCAGAGCAGCGGTTGACGGAGTGCCCCTTGTAGATCCCTCCGGTTATATCTCAGATTTTTATGATGTTGACTGGAGCACGGTGCGCCGGATTGAGGTCCTGCGGGGACCGGCGGCCGCCTTTTACGGTAGCAGCTCTTCTGGTGGCATTATCAACATCTTCACCAGGGACGGCGGCAGCGAACCCTTTTCAGGTTCAGCCAGCCTGATACGCGGGGCCTTTGGCCTCAAGAAGGGCCAGGCCGAGATGGGCGGAACCACCGGTATCATGAATTATCATCTGAGCGGGTCCATCCTGGACGGTAAAGGCTATCGCGACCATTCGGCCTACAGTGCTGACAATCTCTGGGGAAAATTTACTTTCACCATCAGCCCCCGGGTTAAAATCACGGCCGTCACCGGCTGGACCAACTTCTTCAACGAAAATCCCGAAGGACTGAACTTGGCCTGGTTTATGGACGATATAAAGACTTTAAGGCGGCGGGCCAATCCCGATGCCTATACTTTCAACGAATATCAGCGCACCCGAAGGCTGACCAGCGCGGTCACCACTAGCGTGAAATTCTCCGATAGCCTGGACTTCTACGCTTCAGCTTATTACCGCCGGACCCAGTATAAGGAAGCGGTTCCCTCATCAGTCATCCATCGCGGGCTTGATACTCCCGGCTTGACTTTGCAGCTAAACCATCGGGCCGGGCAGGGAAAATTCAGGAATTATTTCAGCCTGGGCCTGGACTATGCCCACCAGGCCATTGATGAATTCAAACACCCCAACCTGGGCGAGGCGGTGGAAGGACCGGAGTTTCTGTCCGACCAGAATATGTACCAGAACGCCATAGGAATATTCTTGTTGGACAGAGTGGAGCTGGGGCCATTCTGGGGAGTGTCGGGAATAGTGCGGTTTGACCGCCTCAGCAACCGGCTTGAAGACCATCTCCAGGCCGGTGGGGTTGACCTGTCAGGCCAGGTCTCCTTCCAGAGAGTTACGGGCAGGCTCGGCTTGACCTGGAATCCTTTAAGCAACTTCGGACTCTATGCCAGCTGGGGAACGGGATTCCTGCCCCCGGGAACCGAGGAGTTGGTTAATAACCCCTATGCCTATGGCGGCTATAACACTCAACTGGTGCCCGCCACTTCAAGCGGCGAAGAGATCGGCGCCAAGGGAACCATCGGTCAGAAAATTAGCTATGATTTGGCCATCTTCCACCTTAACACCAGGAATGACTTCGGACGATACCGCAGGCCTGACCGGCCGCTGGAAACTTTCTATGGAAATGTCGGTTCGACCAGAAGATATGGCCTGGAAAGCTCGCTGGCCTGGGTGCCGGTTGAAAACCTGACCATCCAGGCAGCCTATACCTATTATCATTTTAAGTACCGGACCGTTGACACGCTCGCCGGCGAGACCCTGAGTGGAACCTGGGTGCCCAACATCCCGCAGCATCAACTCTACATAGATGGCGAATACAGACTGACCAGAAGGCTCAGCCTGGGAGCGGCCCTGGAGCATGTCAGTTCCTGGTACATAGATTCGACCAACCGGATTCTGGAAAACGGTTACGGAAAGACCGACCCGTACACCCTGGTTCATGTTCGGGCCTCATACCGGTTTGAATTCGGAGGGACTCCCTTCGAAATCAGGCTGGCCGGGAGAAACATCTTCAATGTTCTGTATTACGGGTTCACCGAGCCAGACCCGGATGGGAACTCCTACCAGCCGGCTCCAACGGCCGAATGGTCGCTGGGAGTCAGGGTGGGCTTCTGAGAATTCCGGTTATTCATCCGGTTAACCGGCCTGAAGCCGGGCAGAAGTTTGCTCTTGAAACAAATTGGAAGGAAGCAGCAGGGATCTTCCGGCCGGAGACAGCACTGCCTCCACAAATAAATTGACCGCAGGGGCACCGTGATATATATTCGTTCATCCTGAGCGGGCCGGTAGGCTTCAGATACGATTTTTAATAAATTAAATTAGGATGTTCATAGGAAGGCTGGATAAACATGCTGTCCGAGAAAAGATTTGTCACCGCCATCAACTGCATGGACGGAAGGGTACAGGACTGTGTCAACCGCTGGCTTAAGAATCTCTACCGGGCCGACTACGTTGACGTCATCACCGCCCCCGGTCCGGTAAAAATCCTGGCCGCCGGAGAGCCGGAGTTCATGATGAACTCAATCAAGCGCTGCCTGGCCGTCTCGACCGAAAAGCACCGCTCCCCGGCCGTGGCCATCGTCGCCCACCACGACTGCGCCGGTAATCCCCTGCCAAAAGAAGAACAGCTCAGTCAGCTGTACCTGGCCGCCGAGAAAATCAGGGAAAACTTTCCGGGACTCAAGGTTCACCTGCTCTGGGTAAACGAAGACTGGCAGGTCGAAGAAGTTATATAATAGCTGGGAAAAGATATGAACGACAAGAGATTCCCCCACCTGTATGGGCCGGTGCCGTCGAGGCGCCTGGGGTATTCGCTCGGGGTTGACCTCCTACCCTTCAAAACCTGCAGCCTGAGCTGTGTTTATTGCCAGCTGGGACGTACCAGGAAAACCACCATCAGGCGCGGTCAATTCTTTTCAGCCAAACAAATCCTGCAAGAAGTGCAAGAATTTTTAAAGAGTGGAGCCCGGGTTGATTTCATCACCTTCTCTGGCTCTGGCGAACCAACCCTGAATAAATCGATCGGCTGGCTGATCAGAAAAATCAAAAAGATGTCCGGTGTTCCGGTGGCCGTTCTTACCAACAGCACCCTTCTTTCCCGCCCGGAAGTAAGAAAAGAACTGGCCGCGGCCGACGTGGTTGTGCCCTCGCTCGACGCCGCCAGCCAGGAAGTCTTTGAAAAAGTTAACAGGCCGCATCCCTCGCTCCGGGCCGAAAAAATTATCGAAGGTCTGGTTAAATTTCGCCGGCAATTCAAGGGAAAGATCTGGCTGGAAATTCTGCTGGTTAAAGGAATCAACGACTCCCCCGCCCATCTTAAGAAGCTCAAAGCCGCGGTTGAGAAAATAAAGCCCGATAAGATTCACCTCAACACAGTGGTCAGGCCCCCGGCCGAAAGCCAGTCCCGCCCCCTTTCGCCTGAAGAGATGGAGAAGATCAAGGAGTTTTTTGGAGAGAAGGCGGAGGTGGTGGCCAGCTTCAGGAAGAAAGAGCAGGAGAAGGTCCCGGAGAACATAGTCCAGGCCATACTATCCATCGTCCGCCGGCGCCCGGTTAGCCTGGAAGACCTGGAGCACTCCCTGGGGCTTACCAGGGAAGAGCTGAGCCTTCATCTCCAGCGCCTCATGGAACAAAAAAGGGTCAGGATGGTCAGGCATCTTGACCGTGATTACTTTGAACCGGCCTGATACCTTTTGAGCCCCATCCGAATGAAAACAAGCTTCTTTCCCTGTTTACCTGTTTCCAGCTTCCATTCCCCCACTCCCAAAATCAGGCATTCAAGCTTACTTCTCTAACGGGGGGCCTGGAGTTCCATTCCTATTTAGTTCCGATTTTACAGCCGGTTGGGCCACTGGATTTTATTTCCCGGAGGACAGGCCAGGGGTTCCGGGAACTGAAGCTCAGCCCAAAATTTTTAAGATAAAAAATTTGAATTTTCTAAAGGAATTTTTATAAAATATTCATGCTCAGCAAAATCCAACTAAGGAGTATGCCCATGACTTTGCTTAAGGCCATTGAAGGAATCGGCGATGTTTTTATGGAAAAGCTGAAAGAAGCCGGGGTTTACAATGTCAAGCAACTGCTCAGGGCGGGAGCCACTCCAGCCGGCCGCAAGGAACTGGCCGAGAAGACCGGCCTCAGCGAAGCCCAGATCCTGAAGTGGGTTAACCGGGCTGACCTGATGCGGATTCGCGGCATAGGAGAAGAGTACAGCGACCTGCTGGAAATGGCCGGGGTGGACACCGTGGTGGAGCTGGCCCAGAGAAATGCCCAGAACCTCCACCAGAAACTCCTGGAAATCAACGAGGAGAAAAAGCTGGTGCGCCGTGTTCCGGCCCTCAAGATGGTGCGTTACTGGATAGAAAGGGCGAAAAAGCTCCCGAGAATTGTAACCTACTGAGCCGCCGCCGGACCCGATTCATTTTCAGGCATCCTGCCAGGATCCTTAAGCGCAGGACCCTCTCTTACATTTTTAATTTTTCATATTTTCTTAGAGCCCCAAGCTGCCTTACTCCAGCCCGCGGGTATTGATTCTTCTACGCCCCAATTCTTCACATGATAAAGCTCCCTGTGTTCAAGGTCTTCCCGCCCGGGGATGAAAGCGAGCATCAGGAAGTTGTCAAGAAGTCATTTTTGCTCTGCTGCGGTTATAACCGGGGCCCGACAACCAGCCTCCGGCTGCCGGCGGAAAACCCTAACATATGAATGGTTATTCATATGTCAGGGGACTAAACTTTTTGATCATGGACCTGGCCGCCGACTTTTCAGATGTGGAGACTCTGCCTCGAATTACTCCGGACCGAAAAAAGCCTCTACCGCCCCTTATTGTATTTATTTCTGAAAAAGTAATAGGCCGGGAGCCCGGCCAGGACGGTCAGAATGGCCACGCCCGACGGCCCGGGGCTCTGCAGCAACCCCAGCACCAGGATACTTACCCCGGCCAGCAAATAGACCACCTGGACCAGCGGAAAGCCCGGTAGCTTAAGGTTATCCGGATGATTTTTTCTCAGCTTGAAAACTCCCACCACGGCCAGGATGGGGAAAATTCCCAACGAAAAGCCCATGTAAGTCAGGATATGCTCAAAAGTCCCGGAAACGACGATAGCCGCGGCAATCGCCCCCTGAAGCCAGATGGACAGGGCCGGCACCCGGCTGACCGGGTGAACCCGGGACGCGAACGGAAAAAATAGTCGGTCCGAGGCCATGGCGTAATAGACCCTCGGGCCAATGATGATAAAAGCGCTCAACGAGGAGAAAAGGGCAAAGGCAATCATTATGGACAGAAACTTTTCCCAGCCAGCCCCCAGGAGCTTACCAGCGGCCAGCCCGCCCACCGAAATCACGCCCTTCATCTCCGCCGGTGGAACGGCATAGACATACAGCAGGTTCAGTCCCAGGTACAGCAGGATGACCACTCCCGTGCCCAGGAGCAGCGACAGCGGCAGGTCCCGGCGTGGATTTTTTATCTCCGACCCCAGGTAGGCCGAGGCGTTCCAGCCGCTGTAGGCGAACATAATCCACATCAGCGACAGGCCAATTACCTTTAGCGAGGAAAAATCGGCCGGAAGCCAGTCGCCGCTCGTGAAATGACTCCAGCTCCCCCGGCTGCTGGCAAAACCGATGGCCACCAGGAAGAGAATCAGTCCGACCTTGCCAGTGGTCAGAACATTCTGGACCCGGGCCCCGGGCTTCAATCCCTGGACGTGAACCAGGGTGAAGGCGAGAATCACCAGGATGGCTATGGCTTTCTTGGTGACCACTGGCAAGACAGTCACCCCCAGTTTCAGGGGCTCATCCAGAACCGGGAAAGCCCTGGCCAGGTATTCGCTGAAACCCACGGCCGAGGCGGCAATCGGCGCCGAAAAGCCCACGAAGAAGGAAACCCAGCCGCTCAGGAACCCGGCCAGTGGATGGAAGAGACGCGACAGAAAATAATACTCTCCCCCGGCCCGGGGAAAGGCCGCCCCCAGCTCGCCGTAGCTCAGGGCCCCGCACAGGGCAATGAGTCCCCCCATCACCCAGAGCGCCAGCATCAACAGCGGATGGCCCAGGTCGCGAAGCAGCAGCCCGGAAGTGGTGAAAATTCCGGCCCCGATCATGTTGGCCACCACGATGTTACTGAGCGACACCGGCCCCAGGGTCTTCTTCAGTTCCGGTTCATTCCTGCCGGCAACATCCATCTTCAGCCTGCCTTTTTTCAGATGAGCAAAATCTACTTTATGGGCGGCGGGTGGTCAAGGATTTTTTTGCGTGGCCCCGCCCGCAGGCCACACCCTGGCCAGGCGATATCCGGCTCTCCTGCCTGGAGCGTGGCGAAGAAAAATCAGAAGCTTGATACGTCTCTTTTAAGATTGATACTTTTGACAGGAAACGGGCTTTTGTGGTACTTGAATAAATGACCTCGGGTCGCAAAGTCCTCCGAAGGAGATACCATGGGGAAAACAAGAAAGATAGTTCTGGTATTGTTTTGCTTCATATTGATTTCATCCAGTTTGCCTCCCGGCCAGGGCCTACTGGCCCAGGAGGTCCGCCTGGACGTGCCCTTCGTTCCAACACCCTACGAGGTCATTGAAGACATGCTGAGGTTTGCCGAGCTCAAGAAAGGTGACATTCTCTACGACCTGGGCTGCGGCGACGGGCGTATTGTCATCGAGGCTGCCCGCCGGGCTGGAATCAGGGCCGTGGGGATTGACATCGACCCGGAAAGAATCCGCGAAAGCCGGGAGAACGCCAGGATAGCCGGCGTGGAGAACCTGGTGGAATTCCGCAGGGCCAATATCTTCGAGGCCGACTTCAGCGAGGCCACCGTCGTCACCATGTATCTCCTTCCTGACGTCAACATCCGCCTGCGGCCCACCATCCTTAACCTCAAGCCCGGAACCCGGATCATCTCCCACCAGTTTGACATGGACGAGTGGCAGGCCGACCGCATGACCTACGTGCCCATAGACCTTTACGTCCATACCGTTTTCCTGTGGATTGTCCCGGCCAACATTTCCGGCACCTGGGACTGGAGTCTGAACCTGAACCAGAAGAAAACGGACTGCCGCCTGGAAGTAAACCAGGCCTACCAGTACTTCTCGGGAAAGCTCTACCTGGGAGAACAGGTCCTTCACATTCCCGAAACCAAGGTAGAAGGGCCGAAGGTGGAATTTTCGGTAATTCTGCCCGGCACGGCCGACACCGAGCTTGTCTTCAACGGCCAGGCCGAAGGCGATCAGCTGAACGGCACGGCCACCCTGGTCCAGGGCAAAAAGAATGCCCGGCAGACCTGGAAAGCAACCCGCCGTCCTGGGACAGCCACCCCGATAGAGCGCTGATAGCTTTAAAACTCAGGGGTTTAATAGTCCTGAGGATTTTTAGTCTCCTGGATTTTATGAGCCGGTGTTGAGTCTTATCAAGCAGGTTTAAAGCCCTGAAGAGCCTTTTTTCTTAAAGCTCAATGAGATTCCCGACCGGCTCCGGGAGTCAATAATAGTCTCCAGTTCGGGATGAGAGTAAGCGTAATCCAGAAACTCCCTGATGCCGGGCTGAAGCCAGCGGCTGCCCCGGCCCTGCCCGACATTGTGGGCGGCAAAACAGCCACCCGCTTCGAGCCTGGGCAGCACCGCCTCCAGGTAATTCCTGTACCATTCCTTGTCGGCATCGCAGAAAACAAAATCAAAGGGCCCGGGTAGAGCCGGCACAATTTCATGGGCATCACCCAGCCTGGCTTCAATCAGGTGGTCCAGGCCGGCTTCCTTGAAGTTGGCCAGCGCCTGGCGGTAGCGGTCCTCGTCAATTTCTATGGTCACCAGCCGACCGCCGGTCTTGCTCAGGGCCCAGGCAATCCAGATGCCCGAATGGCCGGTTGAGGTGCCGATTTCCAGTGCCCGCCTGTAGCCATGCTTGATAACCAGGTCATAAAGGATCTGCCCGTCGCTTTCCGGGACATTCATGTCGTGCCAGGTATAACGCCGGCTTTCCAGGAATTTTTTTACCCGCCGGTCAAGGGCCGTTTCCTCGCTCTGCACCTTGCCGATACCCGAGGATAGGGTGACGGCTCCTAGCAAGATGAAGGCCAGCAGAAGCAAAAACGCAGCCATCCTGTTGATAATACTAGGTTTAGCTTTCGCTGTCATTTTCATTTGTTCCAGATTTTTCACTCCATCGCCATCAATCTTCATATTTCACCATTCCAGTTTACCAGATTTTGCTGTCCCGGGCCCTGCATTTCTTCTGTCCCCAATTAGACTAGACCCGGACCCGGGACTGGCTGGCAGAAGAAACTACCTTTTGACAGCAGCCTACCATGCTTTTATTTGTTATTTACCCAGGCTCTGCCGGCAAATTTTTACTTTTCTTTTTCTTGCTTTTATGTTATTAGTAATTCTCAAAGCTTAAGGTCTTATAAGTGATAACCGAAATAAAAGAACCGGCGGTTGATCCCTTTTTTAGTGCCAGTCCGGCACGGTTTTTAACGATAAACAATTCGGAACAAGGAGTCTTTCATGTTTCCTAATACCCACTTCAAGAATGCCAAGAAATACTGGTACATGGGCAAGCTTTACGATTGGTCAGAAGGCATCTTCCACCCCATGATGCACGCCCTCCACTACGGAACCTGCACCTTTGAGGGCATCAGGGCCTATCCCACTTCTAGGGGCCCGGCCATTTTCCGGCTCAAGGAACACATCGACCGCTTCTTCCACTCGGCCCAGGTTATCAAGATGAAAGTCCCCTACACCAAAGAAGAAGTCATAGAAGCCTGCCGGCTGATCGTGCGGGAAAACCAGCTGGACAGCGCCTACATCAGGCCGTTGCTGTTTTATTCTTACGGCAACCTGGGCCTGGTGCCCAAGTTCTCGCCGGTGGAATTGCTGGTTGGAGCCTGGGAATGGGGCGCCTACCTCGGCGAAAAAGCCAGGCTGGGGGTCAATGCCTGTATCGTCCCCAAGCGCCGAATTCACAACTCGCAGCTCGACCTTTCGGCCAAGCTGGGCGGAGTTTACGTCCAGTCAATGATCAACGGCACCGAGGCCCGGGAAAGGGGCTACGATGAAGCCATCTTCCTCAACCTGGAAGGCCGGGTGGCCGAGGGCCCGGGTGAAAACCTATTCGTGATCAAAGACGGAGTACTCCACACCAACGACCGCTCGGAATCGATCCTGGAAGGGATCACCAGGACCAGCCTGCTGGAGATTGCGGCCGACCTGGGCTACGGGACTAAAGTGGCTCCGATTACCAAGGACGACCTCTTCAAGGCCGACGAGGCTTTCTTCTGCGGGACGGCCGTGGAGGTAACCTCGGTGGTTAAAGTGGCCGATTTCTCTGAAAACCCGGTTGACGGCCCGGTCTATATCCTTGGCAACGGAACGCCAGGACCGATTACCACCAGGATTGCAGAAGAATATAAGAAGGTGGTCACCGGCCAGAACCCGAAGTTCGAAAAGTGGCTGACCTACGTCAGGGATTAACCGGTCGGCGGCTTAGCTCCTGACAGTTAAGTTCTCTGTCTTTCCCGGCTTGCGCCCTGTCAAAAACACCTTAATTTACCAGGCCACCCGGACAGCCTGTGACTTGCCACTTATGGATTTAGCGGGAGGAAAAAAGTTATAATTTGATAGCTTATAATTTCTCAAAAAGAGGCTACCCAATGAAAACTTCAAGGCCGGGAAGAAAAGACCCTATCAGGAAAATGAAAAAAGCGCATTGGTTCTGCTTATCTTTCATACTCCTTCTTTTATTCAGCCTAACTTATGGCCAGAATATTCTGTCCTCGCTGGGCGAAAAACAGAATTACCGCAGCAAGAGGATTTCATCCTTTGACCCGACCGGCGGCAACCGCGACGCCATCAGCATCGCCCCCGGCCAGACCGCGGTCCTGGCCGAGATCAAGGGGCCGGCGGCCATCCACCATATCTGGTTTACCATCTCGGCCGAAGCTTTTTATGGCCGCAAGCTGGTACTGCGGATGTACTGGGACGGGGAGGATACCCCCTCGGTCGAAGTTCCAGTCGGCGACTTTTTCGCCGTCGGTCACGGTCTGAACCGCAACCTGGTCTCGGTGCCCATCGTCCGTTCCTCAGAGGGCCGGGCCCTCAACTGTTACTGGTTCATGCCCTTCCGCTGGTCTGCCCGTATCACCGTGACCAACGAAGGCAGCCGCCCCGTAGGCTCCTTCTATTACTACATAGATTACCGGGAAGTCGACGACCTCAAGCCTGAAGTCCCCTACTTCCATGCCCAGTACCGGCAGGAATTTCCCTGCGAGCCCGGGAAAAACTACCTCATCCTGGACGCCGTCGGCCGTGGCCACTACGTGGGCTGCAACCTGAGCGTCCTGCAGAGGTCCATGGGCTGGTGGGGAGAGGGGGATGACATGATTTACGTGGACGGGGAAGAGTCGCCGTCCCTTCACGGCACGGGCAGCGAGGATTACTTCTCCGACGCCTGGGGAATGAGAGAGGGCAATAATCTTTATTACGGCTGCTCGCTCCAGGAAGAAGACTTCCAGGTGGGGGCCAAGGCCACGGTCTATAGATTTCACCTGCCCGACCCCATCCCCTTCTCCCGGTCGATAAGGGTCACCATAGAGCACGGCCACGCCAACGATCGCTCGGATTTCTACAGCTCGGTGGCTTACTGGTACCAGGCCGAGCCGCACAAGCCATTCCCACCCTTCCCGCCGGTCGACCGGCGGTTGCCCTTTGCCCTGGAGACCAGTGACAATTTCACCCAGCCGCTCTGGGTGAAAATCAATAACGTTGAAGGCCCCGAAACGACCTACCAGGACAATGTCAGCGGAACCAGGATAACCGCGCCGACCCTGGCCACTATTCTTACTTCCTATTATGACCAGGGCGGACAGCGTTACCAGGCAGTCGGCACAGAAGGAGCCAGCACCGGCTACCGGGCGAAACTCACTCTCAAAGCCAGCCTGCACGACATTTATGATATCCAGGTTTATTACCTGAAAGGGCCGGGAATCGGCAACTGGTCCATCCTGAAAGAAATTCCAAAGACGGAAGAAAAGGCCAGTTCAGAAGAAGAAAAGAAAATCGACGAAACGCAGGAAAAGATAAAAGAAGAGGAAAAGAAAGAAGTCCTGGAAAAGCAGGAACAGGTGGAGCCCGTAACCCCACCCGAGCCCGAATACCAGACCCTGGCCAGGGTCAATGGCTATGGGCCGGACACTACGATCGAAACCCTGACCATCAAGGCCCAGGAACTCGTGATGGGAGAAAATGTTTTCTGGCTGGAAGTAGCCGGAAAGGACGTCAGGTCCACGGCCTCCGACCTGGCCATCGTCGGGGTTAATCTCATCCCGGCCAGGCAAAACTTCGCCCTGGACTGGTACCTGATAGGACCCTTTGACGCGCCCGACATGAACAACCTGACCACCGTCTATCCGCCGGAGCAGGATATAAAGCTTAACAGGTCCTACCAGGGTAAAGGTGGCTTGCCGGTGGCCTGGAAGCAGGTTAAAGCCCCGGCCAGCGGCTACGTGGCCCTGAGCCAGCTGGTCCAGCCCAACGAGCAGGCCATCGCCTACGGCCTGACCTACCTGTATTCGCCCGAAGACCGTGAAGTGGTTCTTCTGCTGGGGAGCGATGACGGGGTCAGGCTGTGGGTAAACGATAACCTGGTCCACACCAACCCTTCATACCGCGGCGCTTATCCCGACCAGGACAGGGTCAAAGTCAGGTTGCAGGCCGGCTGGAACAAGGTGCTGATAAAGGTGCTGCAGGGTGCCGGGGGCTGGGGTTATTACCTGAGGATCCCCGACCCGAAGGGCGAGTACCGCTGGAGCGCCCGCCCGACTGACAAGTGACGAGCCAGGATAATCCGCTCTCTGCCTAAGCAAGAAGACCATTGCCGGCGCAGAGGCAGAGAATTCTTAAGTGGCAATCCACGCGGGTGACTTCCATTGTTAAGGCTCCCTTTCCCTGAGAATTCATTATTCGTAATATCCTTAATTAAAAGCACGCCAGATTTTTGAAAATTTTGAAATTAATAATTGAAGCCGGGTTCTTTCCCTGAATTTTCTATCCTTGAACGGGAGAGGTCACCATCGCCCCTGATAACTTGCAGTTTAACTAAGAAAGGCGGGCTGTGGACAAATTTGTTCCAAAAAAGTGAGGGAAAAAAAATGGCACAGGTGAAATTTCTATGAAAAGAAATTTCCTAAAAATTTTAAGATTCAGACATTAGACAAAAGATCGCTCTTCCCGCAACCCAAGAAGCGGCGATTTCAAAATTTATTAAATTTGCAGCAGTTCGTCGGCCTTCTGCCGGATTATTTCCAGGGCCTGGCGCACATGGCGCTCCTCGGTAGTTCTCTGCCCTACGACCAGCCGAATGGTGTACTTTCCGTTAAGCGTGGTATGGGTCATGAACAGCTTTCCGGTGGAATTGACCGCCTCCAGCAGCTTCCGGTTGAGTTCGTTGAGGCCATCTTCCGGGCGCCCGTCATTCAGCCTGAAGCAAACCAGGCTGAAGTACACCGGGGCCAGGATTTCAAACCGACGGTCCTGCTGCAGTTCATCGCGGAAGAGCTCGGCCAGGTGAATGTGGCGGCGGATAATTTTCTTGATCCCTTCCACCCCGTAGCTACGCAGCACAAACCACAGCTTCAAGGCCCGGAAGCGGCGCCCGAGTTGAATGCCCCAGTCCCGGTAATTCTTGACCACGGCATCAACCCCGGTCTTGAGGTATTCAGGATGAATTTCAAAGGTCCGGGTCAGGACTTCCGGGTTTTTGATAAAGAAGGCCGAGCAGTCAAAGTTGGTCAGCATCCACTTGTGCGGGTTAAAGACCAGGGAATCGGCCAGCTCCGCTCCTTCCAGGACCCAGCGTTTCTCGGGCAGGATGGCCGCCGTGCCGGCATAGGCGGCATCCACGTGCAGCCAGAGGCCGTATTTCTGGCAGATTTCACCGATTGGTTTTAAGGGGTCAACCGCCCCGGAAGAAGTGGTGCCGACCGTGGCCACCACGCAGGCCGGCTTGAGCCCGGCCTTGAGGTCATTTTCAATGGCCCTTTCCAGCTCGCCCGGAATCATGGCAAACTCGTCATCTACCGGTATGTGAACCAGATTCTTTTTACCATAGCCGGCAATCTTTACCCCTTTGTCCACGCTGGAATGGGCTTCCCGGGAGGCATAAACGCGAAGGATTTCCCTGAAGCCTTCGTCATTCACCCTGAAACCGGTTATTTTTTCCCGGGCCGCGAGCAGGGCGCACAGGGTAGCGGTGGAAGCGGTATCCTGGATGACCCCGGCATAGCCCTCGGGCAGTCCGATCATTTGCCGCAACCAGTCCATGACCACCTCCTCCAGCTCGGTGGCCGCCGGGGAGGTCTGCCAGACCATGCCCTGGGTACCCAGTCCGGCCGCCAGCAGCTCCCCCAGGATGGAGGCCGGACTGTTATTTGACGGAAAGTAGGCAAACCAGCCCGGATGCTGCCAGTGGGTAATCCCGGGCATGATAATCCTGTTAAAATCTTCTAAGATCCTGTCCATTTCCTCGGGGTGGGCCGGGGGTGAAGGCGGTAACTGGGCTTTTATTTCTCCGGGCTGGACGGTGGATTTTACCGGGTACTTTTCCGCATTTTCCAGGTAATCGGCCACCCAGTCCACCAGTTCATGGCCATATTTCCTGAATTTTTCCTTGTTCATGAGGCTTTCTCCTCCAAAACGGGCCTCTGGCCGGGGTTTTCAGGCACAAAAAGGCAATTATTCCGCCAGACATCGGTATTTTAACCCCGGAAGGGCTCAAAATTAAAGCCTTGACCCCAAAATTTTGCATCCAGGACCTGTTTTTTCCCCATATAGCAGCATCCGTCAGAAACTTTCAGGAAAATTTTAAAAACTGTGAAATTTTTCTTGCAAAATTTTTTTATTTATGGTATAATTGTTTTGTTGTTAGCAAGGGGAAAAAGATAATTATTAGAAAAAGCAGCTTTTTATTTCATTCTCTTTAATTTTTCTAACCCTTGCTTCCTTTCGATCCCTTTTTCCCTTATTTCCCTTATATGATTCTTTAATTTTTATTGCCTTCCCCTTCAAAATATCCTTCATTTCCCTGCAACCAAAACGGCTCCCCGTTTGTTTATCCAATTGAGCAAAGATGAGAATAAGAGGAATATTCAGGTTTAATCAGGAGTTAAACCTCAACGCCTCCTTCTCTTAATCCCCTCCTTTCCTTGCCCTTCACCCAGGCCCTGCTTCCAACCGAGCAGGGCTGTATTTTCATTACCTAAATGACCAGAGAGCGCGAAAATCTGGTTCATAACCTCATGTCACTATGACAGGCATGCCCAAAAGAGGTCGGCCGTTTTCTTTCATAATAATCTCGTTACACGTTCTAACGATGGATTCTTTTCTCTGGCTGCGTTTCCTCTTTTCTCCTGCCCTGAGGGCCTTTAGCCCTAACCACCGTGCCACTTCCAAACAGGCCCATTAGACTGGATACTATGTCTTTACCGGAAAGAACAAGGGACTTGACATATTTTTTTTTTTGCTAAAATGGTTTTGTAAAAGGGAAAAAAATGCATAGGGTTGGGAAAACCCTGATTTTTCTAACCCTGTCCTTTTCTTGCCTACGCAGCCTGGTTCCTGGAGTCATCAACCCCCAACAGGTGGTTAGTGATAGGTTACATCGCCAGCATGAACTATTCTTAGTTTTTGATCCCAAAAACCTCTCTCACAGATTTTCGATTATGTATGCCCAGGCTCTATGGAAAAGATTTAAGATGTTCAACTTATCCGTATTCGGAATTTCAACCGGAAATCGCCAAGACACCGAAGAAGCCAAGCAGCTATGCCGGGTATCTTTTCCCGTAATACAGGACGGAGGAATCAAATTTATCGAAAAGCATAACCTGAATGGGTGCTGTGGCGCTACCATGCTTGTCAGTCCTGACCAAGAAATACTTTTCAAGGAAAGCGAGCTTCTCCCGCCTGAGCTGTTGAGACAACTAATAGAAAGACACCTGAACATGGTTGAAATGCGAGCGGAGCCCCCGGTCTGGTCACCTCCTTTTATTGAACGGGAAATTATTCCAGACTTTATGATTTATGAAATAGATGGGCAAAGAAGGACCCTATCTGAAGAGTTAAAAAAATTAAACATTCTCACATTTTTTTCTTCATATTCTTCCTGCCTTTCCTGCAAACATGTGAGCCGGCTTGAGACGCTCCGGAAAATTTCCACGAATGCGGGTGATGGCCCCTTCCTCGGTGTTTTTTTCATGGAGCCTTTTTCTGTTGATGATGTCAAGATGATTAGAACCTCCCAGGGGTGGAATTTCCCTACATATTTGATTCAAAATTTCATGTCAGAAGAGAACATTTTTATAACAGAGGAAAGATTAAAGTGTGATCCCTGGTCTGTTCTTATCGATAATAATAGGGTGGTTATCTGGTCTGAATATCCGGGATTCTCAGAAGAAAGGATAATTAAAGAAATAAACCAGAGAATTAGTAAATTAAAAACGAAGCTGAAATGATAATACGTAGAAGACCAAGCTTTTATATACCCTTTCCATTCATCATGTTATTTCTCTGTCTTTCCACGTCCTGCCACCAGGAAAACCCTGTGCCGGGGGGCCGCAACTTACCAGAAATGGTCATCGCGGCCCGGATATTTTTGGATCTGCAGACCCTGGGTACAGACTTCGAAATTTCCCGGACTTTTTTTCAGACCAAGCTATTCCACATGACCGAAGATTTAACCGCATACCTGATTGATTCTAACAGGCACAGGATCCTGGAAATTGATAGGGAGGGGAGGCTAAGAAGAGTAATTGGGGGTATAGGTCAGAGAGAGATAGATTTGTACTATCCCGTGGCGGTCACCGCAAACGATAAGATGTTGGCCGTCATAAACAACTCCGGTGGAGAGATAAAAATATTCGATCGGTTTGCCCCAAAGATAAGGGTGATATCCAGGAAAGAAACCTATTTCCTTCCCTCACTCATCATCGGCCAGGAAAATGAATTGATTGCGCCAGCGAGAAAGGTCACCCGGTCTATCGCCGAGATGAATGAGGAACCCATTTTCTCCATATTTGATTTCAATTTCAACCAAATCCGCGCTTTTGGTAAAGCCATAAAATGTTCCTCCCACATAGCTCATCTTCACTTTAACCTGGTTGAGCTGTTTGCTGATGGGCAGATCATCTACGGTGCTTATGCCTGCCTGCCGATACTATTCGCCTTTGACCGGCATACTGGAAAGGAGCTATTCAAAAGGGACCTGCGCCTATCAGATATTCCTGAGATTAACCGCGCCCTGGAACGAGAAAGGGAGATCATGGCTGACACGCCGGAAAAACAGAATAAACCAAACCAGATCCGGCTGGTCAGAATGAACAGAGGGATTGGAGTTTATAAGGGGTCCATCTACTACCTTGGGTATGAGAAATTTCTACTGTTCGGCCCGCAGGCCGAGTTCCTCGGAACGCTCAAGATAACTCTGAATGACCAAGATATAACCTCTTATATAGATTGCTTTGTCATTTTGCCGGCCGGAAGGATGTTTGGCCTGGCGACAAGGCCGGAAAACCGGCAGCCCATAATCTTCGAGGCTGATTTATGAACTCATAATTTTATCAAGGAGGGTTAACATGCCAAAATTTAAGCGGCTGGCGATACCAATTCTCATCGTCAGCTCACTCATTGCTGGCTTTTTCTTCACAGTCAGTCGGCCCGCTCTTAGCTGCGGCATTAATTTCTTATGCGGGGATGGGACCTTGCTTTTCTGCGAAACTTTTGGAAATTGCGGCGGACATGAGGTCTGTGGTTATTACAGGTATTATTCGGGAGGGCCCATAAGAGGTATTTTCTGTGAGTGCGGCGGAGCCTGGTGGGGCTCATATTGTGAGGCCGTGCCTCCGATGGTGTAAGACACTTTATCTTGACATTAACTAACTCAGAATAGAATTTGAGATGCAGCAGAGGGGAGCGGTACTTATTGCGATCATTTTCGTTGCCATGCTCATAGGCATTGGATTTTTTAAATTGCACCAATCTATGCGGTTTGAAGAACTAGAATTTATAAAGGAAGGCGAGGAGGAGATCTTTATAGATACGAGAAAATCGGGAGCCAAACTCATCCAGGAATTTTATCTAAGCCGATGGGGAAAATATTATGTGCTGGAACAGGATAAAATTACCGAATGGGACGCCAGTGGAAATTTATGCGGAGAAATTGGATCAACCGGCCAAGGGCCGGGCGAGTTTACAGGGATAATTGGCATGGGGGTTAATGAAGAAAAGATATTCATCAACGACCAGGGAAGGAAAATAATAATATACTCAAGAAAAGGAGAGTTCTTGAGACAATTCCCACTGGACACATTTCTCGCGGGCAATTTTGCCGCCAGCAATGATGATGAAATAATAGGTGTAACCTTATCAAGCACTGAATCAGGCAAGATTGGTCAAATCACCGGATTAGATGCAAAGGGAAGAATAAAATATTTTCTTCAGGAACCTAAGGATCACGGCCTCTGGACTTTGAGGTTCAGTAAAGAAGGGGGAGTGGCGGGTGGGATTATTAACCCCGAGAACCTCCCGGCTTTTATCATATGCCCTGCCGGAAATGGAGTGTGGTTAGCTCACAACTCGCAGTACTTTATCAGGTTTTACGATTATTCTGGAAACCTGGTCAGAACAATTGAGGGGCCTCCCTTTTCGAGGGAGACAACCCCGGATATTTCAAGTCAAAGGACAAGAAATGATGTCCATCGTAGAAACCCAGCGCCTCTTTTCAGTGCATTGATTTTGGATGAATCGAATAGGTTATATGTGATAACCACATCTCGGAAAAGGCGCAAACAAAAAATCTACATAGCAGACATTTATAGTGAAGAAGGCAACTATTTACTATCCGCTAAGTGCCAGGCCAAACCGAAATTGATAAATAATGGATTTTTGTATTTCATCTCGGAAGATCGGGAAGGTTGGCCGGTGATAAAAAGGATCAAGATAAAGAATTACCATGAGATTTTTTCAAGAAGGCCGACCGGGATTCAGAAAAATTAAACTGGCCTTGCCAGCCACAATTCTACTTCCATAATTGACACGGAAACGGAATTTGATAAATTATGATTCGGGTTTAAGAAGCAGGGAAGTCCGTGAGAGGCGGACACAGCCCCCGCTACTGTAACCGGCGACGAATCCCTGATGCAGCCACTGCCCTCCGGGGTGGGAAGGCCAGGGAGGAGGAGGACCCGGGAGTCAGGATACCTGCCCTCAACCCGGCAGCCTCTCTTTTCTTCGGGCGGAAGAAAAGAGGAGCGGCTCAGAAATTTTTTCAAGCGGGGGGAAAGGAAAATGAATGAAACGAAACCTTTCTGCCCGGTTACCCATCCTGCTTTCTCTTTGCCTCTGGCTTCTCAGCAGCCTTCCAGCAGCGGCGCTGGCTGATGACGAAACCCAGCCGCCAAAAATCCAGCACGAGATAGTGGTCACGGCTACCCGCCTGGAAACCCCGGTCAAAGAAACCGCCTCGGCCATCAGCCTGGTCCAGGCAGAAAAGCTGCCACCGGGTGCCACCGTCAGGCCCGAGAGCGTTTTTGCGGGCGTCCCGGGCATCTTTTTCATCCAGACCGGACTGGCCGGTGGGTCTGGTTCACTTTTTATCCGCGGCGCCAATTCGGAACATGCGGTCTTCATGATTGATGGACTGGAGCTCAACGACCCGGTCTCCCCTTCCCGCTCTTTCAACTTCAACCTGTTTAACCTGGCTCTTATCGAACGGGTGGAAGTCCTGCGCGGACCCCAGAGCACCCTTTACGGCTCCGACGCCCTGGCCGGGGTGGTGAACATGGTCACCGCCGACCCCGAAAAGAACGAAGCCAGCCTTTCCGGCCTTTTCGGAACTTTCCGGACTGGCCAGGGAAATTTCAGTCTGGCCCGGGTCTGGCCAAACTTCTTTCTTCAGGCTGAATTCAACACCTTCACCACGGCCGGCATTTCCCAGGCCGGGAGCAGCTATCCGGGAAATAACGAGGCCGACGGCTACAGCCAGCAGAGCCTGGCCCTCAAGCTAAGCTACCGCTTCTCGCCGGACTTTCGTCTTAACTGGCAGACCCGCGGCCTGCTCGGCCGGGCCGAACTGGACACCTTCGGCGGGCCCTACGGAGATGACCCCAACTCTCTCCAGAAATCCCGCTTCCTCTTTAACCGCCTGGAGCTCGACGGTTTTTTTCTCGGCCATCGCTGGCAGCAAAAACTGGTCTTCGGCCTGGAAGCCGGGCGCCGGGAAAATGACAACCCGGCCGATACGGCCCACCCGGACGAAGGAGATTCAGCCCTTTACCGGAGCCGGCTCTTCAAGATTGACTGGCAGAACAATTTCTTCCTGGCCCCGAACCATACCCTCGTTTTCGGGGTCGATTTCCGCCAGGAACAGGGCAGCTCCTCTTATCTCTATTTCAGTCCCTGGGGAAACTACGAAAGCAGCTTCCCGCAGAAAACCGCCTCCCTGCTCGGCCTTTATCTCCAGGACCAGTGGAAACCCTGGAAGAGGCTATCGCTGACCGCGGGCCTTCGCTCTGACCATCACCGGCGCTTCGGCCGCGCCCTGACCTTCAGGGCGGCAGCCTGCCTGGACCTGCCTGAAATCGGGGCCCGGCTGAAAAGCACCATGGGCAGCGGCTTCAAGGCCCCTTCTCTCTACCAGCTCTTCGCCCCGGCGGATTATTATGGACCGGTCGGCAACCCGGAGCTTCACCCGGAAAGAAACCTGGGCTGGGATGCCGGAATTGAGAAGGAATTCAGCGACAGCCTGGCCCTCTCTCTCACCTATTTTGAAACCCGTTACCGCAACCTGATCCAGTTCTACTTTGGCTCTGGCTACCAGAATGTCGGCCGGGCTATAAGCCGCGGCCTGGAAGCCTCACTGGAAGCCAGGTTATTTAAGAATGTAAACATCAGCGCCGGCTGGACTCATCTTAGCTCCCGGGACCTGGACACCGGCAGCCCGCTCCTTCGCCGGCCGGAGGACAGCTTCAACGTTAGCTTTAACCTATCCCATAAATCAACAAGCCTGGCGGCCGAGCTGAACTATATCGGTTCCCGGCTGGACGTGGACTATTCTTCCTATCCGCCGCAGACTGTAAAGCTCAAAGCGGCCACCATCGCCAACCTGCTTTTAAGCTATGACCTCAAAGAACCCCTGACCCTTTTCCTCCACGTCCAGAATCTTTTTAATACCCGCTACGAGCTCGTTTATGGCTACGGTTCGCCGGGCACTACAATTTCCACCGGATTTAAATTAAAATTGTGATTGCCCTTTACGGTTTTCTGCCCCGAAGCAGCCCGCGAGGGAACTTTTAATCTTTTAGCTGAGTGAATGATTCCGGAGTCCCGAGATGGAAGAACTGGAAACCCTGGATAAGATATTCAAGCCACAGCGAATCGCCCTGGTCGGGGTCACCCCCAACCCCAAGAGCGTCGGCGGCAAGATCCTGTCCAACCTGATTACCGGAGGCTACCGCGGCGTGGTCTACCCGGTGAACCCCACGGTGGAAGCGGTCATGGGCATTCCCTGTTTTACCGGCGTGGCCAGCCTGCCCCGCACCCCCGACCTGGCAGTCATCTGCACTCCTGCTCCCCAGGTGCCAAGAATCGTGGCCGAATGCGGCCAGGCCGGAATCACGGGCATAATCATCATTTCGGCCGGCTTCCGTGAAACCGGGCCGGAAGGCCGGGCCCTGGAAGAGCAGATCCTGGCCGAGAAGAAAAAATACCCGGGAATGCGCATCCTGGGGCCCAACTGCCTGGGTGTCATCTCGCCCGGTCTCAACCTCAACGCCAGCTTTGCCGCTGACATGCCGCTCAACGGGCACATTGCTTTTATTTCCCAGTCGGGAGCCCTGTGCACCTCCATTCTTGACTGGTCGCTCGAAGAAAAAATCGGCTTTTCCTATTTTGTGTCCATCGGCAATGCCCTGGATATAGATTTCGGCGACCTCATCGATTACTTCGGCGAGGATGAAAACACCAAGTCCATCCTGATGTACATAGAATCCATCTCCAACCCCAGGCGCTTCATGTCGGCGGCCCGGGCCTACGCCCGGACCAAGCCCATCATCGCCTACAAGGCCGGCCGTTTCCCGGAATCGGCCGAGGCCGCCTCTTCCCACACCGGGGCCATGGCCGCCGAAGACTCCATCTACGAGGCTGCCTTCCAGCGGGCCGGTATGGCCAGGGTGTTTGAAATCGGCGAGATGTTCGACGTGGCCGAGCTGATCGGTCGCCACAAGATACCGAAGGGCCCGCGGCTGGCCATCGTCACCAACGCCGGTGGCCCCGGGGTCATGGCCTCCGACGCCCTGATCGAGGCCGGCGGCCGGCTGGCCGAGCTCAGCCCGCAGACCGTTGAATTCCTTGACCAGAATTTGCCCCCGGCCTGGTCGCACCGCAACCCGGTCGATGTCCTGGGAGATGCCAAGAGCAAGACCGTGGCCAAGGCGGTCAACGCCGTGCTCCAGGACGAGGGCGTGGATGCGGTTCTGCTGATCATAACTCCCCAGGCCATGACCAACCCGCCCGGAATCGCCAAGGAACTCATACCCATCGCCGCCGAAGCTAAAAAACCCGTCCTGGCCGCCTTCCTGGGCGGGCCCAGCATGCGCGAGGGCAACCGCCTTCTCAACGAGGCCGGAATTCCCACCTACAGCACGCCGGAACAGGCGGTCCGGGCCTTCATGATCCTGGTTAACTATGCCCGAAACCTGGAAAACCTTTACGAAACGCCGCGGGAGATTTCGGTAGAATTTCCGGTGGAAAGGGAGAAAATCCGCGAGAAGGTGCTTCCCTGGCTGACCGAGGGGCCCGAAGTCCTGAGCGAAGAAACTTCCAAGAAAATCATCGATACCTACGGCATTCCCACTACCCTGCCCCGCCTGGCCAAAACCAGGGAAGAGGCGGTCAAACTCAGCCGGGAAATCGGTTATCCCGTGGTTCTTAAAATCCATTCTCCAGACATCACCCACAAGACCGATGTCTGCGGCGTGGTCCTGGACCTCGAAGACGACCACATGGTGGAAGCCGCCTACGACCGGATGATGCACACGGTCAGAGAAAGGATGCCGAAGGCCCGGATTGAAGGCGTGGTCGTCCAGAAGATGGTCAAGGCCCGGGATGCCCTGGAAATGATCATCGGCAGCAAGAAGGATCCGACCTTCGGCGCGGTGATCATGGTCGGGCTGGGCGGAACGGCGGCCGAGGTCCTCAAGGACCGGTCCATCTGCTTTCCCCCGCTCAACGAGCGCCTGGCCAGGAGGGCCCTGGAGCAGCTCAAGAGCTGGCCGCTGCTCAGGGGTTACCGCGGGAGGCCTCCGGCCAACATCGACCGGCTGATTGAAATCATCATCAGGTTTTCTTACCTGGTGGCCGATTACCCGGAAATCAAGGAAATCGACATCAACCCGCTCCTGGTCAGCCCGGAAGAGGTGGTGGCCCTGGATGCCCGGATAATCGCCGACCGGGCCGTGGCGCCGGAACTGGTTCAGCCCTACCAGCACCTGGTGCTGCGGCCTTACCCGGAGGAGTTCATCAGGAAGGCCAGGATGCGCGACGGCACCGAAATCACTCTCCGGCCCATCCGCCCCGAAGACGAGCCACTCTGGTTTGAGCTTCTCGGGAGCTGTTCCAGGGAAACCATCTATTCACGCTTCCGCTACTTCTTCTTCTGGCAGTCGCACGAGGTGGCCTCTCGCTATTGCTACATCGATTACGACCGGGAGATGGCCATCGTGGCCGAGCTCCAGGACGGCCAGAAACGCCGCATCCTGGGTGTCGGCCGCCTGACCGCCGACCCGACCAGGACGGTGGCCGAGTACGCGGTCCTGGTCCAGGACGACTGGCAGAACCGGGGACTGGGCGGAATCCTCACCGATTACTGCACCGAAATCGCCCGGGCCTGGGGGGTCAAAAAGATCATCGCCTACACCACGACCGATAATCCCCGGATGATTGCCGTTTTCAAGAAGCGCGATTTCGAAATCCGCCAGGACCCGCAATCCACCCTGGTGGAAATCCAGAAAGCCCTTTAGGAAATGCCATTCCCCCGGCCAAAGAGCATGGACTAGGCCACGGCAATTTGCTATAAATACAAGCATTATGGGTAAGACAAATTCGAATAAATCAATTAGTTCGAAAGTCGCGGTAACTCTATGCCTCTTTTTTTTCATGCTGGCCGCTTCAGACCTGCGGGCCCAGGGCAGAGATGATGATAAGATTACCCTGAGCCTCAGCGGTTTCATCAAGACCGATGTCCTGTATGATACCCGCCAGACCACGAGCATCAGGGAGGGGCATTTCCTCCTTTACCCCAAGGACCGGGCCCTGGATCCCGAGGGAAACGACCTTAATGCCCAGGACACCTTTCACATCCTGTCCATCCAGACCAGGCTGGCCCTGAAGATAACCGGACCGAAGGCCCTCGGCGCCAGGCCCACCGGGTATATTGAGGGAGAATTCTTCGGCCATTCCGAGGCGGACATCAACGGCTTCCGGCTGAGGCATGCCTACCTGAAGCTGAACTGGGAAAAAGCCGAGCTGATGGTGGGGCAGTTCTGGCACCCGATGTTCATAACCGAGAGCTTCCCCGAAGTCGTGTCCTTCAACACCGGCGCTCCCTTCGAACCTTTCTCGCGGGCCCCCCAGGTTCGCTTCACCTGGACGGAAAAGAAGCTTTCGTTATCTTTAACCGCGCTTTCCCAGCGGGATTTTGCCTCAACCGGCCCGGACGGAGTGAGCACCGTCTATTTCCGCAACGCCGCTTTTCCCGAACTGGACTTCAAGGCCGCCTGCGCCGGCAGGGATTTCCTGGTGGGTGCCGGTGTAAACTCACTCAGGCTTGTCCCGCGCCTGGCCACCGCCACCGGATACGAAGCCGGCGAGTCCGTGACCTCAAGCGCGGCTTACGTTTTCGGGCGATATAAGACCCGGCCGCTGACAATCAAGGCCCAGGCCGTCTACGGCGGAAATCTCCATCACCTGACCATGCTCGGCGGCTATGCCGTCACGGAAATCGGAGAGCCTCCAGCACTCAGATGGCAATACACTCCGGTCAACACCGGCTCGGCCTGGATAGAGCTTCAGACCAACGGGAGTAAGTGGCAGGCTGGAATTTTCGGCGGCTACAGCAAGAACTACGGCGCCCGCAAGGACATCGTCGGCTCAATTTACAGCCGCGGCGATACCATAGATCATCTCTTCCGCCTCGCCCCGCGACTTATCTTTAATGCCGGGAAGGTGCGCCTGGCCCAGGAGATCGAGCTGACCTCGGCCGCTTACGGCCCGCGCGACCTGCGGGGACGGGTCAGTCCCGAGCGAACCGTCACTAACCTGCGCCTGCTCCTGGCCGCCTATTACTTTTTCTGAAGTGTAGCCTTTCCCTGTTATTTCCCCGCGCAGGTAGTCCTGATAGCCAATTAAAGACCCGGGCCCTTCCCTGCAGAATACGATGTCACTGTCGAAGGCCGTCAGATAACTTTAATACGCTTTATGATATCCAGAAAAAATTCTCGCGACCAGACTTCCAGGACAGCCGGATTGCTGACGAAGGGCTCCACCTCCCTCTTTATTTGCTCCACATCCACCGATTTTACCCTGCCAATCAGCAATTCTCGAAAAGTGCTCTCGTCCAGGGGACTTGATCCCTTCCAGTGACCGGTCTGGCGCATCCTCTGCTCTAAATGCGATAATCTCAACTCTGGGTGATGAGCGGTAAACCAGACCAGGTCATACCAGTCCCGGCCCTTGAGCCGGCTTTTCCATTGACGGCAGAGAACCGCGTGCATCTTGCCCGCGAACATGTCCGGCAGGGTAAAGGTCCTTACGGAAAACGGAATCGGTTTTAGAAGATAACGCATCTCAGTTGAGAATCCGGGTGGCGGGGTCACGTCGACCTCGAGCTTAATTTTTAGCACCTGGTTAGGCGGGATCTGCTTAACAAGTTCAGGCTTAATTCCCACTGAGATCATCTGCTCACGGGTATCGGTTTTAAGAAAGGCCGACTGAACGGTTGTTTTCTCCTTTTTTGTTTTGCTTTCAACTTCAACAGAAAACCCAAAGGAAAGCAGCTCCCGCTTCAGGGCCTGGCCATAATCGGCCAGGCAGAAAGCCGGGTCCGCCTCGAGGAGGGAGAAATCCAGGTCCTCGGAAAACCGGTCGATCCCATAAATTATCCTCAGGGCCGACCCCCCATAAAACGCGGCCCTTTCAAAAAACTTGCTTCTCCACAGCCCGAGAAGGGCCACCTGTTGAATTATTTCGCGCAAGGCCCAGAGCGAATCGCCCGGGGATTTAATTTCATATCCCCCCAGCATTTGCCTGACGGCTTCATTCATTTTATTTCTCCCGGTTCGCGGCCAGTTTTTTTACCATGGCAGCCAGGTACCTAAGCTTGCGGGAACGATACCCGGCGGCAAATTCTTCAAGTTTGGCCACTGAGAAAGAACGCAGCGCCTCCAGATCTATTCTCAAATCTTCCTCGAGAAAACGAGCGACTTCCCTGGTTGAATTGAAAGCGAGCCCGCGCAGGGAAGCGACCTTATCAGCCAGGGCCTTCTCGGGAATGGCAATTAGATAGGCCTGGTCATTATCGGCCTCAACCCTGGTCAGGCCATTTATGTAAGCACCATGCGGTATCTGCCTGTAAGTGAAAAGACCAACCGGCGTGGCAAATCGGCGAGATCGATTGGGGGTAACCGAGGTCAGGACTTCAACCTTTTCCGGTATGAGGCCGTAATAGGCCAGGGCATAATCAAGAGAGAGATAGGATGGGCCATATATAAGGTTGGCCAGCAGTTCCCTGGAATAGGCATGCTTACGATACTTTTCGCCAAATACGTAAAGCCCCTTCTTAACCCTTATAATTATCCCGCTCCTCAGCAGTTCTGTAATCTTATCCCTTGGAGATGACAGGCTGCCGAGCGCACTGGTTAGAGTCTGGTAGTCAAATATTTCAGTCTGAATTCGGCTTCGAAGCTCAAGCGCGTTCATTTTTCTGCATAGTATGTCGACTATTTATCGACATACTATGCCTATTTACGCAATTTGTCAAGCACGATTATATTGTTCTGGCCTATTTATTCTGGCTTAAATTTACCGGCCCTTCCTGTACATCTTTCAGGGCCACTGACGGCGATAAAAAGCGCCAGCAAGAATATTGCGTTGTTTTACATAGAACCACCCCCGCTGGAGTTAATCTGGTCGGTGGTATAGTAGTAATACTTTTCAGTAGCTGGCTGGTACTCAGCCACCATCTTCGCCCCTATGTAGATGTACTCACGCAGGCAATCCCCATATCCATCATACTCAGCCAGAAGCCTCCCGTCA